>ERZ835980.309-NODE-309-length-69355-cov-4.936176_pt1 | contig 69355 bp, 63 predicted proteins | sample MGYA00519943_ERZ835980 | MGnify/ENA primary metagenome ERZ835980 (study PRJEB31850, sample SAMEA3708791) | human gut metagenome | biome: human gut; feature: human-associated habitat; material: faeces | place: China | collected 2014 ... | reverse complement strand
CGTCTGCAATAACGGAGGATAATAAGCCTTCTCCAGTGGGAGAAGGTGGCAGCCGCAGGCTGACGGATGAGGTGTAAATACTGCTTATCTCTTTATCCCGTCAACACAGGCACTGGATTCACGCCCGCCAACCATATTATGCGGGCGTGCAGACAATGCGTGCACGAATCTGCTCGGCTATTTCGTGTGATATGTTCGCACGCGTGGTAGTATGAGGTTGCGGGGAGCGCGAAACCGCCGACTTTCGCTTTGTCCTTTGCCGCACGCACTCGCCACGCACTACTTCCTGCGACTAACTCGTGCACGCCGCCGGTGGTTTGGAAGGAGGACGGCGCGAGTCCTCCTTGCTGACTTTTGCCGCGCTTTTTGTCACTAAAAAGCGCGATTGTTTCCTCATGATGGACTAAGTAACATTTTGATACTTTTGGTCACGCAAAAGTACGCCACCTCTTCAAAAATGAAAAAAGCATAAAACAGGAGAGCGCCGCTCCCCTGTTTTATGCTTTTTAGAAATTTATCTCTGTACTCTGCCGCTGCCGCCGCCCTTGACGAGAGCCTTTACCTCATCAACAGAAACGCGGTTGAAATCATATTCGATAGAATGCTTGAGGCAGGAAGCCGCTACGGCAAATTCTATCGTATCCTGCATATCATAACCGGAGAGCAGGCTGTAAATAAGACCAGCGCCGAAAGAGTCGCCGCCGCCTACGCGGTCAACTATATGCACGGCATATTTCTTGGAGAAATAAGCCTTTTCTCCGTCATAGAGCATAGCCGCCCAGTTGTTATCATTTGCGGAGATGCTCTCACGCAGAGTGATAGCTACCTTTTCGCAACCGAAACGCTCGGAAAGCTTCTTTGCGACATCGATATAGCCCTCGCGATTGAGCTTGCCGCTGTCCACATCATTGTGGTCGGGCTTTATGCCGAATACCTTGTCGGCATCCTCTTCATTTGCGATACATACATCGACATATTTCATCAGCTCGCCCATGACCTTGCCCGCCTTTTCGCTCGTCCAGAGATTCTTGCGGAAATTGAGGTCGCAACTTACTTTTATGCCCTTTTCGCGGCATGCCTTCACGGCGTCCAGACAGATTTCGGCAACATTATCGCCCAGCGCGGGAGTGATGCCTGTGAAATGGAACCATACTGTATCCGTCAGTATCTTGTCCCAATCGAAATCCTCGCGGCTTGCCATGCCGATGGCACTGTACTTTCTGTCATAGATAACCTTTGAGGGGCGCTGAGAAGCGCCTTTTTCAATATAATAAATGCCGACTCTCTCGCCGCCGCGGACGATATCCGCCGTAGCAACGCCCTCTGCGCGGAGTGCGCGGACAGCCATATTGCCTATAGCGTGCGTGGGAAGCTTGGAGCAGAATGAAGCATCCATGCCGAAGTTTGCAAGAGAAACCGCGACATTTGCTTCACCGCCGCCGAAGGTAGCCATAAATTTGTCTGCCTGTTCAAAGCGCAGATAGCCCTCGGGATTGAGACGGAGCATAAGCTCACCGAAGCATACGATTTTACTCATGATTTTTTCCTCACTTTTATTTAATTTAAATAGATTTCATTTGCATGGAGAACAGCATGCGTGGCGGGGCTGTCCTCCGCTTCAACCTCAAGCGAGGCACCGCATTTTTTGCAGGAGATGCGGACGCAGTCCTTGTCTTTTTCGCAGAGGTAGTCGCCGCCGTCCTTGCAGTTGCAGTGGATTTTTCCCTCCTCGCAGAGATCACCGAAAACATATATCAGCATATCGGCGATATGCTCGTCATAATATGAATCCTCGCTGTTGTTTTCCTTGATGCTCTGAAGCTCCTCCACGGATATCTCCTCATAGAGCTCCTTATCCGATTGCTCGACAGCCTCGCGAACCTTATCTTCCTTGCCGATAAAGCAGATATCATATCCCGCAAGACCGCAGGGAATAGTGAAAAGCTCGCGCGAGAGGATGGTTTTTCTGGAGATAAGGAAGCTGTGCGGATTCGGGCAGAATATGCAGGGAACAGTGAAACGCATTTTGCCGTCGGCTGTATTTTCTATCAGCAGTTCGCTTCCGCCGCAGGAGCATTTGAGCTTTATCCTGTCGCCCGAGAGGGCAAATATGCCGACTACGGAATGAACAGTAGCACCGCATTCGGGACAGCGATAGGCAATTGTTGTTTCCTTTGGTTGAATAATCATTTTTTCCTCCGAGAGTTATTTTCTCTCTATCTTTTCCATGCCGCCCATGTAAGGTCTGAGAACCTCGGGAATCTTTACGCTTCCGTCCGCCTGAAGATTGTTTTCAAGGAATGCAATAAGCATTCTCGGCGGAGCGACAACGGTATTGTTGAGCGTGTGCGGCAGATAAGTCTTGCCGTCTGCACCCTTTACTCTCATGCGCAGGCGACGTGCCTGTGCATCGCCGAGATTTGAACAGGAGCAAACCTCAAAATACTTTTGCTGGCGTGGCGACCATGCCTCGATATCGCAGGATTTGACCTTGAGGTCGGCGAGGTCTCCGGAGCAGCATTCGAGCTGGCGCACGGGGATATCCATGGAGCGGAAAAGCTCAACGGAATAGCGCCACATCTTCTCATACCAAGCCATGCTGTCCTCGGGACGGCAGACTACTATCATTTCCTGCTTTTCAAACTGGTGTATGCGGTAAACGCCGCGCTCCTCTATGCCGTGCGCACCCTTTTCCTTGCGGAAGCAGGGGCTGTAGCTTGTCAGAGTCTGCGGCAGATTTGCCTCGGGAATCATCTGGTCGATGAATTTGCCTATCATGGAGTGCTCGGATGTGCCGATGAGATAGAGGTCCTCACCTTCTATTTTATACATCATTGCGTCCATATCGTTCTGGCTCATTACGCCCTCGACGACATTGCCGTGAATCATAAAGGGAGGGATACAGTAGGTAAAGCCCTTTGCTATCATGAAGTCGCGCGCATAAGCGAGCACTGCGCTGTGCAGGCGTGCTATATCGCCCATCAGATAATAGAAGCCGTTTCCGGAAACTCTGCCTGCGGCATCCATATCGACGCCGTTGAAGCTTTCCATTATCTGCGTGTGATAGGGAATTTCAAAATCGGGAACTTTCGGCTCGCCGAAGCGCTCAACCTCCACATTGTGACTGTCGTCGGGACCTATCGGCACGCTCGGGTCGATGATATTCGGGATGAGGAGCATTATTTTTCTTATTTTTTCCTCGAGCTCGGGCTCTGCCTTTTCAAGCACGGCGAGACGCGCCGCGCTCTCGGCAACCTTCTTTTTCGTCGCCTCGGCTTCCTCCCTCTGACCGTGCGCCATGAGAACGCCTATCTGCTTGGAGAGGCGGTTTTTCTCGGCACGCAGGTCGTTTGCCTCCTGTATAGTGCGGCGGTTTTCGGCATCGAGCTCTATTACCTCGTCGACAAGGGGGAGCTTGGAGTCCTGAAACTTGTTTCTTATATTCTGCTTTACGATTTCGGGATTTTCGCGAATAAATCTGATGTCCAGCATTTTTGTTATTCCTTTCCTTTGTTTATATCGTGCGCTTCCTGCGCCTGTATGTACCGTTCGTAGTAAAAAAGATATTGCTGCGCTATGCCGGCATATGCTCCGAGCGAACTTATGTCTATGCCGCCCGGGTAATACTTGTCCAGCACGCGCTTAATCCATACATCTATGGGAAAAGCCGCTGTCCTGTGGAAGCCGTAGAGCAGCGTGCATGCGGCAACCTTGGCGCCCACGCCGCATATGGTCATGAGATATTTTGCCGCTTCCTCATCGTCCATACTTTGGATTACGGAGAAATCTATCTCGCCCGAGGAGACTTTTTTTGCCGCGTCAAGAATATATCTCGCGCGAAAACCGGTGCCGCAGCTTTTAAGCTCGTCCTCGCTTGCTGCCGAGAGCGCCTCGGGGGTAGGGAATGCATAGTATGTCTCTCCGAAAGCGGTGAAAGCCTCGCCGTACCTTTCCGCGAGCGCGCGGATTATCTTCTTTATCCTCGGGATATTGTTGTTCTGCGAGATGATGAAAGAGCAGAGTGCTTCCCATGGCTCCTGCCGCAGAATTCTTATGCCGCCCGCTCTTTCCATGGCGGAAAATATCGTATCGCCGTATACGCCGAAATGCTCGCCTATATCGCGCTTCACCGCATCGTAATCTTCATCGAGGGCGATGAAAGAGCACCATATATTTGTGTAGTCGGCGCTGTCGCAGCCGCAGAGAGTTATTTTGTCGTCCGTCTGACAGATGCGGATATATCTGCCGTAGGCGACGCCGTCGACATAGCCCTCCCGCTTCTCAAAGCGGAAGCACTGCCCGCAATCGAATGTATCGGCGACGGAAAGGGAAGTGACACCCGATATATCGACGCATTTCGCGCCGAGCTTTTCGTCAAAACGCTCTGCCGTCTCTATCATGATGCCGCCCCTTTCCTTTGATTATATTTACATTACATCGTTATCCCATTTATCGGAGATTTCGGGATATTTTCTTGTATAGCTCTTGAAGATTTCTCTTATCTCAAGCAGATGTTCCATCGTATCTGCCTCAAATATCAGAACTATCTCGGGCAGGTTGGATGACGGGCGGATAAGTCCCCATCCGTGAGGGAACGAAACTCTCGCTCCGTTTATATCGCAGACCTTGCCGGGATAAGCTGCCTTCAGCTCTGCCGTTATTTTATCTACTATTCCGTACTTTTCCGTGTCCGCACAGTGCGCCTTGATTTCGGGAGATGTGACATATTTCGGGAATGTATCTATTATTTCGCTTACGCTTTCTTTCTGATGAGAGAGGAACTCCACAAGCTTTGCCGCAACGAAAACGGCATCGTCAAAGCCGTACCAGTCGTCGCCGGAGATGAAGATATGACCGCTGCGTTCGCCTGCAAGCTCGGCATTCATCTCATGAAGCTTTGCCTTGATATATGAGTGACCTGTTTTCCACATTACGGGATTTCCGCCGTTTGCCTCTATCACATCGGTGAGCGTTTTTGAGCACTTTACATCGTAGATGACTGTAGCACCGGGCTTCTTTTCGAGGAGCTGCTTTGCGATGAGAGCGAGGATGATATCGCTCCATACATTGCCGCCCTTTTCATCAATGACGCCTATTCTGTCGCCGTCGCCGTCAAAGGAAAGACCGATATCCGCATTGATATAGGGGTGGAGAATCATCTCGCGCATGCGCTGTCTGCCCTTGAGGTCGGAGGGATTCGGGAAGTAATGCGGGTATGTCGTATCGGGATCGCAGTTGAGCTGGAAGGTCATGCAGCCGAGACGCTGGAATACCTCATAAACGAAGAGACCGGCGCCGCCGTTGCCCGCATCGAGAACCACGCGGAGCTTCTTGTCTCCCATATGTATGCGGGAAACTATATCGTCGATATACGCGTCACGCACATCAACCTCCTCGTAGTTGCCTATGGCGCAGGGCTCGTCGGGCGTATCGAGCAGGGAATAGACCTCCTTGATATCGTCGGGTTCGAGCGTCTTGGAGTAGCCCTTTGCAAGCTTGAAGCCCGACCAGCCGTCGGGATTGTGGCTTGCCGTTATCATAACCGCGCCCTCGCATTTCAGATAATACTGAGCGAAGTATACGAGCGGAGAGAGCGAAAGCCCTGTGAAGAAAACATCTATGCCGCATTCGCGAAGCGCTTTTACAGCTGCCTCTGCAAAGGCGGGCGAGCAGGCTCTGTTGTCATAGCCGCAGACAGCGCGTGTGATGTTTCTTCTCTTCAGGTATTTGCAGTATGCTTTCACTATCTTGTATACATTTTCGGGACAAAGCTCATTTTCGCTTACCCTGCCGCGAATATCATACTCGCGGAACATACTTTTGAATTCTACAGAATATTCTTCTTTTGTTATCATTGCCTTAATTCCTCATTTTGCCGCACTGCGTGCGGATTATCTCCCATTTACATTATATGCGCATTTTGTCGGTATGCGTGATTATTCTTCCCAGTTGTGCCATACATTCTGAACATCCTCGTTGTCGTCGAGGTGCTCGAGAAGCAGATTCATATATCTGATATCTTCTTCATTTTCCAGCTTGATATAAGAGGAAGGAACCTTTTCTATCTCGGCTGAAATGAATTCATAGCCCTTTGCCGCGAGCGCATCGCGGACAGCGGAGAGGTCATCCGGCTCGGTCTGAATCTCGAGAACATCGCCGTCATCTGTGAAATCGGAAGCGCCTGCCTCGAGTGCATCCTCCATGAGCTTGTCCGTATCGACATCGCCGTCCTCATTTGAAATGGCGATGACGCCGCGGTCGGAGAACATGAAGCCGACGCAACCGCTCTGACCGAGATTTCCGCCGAACTTATCAAAGTAATGGCGGAGTTCGCCTGCCGTGCGGTTTCTGTTGTCGGTCGCTGTCTCTACGATAACTGCAACGCCGGAGGGACCGTAGCCCTCATATGTTATCTCTTCATATTCCACGGCGTCCGCACCCGTAGCCTTCTTAATGATACGGTCGATGTTATCGTTTGGAACATTGTTGCTTTTTGCCTTTGCGATGAGGTCGCGCAGCTTGCCGTTTGATATGGGATCGGGGCCGCCTTCTTTAACGGCAATGGCAATCTCCTTGCCTATCTTGGTAAAGACCTTGGCGCGCTGTGCGTCGGTCTTTTCCTTTTTGTGCATGATATTTTTCCATTTACTGTGTCCTGACATTTTTATATATCTCCTGTATAATTATTTACTGTAAAAAATCGGAAATCATATCTTTTCCGGGTGCTTCATGCAGATAAGCTCAAGTGCGCGGGCAAGTATTTCGCCTGTGCATTTAGTCAGCGCACGGCGGAAGGCTTTCGTATCCGCATCGGGTGCGCTGTTTATCGGGCAAGCCTGATAGAAGCGGTTGAAATCATTGCATATATCGAGGATGTAACGCGTTATGACAGAGGGCTCGTAGTCGGCAATAGCCGTCAGCACCTTCTCGGGGAAGAGCGAAAGCGTCTTTATCAGCTCGCGTTCCTCACGGCAGAGCGAAGAAACGGGCGCAAGTCTTGTTTCACCTTCCTTTGCGAGGATACTGCATGTTCTCGCATAGGTATACTGAGCATAGGGACCCGTGTTTCCGTCAAAGGAAAGCGCTTCCTCCATTACGAAGTTGATATCTTTCATTCTGTTGTTGGAAAGATAATAGAATATCATCGCGCCGACGCCGACAGCCTCTGCCACAGCGTCTTTGTTTTCCATCGCGGGATTTTTTTCTTCGATTATGGCGCGTGCCTTTTCAATAGCGGTGGCAAACAAATCCTTAAGCAGTACTACATTACCCGTGCGGGTCGCGAGCTTTGCACCGTTGATACTGCATGTGCCGTAGGGTACATGGACAAGGCGGTCATACCAGTCGTAGCCCATAAGCTCGACCACCTTGAACCACTGTGCAAAGTGGAGCGACTGTCCGGCGGAGGTGACATAGATGCACTTGTCAAAACGATAGGTATCCATGCGGTAGACCGCCGCCGCGATGTCGCGTGACGGATAAATGGACGAGCCGTCATTTTTCAGAATCATGCAGGGCGGCATTTTGTATTCGGAAAGGTCGACAATCGAGGCGCCGTCGTCAACCTTGAGCAAGCCCTTTTCACGCAGTGTTTCCACCACAGCGGAAACTTTGTCATAATAGAAGCTCTCGCCCTTGTAGCTGTCAAAGGTGATACCGAGCTGGTCATAGGTTTTTTGATACTCGCGCAACGAAATCTCGATGAACCATTTCCACAGCGCATGGTTTTCTTCGTCGCCATGCTCCAGCTTAGTGAACTCGGCGCGCGCCGCATCCTCGAGGGAGGGATCTTTTTCAGCCTCGGCATGGAACCTGACATAGAGCGCGACCAGCTCGTCGATCTCTCCTGCCTCTACAGCAGAGCGACTACCCCATTTGCGATATGCAACAATCAGCTTGCCGAACTGTGTGCCCCAGTCGCCGAGATGGTTGATTCCGATGCAGTGCCAGCCTGCATAGTTGTGAAGCAGTTTCAGCGAATGACCGATAACAGTCGTTCCGAGATGACCTATATGAAAAGGCTTTGCCACATTCGGCGAAGAATAATCGAGAACAACGGTTTTGCCTTTGCCTATATCTGAAGCACCGTAGTCTCTGCCTTTTTCGGAGATTTCGGAGAGAATTTTTTTCGAGAAATATTCATCCGATATCTTGAAATTCAGATATCCGCCGGCAACAGTCACGGCAGAGGCACCGCAGGGAAGTGCATTTTCAAGCTCGGCGCATATTTTGCCCGCTATCACGGGAGGTGCGGCATGAAGTGCACGGCTCAGACGAAAGCAGGGAAATGCTATATCGCCCATGCTGTCATCGGGCGGATATTCAAGCATCGCAAAAATTTCGCTTTCACTCGGTATTTCAGCTGATGGAAAAGCGTTTTTTGCGGCATTATAAACGGCTTTTGCCGTTTCTTTTTTAAAAGAAATCATGAAGTCTTTTATTCTCCTTGGCTTAATTTGTCTCTTTTTTGCGGTAAATTTCTTCCGAAAAATCCGCAAATTTCGGTTTTTACAATTTATTATACTACAAATCTCTCGTAAGTGCAATAATATTTTGATTTTTCCTGTATAATTTTTTCGGAAAAATCCGCATTTTTTGCCGTTTTGCTTTAAGTCCGCCCGCTTTTCTGAATTTTTCTTTGATTTTTTAAAAAGTTTTTTGAAATTTCTCTTGACTTCTTACTACCTTTGTGCTATAATAGCGAATGCATCTGGGTGTGGCGCAGTTGGTAGCGCGCTACCTTGGGGTGGTAGAGGCCGCAAGTTCAAGTCTTGTCACTCAGACCAAATAAAGCCGAAAACGAACCGTTTTCGGCTTTATTTTTTGCATTTTCGGGGCTAAATCGGGTATTTTCCCACCACTTTCGCACCACCCGAAATTCCGAAAATTTTTTGACCACATATTTGACCACAGTTGGAGCATAGGCGAATCGTTTGGTCGCTTCTGTTCCGGCGGGTCTGCTCACGAAAAACTAAATTCAAAAGGTTCCCGGAGGTATTCCCTCCGAGAACCTTTTTCTTTGTTTACTGCGTATCAGTTTTTCAATTGCTCCATATAACGATCTTCCTGCCGATCTCGTCGCACTTCTCACTGATTCTTTTCAGTTCCAAAATCATTTCAACCAAGAGTTCTTTTTCGCTTAGTTCCATGAGACGCGCTTTCTCGGCTTCCGAATCAATTGCAGGAGCTTTTTTCAGCCAATCGAACATAAGCGCTTCCCTCAGCGCTTTTGACCACTGCCACGGCTATGATCATATTCTTTGTTGTTCGGATTGCACTGATTCGAGCGGTTGTCCCTGTTTGCCTGATATGCGCTGTTGTTTGGATTGTGCTGATTTGCGTAATGGTTCAGTTGTTCTTTGCTGTGGGTGTTGCCCGATACTCTGTGTTCTTTGTTCATAGTAATCTCTCCTGATTTTTTACTGTGATCATACCACAAAAGTTTTTCAATTCAAAGGTACTGGCAGTGCATTTCAAAGATAATCCGGCAAACCTAGTGGATTCGTAAACAATTCAATTTCATCGTGTACTATATTCAAAAAATAATGAGAATAGTTCCACTGTGCCTCTTCATAATTTTCGTGAAAAACCAACTCACAATATTCTTTAAAAAAAGTTGAAACCCCATCCATAAGTGATACAATCATTTCGTCAGAAAAATGGACGCTACAAACTGCTAAATCCCCTTGTTTATACTCGCGACCTTCCGCCAATGCTTGAGAATAACTATCTTTTATTTTGTCATATGTTGATTTACTGTTATGCTTAATAAAATTCCACAATGAATACAATCTCTCATACCATAAAAAAGAGGACAATTCCTTTACGCTTTTCCCACTGTTGACTGCTGTTCCATATAAAGTATTTCTGTCAAAATGATCACCTATGGCTTTTTCCTTGGTCAAAACCGCAACTGTAACCGATTCAACAGTCGATGCCATATGATGAACAAATTGAGCATACATACTATTAACAACCATAGCACACTCCTGTCGGTATATCAAGTCATTCATCACATTCTCATAATTAGCCCATGTGTTGGCTTCGTCCGACTCCATTATTCCGCATATCATCAAATCGCAATCGCCAACAGATAACTCTTTGGGCTTTTTTACTCTTTGCTTCGCATGATGAATCAATGGTTTGAAATGATTTTGCCAATATTCCTTGACATTTTTGATTGCTGATTCAAACATGTTACAATAAAAATCATCATAATTTGATTTTGACGGACGGAAGTAGTGCGTTTTACGTCTGTTAATTATGGTTAATTGCACATCGTTAAGTTTCTTTCCAGTTGAACATTGAAATCTTTTCGGATCTACCTTTACCATCAAAGCTTCTTTTTTGCCACTACAAAATACACCATAGTATCGTGTGTCGGTGTAATCAAATTTTTCATAATCTGATTTTGTCAAGTATTGCTTTTTGTTTGCCATATGAATTCATTCCTCCTGATAAAAAAGGACACCCTTAGGAGTAAGAGTGTCCCCGCTTAATTGATTATTAAGCTAAAGCATAAGACGACTACCACTCTAACAAGATGTTTATAGGTAACAGCAAGGCATAACGTATCCTTGCATATCTTATGTGTCAATAGTATAACACACAAGAGGTCTTATGTCAACATTATACACCAATTTATGTTATTTGCAATGAACTAACGGTTCAAAAAGAAGAAAACATCCTCATGTACCGAGGATGTCTTCAATAGAAACATGAAACAAAATCGACAGATTGAGCAGATTTTCAAGAGAAGGTAATTTAATACCGCTCGTCCAATCGTAAATAACCCTTGTAGATTCGAGTTCCAGGTATTCGGCAATTTCTATCCGTGTTTTCCCTGAAGCCTCAATCAAACGATAGAGATTTAATCCTGTCTTGACCTTGTTTATTTTTTGCTTTTGGTTCATATTGATTGCCTCCTTTTCAGACAATCGTCAGTCCGGAGGTTTGAACCGATTTTATTGTATCACATTATCGTGAATAAGTCAATATTTGTTTTCCCTTGCTGCTTTAAGTCATCTGTCAGCGCATATTTGTCCATTGATTCCCTTTATCATCTCCCCCAGCTTCCTCTCGCACTCCTCCGCGCTCTTTGCGTAAACGATATGTTGCTCCTGCTTGCCGTCCTTGCTACGGGGTGTATATTTGCCCTGCCAGGTGTTTTTTGAAACCTTGGAGATACATCCCGTGCCGGGCTTGCGCTTCTTGCTCTTTTTGGCGGTGAATTCAGCGGGTTTCGGTTCCTGTTCGGGTGCTTGCCCGTCTTCGGGGTTATCGTCGCACACGGGCGAACCTGCGGGCTTTGGCGTGCCGAAGGCATCGTCCATTTTCTTTGCGGCATTGCGTTCCATCTCGCCTGTCACATGAGAATATACGCTGATGGTCGTCTCCGCCGAAGAATGACCGAGGACGGCGGACAGCGTTTTGATGTCCAGCCCGTTTTCCAGTGCCATGGTTGAGAAGATATGCCGCAGACCGTGGAACGGGATATGATTACATTCGGCGCGCTCCAGCATATCCGACAGCCGACTGCGACAGCTCGTCGGACTGCGCGGATGCGTCGGATCGAGCGGTGACGGAAACACCCAATCGGAGCTGACCGTTTTCCGGTACTCTCCGAGAATATTCAGCACCGACTGCGGCAGATGCACCGACCGCACCGAGGATTTTGTTTTCGGCGTACTGATGATATAGTCAGAACCGAGCGTGGTATATTCGCGTCTGATGCTCAACTCGCCTGTCGTAAAGTTGATGTCATCCCATTTCAGTCCGAGCAGTTCGCCACGCCGCATGCCTGTGGCAAGTCCGAGAAGGATGAGCTCATAAAAGCCTTCTTCCTTCGCCTGTATGAGCAGCCGCGCGATTTCTTCGTGTGACAGCACCTCAATTTCTTTGTTTTTCTTGGGCGGGAGCTTGCAACCGATCGCTTCATTGCGGTTGACCAGACCCTCTTTCAAAGCCTGATCGAGCGCACATTTGATGCGGGTGTGCATCGAACGGATGGCCGCGCCCGACAGCTTTTTATCGCCGACACCGTTGCGATCAAGGTTGCCGCTTTTCATCTGTTCGGCATAAAATTTTTCAAGATCACTCTTTTTGAGCGCGGCAAGCGGGAGCTTTCCGATGCCGGGGATGATGTGTTTGTAGATGTCGTTTTCGTATTTCAGGCGCGTGGTTGCGGCAATGCTCAGCTCGCAGAAGTTGCGATACCAGTAGTCGATATACTCACCGAACGGCATGTCTGCGGCGGTTTTCACGACCGGTTTCTGCACGGTTTCCTTGAGAGCTTTCAGCTTTTCTTCGACCTCGCGCTTGGTTTTAGCCAGCACATTTTTCGTGATCGGCAGATTCTTTTCATCGTAACCGACCACGCATCTGCCTTCCCATCTGCCGTCTTTGCGCTGACGTATCAGCCCTTGTCCGTTCTTTCGTCTACCCACGGTTTCAGCTCCTTTCCGAGGATTTTTTCAAGTGCATTGCCCGTAACTTCGGAGGCACGCTTTTGCATTTCTTCCGTCACATGCGCATAACAGTCGAGTGTGAAGCCCGGTTTTGTGTGTCCGAGTTCCTTTGCCAGCGTCTTTTCATCCACGCCGACGGCAATCGAATGTGTGGCGTAGGTATGACGCAGACCGTGAAACGGAATGTCGGGAAGCCCCGCTTTCTTGATGATTCGCTTGAAGGTACCGTATGCCGTGTTGGGGTTGATCGGCTTTTCCGCGTCGCGCAGGCTCGGAAAAATCCATTCGGAGCCGATGGCTTTCTTTCGCTCTTTCAGCATGCGGACAACGCTTTCGGGCAGGACGATCGTGCGGATACCGGTGTCGGTTTTCGGATCGCTGACCGTGGTTCCGCCCCTGACCGGAATGATCTGCCGAGCGACGCTGAGCTTGCCTTCCGCTTCGTTCAAGTCCTCCCAGCGCAGTCCGCAGATCTCACCTTTGCGCAGTCCCGTCATACATTCGAGGTAGAAGAAGTCGCGCCACCACGGTTCATCCTCAATGATTTTCAGAAACTTTTTGAGCTGTTCCTCGTTGTAGACTTTGCGTTCCGTACTGTTCAGCGCGGGAATTGTTGTGCCGTCGGTCGGATTTTTGACGATGATATGCTGCTCCACTGCCATCTCAAAGCACTTGTGCATCATCATATGCACTGCTCTGACCGTACTGCCCGAGAGCGATTTTCCTTTGGTTTTGCTCTCGGTGACGCGCCCTTCTTTGAGCAATTTTACGTAGAGCTGTTGCATATCCCGCGTGAGGATCGCCGAGATTTTCTTGTAGCCGAGATACGGACGGACGTATGCATCCGCATAGAAAACATATTTGTTCAGCGTCTGCGGGCGCACCACATCCTTCTGATAGCAGAGCCAGCGGTCGAGCCATTCGTTCAGGTTCACGAGGCAATCTTCGTTTAACTCCACCCCGCGATAGGCCTCGAGGAGCTTATAAAATTTCGTCATCGCCTCGCTCTGCGTCTTGCCGAAGACCGATTTGTATATCGGCTTGCCGTTCTCTTTGTGCCCGACGATGATGCGTGCTTCCCATCTTCCGTCCGGTCTTTTTCTGACCATCCCGTCCCCGTTCGGACGTCGTTTACTCATGTTTTTCACCTTCTTTCGCGCACAACAATACCACAAGGCTTTTCATATATCCAGCGGAAATCGAAAGAGTTATCGGAAAGTTATCAATTCGCCCACATTCGTAGAAAATTTCTACTATTAGTTGAGCGTGGTCTATGTTGCGGTTATTGATTTTTCCCGCCTGATACCTTATAATTTACTCAGACGCGTCGGAATTAAAATTAAAACGGAGGGTAACACGATGGAACTTATGATTGGCGAAAAATTAAAAAAACTACGCCGCAACAGAGACCTTACGCAGGAAGAAGTTGCAACCCATATCGGAATTTCATATCAGGCAATCAGCAAATGGGAGCGCGGAGACGGTTATCCCGATATCACAATGCTGCCTGCTCTTGCAAATTATTTTGCGGTATCTGTCGACGAGCTGATAGGTATGGAAGAGATAACTTCCGCAAGCAAGCTTGATGAAATTAATCAAAAATGGGCTGAAAACAGGTCAAATGGAAAACACAAAGAAAATGTTGAGCTTATGCGTGATGCTTTGAAAATATATCCTAATAATGCGCTTCTGCTCATGCAACTGTCTACTTCACTCGAAAAGCTTGACGGAACCCAAACGGAAAAACGAAAGTTTCTGAAAGAATCTATCATGATTCAAGAGCGAATTTTGAATTACTGCGATGATTCGGAAGTGAGAGGTGCGACACTTTGCAACATATCCGATGCCTATTACAGATATGGCGACTATGAAAAGGCTATAGAATATGCCGAAAAATTACCGAATCTGTTCAAGACAAGAGAAACTGCATTGGTGTACATCCTGAAAGACAAAAACAAGAAAAACAAAATTGCAAAGTCTGCTATAGAACCACTCGCTTGGCTTTTATCATATCATTTGACGGCTCTTTCCGAAACCGAAAATGATGCAAAATACAAAGATAAAATACCAAAGATATTGGACATACTTTTCGAGGGAAAAGAAAGCGATTTTATTGTCGGAATCAGAAAGAAAGCAAGCAGATGATACTGTTATTGCCCCGCTTCGGCGGGGCTTTTCTTTGTTTCCCGCATCAAAAAATTTGCGATCCCGAATTTATTTCTGCCATTCGATTGCGTTGTCAAGAGAAACGCTCCCGTTGATTCTCCGGACTTCCTCGATGCAGGCGTGACGAAGTTTGCCGAGGTCTTCATGTTCAATGTCATTTGTCGCCGCAATCACATTGAGCAGCATTGAAATTTCAACCGACAGCTTGAAGAGCGTGTTGCACTGCTCGGATCTCGGGACCGTTTTACCCGAAAATGTCTCTACGGACGCCAAGTTTCACCGCCGAAGGATTTAAGTCAACCCTTGCAACTGTTTTTTAGCTATGATATAATATATCCGATAAAACACCGCATAAAATATCGGGAAATATAATTTTTGCGATGATATAATATGTTTAACAGGAGGATGAATATGGACTGGATATGTGGAATTCAAAATGCGATAAACTACATCGAAAATCATCTTACAGATGAAATTGATTATGAGGAGGTTGCAAAGCAAAGTTTTTCGTCAGGTTATCATTTTCAGCGGATTTTCGGTATACTCTGCGGCTACACGCTCGGGGAGTATATCCGGCTCCGCAGATTATCGCTTGCCGGCGCAGAGCTTGCAAACACAAAAACAAAGGTGATTGACATAGCTTTGAAATACAGGTATGACTCTCCGGACAGCTTTGCAAAAGCATTTCAAAAATTTCACGGCATCACTCCATCCGAAGCGCGCAGGAATGGTCAGATGCTCAAGTCTTTCTCCCGCCTGTCCATTCAAATTATATTGAAAGGCGGTAGCACCATGAATTACAGAATTGAAGAAAAAGAGGAAATGATACTGACGGGCTATAAGCGTCATTTTTCGGGCGTTCCCGGAGAACGTGCAGAACAAGAAGAAGAAATGTATGTAAAAACAAGACCGTTACAGTACATTCTCCAAGCTCTTTCGGGCGATAATGTAAGCAATTTTGATGTCATTACCAACATTGACGACAACGGATACGACTTTTATATTGCAAGCCGGTTGACCGAATATTATCGCAATAATCTCAACAAGGATGAAGTCTTGGGGAAAGAATTCGCCGGGTATTATCAAAATATCACGATTCCCAAATGCACCTATGCGATATTTGAAACCGAGAGATGTGCGTATCCAACGCTGATATTCCTTGAGCTGAGGAAAAAAATCGCAAGCGAATGGCTGCCAAATTCAGGATATCAGTTGAAAAATGCTCCTGAGCTTGTGGTAACACATTGGTACAGTGGAGATAAGCGTAATCAGAGATATCGCGAGCTTTGGATTCCAATCGAAAAAAGATAGTTTTTTGCCCCGCTTCGGCGGGGCTTTTCTTTGTTTTCCGCATCAAAAAATTTGCGATCCCAAATTTATTTCTGCCATTCGATTGCGTTATCCAGAGAAACGCTTCCGTTGATTCTCCGTAGTTTGATTCTTTCATATAACACCTCCGTTTTTTTGAAAAAGAAAAAGTGAGCATCGGAAGAAAGCAGAGTTGCACTCTGCAAAATCTTCTGATACTCACCCTTGGCTCCCGTTTTCACCGACGGGAGGATGGCTCACTTTCGATTGTTATCCTCTGAAGCCGTACCAATTCTCTCTGAAATGCGCGAGACGGTCTGCCAGTGAGAGGAGCGGGAACAAAAGCAGCGGCATTTTATATGTGCCCCACGCCTGATAAATCCGCAACATTTCTTCCAAACCCGCATCGATATCCCTTGCCGTAGTCATGTTGCATTCAAACAGTTTTTCAAGTGCGGCTTTCGCCTCTTCCTCGGATATCCCGACCTTTGCGGCAGCAGAGGAAGCCGTAAATGCTTTTTCCGGATTTTCAAATTGATACGCAAGCACAAGGCGCACATTTTTATCGGAAAGCATTTTCAAAAGTTCTGCCGCATCTTCATTTTCAAGCAGTTTCAAGGATTCCTTATCGCTCGGGAGATATGTGAGAGCAATATCCTTATTTGCATATGCCGCACCGGCAACTTCGGAAACGAATCCGCTGTGCTCGTATGGGTTCTTCGCAAACTGCGCTTTTGCTCTTTCCGCAAAATCGTTGTTATCTCCCGATCTCCACATGGTATTCAATATCTGGTCGTAAACGGCCTTGGGAGTTTCTTCGCAATTGAGCGGCTTTTCCTGCACCTTACGCCTGATTCCGAAAAGTTCATCAATCGTCACTCCAAGTGTATCTGCTATAATCGGGAGAAGCATAATATCGGGCATGGTCGCGTTGTTTTCCCATTTTGAAATCGCCTGTGCAGAAACGCCGATGATTCCGGCGAGATTTTCCTGCGTGATACCTCTTTCTTTGCGAAGCTCGGCTATTTTTTCTCCAAATGTTTTCATATTTTATCGCTCCTTATTTTTGTTTTTCGGTCGACCGCGATTTTATTGTATCCGAAATCTTGTGGAAAGTACAGATATCATTTGGCAAGTCAGCTAAACTGTTTTGATAGAAAATCAACCGATGGCAGGCGCCAACTGTTGTTTTGGTTCTTATTCATCCCTCACATAGTATTTGTCCATACAGCCGAAGATCAGTGTGTCGAGTTTTATGGGATATCTGAAAGGGAAAAGTAGTTTGATGATATTCGACAAACACGCAAATATGAAATACAGATATGGCAACAGAGAATTTTGGTGCAGAGGATACTATGTTGATACACTGGGAAAGAACAAAAAGGCAATTGCCGAATACATACGGAATCAGCTGCAAGAGGATCTGGCGTATGAACAAATGAGTATAAAAGAGTTGGTTGACCCGTTTACGGGTGAGCCGGTGCACGCAAGCAAAAAATAAGCCAACCGCTTTAGCGGTTGCTTGAGACCGCTTGCGGTTGGCAGACTTTTCAGAGGGCTTTCAGCCCTGCCAGTACCATGCCCTTATAGGGCTGTGCAAGCCACCGGCTTTGCCGGTGGTTATGACTAACTAACGGAAATCCGTATTTAAATCTGCTTTGTTATTTGCTACGGCTATCAGCCGAGAACTCTGACGGAAGAAGCATCTGCTCTGTTTACGAAAGAGATGCATGTATTGCCAGCGTTGAGCTTGAGAGGTGTGCCGTCAGCATATGTGAGAACGAGGGGTGTTGTCTCGCCGGACTTGCTCCATCTTATCTCGATAGCCTTGCCCTCGCTTATATACATACCCGTGCCGCTGCCGATAACAACGATATCGGCAAGGTTCGGGTCTTCCTTGGTACCTGCATAGTTGGTAACCTGTGTATTGAGCGTGATAAGGTTCTTGAAAGAGAGCTGTTCGCCTGTTACGGCATCCTTGTGGGCACTGCCGTCCTGATTGCGGTAGTATCTGCCGTTTGTATATGTGTACTCAACATTTTTGCTTCCCGTTGCTTTTTCGAGAGAGAAGGAAACGATAACTCTGTTTGCTGTCTGTGCATTCGGCATATTTGCGGATGTGCCGTATGTCATGAAGCTGAGACTTTCGCTCTTTGAGCGGTCTGCACTGAAGCCCTTGACATATGTGCAGAGACCATATTTGAGAGTGTCCTTGAAAGCGCTTGATACGAAAAGCGTATCCCACTGGAGATCCTTGCGAGCGCCGTAATCCTTGATAGTGCCATACTTTTTGCCGCTTTCAGCCTGAGAGAAGCGAGCCTCATCCTTGGTGTTTACATATCCGTAGTAAATTTTGCCCTTGGAAGAAATATAACGGCCGTAAAGTCTTTCGGCTATGGAAGCGAAGAGCTCGTTTGTGGAGGGAGAAGCTACTATAGCGCCGCTGTGACAAACGAGGATGGCGTCATGGTTGAACGCGCTGAAGATATGATAATCTCTGCCGGAGCGGAGATTGCATATCGGGTTAAGGTCGTCATAATCCGCGATGACAGCCATAAAACGGGTGATACCGGGAGCTACGAGACCCTCATAGAGGATATCGGCCTGAGTAAGACCGGACTGACGGGGATAAGCGAACTGGATATTGTCAACAATGACAGCTATCGGACGCTTTGCGGAAACATCTTTCTTGCAGGGAAGACCTGTAAGAGGATTTGTATATTCGCCTGACGGGGGAACTACGGGTTTTGTGGACGAAGCCGTTGTAGAAGTATCATTTGTAGCGGTTGTTTCGCTGCTTTTTGTTGTTTCAGATGATGATGTGCTGTCTCCGGATGTAGGGATGGTCCATACGGGATCCGTGGTGGTCTGGGTCGGATCGGGCTGTTTTTTACCGCAGCCGGATACTAAGCAACCTACTGCCACAAGGGCAATAACGAGAGCAAAAACCACGATTAACTGTTTAAATTCTCTTTTCATTTTTCCAACTCCTGTTTTTTTGTATCACGAGCGATACCTTAATACAATTGTATTATACCACTCTTTTGTTCAATTGTCAAATCTTTTCTTAAAGAAAAGCATAAAATTATTCTGTCATTTTTTGTGCGATTTTTTCAATTCCCGCAATTTTATGAAAAAATCCGATAAAAGACGGGAACATTCGTCCTCCATCAGTCCGCCCGTCACCTCGGGCTTATGATTGTAGCCGACTGCGAGAAAATCCGTTTTGGTGCCGAAAGAGCCTGCCTTTTCATCCCGCGCACCGAAAAAAACGCGCCTGATGCGGGCATTTATTATCGCGCCCGCACACATCGGGCAGGGCTCGAGCGTGACATACATATCGCATTTATGCAGTCGCCAGCCGCCGAGCGTGCGGCATGCTTCGTCTATTGCCTTGATTTCGGCGTGACAAAGCGCGTTTTTGTCCGTTTCTCTCGTATTGTAGCCTCTGCCGACTATCACACCGTCGCATACTATGACGGCACCGACGGGCGTTTCGAGCAGAGCCGCCGCTTTTTTTGCCTCTTCTATCGCTTCGAGCATGTATTTTTCTTCCATATGTACCTCACTTGAAGAAAATCTGATGAACCATGGCTGAAATCACATACAGGAAAAACACGGGAGAGAGCATCTCCGTCGCGCCCGTTTCGGCATCCTGCGCAGACTCTTTTTTCAGCGCGCGCATAAGGCGCGGCATCATGATGAGAGTTACCGCGAGGCACGCGGCGGCGAAAGCAAGCGTTACGATATTGCAGGTGCGCGCCGTGCAGAAAGCCGAGAGCACACCGGAGGCATAGGCTGTCAGATTATTCAGAAAATGCACAGCCATGACGATGACAAACGAGCCTGTTTTCAGATAAGTCGCTCCGAGAATCAGACCGCAAACGAATGTATAAGGGAACTTTTCCGCAGAGAAATGCATCAGGGCGAAGAGAAGCGCGGAGATTATCATCGCGGCAGATCTGTTGTATACGGCAAGTTTTCCCGCTATCATGCGGCGCATCAGATATTCCTCGAGAAATGCCGGCAGAGCTATCAGAAGCACTGCGGAAAGAATGCGCTCGAGCGATGTATCCGGAACAGCCGATGACTTGGATGGGAAAATCAGCGAATAGGCAAGACCAAAAAGAAATATCGCCGTGAAGCTTGCGGCAAACACCGCAAAATATTCCGAGCCGCCAAAAGAGACATTGCATGAATAGTCTCCGAGAGCGAGCTTTTTGCCGCCGAATTTCATTATGAGTATCGGTATGCCGAGCCGAAGCACCGTAAACAGTATGGAAATGCCGATTCTGACGGCGCCGTGCAACCCTGACAGCAGGGCAGAGCTTGCTATATGGAGAAGCATATGACATAACATTGCCACAGATGCAAGCGAAGCTGTCGCTTTAGCTTTATTCTTCAATTCGCACCTCCCCGACTTTCGTTTCTATCATATTACCATAAAACCGCCTTTTTGGCAATATGATTTTTGATTTTATTAAAAAAAGCGTAAAAATACAAAAATTTCGGGGCTTTTTGTATTGAAATTCCGCGCCAGAAACGCTATAATGAATGTATTAAGCCAAAAAAATAATTTCACAGGAGATTTTTTCTTATGAACGGATACAAATGGTACGGACATTTCGAGGGCGACGGTTCCACCTTTGTGATAACGGAGCCGGAGACTCCCCGCCACTGGTATAATTATATGTATAATGACGAGTATGTCACCTTCACATCGCAGGTCGGCTTCGGCGAGGGTTTTGCGCAGGACGACATGGGCAGAAGAATCCCGCTCCTCTCAAACAGAAACATTTTCATCTGCGAGGGTGAGAACTCATGGAGCGCTTTCGGTCTGCCGATAGGCTACGGCTACACTGATTTTTCCTGCGCTCACAGCAACGGAAGCAGTGCCATCTCCCTTTTATATAATGATGTAAAGAGCGCTGTCCGCATTTTCGTGCCGAACGAGGGCAAATACGAGATATGGAGCGTCACGCTCACAAACAATTCCGATAAGGCGCGCGAGCTGAAAGTCATTTCCTATGCGAAAACAGAACTGGACGACCCCTACAAGCCGCAGGGCTACAATCTCGCATGGGGCGGCTTCAATAAGGCGAAAAACGCCGTTTTCGGCAGATACTATATGCCTTTCTACAGTAAGCGCAACCGTCCTGTATGGGGTTATATGGCTTCCTCCGAGGAGGCGACGGGCTTCGATGCGAGAAGAAACGCATTCATCGGTCCCTACGGAGACGAACAGCATCCCGTCGCTCTGCGCAAGGGAAGCGGCTGTACGGGAAGCGACTGCAATTCCGAAAAGCTCTGCTATGTTCTCGAAAATACGCTCACGCTCGGCGCGGGCGAGAGCAGGACGGTTCATTATATAGTCGGCGCGGCACTCTCCGAGGATGAAATTCTCCGTCCCACTGACGAATCCGTTGCGAGCGAATTTGCCGAGATGGAGAAGAAATATGCGCTCCGCCTGCACGATGTCGAGATAGAGACGCCTATCGAACATCTCAATTATCTCTACAACGGCTGGCTCCGTTACGCCACGGATATGGGCAGCCGCTGGGCACGCGTGCGTCACAACGGATATCGCGATATGACAAGCGACACGGAATGTCTCGCCGCGATAAATCCCACGCTCGCATGGGAGCGCATGAAGCGCGTGCTTTCCTATCAGTATGAAAACGGCTATGCGCCGAGAACGATAATAGGCGGCAATATCGCCGACAGAAATTTTGCCGACAATACCGTATGGATGACATTTGCCGTTCATACGATAATCCGCGAGCTCGGCAAGCCCGAACTTCTGCTTGAAGAAGTCAAGTTCAATAACGGTTCGTGCGGCTCTGTTTACGAGCATATCCGCCGCTCTGTGGATTATCTCTACAATTTCCAAGGTTTGTATGGTCTTGTCCGCATATGGGGCGGCGACTGGAACGACTGCGTAAACTATGCGGGTCTGGGCGGCAAGGGCGTTTCCGTATGGCTCTCGATAGCATGGGTACGCGCCGCGAAAATGCTTGCGGAAATCGCCGACTGGCTCGGCAAGAGTGCTGATGCCAAGCTTGCGCGCGAGCGCGCCGCAATCATGGAGCGCCGCATAAACGAATACGGCTGGGACGAAAAAGGCGGCTACTATATTTACGCCCGCACCGATGACGATATAAAGATGGGTGCCTCCGACTGCGAAGAGGGAAGAATATTCCTCATCCCGCAGCTCTGGTCTGTTTTTGCCGGCATGGGCGAACGCGCCGCAGGTGCCATGGACAAGGCGGAGGAGATACTCGAGACGGATCTCGGCATACGCCTTGCTTATCCCGCATATTCTCATCAGTACAGCTATATCGGCTCCATGGCGGAAAAGATGCCCGGCGTTCAGGATAACGGCGGTATCTACCTGCATCCCTCCGCATGGAAACTTGCCGTGGACAGCATTCTCCGCCGTCCCGACCGCGTGGAAGAGGGCATAAAGAAGATGCTCCCCTCAGACATGGATTATGCCGTAAAATGCGGCGAGCCTTATGCGATGTTCAATTCTTATTTCGCACCCGAAACAGGCTACCGCGCGGGCACGCCCGGTCAGAGCTGGAGAACGGCTTCGAGCTCATGGATGCTCAAGAGCATAACGGAATATGTTTTCGGTCTGCACGCGGAGCTTAGTGGTCTGCGCATAGATCCCTGCCTGCCGCTCTCATGGAAGAGCAGTAAGATAACAAAGGTATTCCGCTCCTGCCGCTATGAGATAACTTTCCTCGGAAACGGAGAGGGAAGCGATGTTCTCGCCATGGAGATAAACGGCAAACCCGTAAGCTATGAAAACAATATCGTTCCCGCAACCATGGGAGAGACACTGAAGATTACCGTTCATCTAGGAAGGAAATAATCATGGCTAAGCTTTATTTCAAATACGGCGCGATGGGTTCATCGAAATCCGCAAACGCGCTGATAACAAAATTCAATTACGAAGAGCGCGGAATGCGCGTCTGGCTGATAAAGCCGTCGACCGACACGCGCGACGGCGCGGGGATTATCGCCTCGCGCATAGGTCTCTCGGCAAAGGCGGATATCATCTCTCATGAGGAGAGCATCATCGCCCTGCTCGATAAAATGAGCGGGATAGATGTCATAATCACGGACGAATGCCAGTTTTTCACGCCCGAGCAGATAGACGAGTTGCGCGAGATAGTCAATTTCCGCAATATTCCCGTGCTTTGCTTCGGACTGCGCACAGACTTTATGACGCATCTTTTCCCAGGGAGCAGGCGGCTTCTCGAGATAGCCGATTCGATAACGGAGATAAAAACCATATGCTCCTGCGGCGCAAAGGCGATAGTCAATGCGCGCATCGATTCCGATGGTCATGTGATAACATCGGGCAGTCAGGTTTTCATCGGCGGAAACGACAGCTATGTAGCCATGTGCCATAAATGCTGGTCGAGAGCGATAAAAAGCGGCGAAAAGGTAAAATAACATATAGCAAAATGCCGCATTGCGGCATTTTGCATATACAAAGGAGAAACATCATGAAAAAATCTTATGAAACCGAGCTTCCCGAGGGATACTCCGAGGCATATACGGTGGATGCGAAAAAGGGAAAAACCGTGCTTCTCATGAATCTCGCCTGCTTTGCGATAACGGCGGCGGTAATCGCCATCGCATGGCTTATCATCAAGCCGAAGAATTATTTTGAAAACTACGACTTTCTGCACAGCATCATTTTAATCGTAGCTATGCTTCTGTATATCGTACTGCACGAGCTGACGCACGGCGCCGCATACAAGCTGACAACGGGAAGAAAGCTCACTTTCGGTTTTACGCTTTCGGTCGCGTACTGCGGTGTGCCCGATATCTATGTCTACAGAAAAGCGGCGATGACAGCGCTCCTTGCACCTTTTGTCGTGTTCACTCCCGTTTTTCTCATTCCGTCTTTCCTTTTTGCAAACGCGTGGGATAAATTTTACTGCGCCGTGCTTCTTGCCATGCATATCGGCGGATGTGCAGGCGACCTCTATGATACGATATTATATATTTTTAAGTTTCGCTCGCCAGATACGCTCATGCGCGATACGGGACCGAAGCAGACTTTCTACACGAAATAAAACGAAATAAAAAATATCGGCGTCCCTGCGGACGCCGATATTTTTATTTATTTTTCAGCTTATTTCTTTGAGCATTTCGGCTCTTCTTCTACGAGGTCCTCGCAGGGCTCGTTTTCTCTCTTGCTGTTTGTGAGGAGATTTACGAGTATGCCGAGGATGAGAGCGCAGGCGATGGTTGTTATCGTTACCTTGCCGAATGTGAGGGAGAGACCGCCGATACCTGTGATGAGTATAGTGGAAGCCACGAAGAGATTTCTGTTATCGTTGAGGTCGACAGGCTGGAGCATCTTGAGACCCGATACCGCGATGAAGCCGTAGAGTGCGATGCACACACCGCCCATTACACAGGAGGGGATAGTGGAAAGGAAGGTTACAAAGGGAGCGAAGAATGAGACTACTATTGCCATTATCGCGGTGGTAAGTATCGTTACCACGGAGGCATTGCCGGATATTGCGACACAACCGACGGATTCGCCGTATGTTGTGTTGGGGCATCCGCCGAAGAAAGCGCCTGCCATTGAGCCTACACCGTCGCCGAGGAGAGTTCTGGAAAGTCCGGGGTTTTCAAGCAGATCCTGCTCGATGATGCTGGAGAGGTTCTTGTGGTCTGCGATGTGCTCTGCGAATACCACGAGTGCTACGGGAACATATGCCACTGCTATGGAAGCTACATAGGCACCGTTGATTTCCTTTACGCCTTTGAGAGCCTCAATGAATGTGAAGTCGGGATACCACTGCATATTCTTGAAAGCGGAGAAGTTTATTATCTGAAGAGCGGCTGTATCTGTTAAATTACCGATTACCGTGAAGAGTGCGGCGAGACCGTAGCCTGCCACGATACCGATTATGAAAGGAATCATTCTTGCCATCTTCTTGCCGAAAACAGAGCAGATGATGACTGTTGCGAGGGTTACGAGACCACAGAGGATGCAAAGGTAAACAGATGCGCTCTGTACTGCCGCTCCATCGACCATGTGAGTTACATTGCCTTTCTGAAGGTCGCCTACGGCATTACCCGCGAGCGAAAGACCGATGATGGAGACTGTAGGACCGATTACTACTGCGGGCATGAGCTTATTTATCCAGTTTACGCCTGCAAGCTTGACTATGATTGCGAGAACAACATAAACGAGACCTGCGAAAACCGCACCGAGGATAAGACCTACATATCCGAGCGATGCCGAAGCTGCACCTGCGAAAGCAGAGAGCATGGGGCCGATGAATGCGAATGAAGAGCCGACGAATACAGGGCTTCTGAACTTGGTAAAGAGCAGATAAACAAGCGTACCTACGCCCGCGCCGAAGAGTGCTGCCGAGGACGACATACCGTTACCGACTATGGTGGGAACAGCTATCGTTGCCGCAAGAATCGCGAGCAGCTGCTGGAATGCGAAAACGAGCGTCTGCCCGAATTTCGGCTTGTCTTTTACACCGTAAATTAATTTCATTTGTTTTTCCTCCGTGGTTTTTTTATAATTTAAGCGCAGAGCGCATAAATTCATTCGTCAAGCGGGCTTATTTCCACACTCATTTCGCTGTCGAAAGGGGGAATCTTCAGCGCTATCTTCTCGGAAAGGGAAGTCGGGATATTTTTGCCTACATAGTCGGGCTTTATGGGAAGCTCTCTGTGCCCGCGGTCAATAAGCGAAACAAGCTGTATTCGCTTCGGTCTGCCGATATCGAAGAGCGCGTCTATCGCGGCGCGGACCGTTCTTCCCGTAAATATGACATCATCGACTATGATGATTATTTTTCCGTTTATATCGAAATCGATTTCGTTCCCTTTGATTTTCGGCATATCGGAAAGCTCGGAGAGATCATCGCGGTAGAGTGTGATATCGAGCTTGCCTACGGGAAGCTTCACTCCTTCAAAACGCTCTATATTTTCCGCTATCCTTTCGGCAAGCGGAACGCCGCGGCGAAGCACGCCGACGAGAGCGACCTTATCGAGATTTTCGTTTTTCTCGATTATTTCATGCGCTATCCGTGCAAGCATACGCTCTATGGCAGATGAATCGAAAAGAATTTTTCCCATGATACGCTCCTTTTTTGCAAAAATAAAACCTTGCCGGAAATCGGCAAGGCGCAAATTTACATAATAAAAGTATATGGCTATACTTTCTGTATATAATCCCCTTGTCGACCTCTCTGTGCCGAATTAAAAAGGTTTTTTCAAATTTCTCAAAGATTATATCACAAGTTTCCGCATTTGTAAAGGGGTTTTTGAAAAAAAGTTCATATTTTCTTCAAAAAAATTCACCGCATGCTTTGTGGCGGTAGTATATTGACTTTTTGCTCTTTCGCGTGTATAATAAAGGAAAGACAAAATCAGGTATTTTTTTCAGGAGAGATATATGGCAAAAAGGTTAACTCGCCACATGGCGAGAGAAAGTGCGGTCAGGCTCGTATATGCCTGCTCCGTAAACAGGGACGAAGATCCGGAAAAATTTCTGGAGCTTGCCGTTTCGGAGCATGAGCTCCCGGCGGATTCATTTACAAAGGAGCTTTTTTTCGGTGTCTGCAATAACCGTGAGAAGCTTGACTCGGTCATCGCGGAGAATGCGACAGGCTGGAAAATAAGCAGAATTTCAAAAATTTCGCTTGCCGTCATGCGCGTGTGCGCATATGAACTGCTCTATACGGATGTTCCTGTTGAGATAGCGATAAATGAGGCTGTCGAGATAGCAAAGGCTTATGACGACAGCAAGGCGCCTTCCTTTATAAACGGTATACTCAATGCCATAGCCAAATCGGCAAGGGACAAAGCGGCGGAAGAGAGCACCGCGGCTCCGGAAGCGCAGGCGTCGGGGGACGGGGAATAAATGAGAGTTCTCGGCATAGATACAAGCAACTATACAACATCTATAGCGGTTGCCGACGAGACGGGATACCGACACGGGAGAACAATACTTGAGGTAAAAACGGGGGAGCGTGGATTGCGGCAGAGCGACGCTCTCTTTTTGCATACAGTAAATCTTCCTCGGCTCTTTTCGGAGCTTGATATCGGAAAGACAGATGCCGTTTCCTACAGCGAAAAGCCGCGCGATATCGAAGGCTCATATATGCCTTGCTTTCTCGCGGGCAAAGCCGCCGCGACGGCGGCGGCTTCCGCCGCAGGCGTGCCGCTCTTTGCCTTTTCCCACCAGGCGGGGCATATCATGGCGGCGCTCAAAAGTTGCGAGGCGGGCGAAGAAGCGCTCGGGAGAGAATTTCTCGCATTTCATATCTCGGGAGGCACGACGGAGCTTCTCCATGTGAAAAGGAAAGCTGTCGGTTTTGATGTCGCCATAGTCGGCGAGACGCTGGATATAAACGCGGGTCAGCTTATTGACCGCGCAGGCGTGCTGCTCGGGCTGAAGTTTCCCTGCGGCATGGAGCTGGAAAAGCTTGCCGTGCAAGGAAAAACAACAAAATTACACACCTGTATAAAAAACGGTAGCTGCAACCTCTCGGGTGCGGAGAATAAAATTATACAGATGTATAACTCTGGCGAAGCGGCGGAAAACATCGCGAGATACGCGATAGATTTCGTCTGCGAGACGATACTCGGGATGAGCAGATACGCAAGAGAAGCACACCGGAGCCTGCCGATACTTTACGCAGGCGGCGTGATGCGCGACAATATAATAAGAGACAGGCTTACGGGCGAGATGGAGAATATTTATTTCGCCGAAAACGAGCTTTCCTCCGACAATGCCGTCGGCACGGCATATCTCGGGCTGGAAGCGCTGAAGGAGGGAAGATAATGGCGGAAGAGCGACAGGTCTTTACCGTTACGGCACTGAATGAATATATAAAAATGAAGCTTGAAACGGACGAAGCGCTGATGCGTGTTTTCATCCGCGGCGAGATATCGAATTTTACCAATCATAAATCGGGGCATTTCTATTTCACCGTCAAGGATGAGACGAGCCGCATCGCCGCCGTAATGTTCCGTTCGAGTGCCTCAAAGCTCGCTTTCATTCCCGAAAACGGTATGAAGGTGATAGTCGGCGGCAGAGTCAGCGCATATGTTCGCGACGGTCAGTATCAGATTTATGTCGATACACTCGAGCCGGACGGCGTGGGTGCGCTCTATATCGCATATGAGCAGCTCAAAGCCAAGCTCGGCGCAGAAGGGCTTTTCGATGAAGCAAAAAAGAAGCCACTGCCGCGGTATCCGATGCGCATAGGTGTCATCACCTCGCCGACGGGCGCGGCGATACGCGATATCATAAATATACTCGGCAGGCGTTTTCCGATAGCGGAGGTCGTGCTTTATCCGTCGCTTGTGCAGGGAGAGAGCGCCGCACCTCAGTTGATAGAGGGACTGCGGTATTTCAATGAAAAGAAGAATGTGAATGTCATCATCATCGGGCGCGGCGGCGGCTCACTCGAGGATTTGTGGGCTTTCAACAGCGAGGCGCTTGTGCGCGAGGTTGCGGCATCGGAGCTGCCCGTCATCTCGGCGGTCGGGCATGAGATAGACTTCACGCTCTGCGATTTTGCCGCCGACAGGCGCGCGCCGACACCTTCCGCCGCGGCTGAACTGGCTGTGCCGGAGAGATATGAACTGAAGCGCAAGCTCGGCAATGTCACGGCGCGGCTCGAGCTGCTCGAGGGCAAGAAGCTGGAGCTTCTGCGCAGTACGCTCGAGCGCATGAAAAAGAGTCGGGCTCTCACCGATCCGCGCAATTTCATAGACGACAAAAGAATGGCTCTCGGCGTTGCCGAGGATAAATTATACAATCGTATAACATTCCTTCTGGAACGCAAAAAGTCAGCTCTGGCGGGCAAAACGGCAAAACTGGACGCGATGAATCCGCTCTCCGTGCTCTCGCGCGGATACGGTGCTGCTTTCGCTCCCGACGGCACGGTGATAAGAAGTGCCGCGCAGGTGGAAAAGGGAAGCGACATATCGCTGATGCTCTCGGACGGCACCGTCAGAGCGACGGTATGCGACATAGTGATGAACGAAAAGGAGAAGATATAAATATGGAAAACACGGAAAAGAAAATTACATTCGAAACGGCACTCGCAAGGCTCGAGGAGATAGTGCGCGCAATGGAAAGCGGAAGTGCAAAGCTCGATGAATCGCTCGCTCTTTTCGAGGAGGGCGTGGGGCTTGTAAAATTCTGCACGGGTGAGCTTGACAATGCCGAGCAGAGAGTGAAGATTCTTCAGGCAGGCGAAGAAGGAAGCCTCGTCGAGAAGGATTTTGCAAAACCCGAATAAGGAATGAAAATACGGAGGATATACTATGGAAAAATGCAGGGAAGCTGATATAAAAAAATTACTTTCGGAAAATGCCGCGGCTGTCGAAACCGAGCTTGAAAAATACCTGAAAACGCCCGATGCGGCGCTCGAAACGCTCTATTCATCCATGCGCTACAGCGCGCTCGGCGGAGGAAAGCGCATACGCGCCTTTCTCGTAATGCAGTTTTGCAGGCTTTTCGGCGGAATGGACGCCTCGGCTATGCCTTTTGCCTGCGCTATAGAGTGCGTTCATGCGTCATCGCTTGTGCATGACGATATGCCCTGCATGGATAATGATGATTACAGGCGCGGCAAGCTGACAAACCATAAGGTTTACGGCGAGGATATAGCACTCCTCTGCGGCGACGCGCTGATAACAAAGGGCTATGAGCTTGCTTCGGAAAATGCCTTTGTGGAGCCGAAAGCCGCGCTCTCCGCGACAAATATGCTTCTTGTCTGCGCGGGTGCGCTCGGCATGATGGGCGGGCAGGAGATAGACCTGCTCGGCGAGAAAAAGGCACCCGATTTCAAGCTTCTCCTGAAAATGCACGATAAGAAAACAGGCGCGCTGATGAGAGCATCTGCGCTTCTCGGCTGTCATGCGGCGGGACTGTATATCTCCTCCGACAAGCGGCTCCATGATGCGGCAAAATATGCCACGGGCATAGGACTTGCTTTTCAGATAATAGACGATATCCTCGATGTTGAGGGCGATGCGGCACTTCTCGGAAAGGCTACGCATGCCGACGCCAAGGAGGGCAAAACGACATTCCTCTCGTTCATGGATGTGGTAAAGGCACGCGAATATGCAAAGCGCGAAACAGAGGCGGCAATAGCGGCAATCTCGGGCTATTCCGGAAGCAAAGTACTCTGCGAGCTGGCAAGCTACCTGCTTGAGAGGAAATATTGAGCATGAAAAAGACTTACACCTTGGTAAAATCTCCCGGGACTTTATACTTTTTGGGTTGGCTCAGTTATGGCGTTCTTGCGGTTCTCGGCTTTGCTGCGGGAGCAATTATTATCCTTATCCCCGGAAAATCCAATATGACGGTTCATATTGTAACGACACTGGCGGTACTTGCATTTGAATGTGCCGTGCTGTTTTATGCCCGCACCTTGAAAACAGACAAGATAAAGTTTGGTCTGAAAATCCATTTTGAAGAAAGCGGAATATTTATAAATGATACGCTTTTTTTGAAATGGAGCGAAGTAAAATCAAGCGGCATTGCGGAAATAAACGCATCGGAGTTTAGCAATTCTGTATTTGATTATATTTTTGCAAGAGGAAAAATGATATTTTTTTCATCAAAGATTCTTGATGAAGAAGAGAAGAAATCACTTAATGGATGTACGGTGATGCCCGGACTTTTGAGTATGCAGTATCGCGATGATATCATATTTGATGTAAAAAACTATTTCCCGGATTTCGATACAAATGTACAACATTTTTACAGCAGATACCGCACTATGCGCGGACTGGATTATAAATACTGGAAAAAGTCGGATTTTGAGAAATAAGAGAAATAATCTGATAAATCATGCAATGAGAATTTTTGCAGGCGGTTGACAAACAGAAAATATTGGTGTATAATAACAAATCAATACATAACCAGAGAGATGACAATTGTATTAAAAGGAGAAATATATGCAAAGAATATATGTAAAAGATATCCGTGATAATCTCGAAAAAAGCATTTTGGTTCAGGGCTTTGTCGAAAATTTCCGTGACGGCAAGGCAATGTGCTTTATAGTTCTGAAGGATATTACCGGTAAGGTGCAGATAACCATAGAAAAAGAGGGACACGAGGAGCTTCTGCCCGCACTCGGTCAGATTACCCCAGATTCCGTAATATCGGTAATCGGTGTGGCACATGAAAGCGAATATGTAAAAATGGGCGGAATTGAAATAATCCCAACCGAAATCAAGGTTGAGTCCGTAGCTGCCGCTCTTCCCATACAACGCGAAGATATTCCCGCTACCAAAAAGAAGGCTGCCGTAGCCCGTTCCGGAATCGATGACCGCATGGATTATCGCTGGATTGACTTGCGTACTGACCGTAATCAGCTTATTTTTAAGGCTCAGACGCTTTTTACAAAAGCTATGCGCGATTTCCTTTATGAACGCGGATTTTTGGAGATACATACGCCAAAGCTTATCGGTGCGGCGAGCGAGAGCGGCTCGGAGGTTTTCGAGGTCAAATATTTTGACCGCAACGCATATCTTGCTCAGAGTCCTCAGTTTTATAAGCAGATGGCAATGGCAAGCGGTTTTGACAGAATTTTCGAGGTCGGTCCCGTATTCCGCGCAGAGAAATCCTATACCAACAAGCACACCACCGAGTTCACCGGCTTCGACTTGGAATTCAGCTATATCACCTCCTTCCGCGATGTTATGAAGATGGAGGAGGAGCTTCTTACCTATGCTTTGGCAAAGGTAAAGGACGAGCTCGGAGACCAAATAAAAGAAACATTCGGCATAGAGGTAGTGGTTCCCACCACGCCGTTTCCCGTTATTACTCTGGCTGAATTATATGACAATCTGGAAAAGGATTTCGGTTATACGGTTCCTGACTCCGAAAAGGGTGATCTGACTACCGATGCCGAAAGACTCAGCTATGAGTGGGTAAAGCGCAAATATAATCATGAATTTCTCTTTATCACCGACTATTCTGCTGAAAAACGCGCATTTTACCATATGCGTGATGAGCATGGCGTTCCCGAGGGCTATGACCTTATCTGGCGCGGAGTTGAGATTACTACCGGCGCACAAAGAGAACACAGATACGATGTTCTGAAAGCACAGGCAGAAGAAAAAGGATTGGCAGAGGATGTAAAATTCTATCTCGAATTTTTCAAGTACGGTTGTCCTCCTCACGGCGGTTTCGGACTTGGTGTAGACCGCCTTACCATGCTCCTTACGGGTCTGCATATCAACGAAGCGATGTTCCTCTTCCGCAGCCCCAAGCGTCTGACTCCGTAAATTTTATCAGCCCGCTTTATAAATTTTATGGCATCTATAAACTCTCAAGCTGGCTCTTGAGACTTATAGATGCCTTTTGATTAAAACGCAACTAATGATGAATACGAAGAAAAAACACCGCTTTGAAGCATTATTAGCGAAAGTAACTTTTTGAGAATACTTTAGATGAGCCGATAGACTACGGAGAATCCACAAAAGGTGAATCTTCCGTTATGAAAAACATAGCAAAAGGGAATACCGAAATTTTCGCGGAAAATATAGCGGATGTGGTGACTGTCACAACGGTTTGAAAAGCAGGGAATTGATATTTCGGATTTCTGTAAATTATTTTTTCTCTTGGCAGATAAAAATTGCAAAATCCTATTGCAAAGCATAAAATTATGTGATATTATAATCACAGAAAGCCTTGCCATGCAAGTATTTTCGTGAAAAATGCCATAGACGGCTGCCTGCGGGCGGCTTTTCGTAAAGCTATTGGTTAGCCTTTGCTAACCCGCGACGGCAAAAAGACAAAACAGGGAGGAAAACAGATGGATATAAAGCAGAAAACATACAGAAGAGATTGTCTGCTCGGCGCTCTCGGCGCACTTCTGATGCTCGTCGGCGACCTGTGCCTGAGCGTGATTCCCGCGCATTCCGGCGACAGCGGGCTTTTTGCAAGAGAAGCATATCTTGACGGCTCATGGGGCGAGTGGCGTCTGCCGCTTCTCATCGTCACGGGGCTTTGCGGTATGGCGCTCGGATTTTTCACGGTTCGCGCGTCACTGACGCAGATAAAGCCGCAATATCGCAAGACGAGGGCGCTTGCCGTATGGATGCTCGCAAATGCCATATGGTCGGGCAGAGGACTGAAAGAAGCGGAGGCTGATTGACATGGGAGAAAAAATAAAACTCTCGGGAGTTCCCGAGACGATGCTGCAGACGGTTTATGCCAGAGCAAAGGAAAGCAGAGGGCGCGGCGCAGTCTGCGACAGAAAAGCCGAGGAGGTAATCGACAGGCTCGACTATGATTTTTCGCTTGCGGATAAGGACAGCGCCATGCACAGCGGCGTTATCGCGCGCACCATCGTGCTTGACGGACTGGTGTCGGCATGGCTTGTGAAAAATCCTGGCGCGGTGGTCGTAAATATAGCCTGCGGGCTTGATACGCGGTGCTACCGCACGAGCGGGTATTCTCACTGGTATAATCTCGACCTGCCGGAGACTATCTCCGTGCGTGAAAAGCTCCTGCCGGAGAGCGGCGATATCTCGCAGATAGCCATGTCCGCCATGGACGACTGGGGCGGCGCGATAGCAGAGAACGGCACGGCGGCACTCGTGATAATCGAGGGACTGACGATGTATCTCCGCGAGGAAGATGTAAAGCGCATTTTCGCCGTTATTTCGGAAAGATTCGGTCACGCTACGGTTTTTGTCGAAACCATGAACCCCATGGTGGCGCGTCGCTTCAAGGAGAAATCCATCGAGGGAAGCCATGCAAAATTCACATGGGGAATAAAGGGCGGCAGGGAGCTTGCGGCTCTTCTGCCTGATTTCCGTTTTTCCGAGGAGCACAGCCTGACAGAGGGCATGGCTGAATTTGTGCCGGTATATAAGCTGCTTGACAAAATAGGTTTTATACGCAATATATCAAATAAAATAGTTATACTGGAGAAGTGAGATGAAGTATTTTGAATTCGGGAGGGGAAATCCCGAGCTGATGGTCATGCTCCATGGCGGCGGTATATGCTATCGCGGTGCGATTCCTGTGGTGCAGGAGCTGGCAAAGGTCTATCATGTCGTGCTTGTCGCCTATGACGGATTTAATCCCGACGAGCCGGAAACGGAATTCATATCCACGCGTGATGAGGCAAAGCGGCTCGGAGACTACATCGCAGAGCACTACGGCGGGAAGATAGATATTCTCTACGGCGTTTCCTACGGTACTTTTGTGCTCATGGATGTGCTCGCGGACGAGCGGCTGACTGTCACAACGACCATCGCCGACGGTATGCCGACTATGGACTATGCGGATATCAAAAATCCCGTATTGCAGAATATCTATCTCTTTTTCCTGACAGGTTTTGCTTATCGCCTCATAGGCAAGGCGGGTCCCATACGCAAAAAGATAGTCTGCAAAATGATGGGGCGCACTGAGGAATCTTTTGACCGCATCGTCTATCGCGATGCGACATGGCGCAGCTGGGTAAATCAGGACAGATGCATGATAGGGCGGCATAAGGATTTCGGGCTTTTTGAGAGAACGGATATGTATATCTGGCACGGAATCAAAAGCTCAACGGAAAAGAAACTGGCAAAGCATATAAAGGAGTGGCAGGACAAGGGCTACGCCTTTACATACAAAGTTTTCCCGAATATGGGACACGGAACGCTCGCGGGCGAGCATCCCGAAGAATTTTCAAAGGAAGTACAGGCGGCGCACAGGCGCTCCCTCGAGAGGTGAAAGTATGTCAAAGAAAGCAACTGAATTTCAGAGAAAATCAATGAGCAGGATGTATCGCGGCAAAGAGATTTTCAAGCCGTTGAATACGGGGTGGATAGATGAAAATGTTGCCTGCGTGCGCGAATGGGTGGCGAATATCTTCTTTTACCGCAAGGGCGATACCACTATAATGATAGACGCGGGCTACAATTACGAGCGGCTGGAGGAAAAGATGGGCTGGCTCGGGATAAATCCGAAATCCATCCGCCATATCCTCATCACCCATCAGGATACCGACCATGTCGGCGCAGTGGAGGCAGACAGCCCCGGGCTTTTCAAAAAGGCGATGCTCCATATCGGCGATGTCGAAAACCGCTATCTGACGGGCGAGGTTCGCCGAAATGTTATCTACCATATGTACAAACTGCCGCAGGTGACGATAAACAACAAAAAACAGCTTCTGCGCGACGGCGAAACTTTCCGCATAGGCGATATAAAGATTCATTGCTTCCTTGTTCCCGGGCATACATGGGGACATATGGTGTATCTCATCGATGATAAGTATCTTTTCACGGGCGATACGATATGGCTCGGAGCCGACGGCGGCTACAGCTTCATTTCCGCTCTCGCGGAGGATAATAAGCTCGCCGTGAAATCGCTTGCCGTGCTTGAGACCAAACTGAAGAAAATGGGCATAAAACCGCTCTTCATCACAGGGCATACGGGCTGGACGGACAATTTTGAATTTGCCTTTGCGCATAAGGATAAACTCTGCTCACCTTTCAAAAAGAAAGTTCATGACCCGTCGGCGCCTTATGACGCCTACGACGAATCGGACGATACCGAAGAGGGCGCAAAAAGCGGATTTCTGAAAGGAGTCGGAAGATGAAAGACAGCGAGCTTAAATTTGACCGCACCTGCCATGTGCTTTATTCAAAGCCATGCAAAAAGGAAATTCAAAAGAAAATCGCTCTGCATTATCCGACGGAGAAAAGGGAAGCGGTATGGGAAAAAATACAGCTGAAATATGTGAAATTTCTTTCCGAATGGCGCACTGACCTCGGTGGGAAAAAGAATTTTCATAACGGCAATGGCGGCACATATGACTGCATAGCAATCATGAGTTATTATGATGTGTGCAGAGATGTCACATCTTTCCGCGAGATAGAAGAGATTGAGGAAAATCTGATACTGCCTGCATTCCGCAAGCTGAAATTTGTCGATTGCAATAAGCCTTTCTGGCGCAAACTTATGTATAAGGCTTTTACGCGGGCAAAATCTGGCTGTGACAAATGGCACGATTATGAGATGAATGTTTCGCCTTACGATAAGGACAAGCCGATATATTATGAATTTACGGCGTGTCCCGCCGCGGAGTTTGCAAAAAAGTTCGGTTTTGATGACATCATGCCCGCACTCTGCAATGTCGATTTTGCATCCATGGAGCTTTTGCATGCGAAGCTCATACGCACGACTACCTGCGCAAACGGCTGCAAATGCGATTATGCCATTTGCGGAGACAGGGACGCTTATGCGAAAGAGCATCCCGAATATCGCGACGAGGCGGGTTATCGCAGAAACAAATAAAAACTGACAAAAGGAGTGTGAGAGAAAGTGGAGGTATTTTTCGGACTGCTGATTCCGTTTCTCGGGACATCGCTCGGTGCGGCTTGCGTATTCTTCATGAAAAAATCGCTCGGCGATTTGGTTCAGCGTGCGCTCGCGGGATTTGCCGCGGGTGTGATGGTAGCCGCATCAGTATGGAGCCTGCTGATTCCCGCGATAGAGCAATCGGAGGGTATGGGAACTTTTGCCTTTCTGCCCGCTTTCATCGGATTCTGGATAGGCGTGCTTTTTCTGCTCGCGCTCGACCATCTCATTCCTCATCTCCATGTCGGAAGCGACGAGACGGAGGGACCGAAAAGCAAGCTTGGGCGCACTACGATGATGGTTCTGGCGGTGACACTGCATAATATACCGGAGGGAATGGCTGTCGGCGTTATGTATGCGGGCTTGCTCTCGGGAAATATGCAGATAACGGCGGCAAGCGCACTTGCTCTCTCCATAGGAATAGCAATCCAGAATTTCCCCGAGGGCGCTATAATATCGATGCCGCTGCGAGCCGAGGGCGAAAGCAAGGGCAAAGCTTTTCTCGGCGGCGTGCTCTCGGGCATAGTGGAGCCGATAGGCGCGATACTCACCATAATAGCCGCGCAGTTTATAGTTCCCGCGCTGCCGTATCTGCTCAGCTTTGCCGCGGGCGCGATGGTCTATGTCGTGGTGGAGGAGCTGATACCCGAAATGTCGCAGGGCAGACATTCAAATATCGGCACGATATTCTTTGCCGTCGGATTCAGTATCATGATGATGCTCGATGTAGCATTGGGATAAATAAAAGGAGAAACGAAAAATGATTTTACAGACTCTTCTGGAGGGATTCGGACTGGGCGTGCTGCTCGTCCTCGTATGTGCTTTCGGCATACGCAAAGGCGCTGTCGGCATGGTGCATCTTTACAGCCCTGAGGTGCAGGAAAGATGCGTGAAGCTCGGGCTGACGACGCACGAAAGGATAAAGAAAAACAAGATAATTTTCAAGGCGCTCTGTATTCCCGGTTATCTTGCGTACATACTGGCGTTTACATATGCCGTAAACGGCGCGAGGGGTTTTCTTTCGGGTTTCTGGCAGATGCTTGTTATTCTCTCCGTGATGAACATTATCGACCGTTTCCTTGTGGACGGCTTCTGGGTAGGGCATACCAAGGCATGGACTATCCCGGGGACAGAGGATTTGAAGCCGTATATAACGGGAAAGGATAAATGCAAAAAATGGATTTTCGGCACGGTCGGCATGGCGATAATCTCGGCGGTGCTCTCGGGAATCATGATGATATTCGTTCGCTGATGCAAGGAGGTATTTATGAAGTATAAAATAGAAAAAAACACCGTTCAGGAAACGCTGATTATCCCGCTTTACGGGAGAAAAATGTGCTCGCAGCTTTATCCGTCGCTCTATCGCGACGAAACGGCACTGCGCCTGATGAATGAGATAGATTATGATTTTTCGTTGCTTGAGAAAAAATCGGGAAGCCTGATGCAGCGTTTCGGCTTTCTCGAAGCTGCCATGCGGCAGAATGACCTTGCCTTTGAGGTGCGCGATTATCTGAAATCGCATCCGAAAGCGGCGGTTGTCAATCTCGGTTGCGGACTGGACAGCACGGGGCGAAACTGCGATAACGGAAGCTGCAGGATATATAATCTGGATTTTCCGGATGTCATCGCCGTGCGGAATGAACTTCTTCCCGCGGGAGAGAGGGAGGAGAATATCCCCTGCAATCTCAACGATACCGCATGGTTTGATAAAATCGATGCTTCCGAGGGTGCCGTATTTTTTGCGGCGGGAGTTTTCTATTATTTTCTCGCGGAGCAGGTCAGGACGCTTGTGCGGGCGATGGCGGATGCTTTCCCGGACGGCGTGCTTGTTTTTGATGCGGCAAACAAAAAAGCCGTGAAGCTGATGCTGAAAACATGGCTGAAAGATGCCGAAATCAAGGATGTCGGCGCATATTTTGCCGTCTCCGATGCGAAAAGCGAGCTTTCCGCATGGGACAGCCGCCTGAGCCTTTCGAGCCGCGGCTATATGCTCGGCTATAACGACCTTCGCGACCCGTCGGTGAGCGGATTTTTCCGATTTTTATCAAAGGTCGGCGACGGTATGATGAAAATGCAGATTGTCAGGATTGGATTCGGAGGCAGAAAATGAAAGCGAGTAAAGAAAGACGGGCACTCATCGCGGGTATGATTGGGTGTTTGCTCTATGTTATCTTTGCAATCCTATCGCTTTTGCGGGAATTGTCGGAAACCTTTTCACGCTTCTGCCATGGCCGCTTAATCAGATTGACCACGGAACGGAGTCCGCAGGTCATCTGTTGGTTTTATTACTCGGACTGATTTTACTTCGTGAAATGGTTAAAAACAAAGAATGGAGTGAGAAAATACAATGAAATACGCCGGAATGCCCATGGGAATGTGGGTGCTTTTTGCAAAATCGTTCAGAGAACAGCTATGCGCCGTATTCGGCTATGATGAAAAAACGGCAAAGGAAACAGCCGCAAAGGCAAAGCCGAAATATAAGGAAATCATCGCGGGTCTGCCGGAATTTGAGAAAGCCGACCGCTTTAAAATGAATATAGTAAACTGCGCCATGATAGGTGCATTTATCCTTTCCATGCCGGAGCGTCCTGATGTCGCGCGGCTGACGGATTACTATGCAAAATCCATGATGACAAAGCCGATGAAATGGTTTTGCTGCAAGAGCGGAAAGGGAAAATTCAGCGAAAAGGATATTGCGGGCATGAAAGCGACGGCAAAGCTGAAAGCCGCCGACCGAAATCCTTATTCATGGAATATGGATTTCTATGAATATCCCGACGGGAGCGGATACGAGGGCAGATTCACAAAATGCGGAATCTGCGCCCTGATGAAAAAGCTCGGGCTCTATGACCTCACGCCTGCTCTCTGCCATCTCGATTATACCATGAGCGAGGCGGGCGGCGCAACGGACTTTGTCCGCGAATATACCATAGCTTCCGGCAGTCCCTACTGCGACTGCGGATATAAGAAGAAACATTGAAATCTAACGGAAGCATAAAAATCCCCGCTGTCTGCGGCTTTCAGCAGACGGCGGGGATTTTTATAATTGCACAGCACTCCTTAAAACAAAAAAATGAGTCCGGGTTTCACCGGACTCATTTTTTATTTTGTTCAAAGCGGGTTATCAGCCTACGGTATAAACAAATTTATATACGCCGCCGTCCTTGAGCTGGAGGGAGCTTGCGCCGACTTCGCTCATCTTATCGCCGTCATAGAGTGCCCACCATGACTGGTTTGCGGCATAGTCTGCTTTCAGACCGTTTACGGTGTCTATCATCAGACCCCATTCGCTGTCCGAACCTGAAACAAGCTTCTCATCAAGAAGCGCATCTGCGAGATTCTCGCGGTCGGTCTTGATATTGAATGTTGTCTCTTCTGCCTTATCGTTTACCACGATAACCGTAATGGAATACTTCTTCTCGACTTCTTTTTCACCGCATGCTACAAAAAGGCATGACAGCGCAATCATCATAACAGCGAGCAGAAGCGCCGAAATTCTTCTGAAATTCTTCATTTTTGTCTTTCTCCTTGCTTTTTTTGCCCATAGGCTTTCATTATATCTATTTTATCATATGTGCCTGCTTCGGTCAATGAAAATAATCCGCTCTTTTTGGTAATAATCAGCCATTTTTATATTATTTAATTTTTTTCAAAAAGGCTTTACTTTTTCCTTTTTTTGTACTATAATTTAATACATAAACATTTATTTCAGAAAGGCAAGTAAATATGAGGCAGTATCTTCTTCCCGAGAAAGGCAATTTTTATAAAGCGAATATGCATATGCATACAACGGTATCCGACGGCTGCTGGACACCCGAGCAGGCGAAGGAGGAATACAAGAAGCGCGGCTATTCCATAATGGCATATACCGATCATGAGGTTATGATACCGCATGATGAGCTCAACGATGAAAACTTTCTCACTATCCTTTCCACAGAGATAGCGGTAAATGCGCCTTGGAGTGAAAAAGGCTTCTGGTATGTTCCTACATATCATATAAATATATATGCAAAAGACCCGCATGAAACTGTAAATCCGCTTTTCACCGAGGAAAAGGTTTTCCCGAAGTCACGCGAGCTTGTGACAGATGAGATGCGAAAGGTTCATTACGAGCGCCACTACAGCGTAGAGGCTATGAACGAAATGATAGCAACGGCAAATAAGGCAGGCTTTCTCGTTTCATATAACCATCCTTTCTGGTCCATTCAGGGATATGAGGATTATATCGGGCTTGAGGGCGTATGGGGAGTAGAGCTTGCCAACTACGGCTGCTTCCGCATGGGATATCAGCTTGACAACAGCATGCAGCCTATAGACGATATGCTGAGAAAAGGCAAGCGTGTTTTCCCGCTGGCAACCGATGATGCGCACAATCCGCCCGATTGCTTCGGCAGCTTCATAGTGCTGAAAGCCGACAGGCTTGAGTATCATACGGTAATGGACGCTCTGGAGCGCGGTGATTTCTATGCTTCGCTCGGTCCCACAATAGATGAGCTTTATATTGAGGACGGAATAGTTCATATTTCCTGCTCGGAGGCAAGACTCATTTCGCTCACTACGGAATGTCGCTTTGCCGCATTTGCCGGAGATAATCATGAAAAAACTCTGACGAGCGCCGATTTCAATATAAACAAGTATCTCGAGCTCAGTCGCGATACCACAAAGAAAGGACTTCCCGCAAAGCCTTATTTCCGCATAACCGTGCAGGATAAAGAGGGAAGAACAGCCCATACAAGAGCATATTTTGCAGACGAGCTTCTCTGATTATTGCCCATTAAGAAATAGCAAAAAGGACTGCGCTGTCAGCCCTTTTTGCAATTAAAAAGGAGGTGCGATGTTGAAATTCGCAAGGAAGCTGATAGCTCCCATAATATGTATTGCTTTTATCGGTGTCGCTCTTCTGTCCAATGCCGCGAAAATCGGCGGCTTTATACCGAAGGTTTTCGAAGCATTCGCACCTGTTTTCGCTGGTTTTTGCATCGCTTTCGTGGCAAATCTTGTTCTCGGCAGGCTTGAGAAACTCTGGGACAGGATTTTCAGAAAGAAAAAGACATCGTTTCGGCTCAGGCGCGGAATATGCCTTGTCCTCAGCGAGATAATCATTCTCGGGTCGCTTTCGCTTATATTTTTCGTCGTGATTCCGCATCTCGCGGGCGCGATATCATCGTTTGTGGCAAATCTTTCCGTCTATGCGGGAAATCTGCGGCATTATTGGGAGAAGATAAGCGAATTTCTTGCACGATTTTCGATAGTTCTGCCCGAAATACCGCAGGAGCAGGACAAAATAATCGAATCCATCACGGACTTCCTCTCGAAAAACGGCAATATGCTCGTGGATAAGGCTTTTAATGTTATGGTGAAAGCGGGCAACGCCCTTGTCTCGGTAATCGTGGCGTTCACTATTTCTGTTTATGTGCTCCTGCGAAAGGAACAGCTCGGCGCACAGATGCGAAAGCTGATACACGGCATATTTTCCGAAGAGAGCTACAGGAAAATCTATGACTTTTTCGCGCTCTGCAATGATTGCTTCTCGAATTTCGTGACAGGTCAGCTTGCCGAGGTCGTGATAAACACGCTGCTTTGTCTTATCGGCATGCTGATACTGCGCATGCCTTATGCGCTGATGATTTCCGTGCTCGTCGGCATAACGGCGCTGATACCTGTTTTCGGTGCTTTCATCGGTTCGGGCGCGGGCGCGCTGCTGATACTGCTTGTAGACCCGATAAAGGCGATATGGTTTGTGATATTCATCATCGCGATGCAGCAGGTGGACGGAAACATCATATATCCGAGAGTCGTCGGCAAATCCGTGGGACTGCCGAGCATGCTTGTTTTTGTGGCGGTGACCGTCGGCGGAAACGCTTTCGGAATACTCGGAATGCTTTTTGCCGTCCCGGTCTGCACTATAGTATATACCTTGCTCGGTCGTCTTGTCGATTCCAAGGAAGCGAAAAAGAAAAAGAGCGGGGAAGAACCCGAGAACGGCGAAGAACCCGAGAACGGCGAAGAACCCGAGGGCGGCGAAGAACCCGAGAGCGGGGAAACATCGGAAAAGTGCGATGCGGCGGAGCCGCATGAATAAAAAATTAAAACGGAGACAAGATATGGAAGAGGTAAAAGCAGGCAGATACAGACATTTCAAAGGAAATGAATATGAGGTGCTTTTCATCGCTAAGCACTCGGAAACGCTCGAGCCGATGGTGGTCTACCGCGCGCTCTACGGCGAGGGCGGAGTTTGGGTGCGTCCTCTCTCAATGTGGAACGAAACGGTCACTCACGACGGTAAAAAGCAAAAGAGATTTTCCTTTATAGGCTGATTTATCTGCAATATTATGATAATAATATATTCATAAAACATATTATGGAGATATATTTATGAAAAAAATAATGCTCGTATTCGGCACTCGTCCCGAAGCGATAAAAATGTGTCCGCTCGTGTGTGAGCTTCGGAGGAGACCGAATATTTCCACCTGCGTATGCGTGACGGGACAGCACAGGGCTATGCTCGACGAGGCGCTTGCCGCTTTCGGAGTGAAGCCGGATTATGACCTTGCGCTCATGCGCGAGGGGCAGTCGCTCTTTGATATAACAACAGGCGTTATCTGCGGAATGAAAGATGTGCTCGCGGCGGAGAAGCCCGATGTCGTGCTTGTGCACGGAGATACGACGAGTGCTTTTGCGGCGGCGCTCTCGGCATACTATATGAAGATACCCGTCGGTCATGTCGAGGCGGGTCTGCGCACGCACAATCTCTATTCGCCATACCCCGAGGAATTCAACCGCAATGCCGTAGACATAATTGCGAAATATCGCTTCTGCCCGACGGAAAAGAGCAGTGAAAACCTTGCCGCAGAAGGCATTTCGGACGGTATATACATTACGGGAAATACCGTCATCGACGCACTGAAAACGACCGTGAAAAAAGGGTTTTCACATCCGCTTCTTGAATGGGCGGGCGAAAAAAGGCTTGTACTGATAACGGCGCACAGGCGGGAAAATATCGGTGAGCCGCTCGAAAAAATGCTTTGCGGGATACGCGAGGCGATAGAAGCACATCCGGATACGCGGGCGGTATATCCCGTTCATCCGAATCCGGCGGTTAGAAAAACGGCGGAGAAGGTTTTTGCCGGATGCGATGCGGTGCGCCTCTGCGAGCCGCTTTCGGTGGTGGATTTTCATAATATTCTTGCCCGCTGCTACCTCGTGATGACGGACAGCGGCGGCATTCAGGAGGAGGCGACGGCTCTCGGCAAGCCGACGCTCGTGATGCGGAATACGACAGAGCGACCCGAGGGGATAACCTCGGGTACACTGCGGCTCGTCGGCACGGATGAAAATGCGGTCTCGCGCGCTCTCTCGGCACTGCTTGACGATGCCGATGAATACGGCAAAATGGCGCACAGTGCCTGCCCCTACGGCGACGGAAAAGCCTGCGTGAGAATAGCGGATATTCTCGAAAAATGAGTAAAAACAAGCAAAATAAGGTCGGGCGATATGCCCGACTTTTTTGCGTAAAATGACATGATAATTATATTAAAAGCTATATTGCAAATCAAAAAAGAAATCAATTCAAATCACTTCGCCGCGGTGCCTTCCGATGACGCGCAGCGAAGTTGTGAATTTGTTTTAAACATCGGCTAAATGACTTGACAAATCTTATATATTTGTATATAATAAGACTTGAAGACGGGCGGGGCGGACGCGCCTTTTCCCGACTTTGATAAAATGCAAGCGGCAAACTAAAAAAGCGGCTTTTTTGCATGGCGATGATTTCGGCAGGGGAAGCCGAAAAGCGGTATCGCTTTTTGAAAAGTGAGCGTCTTTGCCGAAAATATTTGCAAAATCGGAGGAAATATGAAAAAAAGGATTTTATCATTTGCACTCGTGCTGTTGTTCTGCTTCAGCATGATAGGCACGGTTGACCTGACAGGCGAACATTCGCATGTTCATGCCGATGCCACAGGCGGTTCATCCACCACTCTCGGAGTTTTGGATTATACCGATAAATCAATCACGATACATACCGTTGATGCAACACAGGGCTACTATGTTACCGTCACCGGTCCGAATAACTATAGTGAAAGCACGCAGGCAGACACGGTGAATGTTGACAAAGGCATCAGCCAGACGATATTCAGCGGAATGCAGGCAGGCGAGGAGTATACTCTTACGCTTTTTAATAACAGCGGAAAAGTAACATCCATAACACAGAAGACAAAAACTTCCGCTCCTGCCGCTCCCTCTGCCCCCACTTATTCAAGTTACGGCTCTACAAATATCACGCTCAATACAAGTGCCGATTATGAATACAGCCTTGACGGTGGCGCTACATGGCAGCAGGGTAATGCGGGAAAGACTACTTTCTACTATGAAAACCAGGCTCTTGTTGGCAACAGAGTGAAAATCAAGGCAGGCACGACATATACTATTTATGCCCGCGTTGCCGAGACTACAACATCCGAGCCGAGCGCAAACAGCCCCGCTCTTACTATCACGACTGTTCCTGTTCCGACGGGCATTGAATTTTCCAATATAGACAAAACCAGCTTCACGGTTAAGACTGTAGACGGCGTTGAGTACAGTATCGACGGCGATACATATCAGCGCACAGGTACATTTACTGGTATTACAGCAGGTAGCGCATATACATTATATGCACGCTACGCCGCAGACTCTTCAAAGAGCAGCGCGGCAGGCGATGCTTACAGACAGACGGTTATACTTCCTGTTATCAGCGCGGCTACTTCGGTAAAGAATGACACAATCCATCTTACATTAAGCTTTAATTCCGGAACATTTACGCTGAGCAATATCAAATACAGAATCGAAGTCAAATATACATTCGGCGGTCCTCAGACAGTTGTTCTCGAGAGCACACCCGGTCAGGAGCCGAGCGTATATCCCAACATGCCGACATCTCTTGAGATAAATACGAATCTTTCTCCTTCTACATCCGGCGCAAAGTATTCCGCGGTAATAACGGCTATCGTATGCGGAACAGAGCACAACATCTTCACCGCAACAGACGCTCCTCTCGAGGGAACACATACTCATTCATACGCACCCGCAACCTGCACAGAGCCTGCAAAGTGCTCATGTGGTGCAACAAGCGGCAATCCCCTCGGACATGACTGGGAAGCCGCTACATGCCAGTCGCCCAAGAAATGTAAGCGTTGCAATGCAACGGAAGGCAAGGCTGACCCCACCGCTCATGTAGACACCGACAATAACGGCAGATGCGACCGCTGCAACGCAGTGGTCTGCGTACATGACTGGTCTCCCAAGAATCCGAGCTGCACGCAGGATCAGACCTGTACAAAGTGCGGTGCCACAAAGGCAGCGCCGGGCCATACATTTGAGGCGGCTACCTGCACGGATCCCAAGAAGTGCAAGGTCTGCGGTACAAAAGAAGGCAACGCTCTCGGACACACTCCCAACTCAAGCAATATCTGTACGCGTTGCAATAAGCGGCTCGTTACCCACGACTACAACGATACCAAAGTTCACAAAACCTGCCCTTACTGCAAAAAGTGTCTCAATGCTCTTTGCGTGGCATACATCGGTTGCGACGGCACGGCAAGCGGATGCAACGGTTCTTCCACAGGCAAGGTTCCTCACGGTCCAACACATACTACCTCTATTTGCTCAAAGTGCGGTAGCTGCTTCATGGCTGACTGTGAAGAGTATATAGGCTGTACACCCACAAAGTGCGCAAAGAATCCTTACGGCGGCACAATAGAGCATAGTGCTTTCCATGATGTATGGGGCAAATGCCCTAAGTGCGGCAGCTGCCTCTATTCCGAATGCAAGAACTACAGAGGCTGTAGCGAGACGAGATGTCTCAATCAGGGCGGCGGCTCCGGTCACCTTTCAACCCATGCGACATGCTCGGTCTGCGGTTTCTGCCTTGTTCCCACCTGTCCGCTCTACAAGGGCTGCACAACCACGGATTGCAACAACAGACCCGATCCCAATGCTTGCTCACACGAATGGGAAGTAATAAAATATGAAATCGTTCCCTGCTCCGAAGAAGCCAAGGAATGGGGCGGCGGCAGCGGTACCTTCAAGTGCAAGAAGTGTCTGAAGGAAGAGGTCAGAGCGGTTCCCGCTTCCGGCCATACCTACGGTGAAAGAGAGAGACTTGCAAACGGCACATGGATTCAGAAATGCACAATGTGCGGCACGATTCAGGTTTGCGCCGATCAGACATGCGGACATGATTTCAATAAATATTTCGTGCTCCAGAGAACAGCTTCTACAGACTGCACAGTCGGCGGCGTATGGACATATATCTGTACTCATGCAAACTGCGGATTCACTGTTACAAAAACGGTTTCCGCAGGCGCACATAAGTTTGATGGCGGCGTTATCACAACTCCCGCTACAAACACGACTGCCGGCGTAAAGACATATACCTGCTCAGTCTGCGGCAAGACAAAAACAGAAACTATCCCCGCTACAAATCCCTGCGCCGCAGGTCATAAATACGGTGACTGGGTTATAACAAAGGTTGCCACATGCACCACGGCAGGTTCAAAAACGCGCACCTGCTCCGTATGTCACAATACGGATACAGAGGGAATAGCCGCTACAGGACATTCCTTCAGCGAATATGTTGTAGTGAAGAATTCCACATGTAAGGAAGCGGGCTACAGAGTTTGCTCATGCATCAAGTGCGGCACCGAAAAGAGAGAGGATCTCCCTCTGTCAGACCACAAGATGGTTCTTGTTTCCAGCAAGGAAGCAACCTGCGTTGCAGACGGTTCTACCGTATACGAATGCAGCGTATGCGGTACACGCAAGGAAACAACAACACCCGCAACAGGCAAGCACAGCTTCATTGACGACGGTGAAAACGCAAAGAAATGCGTTGCCTGCGGTTTCAGATATGAAATCGTAAACGACGGCAACAAGAAGCTCCTCAGACTTTCCGACGGCAATGTTTCTCTCACTGTTACGGGAAGCAACGCCGATACATATTTCTACAGTGTTTCCGAGAAGTCTTCCGGCGATTACAGCTGGTTCGATTCATGGATGAAATTCCTGAAGGAAAAGGGAGAGGTTTCTTCCGATGCCGCTCTTATAAAGGCATATACCGTTGAAATGACAAACTCGGGCGAAAAGGTTGCTCTTGACAATTCCATGAGTGCTACAATACTTCTTCCCGAGGAAAACAAGAAGACATCCGTCAAGGTTTATACGATAAAGGGCAATGCTCCAGTTGAGATTACAGATTTCAAACGCAGCGGAAGCAAGATTACCGTTTCGGGCGAAGGTCTCAGCGAAAGCACAGGCGAATTCTTCGTAATCTCCGCAAAGACAGCGAAGAAATCCAATCCCGCAGTTGCAATAGTTATCGGTATCGTTGCTGTTGTTGCTGTTGCCGGCGTCGGAGGCTACTTCCTCTATAAGAAGGGCTTCTTCAGCTCGGCTGAATAATCGACATATTGAACAGTAAAAAAGGGGACGAAAGTCCCCTTTTTGCATAAAATATTTTTACAGACTATTGACTTCTTTTATCATTAGTGATAGAATATACTAAAATATCGGCACGCAAAAGCCGATAAATAAAATCTCTTTGAAGTTTTTCGGGAAAGTGGCAGATGCCCGCCGAAGGAGCAATACTCTCAGGCATCCGAATAAAAAGGATAGGACCGGAAAATACAGAGAACTCTGGAGAAACCCGTTTGGGTGCCGAAGGTGCAAGGCAAAAGCCGAATCTCTCAGGCAAAAGGACAGAGCAAATTTTCACTGTGCGTATCTTAACCGTATTTTCGGCGTGATATATCGCAGAAATATTGCTTTTTCTGATTTGTTTGCGGAGCTGCCCGAGGTACGGACGGCTCCTATTTTCATTTTTTGGAGGAAAGCTTTATGACCGGATTTTTAAACGCACTCAACGACATAGTGGTGAAAATCGACAATATCCTTGCCGATTATGCCATCACGATTCTTCTCATCGCCTGCGGACTTTTCTTTACCTTCCGCACAAAATTTGTGCAGATACGCTGCTTCGGAGAAGGCTGGCGGAGAATGTTCGGCGAGTTCAGCCTGAACGGCAAAAAAGCAGGCAAGGACGGCATGAGCTCGTTTCAGGCTTTGACAACGGCTATTGCCGCGCAGGTCGGCACGGGAAATATTGTCGGTGCCTGCGGTGCTATACTCATAGGCGGACCCGGTGCCATATTCTGGATGTGGCTGATAGCTTTTCTCGGCATGGCTACGATATATGCCGAGGCAACTCTAGCGCAGAAAACAAAGCAGACGGATGAAAACGGAGAGGTTGTCGGCGGTCCTGTATATTATATAAAGGAAGCTTTCCGCGGGAAATTCGGAAAGGCGCTTGCCGTATTCTTCTCGATAGCGGCGATACTGGCGCTCGGACTTATGGGTGCTATGGTTCAGTCAAATTCCATAGGTGAATCCATGAACAATGCCTTCGGCATACCTGCGTGGGCAGTCGGTCTGGCGATTACTCTGCTTGCGGCGCTTGTATTTTTCGGCGGCTCCAAACGGCTTGCTTCCGTGACGGAAAAGATGGTTCCCGTAATGGCGCTTATCTATATCGTCGGCTCTCTTGCGATAATCTGCGTGAGAATAAAATATGTGCCGGAGACATTCGGCATGATATTCAGATATGCTTTCCGACCCGATGCACTTATCGGCGGCGGAATCGGCTATGCGCTGAAAACAGCCATATCGCAGGGTGCGAAGCGCGGTCTTTTCTCCAATGAAGCGGGCATGGGCTCAACGCCGCATGCGCATGCCATCGCCAAGGTGAAAAATCCGCATGAACAGGGTGTTGTCGCCATGATAGGCGTATTTATAGACACATTTGTCGTGCTGACGCTGACGGCACTAGTCGTCATTTCAACGATGTATGCGGGTCATGACGGGCTTTCGGGCATTGCGGGATATGAAAAGACAAATCTCGCGCAGGCGGCGTTTTCGTCCGTATTCGGAGATAAGATAGGCGGCGCTTTTGTCGCGGTGTGCCTCCTGTTCTTCGCTTTTTCAACGATAATCAGCTGGAATTATTTCGGCAGGCTGAATATAGTATCGCTTTTCGGAAACAGAAAGTCGGCACTGATAATATATAATTTCGTGTCGCTTGCCTGCGTTTTTGTCGGTTCCATGCTCTATAATGACCTCGTGTGGAACCTGCAGGATGTTTTTGATCTGCTCCTTGTTATCCCCAATGTAATAGCGCTTTTCGCTCTGAGCAGCTTCGTGGCAAAGGAAGCAAGACGCAAAAAAGAACTGCTTCCTCCCGAGAAAAAGAAAGAAAAAGCAGTAAGACAGTAATAAAAATAAGAGGGCGCGGAAAACTGCGCCCTGCCAAAGCGTCGAAAAAACATAAATTCAGAAATTAGTTTTGGCGATACATAGAATCGGCAACAAAAGAAAGCCTTCCCCAGTGGGGAATTGACCGATTTGCGAAGCAAACGCGGTCGGCGTCGCCGAGACAGGGGAAGGTGGTAGCCGTAGGCGACGGATGAGGTGTTTACAGATAAATTATAGTAATATTTGCGTCAAAATTTCAATTTTACTCCTCATCCACCGCTATCGCGGTTCCCCTTCTCCCGCAGGAGAAGGCTATACAAAAAAATACTTTTATCTATCTGTTTTTACAGTGAAAAATACTTTTTCGACACAACAAAGCAGGGCGCGGAAAACCGCGCCCTGCTTTTATACACATATTCGTTTTCAGAGTTCCACTTTATTTGCCTTTATCTCGTTTTCGCCGCCGAGGAAAATCCATGCGTTTGCCGAGAAGCGCTCGGGCGCATCGGAAACAAAATATTTCACCTCGCCGCGCGTGCTGCCGGAAGCGATGCCCATGGAGTTCAGCACATGAAGAAGCTCATGCGCCGCTTCCTTTGCAGGATCTACAAGCGCGACATCTGGCATGAAATCGGCTATTATTTCCGATATGATAGGGAAGTGTGTGCAGCCGAGAATAAGTACATCGGGAGAAAAAGCCTTCATTTCCGCGAGATAATGGCGGCACATGAGGCGTGTTATCTCGCAATCGCGCGAGATAAATCCGTTTTCCACGAGCGGCACAAATAGCGGACAGGCAATGCTTTTCAGTTTGGCATCTGGCATAATCTCATGAATCTTTCGCTCGAAAATACCGCTGTTTACTGTCGTTTCCGTGCCGATTATGCCTATTTTGCCGCCATGGCAGAGCGAAACGGCTTTTTTTACCGCGCCGTCGACAACGCCGAGAAGAGGAACGGGACACTCGCCCGCAAAATCTTCGAGCACAGATGAACTGACCGTGCCGCAGGCGGCAAGTATCATTTTCACATCGTGTGAGAGAAGAAAAGCGATATCCTCGGCGGCGTATTTGCGCAGTGTCTGAATGGAACGGGAGCCGTAAGGCACCCTGCCTGTATCGCCGAAATAGATTATATCCTCTCCGGGGAGTATTTTTGTGAGCTCGGAAACGGCGCAAAGCCCGCCGAGTCCGCTGTCAAAAACGCCTATCGGTCGTCTGTCCATGGTTATTCTTCCTTTCGAAAAATCACAGCCGCGCGCGGATTTCCGCCGTAATCACGGAAAACCTCACAGCCAAGCCCGAATGATGCGGCGAGGTTTTTTATTTCGCTCTCCTCGTCGTATCCTATCTCAAAAATTATTTTTCCGTCGGCTTTCAGATGAGAGGGCGCATAGCGCAGTATCGCGCGGTAAAAATCCATGCCGTCGCCGCCGCCGTCGAGCGCGATATACGGCTCATATGCGATGCTCTCGCCGAGCCCCGCGATATCGGCGGTTCTGATATACGGCGGATTCGATATTATCATATCATATTCGCCCTCGAGCGCGTCGCTCTTCACATCGGCAACGGAAAATTCGGTCAGCGCCGAAACGCCGTTTGCCGCCGCGTTTTCTTTGGCTTTTTCTATAACGCCCGCGGATATATCGCAGGCGAAAACATGGGCACCGCCGTGCTTTGCCAACGCTATGGCGATACAGCCGCTGCCTGTGCAGAGGTCTGCCGCGCGCGCATTTTCGGGCAGGAGCGAGAGCGCCTTTTCGCATACAAATTCCGTATCTGCGCGCGGGATAAGGCAATCGCGCGTCAGTCCTATGCGCAAATCGAAAAACACCGTCTCTCCAAGAATATATTCGGCAGGCTCGCCTTTTGTTCGCCTTGCGAGCATATTTTCAAGCAGTTTCTCATCAAAATGCGCCTCGTCATGCATACGCATGAGAAGCTCCGCACGCGAAATGCCGCAGAGCCGCTCTATGAAGAGAAGTGCCTCATAATCGGAAAGCTCGCCGCTTGTGGCGACGAGTTTTTCGGATATATATTTTTTCAGTTCAAAATAAGTCATATTTCAGCTTGCCGCGCTGTCGTGCCCGTCCGTCTCGACTGTTGTTTCTTCTTCCGACGAATGGGTATTGCCGTTTTCGCCGGTGCTTTCTGCGGCGGAATTTTCACTCGATGTTCCGTCGCTCTTTTCGGAAACGCCTGCTTCTTCGGCGGCGTTTTCGGCTTCGACTATTGCTATCTCCTCGGGAAATTCCTCGGGCAGAGCGCATTTGAGCGAGCGGATGGCGACCTCTATCTGAGAGGCATCGGGTTCGCGCGTCGTGATGCGCTGAATCCAGAGACCGGGCGCAGTGAGCACCTTGGTGACAATATTATCGTGCTTTGCCGAGAACATGAGAAATTCATAGCCTATGCCGACAACGAGCGGCAGCGTCAGAATTTTGCATAGCACGCGGACAAGCCTGTTATCCCATGTGATGAAAAGACCGATGATGATGCCGAGGATTATCATGACAAACATGAAGCTTGTTCCGCATCTGGGGTGAAAACGGCGCTGCGCCTTGACATTTTCGACGGTCAGCGAAAGTTTTTTCTCATAGCAGAAGATGGATTTATGCTCCGCACCGTGATATTCGAAAGTGCGGCGTATATCGGGCATGAGCGAAACGAGGGAGATATATGCTATAAAGATGGCAATCTTCATTACACCCTCGATGATTCCCTTGAAAACGCCGAGGTCCTTGCCCGCAAGCTTTTCTATGCCGGAGGTGGCAAGGGCGGGCAGATACATGAATATGACGAGTGCGAGCGCCACGCCGAGCACTGCCGATATCGGCATGAGAACATCAAGTATGCTCTTGCCGAACTTCTTTTTCAGCCATTTTTCGAATTTTGTCTCCGTTTCGTCGATGCCGAGCAGGGAAGCGGAGCTGTCCAGCGTTTTGAATGAAAGTATCATCATTTCCACAAAGTTGACAACGCCGCGGATTATCGGCAGGCGGAAAAACGCGCATTTTTTGCGTGCCGAGATAAATTCGGAATTTTTTGTTTTTATTGTGCCGTCCTCGCGGCGCACGGAAACGCTGACGCGCTCTCCGCTTTTCATCATTACGCCTTCAAGAACAGCCTGACCGCCGACATTTGCGTATTTCGGGGTTTTTTTTTCTTTGTTTTTCATTTATTCTCCTGAAAAATAAGCTTTAAAAATCAAAGAGCGGCAGAGGCAAAAAGCTTCTGCCGCCCACTGCTTTAATTCGTTTGCGTGCAATATCTTTATAGGGTAAAGGTATCGATTGTCAAAGCGGGAAGCGCCTCTTATTTGCCTACTACGAATGTAGCGAGAGCAATAACAACGAATACGATGGAAGCTATCGCTGTGAGCTTAGAGAGCTTTTTCTGCTTGGATTTGCCTTTGTTCTTGCCGTAGTAAGTGTCAGAACCGCCTGCGATGGCACCGGAAAGACCTTTCTGAGAATCCTGAAGAAGGACTGCTACGATAAGGAAGAGCGCACAAGCAAGAAGTATAGAACCGAAAACAATGGATATAGTGCTCATTTCAAAAATCTCCAATCCGACGGATTTATTTGAATTTTCCGCGCTTACCGTCTCATTATGCGGCGGAATAAAAATTTCAAAATACGGCATTTCAGAGTGACAATGCCCATAGTGTTTATTATCATACCATAAAACGAGCATAAATGCAAGGCTTTTTTTGAAATTTTAAGTAAAAATACAAAAATTTTAAAGGAAAAGCGAAAAATCAATTGACAAAACCGGAATATAATGATATAATACTACATCGGAAGAAGGCTGAAAATGCCTTTTCTCCTTGCCGCGGGTAAATTTCATATGTTCGCGGCCTTATGTCCAAAAGGAGGTGCACAATAATGGAAAAGATTCTTTCTAAGTACGAAACTATGTTTATTGTCGATGTTTCGGGCGGAGAAGAAGCTACAGCCGCTGTTGTTGAAAAGTTCAAAAGCCTTATCGAGGCTAACGGAACGGTGGAAAGCTTCGATGAGTGGGGCAAGCGCAGACTTGCTTATCCCATCAACGATATGAATGACGGCTACTATGTTCTCGTTAATTTCGAGGCAGAGCCGAGCTTTGTAGCTGAACTCGAGCGTATCTTTAACATCACGGAAGGCGTTATGCGTTCCATGACAATCAAAGCGTAAATAACACAAGGAGGCGTTAAAATATGGCAAGTCTTAACAAGGTTATTCTTATCGGGCATCTTACGGCTGATCCGGAGCTCAAGCAGACTCCCTCGGGCGTGAGTGTTACTTCGTTTTCTATCGGTGTAACAAGAAGATTTCAGCGTCAGGGCGAGCAGCCCCAGAGCGATTTCATCAATATTGTCGCTTGGAGAAGCACAGCCGAATTTATAACGAAATATTTCAGAAAAGGCAGTGCCATATGCATTTGCGGTTCTATTCAGACGAGAACATGGACGGCAAATGACGGTTCCAAGCGTTATGCCACAGAGGTCGTAGCCGATGAGGCAAGCTTCGTTGAGAGAAAGAGCGAAGGCAGAAGCGAAGAATATCCTGCTCCCGCTTTCTCTACAGGTGAGGTTGAAGCTCCCAAATTCGAGGAAGTTTCCGGCGACGACGATTTGCCGTTCTGATTACGGCAGCAGAAATAATATAGGAGGTTTCGTATAATGGAAAAGGAAATGCAGAAGCAGCCTGTTCGCATGAACAGAAAGAAGAAAAAAGTTTGCGTTTTCTGTGCTGAAAAGGTAGAAAACATCGATTATAAGGATGTTGCAAGACTCAGAAAGTTTACTTCCGAGAGAGCTAAAATTCTGCCCCGCAGAATCACAGGCACTTGCGCAAAGCATCAGAGAGAGCTGACCGAGGCTATCAAGAGAGCCCGTCATGTCGCTCTTCTCCCCTTCATCAGCGACTAATTCGCTTTTTGAGTCATCACACTCAAAAATAATCAATTTTGTACAAAGAAAATTATTCTGTTTTACAAAAAAACAAAAGCCCTTGCAAAAGGGCTTTTTTGTTTGCAATTTTGTGGCATTAAAAGTGTTTTTATAAAAAAGCAAAAAACAGTTTTTTCTTTATACAGTCAAATATTTTGAGCCTTTTATGATTTATCTTAAGGAAATTTTTATCGTGAAAAATAATCCTTGAAAAGCAGATTTTTTTGTTTACTTTTGCTAAAAAATATGATATAATTTTATAAAACAAGGTTTTTAATTATGTGTAGGAGGACATACAATGGAAAAACAGAATGACGAAATGTATAGTTTTAATATTAGCAATAAAAAGAAAGCGACAAATTCATCAAAAAAGAAGATTATAGTTATTGTAGTCATATTTATTATAATTGCTTTAGTCGCATGGCGTAGCGCTTTACATATTATCGAGCAATATAAGGATATCAATTTGAGAGGCGGTGTTACCTATGAATTGTCTATTGATGGAAAAAGTTATGTTGTCTTTGGAACAGATAAAAACATTGTTGAAGAAGTTAAAATACTTGAGGAATATAAAGATTTGCCAGTAACAGGCATACACCATTCTGCATTCAAAGGATGTACCGATATAACAAATGTAATAATACCAAATAGTGTTACTTATATAGAAAATTCCGCATTTGAAAATTGCGCCAATCTTACAAATGTCACCATACCGATTGGTGTAAAAAGTATCGAACGGAACGCATTTAAAGGATGCACAAGGTTAGCTAGGGTATCTATACCAAATAGTGTAACAGCTATAGAAGATTCTGCGTTTGAAAACTGTGCAAGCCTTGCAAATATAACTATACCCAATAGAGTAACAACTATTGGAACAGAGGCATTTAAAGGATGTACTGCATTATCGAATATAACTATACCAAATGGTGTGAAATATGTGAGCAAATCTACATTTGAAGGATGCACGGGGCTTATGAGCGTTTCAATGCCAAATAGCGTAGAGATAATAGGAAATGCTGCTTTTTATGGATGCACAAAGCTTGCAAATATAACTATACCCAATGGCGTGACTGACATAGGCTGGAGTGCATTTTCGGAATGTATAGGCTTATCAACTTTAACGATATCTGGTACAATAGAAAATTATGCTTTTTCAGGTTGTACGGGGTTAACAAGTATAACATTGAATAATGTAAGTAGTATAGGCTGGAGTGCATTTTCAGGTTGTACGGGACTTAAAAGCATTGTTATACCTAGCAGTGTAAAGAAAATTGGTAGTTCAGCGTTTGAAGGTTGCAAAAATCTTAAGCATGTAGATTTTGAAATTAAATATGGTTGGAAACATGACGATAATCCATTGCTGCCTGCTGATTTGTCTGATACTCAAAAAGCGGCGACATACCTTACACGCACACACTGCGTATATGATTGGACAAGAAATCAGAGCAACTTTTTAGTCAAAAATAACCTGTTTTATATAAAGATAAAAGCCCTTGAAAAAGGGCTTTTTTGTTTTGCTTTTTTGCGCTTATTTTAAACGCAAAAAGCAAATAAAACCAATATTAGACATATCGATTTCACATATGAATCCGTTGCTGAAATCCCCTGTCTCTGTCCTAAAGGTTCTCCCCTTTAAGGCGGAGACAAATATATGCAAACAAAACTAATACAGTATAACTATAGCACAAGGAGAAAAATTTGTCAATGGCAAAAGGAAATTAACGCGAAAAAATATAGCAAAAAATCATAATTTTACTGTATTATTATGATATCAGATAATATACGGGATAAAAAAGTCGGTTTTGTTCCGTGATTACAGTCAAAAAAAGATAACGGAGGAAAAAAGAAAATGTCACGCAGGGGAGAAAACATATGGCACAGAAAAGACGGGAGATGGGAGGCACGGTACATAAAGGGTTATGACGGAAGCCGAGCTGTTTACGGATATCTTTATGCAAAAAGTTATGCGGAGGCAAAAACCAAACAGCTTGCCGCGAAACAGAATCATACGGAAGTAAATACGGCAAAAGCAAAAGGTTCATTTGAAGAGATTGCACATGCTTTTCTGCATCGAAAAAAGCATCATGTCAAGGAAAGCACCATGTCAAATTATCGATACAGAATAGAAAGATATATAATGCCATATTGGAAGAAAGCAGATATGCAAAAGCTGAACAGAATTACCGTCGACAGATTTATAGACCATCTGTTTTCCGATTACGGGCTTGCAACAAAAACAGTGAAAGATATCGCGATATTGCTTGAGTCCATACTGAAATTCGGTTATGAAAACAATTTCATCGGAATAAGTCCGAAAGTATCGGCACCGAAAGTATATAAAAGAAATATTATCGCATTAGCGCGACCCGATTATGAACGCCTGCTTCGGTATCTGTGGTCAAATATTGATTACGGACGGACAGGCGTTCTTATCGCACTCATGACAGGAATGAGAATAGGTGAGATTTGTGCATTGAAAAAAGACGCATTTGATTTTGATAACTGTACCGTTGCCGTAAAGAATACACTTCAGCGGATAATGCAGGAAAAAGGTGAAGAGCGGACTACAAAACTGATTTTATCGAGCCCGAAAAGCGATAGTTCCGCGCGGGTGATACCGCTTTCCAAAGCTTTTTCCGAATGGCTCAGGAAGCTGTATTCGGAACTGAGTGATGAAGCCTATGTGATAACAGGAACCGGCAGCTGCATCGAACCGCGGACTTACTACAGAAAATATATGGGTTATCTTCGGGAATGCGAGCTGGATGGGCACGGATATACATTTCATGCGCTTCGCCACACCTTTGCAACCGAGGCTATCCGAAACGGAATGAACGCTAAAAGCCTTTCCGAAATTCTCGGGCATTCAAGTGTAAAAATTACTTTGGAACGATACGTTCATCCGTCATTTGAGCAGAAGAAACAGGAAATGGAGAAACTCATGATGTGTCATCCATTGCAGTCATGTTTTCAGTCGGAGTGAGTGAAATAGCCCGACTCACGGGAGCATTTCCTGCCATGCCTTAAAGGGGAGAACCTTTAGGACAAATTCCGCCGATATGCGCAGGCGCGGATTTGTGTGTCTATTGGCAATACCTCGTGGCACTGACATGTATATGACAAGCTGACAACAAAAGCAACAGGAGGACACAATCATGAAATCATCGGCAAAACGCACTGCGGCAAGAATCATGGCTTTGATACTTGCGGCAGTCATGGCGATTCTCGCTCTGACTTCGTGCGGAGAAGCGGCTGTAGGACCGCAGGGACCGCAGGGAAATCAGGGAGAGAAGGGCGACAAAGGCGACAAGGGAGACACCGGAGCAGCAGGTCAGAGCGGCAAAAACGCGTACGAGCTTGCCTGCGAAAACGGCTACACCGGAACTCTTGACGAATGGCTTACCGCTCTGGTAGGCAAAAACGGTACGGACGGTAAAGACGGCAAGGACGGAACCGACGGTAAAGACGGCACAGCCGGCAAGGATGGCAAGGACGGAACTGACGGCAGCGACGGCAGAGACGGCGCCGACGGCAAGAGCGCATATGAACTGGCGGTCGAAAAAGGCTACAGAGGAACTCTCGCGCAGTGGCTTGCATCACTTGTCGGAGAGGCAGGCGTTGCCGGAAAAGACGGTAAGGATGGCAAGGACGGCAAGAGCGCATATGAGCTTGCCTGCGAAAAAGGCTTTGACGGAACGCTTGCACAGTGGCTCGATTCACTCGTCGGCAAAAACGGAACCGACGGCAAAGACGGTAAGAGCGCATACGAACTCGCATGCGACAGCGGCTTTGAAGGCACGCTGACAGAGTGGCTTGCTTCGCTTGTCGGAAAAGACGGTTCTGCCGTGGAAAAGGGAGACAAGGGCGACAACGGCAAGAGTGCATATGAACTTGCCTGCGAAAACGGTTACACCGGTACGGTACAGGACTGGCTCGCATCTCTCGTCGGCGCAAAGGGCGAGAAAGGCGACAAGGGCGATGCAGGTAAATCCGCATACGAGACAGCGAAAGAAAACGGTTATACAGGTACGGAAGCCGAATGGATATCTTCACTTTCCGGCAAGAGCGCATATGAACTTGCCGTCAAAAACGGATATATGGGAACAGAGACCCAGTGGCTGGCTTCACTTGTCGGCGAAGCGGGAGCAAAAGGAGACAACGGTCTCAGCGCTTATGAACTGGCAAGAATGAAAGGCTATACGGGAACCGAAGAAGAGTGGCTTGCTTCGCTCGTAGGACCTTCGGGTATCAACGGCACCGACGGTAGCGACGGCAAGGACGCATACGAGCTTGCAAAAGAAGCAGGATTTGAAGGAACTCTTTCCGACTGGCTTGCATCTCTCGTCGGTGTAAAGGGCGACAAAGGCGACAAGGGCGATGCGGGCAAATCCGCATATGAAACAGCCTGCGAAAACGGCTTTGAAGGTACTGTGACAGACTGGCTCGCATCTCTTATCGGCGAGAAAGGCGATAAGGGTGCTGACGGCGTAAACGGTAAGAGCGCATACGAACTGGCACTTGAAAACGGTTACATAGGCACATTGCAGACATGGCTTGCATCTCTCGTCGGTGTAAAGGGCGACAAAGGCGATTCCGGCAAATCGGCATATGAAATAGCCAAGATAAACGGCTATGACGGCACAGAAGCACAATGGCTTTCCTCACTTTCAGGCAAGAGCGCATATGAGCTGGCGGTGAAGAACGGTTACGAGGGTACAGAAGAGCAGTGGCTTGCATCACTTGTCGGTGAAGCGGGAGCTAAGGGCGACAAAGGCGACGCAGGTAAATCTGCATATGAGATAGCAAAAGAAAAAGGCTACACAGGCACAGAAGAGCAGTGGCTCGCATCTCTCATCGGACCTACGGGTGCCGCTGGTGCAAAGGGTGCCGACGGTGTAAACGGTAAGAGTGCATACGAGCTTGCAAAAGAAGCGGGTTTTGACGGAACGCTTGTACAGTGGCTGGATTCTCTTGTCGGCGCTGCAGGAACAAAAGGCGACAAAGGCGAGAAAGGCGACAAGGGCGATAAAGGCGATGCTGGCAAATCCGCATACGAAATAGCCTGCGAAAACGGTTTTGAAGGTTCGGTAACAGAGTGGCTTGCTTCTCTTGTGGGCAAGGACGGACAGTCAGCCGCAAAAGGCGATGACGGCAAGAGCGCATATGAGCTTGCACGCGAAAACGGCTATGAAGGAACTGTTCAGGACTGGCTTGCATCGCTTGTCGGCGCAAAGGGGGACAAAGGCGATAAGGGTGATGCAGGTAAATCGGCATATGAAATAGCCAAGGAAAACGGCTATGTGGGCACGGAAGCCGAATGGATAGCATCACTTGTCGGTTCCAAAGGCGAAAAAGGCGACAAGGGTGAAAAAGGCGATGACGGTGCACAGGGTGAAAAAGGCGATAAGGGCGATAAAGGCGACGACGGAAGCGACGGCAAGACCCCTTATATCGGTGCAAACGGCAACTGGTGGATAAACGGTGTTGACACAGGCGTAAAAGCAGAAGGTACATCCGGTTCCGACGGCAATAAAGGCGACAAGGGCGATACAGGTGCGCAGGGCGAAAAGGGCGATAAAGGCGACAAAGGAGATAAAGGTGATAAGGGCGACAGTGGCGTCAGCGTAGTGGATGCTTATGTCGATGAAAATCTCCATCTGTGGCTTGTCCTTTCCGACGGAAGCAAGATAGATGCCGGTTATGTCGGCGTGAAAGTAACACCTCCCACCACAACTACATATACAGTTACTTTTGTTGACTGGGACGGCACCGTATTAAAGACCGAGACCGTCGAGGAGGGCAATAGTGCGACTGCACCAGCAGACCCGACAAGAGACGGTTACACATTTATCGGCTGGGATAAGGCTTTCGATAATGTAACGGGAAATATTACTGTTACTGCAGGGTATGAACTTTCTTCCAAACTAAGAAATAATTTTGTTATTACATATGATGATCTTCACAATGGTACGGCAACACTTACTGTTACGCTTAGTGGAACTGTAAATGTTGCAGCATTTGAAGGGAAATTTGAATGGGACAAATCAAAGCTTTTGTTTGTTAGTATCGTATCCCCTGAAGGAAGCAAATTTGAAGACATTACTCTGAATGATGCGCAGGCTTTGACTGATGGAGCAGTATATTTTTCTTTTGCTAAGACGAAGAATATTACTCAATCAGATGTAGTATTTGTTATAACTATATCATATCAAGGAACGGTCTCAAGTGATGTGAATTTGGAAATAACGGATATATCTGATGCATCATATCAGAGTGAAACATATTCAATAACCGGTGGACATGTGTCTTTGGAAATGTAATTATGAAAAAATTACTAATTATTTTGCTTACAGTGTGCATATTAAGCTGTTTGTATTCATGTGAAAATTCAGATTATACAAAAAGCGAATACAGCAATCAGACTTCATCAATGCTTTCTGATGAAAATGCTTCAACTACCGATACTGATTCTGCAAATCATAATGGCACGGATGATACGAAACCTCGCTATGCAATAGTACGCTTTTGTACATATGATGGAAAAATAGTCGATACTCAGGAAATAGAAGAGGGAAAGAACATAACATTTGTGCCGATAATTTCCCACCCATCGAACAATTTTTTTGCAGGGTGGGACAGTGCATTGGAAAATATATATGAATCCAAAAATATATATCCAATATATGACGATTTTAGCGACGCAAAGAATGCAATCGGTTTTGATAGTATATACACTGAAAAAAACACAGAGTTTTGCATCAACATTTCAATAGGTGGTAAAGTATGTTTTTCGAGTTTGGAACTTGAAATTTTGCTGGATCCATCTGTCGAAGTGCTCGAAATACCATATACTGATGCGTCCGCAGCTGCGCATTATTCCAAAGAGAATCACTCTGTATATATATCGATGGCTTTTTCGAAAAACATTACAGAGAGTATGGATATTTGCCAGTTGAAGTTAATGGCTACTGATATTCCTGCACCAGAAAATGCAATAAAAATATCGGTTTCGGATATAGCCTCACTTGACACTGAAAATGAAATTGTAGATGCTGATTATTCTGTATACAATGAAAAGATTACAATTATGAAACGGAGCGAAGACTATGAGTAAAAAAGTAACTTACGCCTCTAAAATTAAAAAGAAAAAAACGCTGATACCTATTTTGATGTCTGCTTTACTGCTTTTGGCTATGGGCAGTACAGTTTTAATGGCAATAAATAACTGGGATTTTCAAAAGCTGTACAACAAAATTGGCAATGATAAGAGCAATGGATATCCATCATATGTGGTGAATAATTATAGCAAAAATAATCCGAATATTTCTGAAGATGTTGCAACTTTGGATGAAATGAAACTTGCCACTAAGGAGTGGTTTGAATATGTCGATTATAGTCTGCTATCACAGGAAAAAGATGATGATGGAAATACTTATAAGATATATGCCCCTGCGGACTATGCATCAAGCTCGATAATGGCAGTCAGAGATTTTAACCCGAATCAACTGAGTGGAAAGGGAAATGTTATGGACTGCTATTGGCGGGACATGGCAGTTATGTTCGCAAACATTGCTGCAGCAAATGGGTCTGTTGTTATTGCTGGTGGAATACAGGTTGGAATAGCGGGACTGCTTAGACAAGAGGCTGTGGCGGTAGGCGCAGCGGGTCTAATAACGGGTAATACTGATATATTGAAAAAGGCGCCGTATTATGCCTCGCCTGAATTTATGGGAATTCCGAACAATGATAAATGGAACGGAATTTCAAACAGCGGATTTTATAGTTGTAATAGTCTTAGCATATCAATGAGTGCAAGTGAAACATTCAATGTTGTTAAGACAAATTCAACTGACAGTACATATTCAGTAGGTGGATCATCAAGTCTGTCAACACAAATAAGGATTTTTGGACAGAAAATTGGCGGAAGTATCACAACCAATGCCTCATCCGCTTTGAAATACGGAGTAAACTATCAGCAAGGGCAGTCGATGAATAATAGTTATTCAGTTTCGCGTACTTTCTCGGCGCGTCAGGATGCTGAGGTAAAAGATGTTGGTTGGAAACTTGTCGAATATGTTGTAAGAGTTCCGTACAAAATCGAGGTGTTTTCTGATGAAGACGACGGACTTATAGCTACATCATATGTAACACAAGACCTCCTGAAAGGCGTATGCCGCGTTTTTGCAAACGGATATATCGAACATTGGAATACCGGTAAACTTGTAAATTATGCAGACTTTTTCGAGGGGTTTGTTACAGCAAAAGAACTTATCGAAAAAGCCAAAAATGAAATCGGAGGACAGTGAAAATATGAAAAACAGATTTACAAAGAATATACTGTTTATACTTGTCCTTGCATTTATATTGTTACTGACGCCGCTTGTTATTGCTGCTGAGAATGACGGAACGGTATATATTAAAAATACTTCGTTTGATCCTGCACCGGGGAAAGAATTTAAAACGACAATTTATGTTAAAGAAAATTCCCAACTTGCCGGTATTGACTTAAGCTTGTCATATAATACGGACATTTTGACGCTGGTTTCGTATGATCCGATTGGCACTACAACATGTAATGCCGGAAACGGAGAAATAATGATTCAATACGCGTCAACAAAGAATGCTGTTGGGGCTTTGAGTTTGGTTGAACTGACATTTTGTGTCGACGAAAATCTTGCAACCGGTTCATATGATAATTGGATTACATGGATTGGCGATGGTGTTGATGAAGTGACAACATTTAAAGGAATGGTAAACGGGGAACCTCAGTATGCGTCTTTGAACTGCTCAGTGGAGTTTGACAGCCTGTTCATTCGTATGAAAGGTGATGCATATAACAACAATAATGATGGAAAAATCAACTCCCGAGATGCTGTGTACATTCTTCAGTACGCAGCGCATATGTTTGAAATGCCGCTGAGCGACAAAATATATGCAAATGTATATGAAGATTACAAAACAGATGCGAACGGCATGAAAATACCGAATGTAAATACCCGTGATGCGACAAAAATACTGCAGTATGCAGCTAAAATGAATGTTGATTTGGATGACAGAATAAACATTTCTTTTTACGATATAGATGAATCTGGCAATTATGTGCTCCAGATTGTGAAATCAGTTTCCAAAGGTGGCACATTGCTGAGGGTGCCGTCTGTTCTTTCACACGACGGATACGAGAACGGAACATGGTCTACTGTGAAAGCAACCGCTTCTGCTGATGCCGTCGTACCAGATTTCAGTAATATTACAGATGATTTCTCGGTTTATGCAGTATATGACTACACCGGAAAGACTGCTGAAGGCACTAAGCTATTTAACCAAGTGGTATCGGCAATTGATAATGTGTTTATGGAAGAAGGAAAATATATATCAGATAATTTTCAGCTTCCGTATAAAAATGCGAAGTCAGTTTATAATATGCCGTCGTACGATGACTATGATGTCACATGGAAAACAGAAAGCGGATTGCTTGCACAAGGTTTATCTGTGGTGAATTATATCGTCGATGTTCCATCTCTGGAATATACTACATGGGTACGCTTTACTGCTACTATTATAATTGACAAAATAGTTTACGGGACGGTTTCTTTTGACAGAGAGTTGAAAGGAGCAATTGACCTTCCGAGTCCCGAGCAGTTTGAAAAAATAGTTGGCGATGTTCCCGAAACAATAGATGAAGACTATCGTTTGCCGGGATATATCTCTTTGGAGAGCGGTCGTAAAAACTATGGTGTCAATATTGTTCAGAATGTTGATATTCAATGGAGTTTGATAAGTGGAAACGAAAAAGGATATGACAGTAATAATTATGCATTTATTCACTTAAAGGACAAGAATCATGTTGTGCTAAAAGCAGAGTTTATTTTCGATGGACGCGTTGTGGCATCATACATAATTGAACGGACAATCCCGGCCAAAACGCTAGAGGGGCAAAAAGAGTTTGCGTATAATTATCTGAAGTCGTTTGTTCCTACAGCTGTCAGCACCTATTATTTGTTCCCCACAACTATTGACAGATATGACTTTTCAGTAAATTGGTATTCAACCTCCGCGTCCGGAAAATTCGATTTTTCAAAAAGCAACATAATCTTTGAAAACGAAGTTTACCAGCAGATAGGAGTCGGATCAAAGGCGGGGTATAAGGAGCCCGGATATCTTGTAGCCCGTATTGAACGCGACGGAGAAAAGATTGAAGAGTTTACATATATTGTTCAACTTATCGGAGACAGTGAGACGGTAGATCAAACTCGTTTTGGCGACGAGAAACTTTACAAGGCTTTGCTGGATATCTTTGGCGTTGATGATGGAGAGGGCGGAAAAAAACTAACTGAGACGGGCTTGACAGGATACATGGATATAAGCAAATATATAAATGCTCAAGCCGTATCAAATTATCGCTCAAATAATAATATGCTCGATTTGTCAAATCTTGAGCTTACCTCCATCGATGGCATACAATATGTTAGCAGTGTAAGAATATTAAACTTATCGGGTAACAACTTTGAATCGTCTGATACCAATGGACTGGCATATTTGGCCTCTTTGACAAGGCTTGAACAGCTGGATCTTTCACATTGCGGGATAAATGCTATTCCAAATAATATTTTACTCAATATGTATAATATTGAAGGCATTGACATTTCGCATAATAATCTTGAAAATCTTGATTTCTTAAATGTCGATCGGGCTTTAAATTCACTTACTGATTTATTTGTGCATGATAACGATCTGAAAGACATATCAGGGCTTTTGTTTGATAATGGGACTGATGGCAATGGAAGTACGGTACGGCTTTCTACAATACCGAATGTGCGCAGATTGACACTTAGCCGAAAGGCGGATTCAAAAAATTCAGATGCATGTATAGACATTTATCCTGTTTCGTATGCCAAAAATCTTGTTGTTCTTTGGGCTGCAAATCTAAATATTTCAGATATTTCAGCACTTTCTTCGTGCAAATACTTGGAAACTTTGAATTTAGCAAACAATGAAATTGTTGCTTTAAACAGAACAAATGATGGATTGGCGCCTGTTAAAAAACTGACCGGTCTAAAAAAGTTAATTCTTGATAACAATAAGATTTCAACAGTAATCTCTTTGAATAGAATGGTAAATATGGAGTTTCTTTCATTGTCGGGAAATTCTATAAGTAATTTATCAACAAATCTTTCAAAACTCAGTAACTTAGTGGTTCTGAACTTAAACGGTAATGAACTGATGACATTTGATGCTTCGTATTATCCGAATTTGAAATGTCTGTACTTAGAAAATAATGAATTGACTCAAATTTCCGGTTTGGATGTTCTTGCCCCTATAGCTGCAACCGAAACTACTGAAGGAAAAGCCGGATTACTTGACCTTAGGCTTAACGGCAATACAATTGATGCTGATATTACAGAGCTTGAAAAAATGTCGATTCGACAAATTTCGCAATTAACATCATTGCAATATTTGACTTTGAGTGACAATAATGTAATGAGATTGGATTTTCTCGAATCTCTTACTGATTTACGACATCTTGAGCTTGCAAATGCTAATGTGCTCCAAACTTATGAAGTAGATGACTATAAAGATCCGACTACTGGTGATACGGTTATGAAAATTGTAGATAATCTTTCACATCTTTATAATCTGACTGAAATTCGAGTTTTGGATCTTAGCAAAAATGAAATGCTTTCCGATATTTCGTCATTGGCAGATACATCCGGTGGCTTGAGAAATATAGAAATGCTATATTTGGACAAAGAGCTTGGTGTAAAATGCCAAAATGAAAATGGGGAAGATATATTATATGAGTATCATCCTTTCACTGATCTTTCAAGCTTGAGGTGGATGCCAAAACTTATTGCATTATCAATGCAAAATTCAGGCTTAAACGATATTAACTTTGTGGGCTCGCTTGGAGCAATAGAATATCTGAATCTGTCGGGTCATTCACTTGATACTATTGATTTTAGTTTGTTTAGAGGAAAAGAAGAAATAAAATATCTGTTTTTGGATTCATTTGTTGGAAGCAATGTTAAAAATACAAATTTACTTAATAACATGATTTTGCTAGAGGCGCTTTCTCTGGAAAACACAGAGTTTTCTGATGTTGGAGAATTTCCGGATTTCGAATTCATTCGATATTTGAATCTCGCTCACACCAATATCAATGACTTTATAGGATCAGATGAAGATTTTACATCAATAAATCGTTTTAAAGATACACTTGAAGTTCTGGATATCAGTGGTAACGACCGCGTATTCACAAAAACAAATCTGAATCATTTATACGATAATTTCCATGATAAAGAAACAATAGTTTATTTGTATGAAGACCATTCTCAAATTGGGTTTGATTCGGCGAGAGAAGCTTTGACAATTCAAAAGATGATAACCCAAGTGCCTATTACCACAGCAGAAAATCGTAGAAAGATTCATACCTTTTTTGATAATTCAGACTATGCTGATGGTGCATTTGCCATGCAAAATAATGTAAATGGATATGATTTAGCATGGATTACAGTAAGTGATTGGTTTATTATTTCCGATAATATACTGTCTGTGTATAACTGGAATATGAGAGATGATCAGACTATATGTCTCTCAGCAGCTTTTGATGTTTATAATAATGATGGTAATGTTGATAGCATATATATGGATATGTATGTTTCGCCAAGCCCGTATACGATAAGAAAATTGTCTTATACAGCAACTTCGGAATCATATGATCCCGAAATATATGCCGAAGAAATTGGATATTTTAATACATATATTGATGGATTGCAAGACGCAACTTTAAATAATTACACATTTGACGGATGGTATACGGAGCTTTATGGCGGCGGAAGTGCGGTTGGTAAAGACTATCGGAACGATAAAATAGATCCTAATGGAAATGTTTCGGACATTACTATATTTGCAAAATGGGTCTACGATATCATATTTGATTGTGATGGAGGACAATATATAGACGGTGATCTGAGAAAGGTTAAACGCTATGTTTCAAACGAGGCAGTAAATCCTGTTGAAGAGTCAAAGATGATTTTGAGAAAAGGTTATGGCTTTACTGATTGGTATAGTGAAGAACTCGGACATGCAATTGAAGAACCTCAATGCTTGTATAATATGAAATTGGTTGCACGCTGGATAGAAGACGCATTTACTGTTCGGTATGATGCAAACGGTGGGAATGGCATTATGAATGATACTGCATTTAGATTTAGCGACAGTATTTCAACGCTTAGCGATAATGCTTTTACCAGAAACGGATATATTTTTGCAGGTTGGGCGACAGCACCAAATGGAAGTGTGATATATAACAATGTGGAGCTTTCTTCCAGTATTTCATCGAACATATTACCCGGTGAATCGATTACTCTTTATGCTGTTTGGGAAGTCGATCCGTATACGATAGGCAAGAATGTTGAAAATGGAGCCAAGATTTCAAATACTCAGGGAACAAAACGCTATGTGGTTTATAATGATATAACGCGTACTCCGCAAAGTACAGAAGCCGGATATATTCACATTGTTGACTGGTCTAGCTATACCGGAACGATAGACTATATTAGTTCAGTAAAACAGTCTGATGGAACCAGATATGGTGGTGGAAACACTAATCACGATATTGCATATATCGATGAAGCATATTTTATCGGTAATTCATCGGCTACATATACAAATATGATAATCTATCATGTTAATTATAGCAAATGGAGTAATATACCCATTGTTCACTTTAAGGATTTCAATTTGGCTGATTCAGCTATAAGAGTATATATTGCAAAGGGCATGGAAGATCCACATAAGTCGATGATTATTGATGTTATTGGCAACTGCTCGGTTAAGGCAAGAGCAGGAGAAGATGCGGTAACAGGATTTGAAACTTTGACCTTTACCGGCTCTGGAACGCTTGATATTTACGGCGGTGACGGTGCTGATGCGACAGAGGCAGGCAGCAACGGTGGAGCTGGCGGAAATGCAATCACAGCAAGTAATATTGTCGTAGATATGACTGGTACGCTCAATGTTTATGGCGGCAATGGTGGCAACGGAGCTGATGGTGTTGATGGCAACCACGGTTGTACAAATGACAACTATTCACATTATCAGAATGTTTATAATGGTGCGGGAACTCATATACAAATGCTTTACCGCTATAATAAAGCTTACAATGGTGGCGATGGCAGCAGTGGCGGTAGCGGCGGTAATGCCGGCATTCCGATAGATGGAAATATTGCTGTTACTGGTACAGGACGCATTACTATTATATATGGCAATGGTGGCAATGGCGGCAACGGTGGTAATGGTGGTAATGGTGGCAATGGACATAACTATTCTGGCAACTGGATTCAGGTGTCATTTATACATGCATATGATCCCGGTGATGGTGGCAATGGTGGTAACGGTGGTAATGGCGGTAATGCTGGAGCTTCACTTACTAAAGTATACTCATTTGACGGTGTTAATGTTGAAATTGTCACAGGAGATAATGGAACTGTGGGAAAAGGCGGACAAGCCGGAAAAGGAGGCACTGGAGGCGCCGGAGGAAAAACAGAGGCTCCATGGTGGAATGTTCACTCATGTGGCGATGCATCTAATGGAAGCAATGGTATAGACGGCTCTGATGGCATAGTTACGGCGTCAGTAGCAAAGATTATTATAGATGGGGATCGTCCGATACCATCTCCAAATCCATTTGGACCTATAACAATAGCATAATTGGTTGCCATTAAGTCTTTATGACTTCGCAATCAACTGTAATTATATTTTATAATTTTTCGCGTCTACCCGTGCGGGACCCCCTCCTGCGCGGATAGCAAAAACAG
>ERZ835980.306-NODE-306-length-69803-cov-4.533048_pt1 | contig 69803 bp, 64 predicted proteins | sample MGYA00519943_ERZ835980 | MGnify/ENA primary metagenome ERZ835980 (study PRJEB31850, sample SAMEA3708791) | human gut metagenome | biome: human gut; feature: human-associated habitat; material: faeces | place: China | collected 2014 ... | reverse complement strand
AGCCCGGGAGGGCTGGCAATTGGTGGTTATGGGTAATTTCACAGTTCTGTTATGATTTACTATATAACGTTGATTTAAAATGACTGTATGTTATAATGCTTAATATTAAAATATGCGACAAAACAAATAGTGTGACGATAATTTTTATTTAAACCAATTGAGGAAAGTAATATAGATACTTTATTTGTATCAATTCTTGGCAAGTAAATAAGAACTATTGGGATGGCTATACAGTAAAGGAAAAGATCTTCGATTGCTGAAAGGAGAAACAAAGACAGTGATGCGTATGGAGTTGGGGCTAATAGGATAGCAATTGATGAACATCATGCAAGACTGTTTGTAAATACGGCAATGACAATGTCAGATTTTATATTATCTGTTTATATGAAGGAGGCATGACGATATGATTCATAGAGTGACTTGTGATAAATGTGGTTCCATTTCGGAATATGATGATAGATCTATATGGGAGGGCAACCGTGAACGTGAAGAGGTAGAGTGCCCTGTGTGTGGGAATATTATTGGGAGCGTTTTTACAGACCTTATACCTGTAGCAAGGCTTATAAGTAAAGGATAAATTATGTATAGAAAAGTAATGTTTTCATTGATGTTGCTGTCATTGATACTATTATCTTTAATTGCATGGAAAGTTGGTGTGTTTACAGCAATTGTAGGCCTACCATTCTTTCCGTTAGTAGAGAAGATTGTTACAAATACTTATTTTTCTGGTGTAGCTTGCAGTATTATTGCTGTTATTATTATTTACAAATGGCAGGTGTTGTATAGCAAGAGAAAGCTGAAGCAGGATTTTAGATGTAACGAATGTATTGAAGGTATATATGATGGCATTGAAGCAGTTAGAAAATATATGCCATTAGTTCCAAAAAAGGAAAAATGGGATAGAGTTTGTGATTATGAAGAATTTCGCAAAAAAAATGCAAAGAAATATATTGACTTCTATGGGGAGCATAAAGGTGACATTTATATTGCAAATTTGACATTATCATACAAGGGCAATGATTTGCTGATTGACTCAATTCAATCATGCTTTTTCATTAACCTTAATTTCAAGTTGTTGGGGATTTTGAATCATGTGAAGAATAGGCTGCCGAATCTCAGAAACAAATACCCTGAAATTGAGAAGCTGGCAAAAGAATACATAGAATCGGCTAGTGAAGACATAATGATACAACTGGGAGAAACGTTGGACTCATACTTTGTAGATGCGAGATGTATGGCAGCCTAAATGACTGATGACAGAAAGTTAAGCAGGTCAGCGTCAACTGATGTGAGCAATCTTGTGACAGCTCATGAAATCACTAACAGCAGTAAATTATGATAAGTTGTGGGTTATTTTAAATGAACGTGGAATGATGAAAACAGAATTGATTAGAGCGGCAAAAATCAGTACAAATGCAATGGCAAAGCTTGGCAAAAACGAAGATGTCCGAGTGGAAGTTTTGGCAAAGATTTGTGTGACTTTGGGATGCAAGTTGGATGATATTGTGGAGATAGAGTCCTGATAAACTGTGTAAAGGAGAAACTAGAAGTTGGGAAATTCAGAAGAAAAAAATATAGATGTAAAAGATACAATGCAAGATAGAGCATATAAAGTTATTAAAAAATGTAAAGAAATTGCTGAGGAAGATTTTACAAAATTTAGCGCACTATTTGTGGCTGTTATGACTGTAGGATTATGGGTGATAAAAGGTATGTGGTATGCATATCAAACAGGAAGATTTTCTGTATATGGAATAGATTCTTGTTATATATCATCTGACAATGAGAGTATTTTACTGCAAATCATTCAGATGACGGCTGTTCTTGTAGTGTTGTTTTCAATAAATTATATATATTATAAAATCTCGATTTCAGAAGATAAATCAAAATTCCATTGGCGAAGGAAACTCAGGTTGTTAGCTTATTGGCTTACGGAAATGTTTTTACTATTTATTCTCGTTCTTATAACATCAGGCATTAATATTATTGACTTAATAAAAGATTCAACAGCAAACAATGTAGTTGTATTATTGATTGCGATTATTTTTGCTTGTTTTGTAGTAAACATATATGGTATAGAATTTGCAATTGAAAAGAAATTATCTAGTCGTAAGAGAAAGAAGTTAGAGAGTAAGGCAGAAAAGAAAAAAGATATTGAAGAAGAGAATCAACATAAGAGAAATGGTAAGAATATGATATTTGCCGTGTTCATTACAGTTGCTTTAGAGATATTACTTATGTATATATTTGGTATTGTATTAGAAAATGATAGAGATTCTTATAAATTAGTATTGGTTGAACAAGAAACTAGTGAAGATAGTCAATACATATTTCAATATCAATCAGGGCAGATGAATTATACAATATGCCCTATTGTTTTTGAAAATAGTGATTACTATATTTTGACCAGGCTATATAAAAGAGACGGCAAAATTGAAATAGATTATGAATATCAAAAGATAATTGGAAAAACAGATATAGAAACATTCAATTGCGAAAATATTTATGAGATAAATATAGGTGAATAATTTTTTTATTTAAGAACTTCCGATAATACAAAATTATACATTCAATTTCCACTCAATTCTCAATCAATGAGAGTTGGGTGGATTTTTTATATCCTATACTTACAAAATAAAACGCCCACAGGGCAGAAAGGCAGGTACAGGATATGTACAACAACTGATGAAGTTCAAGGAGGGCATTAGAACGTCCTGTAAAATATTTCGTTGGTTTAGTAAGCAGGGGTAGCTCTTGGGATCACCGCAGGCGAGAAGAATTTCTCGCCATTTTCTATTTTGGGAAAGATAAAAAGTGAGATGACTGTTTTTTTATCAAGTATTAAATGGGGAAAATTGTAATGCATATTTTTAGGTTTGTTGTATAACAATATCACTATAAGGCATATTTAAGTAAAGATACACACAACATTGGGTGAATGTGTATTTTTACTTAAAAATTTGATTGACTTAATGAATAAATGCGGTTAAAATTTCAAGTAAAGATACACACAATATGTTGAATGTGTGTATAAATACTTAAATGGAGTTGATTGTTATGATATTGACCTATAAGGATTGTATAGAAAAATATGGCAGTGATCATTTGTTGAAAAAAGAAATTGCAGAAGGTCGATTGTTTCAAAAAGAAAAAGGTATATATTCTTTGCAAAAAGCTTGTTCGGAATTAGAGATTATTAGTGTTAAATATCCACGTTCTATATTTACAGGAGAAAGCGCATTTTATTATCATTCGCTTACGGATGTAATACCGGATTATTATTGTATTGCTACTCTTAGAACAGATAGCAGAATAAAAGATTCACGTGTAAAGCAGTCTTTTGTTAAAAACGAGATTTTTGAAGTTGGAATGACAAAGATGAAGCGAAACAATGTGGAAATCAATATTTATAGCTTAGAACGTATGCTTATTGAACTAATGCGATTTAGAAGTAAACTCCCCTTTGATTATTATAAAGAGATTATTTCGAACTATAGAAATAAAGCAGAAACAATGGATTTTGCTTTGGTTGAGGAATATGCTGATTATTTTAAAAATGCAGAAAAATTGAAGGATATGATTCAGATGGAGGTATTGTGATGAATTTACTAGAGGAAGTAGATAAAATAAAAAACGAAGGATATAGTGAAGCAAATGCAGAAGCAAAGCTATGCCAGGATATCATAATTAGTGCAATTTCAAAAAGTAGTTTAAATAGAAATGTGACAATTAAAGGTGGTGTGGTTATGCGAAGTTTGTCTGGAGAAATCAGACGTGCTACGCAGGATATTGATCTTGATTTTATCAGGTACTCCATATCAGAGGAAGGATTGAATATACAATAGAGTTTTATTGGAGATAAAAGATGTTTAATTACAAAAACCTGTGTGACTACGAATTTGAAATATTGTGCAAGGATATAATGCAGAAGAAGCTGGGAGTTCCTTTTCAGATATTTGCGAGGGGTCGGGATGGTGGCATTGATATAACTGATGATACTGTGAGCAAGAATGTTGTTATACAGGTCAAGCATTATATCAACAGCAAATACAGTGATCTTATATCAAGCCTGAAGAAGGAGGTTTCGAAGGTTGCTGAGCTGAAACCAGAGAAATACTATGTGTGTTGTGCATTGGAGCTAACCCCTGCAAATAAGACGGAGATTTTCAATTTGTTTGCAGAATACATGGAGGGTTCATGTAATATATTGTCGTTGAATGATATAGATGAGTATCTGCAGGATCCGGCAAATATGGATATTGTGCGCAAGCACTATAAATTGTGGCTTGAATCAACAAATATATTGGCAGAGATCAATAGTAGGGATATTTTCATAGATTGTGAAACGCTTCTATACAACATAGAAGAGGAGCAGAGAGAATTTGTTGAAACCTCGAGTTACAGACAGTGTATAGATGTTCTTGAGCGTAATCGTCTGTTGATGATCCTTGGAATGCCTGGAACTGGAAAGACCATGACGACCAAGATGCTTGCTTTGTATTACGCAGCACTGGGTTACCGGATTATTTATACGACAAATGGGGATCTGCAGAGCATAAAGAAAGCTTTGTCAGTTGATAAGGAATCTAAAGAGATTATTCTGTTGGATGACTGCCTTGGACAGTATTACTTCAGAATGAAGGACACCCAGGAAAATGAACTCATGTCTTTGATTAAATATGTGTTGATGCATAAGAACAAGAAACTCATCATGAACTCCAGGGTGACGATATTTCAGCATGCAAAGGAATCTTACATAGAGCTGCACAGTTTTATAGACACGGAGAAGGTGCGGCTTCAGTATATTGATATGGATTCTATGACCATTGAAGACAAGGGCAGGATATTCAAGAATCATTTGTATTTCAGAAATATACCAACGGATCATTATGCTCAGATTCTAAAAAATAATAATTATCGCTGGATAGTCAAACATAGGAATTATACACCGCGTATCATAGAGTATGTTACGCGACAAAATGTATCCAGCAAGATTGCTGCAGATGAATATTGTGATTTTATAAGGAGATGTCTGGATAATCCTACTGAAATCTGGAGAGATGAGTTTAACAACAGGCTCAAGGCGGAGGATAGGATTTTCCTTACTTCACTGTTTTCGTTGACGGACGTCGGTGTGGAGGACAAGGTATTGCGCAGAGTATTCAATGCCCGTATTACGAAAAAAACTGATATAGACACAACCCGAAATGTGTGGGAAGCAGTATTGAAGCGGATGGAGGGAACATTTGTCAAGATTATAGAGAACAATGGCGTGCGGCAAATTGGAGCTATCAACCCATCTGTAAATGACTTTTTGAAGAATTATTTGGATGAGAATGAACCTGAGGTTGAAGAAATCAGGAGAAACGCCACGGAATATATTCAGGTTGTCAGAGGATTCGGACCAGATATGGCGGATATTGTAAAATCTGGAGACGCATGTAGATACAACTTTGCAAGTGATGTCGAAAAGCAGCTTGTCATATTGTCGAATATATGTGAGCTGGGTATATGCATAAATCAATACAGAGATATTGTCAGGACGTTTGTGGAGTCTTTGCCATATGCGTTTTATAACGAAGCAAGTACATTTACTGTAGTGCCTTCTTTGCTCTCGGAGCCGCTGGCAGCATATTATGGCACACGTGAGCATTTGTCGTCAGAGAAATTGGAAGATCTGCTGGATTCGATGGATTTTGATGATTTTTGTGTATTTGAAGAAAATCTGAAGAATAATGGATTGGAACTGTGTGAACTGGTGGACAGTGATGTTGTTCTGGAAAAGCTGGACAAGGCCATGCGGGATTACATAGATGGATATGACAGATCCGAAAGTTATACAAATCAGGATACATATGAACTTTTCAATGAGAACATGGTATACAACGGATCATATCATGAGGTTGATGTAGATAAGGTTGTTAATATTTTGGCAGATTGTGTGCGGAATGATATATATGACGATGTGACAGATAAATTGGCGGTATTCCCTCGTGCGATAACAGATGACATTGACTTATCCAGATATGATATCTGGGCGGATGCTGGTGAGATTGAGAGTTATGTGTGCGATGTGCTGGCTGATCCAGGTGACAGAGATTATGGCGATTTTTATGATGAGGATACATCTTATTCGGGATATTTGGATGGGATGGATGAGCTGGATTTTATATTTGCGGAGTGACAGCTTTTGAGTTGCGTATTAGAATTATTCTGCATAAATTGAGGTTTAGTTATACAAATAGAACTTTAAGTTCATGGCACTGCGCTTTAATGTGTTTTATAATGTTGCTAACGGTTTATGGTAAGACCTTGGATGATAATTATATGCATATTTTGTATGACCATCCAGAATTAAATTTACAAGATGCGTTTTTGCTTGATAGAGTCCAAAAAGGTGTTCAAATTGAGAAGAAGGATGCTGATAGATTACGAGCATTAAAACTTGTAGAGGGAAGACTTGGACGCCTATATTTGTCAGCATCAGTTGCAAAAAGTATTGAGGATCAAGCAGGTTATATAAAAAACAAAGGCTTGGATGATCAGTATTATAAGACATTAATTATTGAATATCTGAAACAATATTCAAAAGCAAATAGAAAAGAAATTAACAAATTGTTATGGGGCAAGTTACCAGATTCATTGTCGGATGACCAAAAGAAACATAAAGTTCACAACTTATTAACGGCCTTAAAAAATAAGAATGTTATTGAAAAGGATGGAGAAAACCAACGTAAAGCTAATTGGATATTAAAAGATTAATCGGTTTAGGATTGGTTTAGTTTGCTTTGTTTAAACCGATTATTAAACCAATCAATACTCCAAATCCTTATAAAATAGGGATTATGATTGGTTTAATATGATCAAATTCAACCGATTTAAACCGATTGAATCAGCAATATTTATGGATATTGCATGTACTAAGACCAACAGAACCCAACACGCCTCTCAACGATGCGGACCATGTTGGGTCTTTTGGTTTTTAAGGAACTAACAATTTTTCGAGATTAATCTCTCTTAAAAATATCCCTCGTATAAACTTTATCCTTCACATCGTCAAGGCACGAGTCGTATCTGTTGGCGATGATAGCATGGCTGATTTTTTTGAATTTCTTAAGGTTATTTACCACTTCTGAGCCGAAGAACGTTTCGCCGTTCTTGAGAGTTGGCTCGTAGATGATAACTCTGGCGCCTTTGGCCTTGATCCTTTTCATGACACCCTGGATGGAGGACTGGCGGAAATTATCTGAGTTGCTCTTCATGGTCAGGCGGTATACGCCAATCACACATTCCTTCTCCTGTTCAGGAGCGAAATCACCGCGGTTATTATAATCATAGTAGCTGGCCATATTCAGTACCTGGTCCGCTATGAATATTGATTTAAATAGAAAATATATTAAAATTACTATATATACGTATTCAATATTGGAACATAAAACAGTGATAAATCTATCAACCAATGTAATTAAGAAAGGAGCCCCCCATGTACAAAGGAATAAGATTCAAAGGCTACAAGGCATTCGCCGCCGACACATACACAGAACTTGACAACCTTCCACGGGTGTCGGTGATAATAGGCAAGAACAACAGCGGAAAGTCAAGTGTCATCGATGTGATGGGGATGATGTATGACAGGATGTATGCAATGAGGGAGGAGATCACATCCTGTGCAGAAGAGATTGCTGCGGAGATACCGATCACCAGGGATATGTGTGACAGATTGCTCAGCGGGTATACATCGATTCAGGGCTACACAAGCGGAACTCTTTGGATCAAATCAAAAGGCCGGTCGATAGGCTACAGGGTGGAGCCTGAGGACAGCGGTGGACATATAGTGGAGTGGAATGACAGGCTTCCCCTTTGGAACTCCTCAGATGCCAATCGAGTCGAATCTGATATAAGCCGGGAGAGGGACACATACGTGTTCAGACATGTTGCCGCGGAGCGCAATATCGTTCCTGAGGAGGAAGAGAAGATAGGCGGAACACTGGAGGATCTGTCCAGTACCGGCAGGGGCGCAAGCAACATTATCAGGGCATTTCTGAACGATAGCAGCTACGATGAGACGATCATTGAGGACACTCTCTTGAAAGCGGTAAATGAGATCATGAGCCCTGAGGCTGTATTCGAGGGTATACGTGTGCAGCAGGTACAGGATGGCTACGGGAATGTACGGTGGGAGGTGTTTCTCAAGGAGGAGGGCATGAGCCGCTGCCCTTTGTCCCGTATGGGAAGCGGACTCAAGACGATCATTCTGGTGCTGCTCAATCTGCTTGTCATACCGGAGCTGGATGAATATAAGAACAAGAAGATGGTCTATGGCTTCGAGGAGCTTGAGAACAATCTTCACCCCGCCATGCAGAGAAAACTGTTTGAGTATATATATGAATTTGCGGAAATGCATGATGTACAGGTGTTTATCACGACCCATTCGCATGTGGCCATCAATGCATTTTATGACAAGGACGATGCGGGGATATTCCACGTGTACAAACAGGACGGAAGGGCATTTGTCAAAAGGATAGAGTCGTATCTGGACAAGCCCCGGATACTTGATGATCTGGACGTGAAGGCGAGTGATCTGCTCCAGTCAAATGGAATCATATGGGTGGAAGGACCATCAGACAGAGTGTACATAAAGCACTGGCTTGACCTGTATTTCCCGGACCGTTTCGTGGAGGGGGTGCATTATCAGTTTCTGTATTATGGTGGAAGACTGCTGTCACAGTACTCGGCTGAGGAAGTGACTGAGCTCATAAGTGTTATCAAGACCAACAGAAATGCTGTTATTGTGATGGACAGTGATAAGAGAAACAGGAATGCCCGGCTGAATGATACCAAGAAGAGGATCATTGCGGAATTTGATGCCCTTGGAATGATGTCGTGGGTCACTAAGGGCAAGGAAATAGAAAACTATATTCCGAAGACCGCCATAGAGGAGGCACTGGAAGTCAGCCTGAAAGCGCAGTGTGGACAATATGAGCTTTTTCCTGGTTACATAGAGAAGTATTACAGAGGTTTCACTGGTAAGAAGGTCAGGTTTGCGAGGTGCGTTGTGGATCACATGACTGAAGAGAACATGGCTGGTATGATGGACGTGAAGAAGCGGGTTACGGAGCTGGGCGAGAGGATCGTTGAGTGGAATGGTGTATGACTGGCTTGTAGTTGGTGTAAGCGAGAAGGATAAGGTAACTTTGTTTGTTCTATAAAGAGGAGAAGACATGTTAGATATTATTGTGGTAGAAGATAATAAAGAGATTGGCAAGCTGCTTTTTGATTTCTTACAGAAAGAACACTATACAGTCAGTGTTGTCGATACGGGAGAAAAGGCGATTGCGTTATTTGAACGATATGGAGCCAAATTAGTGATTCTTGACCTGATGCTTCCGGGCATAGATGGATTTGCTGTGTGTTCCAGAATCCGTGAGAGCTCCAATGCGCATATTCTGATTGCAAGTGCCAGAACACAGAAAGAGGATAAGTTAAAGGGACTGAATCTCGGAGCGGATGATTATATAGATAAGCCATATGATGTAGATATTTTATTGGCGAAGATCAATGGTATATTCAAACGAAAGTATGCACAGGAAGAGATGATTCGTGGTGATATTAAGTTAAATACTGTTATGCAGACGGTTTATCTTGCGATCGGGACAGAACCGGAGCGGAGTTGGCAGCCGGTCGAGACGACAGCAAAGGAATTTGAGCTGCTGAAATTATTGATGGAGAATCCGGGAGTGACGTTGAAGAAAGAGTATCTGTTTCATACCATATGGGGAAGTGACAGTGAATCGGAAATGCAGACATTGACGGTGCATATCAAATGGCTCCGGCACAAGATTGAGAAAGATCCAAAACATCCGGTACATATTATTACGGAATGGGGAACGGGGTATCGTTTTGAGTAGATATAGAAGATTTGCAGCAGGTATTTTGCTATTGGAATTATGCCTGATCGGAATATGTAATTTTGTCATAGCCGGGTACGACTCCCACCGGGCACAGAAAGAATATCTCGTGGATGTCTCACGGGCAGCCCAGGACATGAGGGAAGGTATTTCGGCGAAAGATCTGGACATGGGGAAATATAACAGCCTTTTGTCGGTTAAGATATTTGATCCGGATGAAGTGTGTAATGATGAATACCGGATAGAAGACATTAATGGTACATGGTATCGGTTCTGTTACCTGAAGAATTCAGGCAGTCACACGGTAATCATGATGAATGGAATGTGGATAGTTATGTGGCTGATATCTGCAGTTGTCCTGTATATGATGGGAAAGAAAGTCATTGCTCCATTTAATGCAATGGAATATCTGACCACAGAACTGGCAAGGGGCAATCTGTCGGTTCCGGTAAAAGCAGAAAAAAGCAAGTTTTTTGGACGCTTTCTGTGGGGAATGGATATGCTGCGTGAGAAATTGGAATCAGATAAGCTCCGTGAGCTGGAACTAGAAAAGGAGAAAAAAACATTAGTATTATCTCTGTCACATGATATCCGGACACCGTTGTCTGCAATTGATCTGTATACAAAGGCACTTGCCACCAATTTGTATGACAAAGAGGAAGAACGGCAACAGGCCATTGCAGGAATCCGAAGGAATGCAGACGAGATCAACCATTATGTAGAACAGATTGTACAGGCGGCAAGGGAAGATTTTCTGCAAATGGAAGTACATAATGGAGAAATCTATCTTTCAAAGGTGATACACATGCTTGTCCATTACTATGCAGAGAAGTTGGAACAGCTTCATACAAGTTTTATAGTGGAAGAGGTGCCGGGATGTCTGGTATATGGGGATGAAGACCGTATGATTGAGGCAGGACAGAATATACTGGAAAATGCAATTAAGTACGGAGATGGGAGAAGCATACGAATATCATTTTCAGAGGAAGAGGATCATGTGCTTGTGTCAATTGCTAATACCGGACACACATTGCCACAGGAAGAGATGGCACATGTTTTTGATTCGTTTTACCGGGGAAGTAACAGTGAACATGTCCGGGGAAGCGGATTAGGATTGTATATCTGTAAGGAGCTTCTTCACAAGATGGATGGCGAGATCTATGCCGGGACAGCGAAGGATAATGAATTTACGGTTACGATGGTTTTGCGAAAGATATAGTGAGATTGTATCATTAGATCGGGTGGGAGTGATCCTGCCCGATCTACTTGCTTTATAGGCAGTAGATGATTTAAGGATTATTTAATAATTCTTCTGTTATGCTGGATACAAGAAAACAGGAAGGGAGTTATGTATATGTATCTCAATATATTGAAAAGAGATCTGAAGAGGAATCGTACCATGAATATAATCCTGCTGCTTTTTGTAATTCTGGCTGCAATGTTTGTGGCAAGTGGATTGAATAATGTGGTAACCATATTAAATGGAACTGATTATTTCTTTGAAAAAGCGGGACTGCTGGATTATATGATATTTACCCAGTCGGGAGATGGAGGCGTCGGGGAACTTCTGGAGCATTCAACATCCGTTTCAAATTTCCGGGAGGAACATTGCATCTGGGGCTCCAATGATGATGTGACAGTAAATGGAAAGAAGCTCAGTACCAAGAATAATACATTGGTGTTGCAGTCGTTAGAAAAAGATCAGCTGCATTTTTTTCTGCCGGATAATGAGCAGCTGACACAGGTAAAGCAGGGAGAAATCTATATCACAAGTGGAATGCTTGCTAAGAATCATGCAAAGGTGGGAGATATGCTCCGTATTCAGATGCGGGATGTGGATATGACGTTCCGGATCGCCGGAGAAATCAAGGACGCTTTGCTTGGATCCGACATGATGGGAAATACCCGGTTGATCATGAATAGTGAGGATTATCAGGTGTTTGCAAGAAGTGAGAAGGTAAAGACGTATGAAGGAAGGATCTTTCATGTTGCAACGGACGATACGAAAGCACTTGCTTCCGAGCTGACTCGGGCATCTGACATTTTGTTTAGTTCAGATCGCTCCACGATCAAAATGGCGTATGTAATGGATATGATTGTGGCAATGGTCGTGTTAGTGCTTAGCATATGTTTGATTATTGTGTCGTTTGTGATCTTAAGATTTGTGATCGCATTTACCATACAAGGGGAATATCGTGAGATTGGGGTTATGAAGGCGATTGGAATTAAAAATAGCCGGATTCGCAAATTGTATATAGTCAAATATTGTGTAATGGCTTTCGTGGGAGGAGTGACCGGTTTTGCCCTGAGTATTCCGTTTGGTAACATGTTGATTGCATCGGTATCTGCCAAAATGGTTCTTGGAAATGACAATGGTCATGGAATCAATGCGATCGGTACAGTGCTGGTTATGGTGCTCATGGTATGGGTTGCTTATCTGTGTACAGGCAATGTAAAGAAACTAACACCGGTTGATGCGATACGGAGTGGTCAGACCGGAGAGAGATATCGGAAGAAATCCGGGTACCGTCTGGGACGTTCCCATGTGCAGGCATCATTTTATATGGCAGTAAATGATGTGCTGAGTGCACCGAAACGGTATCTGACCATATGGCTGGCCTTTTTCCTGTGTTCCGTTATTATGTTGGGGATGGTGCTGGTATCCTCCACAATGAAGAGTAAGAATTTGATCACCTGTTTTGGAAAGGAATCAGACATCTATATACCGGATGCCAAACTGATCAAAATGATTGTTATGAAGGAGGATGGGAAAAAGCAGTTAAAAGAGAATTACCGGTCAATGGAAAAGGATCTGGAAGAGATGGGAATGCCGGGCAAAGTCAGTATGGAAATCTGGTACCAATATTCCTGTGAGGCGGACGGAGAGGCCTATTCGGTTATTTTCCAGCAAAATACGGAGACAAAAGCATCCGAGTATAGCTATACAGAGGGAACTGCGCCGCAAAATGCAAATGAGATTGCGATCACGCCTGCCATTGGCGAACAATTAGGAATAGGAATTGGTGATACGATTACAATTGATTTTGGGGCAGAAAAAAGAAAGTGTATGGTAACGGCGATGTTTCAGTCGATGAACCAGCTTGGCAAAGTCGCAAGACTGCATGAGGATGCACCTACCTCGATGGTATATGCCAATGCAATGATGGCATATCAGATTGATTTTGCCGACCATCCGGATGACAAGGAGATTACAAAGCGGATACAGAAGATCAAACAGATGTATGATATTGATGGGGTCTATGATGCGGCTGGATACTGCGTGGATTGTATGGGAGTTGCGGATGTTTTGGATTCTGTGATCCTGCTGCTTCTGGTCATAACAGGGATTGTAGTGATTCTTGTAACAGTGCTGATGGAACGTTCTTTTCTGTCAGCGGAGATTAGTCAGATCGCGCTTTTGAAGGCGATTGGATTTACAAATGGTGCTATATGGAAATGGCAGGTGTGCCGGTTCCTTCTGGTAGCGATAGTGGCGGAGTTGTGTGCTGTGGCGTTTGCGGTACCCGTTACTAAATTGTGGTGTGATCCGATCTGGGCGATGATGGGGGCGACAGAAGTGCAGTACTGTTTTGATCCGATAAAGATGCTGCTGATCTATCCAGGCATTATTCTGGGAGCGACGCTGCTCACGATTGGAATCACTGCATGGAGAGTATACGCGATCCGTGGAACAGATTTGGCAAATGTAGAATAGAACAAGATGATAGCATAAAGAATGCTTGATGGGAAAAGATGGGAAAATATGGAAAAAGATGGAAAAGGATGGGAAGACAGATGGGAAATATATTAGAAGTAAAGGATCTGTGTAAGACCTATGTGATTGATAAACGACAGAATAATGTATTGCGTAATGTGAGCTTCAATGTGGAAGAGGGGGATATGGTTGCTATTATGGGACCGTCCGGTTCCGGAAAATCCACATTGTTGTATTCTGTGTCAGGTATGGATCTTGCGACAAGTGGATCGGTTTTCTTTGATGGGCAGGATATAATGAAACTGGATAAGAACACATTGGCAAAGAAGCGGTTGGATGAGATGGGATTTATCTTTCAGCAAATGTACATGTTGAAGAACCTGACGATTCTTGATAATATTCTGCTTCCGGCGGTAGAGAGTAAGAAGTCGAGAGATAGTCGGGCGGAGAAGGTATCCCGTGCGGAGGCACTGATGCGTAAATTATCTATTATTGAGGTGGCGGATCATGACATTAATGAAGTGTCCGGAGGACAGCTGCAGCGTGCCTGTATCTGCCGGAGCATGATCAATCATCCGAAGCTGTTGTTTGCAGATGAGCCGACAGGTGCGCTTAATCGGGCATCCTCCACGGAAGTGATGAATGAGCTGGTTCGGTTAAATGATGAGGGAACTACAATCATGATGGTGACACATGATGCAAAGGTGGCATCGCGCTGCAAGCGGGTGTTCTATATTTTAGATGGAACAATTAAAGGAGAATATACTGCACCGGCAGATGAGAGTCTGTCAGATATGGATCGGGAGCGGAGACTGAATAACTGGCTGTTAGATTTTGGCTGGTAGACTGGTAGAATGGATGCTTGTTATATACTTTGAGAGGAAAGACTTGCCAGGGGAGATCCGAGGGGCATGTCAAAGGAGATTGATTCATACGCTCATATGGCACTTGAATGTGGAGTTGTGAAAGGGATGCTGGATAAATAGAGTAGAAAATATAAAATAGATGTGTATTGGAAAAGTTGACGTATGCATGTGCGTCAATTTTTTTTTGCGAATAAATAAAAAAATTTGAATTAATTGTAAAAATACTCTAAAAACTTTCGTCTGTAATTCTATATAAAAAAAATAAAAGATTATTTTTTTTATTGATTTTAAATCGACTTTAAATGAAAACGAAAGGATGATAAAACATGAAAGAAGACAGAATTAAAATTGGTGAGGAATTTGAAGAAAAGGTATACGAGGAGTTAAAGGCCAAACTGCCTAAAGATGCAATAATCTTGAGGAACATGTACTTTATAACGGACGATTATATAAACAGTGAACTTGGCTATAAGACAGTGCAGATGGATATTATAGTTATTTGCAAAGGCGTTTTTGTGATTGAGTGTAAATTTCTGACAAATGAAAAATACTCGAAAATCGAAAATTGCAAAACAGATAATAAAAAATACAAAGGAAGGCTTTGTGTGTATAGATTCGTTAATGGAAAAGAAACGAGAATAAAGAAGTCCTTGTATGGACTAAATCAGAATGAATCACATTATAGGTTCTTACGCGATATTTTAATAAAGAGGTTTGGATTCGTCACAATAAAGGCTATAACAGTATTTGGAGGCATTTCGAAAGACAAATTAAAAATAAAAAAAGTAAAAGAAAATAACTATATATATCATGAGTTTGATTTAGTTGGCTGTTTAAAGTGGGCTCTTGATACATGGAGTTTCGCTCCACTTAATGAAAAGAATGTCGCTGAATTTCTCAGCAAAATAGAACTAAAAGATATTGGGAGAGAAGAGGTACATATAAAACAGGTCGAATATTTTTTAAACACGAAAATCAGTAATTATAGTATATAAGAAATGGCGCGGGCGGGAGCATCCCCCTCTGCATTTCCCATTTTATATATCCCCCATATATGATAAAATACATGTATATGTGCATTACAAAAGCACACGGGAGGTACACATCATGAAGGGAATTATCCTTGCGGGAGGCTCTGGTTCAAGGCTTTACCCGCTTACAAAGGTTACAAGTAAACAGCTGCTGCCTATATATGACAAGCCCATGATCTATTATCCGATGTCGGTTCTTATGAATGCGGGCATAAGGGATATTTTGATCATATCGACACCGGCGGATACGCCTAGATTTGAAAGGCTTTTAGGGGACGGACATCAGTTCGGACTCAATCTGACATATAAAGTCCAGCAGTCGCCGGATGGATTGGCTCAGGCATTTATCATTGGCGAGGATTTTATCGGCGATGACACGGTGGCGATGGTTCTTGGGGACAACATTTTCTCTGGGCATGGGTTTAATGAAAAATTGAAAGCTGCTGTGGAAAATGCTGAAGGTGGCAAGGGCGCTACTATATTTGGATATTATGTGGATGATCCGGAGCGTTTTGGTATAGTTGAATTTGATAAGGATGGAAGAGTTGTTTCCATAGAGGAAAAACCGGAGAGGCCCAAGAGCAACTATTGCGTCACGGGGTTGTATTTTTATGACAACAGGGCTGTTGAATATGCCAAGGCGTTAACGCCGAGTGCGAGAGGTGAGCTAGAGATCACAGATCTGAACAGGCGTTATCTTGATGACGGTGAGCTGAACGTGGAGTTGCTTGGACAGGGATTTACATGGCTTGATACGGGAACTCATGAGAGCTTGGTTGACGCGACCAATTTTGTCAAGACAGTTGAGCAGCACCAGCACAGAAAGATAGGCTGCCTGGAGGAGATTGCATACCTTAATGGATGGATAAGCCGCGATGAGGTTATGGCAGTTTACGAGACGATGAAACAGAATCAGTATGGACAATACTTAAAGGACGTACTTGATGGCAAATATCAGGAGCATCTTTATTAAAATTGGGGGACGGAGGGGACAGGTACCTCCGTCCCCAGTGATGGGGTCAGGTACCTCCGTCCCCGGGATCAGGGTGAGAACAGGAGAAGTGAGATATGACGATCATAGTTACCGGCGGTGCCGGTTTTATAGGAAGTAATTTTATTTTTTATATGTTAAAGAAACATCCTGAGTACAGGATCATTTGTCTGGACAAGCTGACATATGCGGGGAATTTGTCGACTTTGCAGCCGGTTATGGACAGAGAGAATTTTAGATTTGCGAAGATGGATATTTGCGACAGGGACGGTGTATATCGGTTGTTTGAGGAAGAACATCCGGATATGGTGGTGAATTTTGCCGCCGAGAGCCATGTGGACAGATCCATAGAGAATCCTGAAGTGTTCCTGCAGACCAATATCATAGGAACGGCAACGCTTATGGATGCATGCCGCAAATACGGAATACAGAGGTACCACCAGGTCTCCACGGATGAGGTGTACGGTGACCTGCCGCTTGATAGACCGGATCTGTTCTTTACGGAGGAGACTCCGATTCACACGAGTTCACCGTACAGCAGTTCAAAGGCTGGGGCAGATCTGCTGGTTCTGGCGTATCACAGGACATATGGACTCCCAGTGACTATAAGCAGATGCTCAAATAACTATGGACCGTATCATTTCCCAGAGAAATTGATACCGCTCATGATTGCAAATGCCTTGGCTGACAAGCCTCTGCCTGTGTATGGCGAGGGCCTGAATGTCCGCGATTGGCTGTATGTGGAGGATCACTGCAAGGCTATTGACCTTATCATACACAAAGGCCGCGTGGGAGAGGTCTACAATGTGGGGGGACACAATGAGAAGAGAAATATTGACATTGTAAAACTCATTTGCAGGGAGCTCGGCAAGCCGGAGAGCTTGATAACTTATGTGACGGATCGCAAGGGGCATGACATGAGATACGCCATTGATCCAACCAAGATACATAGTGAACTTGGCTGGCTGCCGGAGACTAAGTTTGAGGACGGAATAAAGAAGACGATAAAGTGGTATCTGGAGAACCGTGAGTGGTGGGAGACTATCATCAGCGGTGAGTATCAGAGCTATTACGAGAAAATGTATGGGAATCGTTAGTTTGAACTGGGATTGATGAGAGATATGGATAGAGTAAAAAAGGTCTTAGTGACAGGCGTGTGTGGCCAGCTCGGGCATGATGTGGCAAATGAGCTTTTGCGCCGGGGATATGATGTCATAGGGTCGGATATAAAATCAGAAAAAGAGTTTGCAGCGACAGATTGCATGACACGGAATAGATGCAAAAGAGAGGTTTGTGGTTCATTTCGGTATGTACCTCTCGACATATGCAGTTCCGATGATACCAGGAAAGAACTTCTGGCGACCGGACCAGATGCTGTGGTTCACTGCGCTGCATGGACGGCTGTTGATGCTGCGGAGGATGCTTTGGTGCATGACAAAGTGTATTCGATAAATGCATTTGCGACAAAGAATATAGCTGAGATCTGCAAGGAACTGTCGTGTAAGATGGTGTACATAAGCACGGATTATGTGTTCGGTGGACAGGGGGATATTCCATGGGTACCGGACTGTCAGGATTTTAATCCTCTGAATGTGTACGGAAAGTCTAAGCTGGCTGGAGAACAGGCAGTATCAGGACTTCTTGATAAGTTTTTTATAGTGAGAATTGCCTGGGTATTTGGGGCAAATGGGGGTAATTTTGTGAAGACCATGCTCCGTCTTGGAAAGACTCACGATGAGATAAGAGTAGTGAATGATCAGATCGGCACGCCTACTTATACATTTGATCTGGCAAGGCTGCTGGTTGATATGCTTGAAACGGACAAGTATGGATATTATCATGCCACAAACGAGGGCGGTTATATAAGCTGGTATGATTTCGCATGTGAGATATTCAGGCAGGCGGGGTATTCTACGAAGGTTATACCTGTCAGCACGGCTGAATATGGACAGTCCAAGGCAGCCAGACCATATAACAGCAGGCTGGACAGGAGCAAATTGATACAAAATGGATTTGAACCTTTGCCGGATTGGCGGGATGCGCTGGCGAGGTATTTGGAGGAAGTTGAGAGGATATAAGTAAAATGGGACAGATAGATATAGAGAAGAATGTTGGAGGAATAGAGGGGCTGTGTGTGATAACTCCGACAGTTCACGGAGATAGCAGAGGATATTTTGTCGAGACATATAATGAGCGTGATCTGGCAGAGCATGGAATAAATGTAAATTTTGTGCAGGACAATCAGTCGATGTCTGTAAAAGGGGTACTTCGGGGGTTGCATTTTCAGATAGATCATCCACAGTGCAAGCTTGTGCGCACCATTCGCGGAGTGGTGTTTGATGTGGTAGTAGATCTGCGCACTGACTCTGCGACATACGGCAAATGGCATGGGGAGATATTGTCAGCCGAGAACAAAAAGCAATTTCTTATACCGGCGGGATTTGCCCATGGATTTCTAGTCCTCTCCGATGAGGCTGAATTCTGTTACAAGGTGAATGATTTCTGGCACCCGAATGACGAGGGTGGCATAGCGTGGAATGACCCGGGAATTGGGATCGTATGGCCGGATGTATGCGGCGAATATAAAGGAAGTGCTTCGGCTGAGGGATATACGCTGAAGGATGGAACCCCGCTGGTGCTGTCGGAGAAGGATCAGATGTGGGGGAGGCTGTAGGGCGGCTGATATTTAAAGGGTATACATATATGTCTACAACGATACGTCAGGGTCTGATGGAATTACAATCCATTAAAAATGCTGCTGTTACTGATAGCAGTAGCATGTAGGCTGATAAATGCATTCCCTGCCAAAGATAACCTTGAATTACTACACCCATTTTTATATAATTGTAGTTGTATTGGTTACTTAAAACAGCAGGGAGGAATGTAATATGAGGTTGGTTACAAGATCAGATTTTGATGGACTTGCATGCGGAGCGCTTTTGAAAGAGGCGGCTATAATAGATCACTGGAAATTTGCACATCCAAAGGACCTTCAGGACGGATTGGTGGAGATCACGGAGGATGACTGTCTTGCGAATGTGCCATTTGTTGAGGGCTGCGGACTTTGGTTCGATCACCACTCAAGTGAGCATGAGAGATTGGCACTTGAGGGCAAATACAAGGGCGAGAGCCGTATCACACCGTCATGTGCGAGAATAATCTATGAATATTACGGTGGAAGAGAGAGATTTCCACAGTTTGATGATATGATGGAGGCTGTAGATAAGGTTGATTCAGGAAATCTTACCATAGATGAGGTGCAGAATCCAAAGGGATGGATTCTTATAGGCTTCCTCATGGATCCGAGAACGGGACTCGGAAGATTCAGAAACTTTACAATTTCTAATTATCAGCTTATGGAGAAGCTTATAGATGCCTGCAGGACCATGACCACGGATGAGATCCTTGCCATGCCTGATATTCAGGAGAGAATTGTGCTATATAATGAGCAGACGGAGAAGTTTAAGGAGATGGTTAAGGCACACACAGTAGTTGACGGTAATCTGATAATCAGTGATCTCCGCGGTGTCGATCCTATATACACAGGCAATCGTTTTATGATCTATAGTATGTATCCTGAGCAGAATGTGTCAGCTTGGATAGTCAGTGGTCGTGGTGGACAGGGTTGTTCAGCCGCATGCGGATACAGTATTCTCAACCGTACAGCGACAATGGATGTCGGAAGTCTTATGCTTAAGTATGGCGGTGGTGGTCACAAGAAGGTCGGCACATGTCAGTTCAAGAACGAGGAGATGGACACTAAGCTTCCACAGATGCTTGAGGAGCTTAAGGCACTGGCAAATGCGTAGGGCTAATAAAGAATGAATATATAATTGGAACCAGGAGATGATCAGAGATGATTGTCTCCTGGTTTTTTATATTTATGTTACGAATTACTATAGTATTAAACTTAGTGGTATTGTATAATTACAAGATATGAAAAACTAATTATTGTTAAACAATAATATGAATATAGAAAGGGAAAACATCTTGGATAATTACAGTGAAGAATGTATTAGCAAACTGGATATTATGTATATCGGGGATAAAGAACGTGATGCATCTAGCAAGATAAGAGGTTTTTTATACCAGGATTTACTGGCGATATATTATTTATTAAAAGAAGAAGTGAAGTATGTATGTCTTGAATTTCTTGAAGACATGGATGTTGTATATGAGAATGGGAATATAGAAATAGTACAGGTAAAATATTATCCTCATAGCTCACCCGATATGAAAGAAATATCAACAGATTTATATTATCAATATCTTAGATTTGATTTATTGAGCGATAAAACAAATGGAGATGAATTAAATTTACGTCTTAAACTGGTAATTCACTCAGGAGAAAAATCAACGCCTAAAAAGCCTGTTTTAGAAACTTTGAAAAGTAATATAGGTGTGGATTTAAAAGATAAAGCGGATGAGACTGTTGATTTTCGTAACCTGATAGAAACAGATATTCCTCAACAGAGAAAAAAGGAGGCACAGAAGAAAAAATTATTTGAAAAGGGCGCTTATCAGGAATCTGTATCTAATTTTTTGAAAAAATTTGAAGTGGAAGAGGAAGTGGCAATATTAGACCTGGAAGAAAAAGTAAAAAATAAAATAGAAGAGAGATTTTATGGCGCTGGAAGTCTCGGGGAAAATGATAGAAAATGTGACGTTTTGATGGGGCTTGCAGTTATGTTTATACAGAGAAGATATAAAAATGAAACTTCAGAATTTAGTACATTGCGAGTGACTCCAAAAGAATTTGAAGACTATATAAATAATAATTGGAATACAAGAAGCGAAAATGAAATAATAGCACGTGTTATTGCTATTGCCACAGAGGAGTACGATGAGATTCTTATGGATAATGAAGAGTTGGCGCTTGATCAGCTTAGGTGTCTTAACAAGATATATAAAAACACTATAGATTGGTTAGGAACTTATTGCCGTGATGCTGATGGACAGTACAGGCTAATTAACACATTCAACTCGTCTAGGGGAGAGGGGGTATCTGGATACAGAACGATGTCTTTAGATGCTAGGCTGATGGAAATGCAGGGTTGTAAGGAGTCTTTGAAGTACTTTTTTAAGTATTTGTGGAAGATAATGTTTGACATGTATTATTCGTGTAAGACTAAAAACTTAGAGGAGAGAGAATCAATAATGGATCCTAAATCACACATTGTTGACAATCCCAATTATGTATGTCTGAAATTTAAACAAGATTGTGTTGATTCTAGTGTAATACTTCCTCAGGGGGCGGATGGGTTTAAGTTAAAAAAGAAAAATTACTGTATAAGATTGTTTGATGAAAAACCGCACAAATGGTACATGAAGTGTGACAGCAAACAGTCAGGGAAATATCACTATTCATATAGCACTGCGCAAATGGTTGATGATGATTCGATTGTTGGAATGGAGGATGATGTATTTCTTATTGAATGTATGAAATGCATAAAGACAGATTTAGATGAGTGGGGGGAGATAGAGAATTGTGAAGATTGTATTTTTGCAAAAAAATGTGTTGAAAGGATATATTGATTATGATATTGCAGGATTTATTTAGAGAAAATAATTATGAGGATATAGAGGACGATGCAGATGGTGTAAAAACAGGGTTGTATATGAATTACTTTTATGATGATGACCTAAAGCCTCAAGAATTGAAGGGGATTTATATCAGTTGTAACAAAGATGAATTATTCATTGTATTGAGTTGTAAGGGGGAGAATGTCAGAAACCTTTGTAGCAAGTGGGATGAGATGATTCGAAATTTTATGATTTTTGGTGCGGAAGATAAAGCGATTTTGGATAAGATGAAATACAATGTTGTGCAATTGGTGATATTCAATGATGACATAGAGGATAGGTCGGAAGAACTGTCATTGAATATATCCAGAAAAATATTCTTGAAGGGAGAAATAGATCAAAATGGAAACATTATTCTGGATAATGATGAAGAATTAGAAATACCATTTTATATGATAAAAGCTGATCCATTACAAGTAAATAATGATATGAAGGAACAGCTAAAACGAAGTATTCCAACGGATAATTCGCTTGATTTTATGACGGTGGAGAGAAAGAAGGCAAATAAGAATAATTATTCATTTATGCCAAGTGAATATGATTGTATTGAGAGGTGGTTAAGAGAAGATGAAGATTACGAGTGTTAAAATAAAAAACTTTAGAGGGTTTAGGAACGAGAAAGAGATTAGATTTGATAATGTTCCATTTGTATTGCTTTCAGCTCCCAATGGATCGGGAAAAACATCTGTTATTGACGCAATAGAATGGTGTTTGACAGGCAGCATTGGACGATTAAAGGCAGCATATGATAAAAGAAGTACGAATAATAATGAGAGAAAAGTCAATTGGGACGGCATTTTAAAGAATAAGGATGCTGATGTAAACGATTTTGTGGAAGTGACATTGACATATGAAGATGGAGATAGGGAATATACTTTGGTAAGAAAGCAAAAGGCTGATAATCTGGATAGTGGACAAAGTGTAGTTGAACTAGTTGGGAGTGAGGAGGACCCACAATCGAAGTTAAATAAAATAATCGATAAAAGTTTTTACAACTATCATTTTTGTGATGTTCAGAAGTCGTTTAGTATTCAAAGTACGCAGCGAAAAGATTTGCCTAGTTTATTCACAGAATTTATATCTGACTATAGTAATGAAGAGACAATTGCCAAAAATTTAGATTTATTTGCAAATGATGTTAATCACAAAGAAAATGATGTGATGCGAAAAATGGATGACGTTAATATTAAAATTGAAAATATTAATAAAAGAATTAATAGTTATGCAGGAGAACCGGAAATTGTACAATATCCATCGGAATTTTTGTTTGAAGATGAAGTCACGGATATATCAAAATTCGATATGAATCAGCTAAAAAGACAAAAGGAACAATTGTATACATGCGGTTATAGTATGGTTGTTTCATATTTGGACCGGCTGGAGAGCGATAGGATTTATCAGGATTTAATATCGAAATTGCGTGAGTTAAGTGAAATTTATATCCAGAATCAGGATGATATAGCGGTAGCGGTAAAGAAAAAATTATATAAAAATTCCGCCGAGAAATATGAGGAAATAGATAATGCAATAAATAAATACAAAAATATAATTTTATCATCAAATAACATACGAGAGCATTCAGAGTTGTTACTAGGATTTGATTCTCAGATATTTACACGAGAGTATTATGATAAAACGATAAAAGATATTAATGATAATGAAAAGAAATTACAACTGTTAGAAAAAGAAATAAAGCATATGACGGAAGGTAATGTGATTCTTTCTGCTTTTACTGAAATGCTTTCACAGAGGGAAGGTATATTAAAATATAGGGAAGAAAGTGGAAAATGCCCAGTGTGTGGATCTCCAAAGTTTGGTGAACTGAGTGAAAAACAAGTAATGTCTGAGGCTGAAAAATATATAAACGACAATAATAGTTTGGTATGTAAAAAGAATGAAGAAAGAGACAAGATACAGGTTATTATTAAAGATTTATACAAATCCATGTTAGAACGTGCCAATTCCGTAATTACAAGTGAGATAGAAAAGATAACTGTTGAGAGGAGAGAAATCGGCAGATTATTAAGCACAACAAATCAATATTTCACAATGGTAGAGCGGATTAATAAGGTTGGGATATTTAAATTGGATGTCGAAGAAGAGCAGATTGTTGACATAAAGAGAAAAATAGAATCGTGTGAAAATAAATTGCTGGAGGAATCAAAAAAACAGCAATTTATAAATAACTATCAACAGATCCTCCGAATTATGGGTTATAAATATGATGGCGAGGATGAAAGTACATTACTTCTTAAGGCAAAAGATTATGCAAAAGAATGTCCTAGAAGTATGATATTTAATTATGATTTATTTGTAAGAAAGATAAATTCAATCAATAGTTATATGAATAGTAATGATTATATGACTCAAGTAAAAGATTTACATAGCCAAAATAAATTAAAAAAAGAACTGGAAGAGGAAATAAATAAATTCGAACTGCTGCGCAAAAAAGCAGAAACGCAAGCGGAAAAAATAAGAGATATAGTGAATGCGTTGAAGCAAGAGGAATATGAATCTGTTGGACCGGTATTGTCAAAGTATTATAAAAAATTAGCGAGAATTGATGCTTTATCGGCTGTGAATATTGTCCCTGGAGATGAGCAGCAGCTGTCTATAGTTGACGATAATGGAAAATATCTTGTTAATATATTAAGTAATGGGCAGCTGGGAGTTTTCATGTTGGCATATTTTTTTGCGAGTATTACCAAAAGAGGTGATAGGGAAAAGTTTAAAGTATTTTTTATTGATGACCTCACCGCTTGTATGGATGATGTAAATATGCTTTCTTTTTTGGATGTTATTAAGTATCAAATGTTGGATAGATCGGATAATAAAAATATAGATCAGATATTCTTTTTAACATGTGATGACAGGATAAGCAAATTACTGAAATATAAGCTGCACGGATGTGCTGTGGAATTCAGTGAAATAAACGAATTCAAGTTACAGAGTAACAATTAAATAACAGTATTAGTTTGAAAATAGACTTTGAACAAAGAGAGGCACGATGCTGTATACATCGTGTCTTTCTTTGTGATAATGCATTTTGAGTTTTGATTACTCTGACTTTCTTTTTTTAATGACAATACCAGCTGCCGCAAGGTCATCGACAGATATGTCAGTTACCATTCCTGACCACAGCCTCAGATTTCCAGTGCTGTCCGGGTCGAGCGACAAAGCGCTTGGATAGGAAGGGAGGGGGGCAACGAAGATGGAATGTTATGGATGAAATAACCGCCAAGTTGAGAAAAATAGTCAAAAACGGTCGGTCATCTCGTGAGTTCAACTTCGAGTTTCAGTGGATTGTGGTCGGAATTCTCAAAGCCCAGATCGATGGTCTGAACATCCTTGACTTTTACGTTGGAAGATACGATAAAACCATCGATGACATAGTATTGGAAGTTGTCTTTCGCAGCATGGATATATGGTTTATCCAGAGACCTGCAAGTAGGTGCGGACGAATCCGTGAGGCATGTGAAATCTTGACCAAATTCATCTGTGTCGATAAGTCCCGGTGCCCAGAGGTCGTTCGACTGCTGCGGGTACGCGGAGAGGTCGACATTTGAAAATGTCTGATTGAAATCGCCTCCGGCTATCACATAGTTGCCAGCATTAGCTTCGGCCTGGAGTATATCGGCGAGCATCTGGGTCTGAGCTGCTTTGCCCTCGCCTGAGTCGTACGCCTCAAGATGGAGGTTCACTATGACAAGCTCTTTGTCACAGCCATTAAGTGGGATCCTGGAGACTATCAGACAACGTTTCAGGTTGCAGAGTCTGATCGGATATGAAAATGGACATGGCAGTTTTATCCTGTTGGCACTGGATACTTCAAATGTGCTTAGAGTCATGATGCCTGATGTGACCTGACCGATGGGTGGTATAGGGTAAGGAACCATGAGCGTCTTGTAGTTGTATGCGTAGGAACTGCAGTAGCCGGGCAGTTCACTTTTTATTATTGCGGTTTCGTCTATCCTGTGGCTCCTGGATGATTTTTCATCAACTTCCTGAAGGAGCATGATGTCAGGTGACAGTTCGTTGAGCTTTGCAGTGATGGCGTCCATATTTGAATGGACCTGATCTGTGGTAGACGTGTATACGTTGTCGCCGCCGTCCATGAAGAAGTCTGCATTTGCACCCAGAGAGCCATAGCCCAGATTCCAGGTCACTACAGATAGGTTGTCGCCGATGGAGGGGGAACAGGTATGACCAACGGAATTCCCTCCGATTATATCAAGAGATTCTGAATCTTTTGGTCTGTATTCTGTTGCGGTGAGTACACCGACAAATATTATTGCGAGGGCGATTATGGCGCCCAGTATCATGAGTGTTATTTTCAGTATTTTTTTTATTTTTTTCAATTTGATTTCCTCGTTTTTCGTAATAGCATATGTGTGTACTTAACGTAGCATTTATTTGAGCGTAAATCAACACCGGGCTTGATTCATTAGAAAAATAAATATATCGATATATAAAATTTGATTTTGAGTTTGAGCATTTGTTGTTGATATGTATAATTATAAGTGCAGAGTATATTCATTTGCCGGAACCAAAGTTCGGAATACATATCATGCATGGGTGTGCTGTGTATAAACTTGACTGACAGTATATGAGGGGAATTTATGATCAATTTTATAATTAAGGATATTATGGAGGTGGCAGGGTATCTGCCGATAGGGATCCTGAGTGGGATCTTGGTGGTTGTACTATATGTCATTTGCATTTTGTGCTTAGAGAGAAAAAATAGAAAGAAGAATAGACTGAGCGTTCATGTGAGGAATTCCGTTGTATGGTTTATTCTAAGTGTTTACATTGCGGTTATGTTTGTCACGGTATTTCTCTCGAGAGAACCGGGATCACGACAGGGAATAGATATGACATTGTTTGGCACATGGGGGATAACACCTCAGGCACATGCATTTGTCATAGAAAATGTTCTGTTGTTTGTTCCGTTTGGAATACTGTGCCCGTTTGCAGTGACTCCTACAGGCAGAACAAGCGATGGCACTCACAGCCGTGGCAGAATTGCCAGTAGATTTACAGTTCTATTAGGATTTATCATCAGCGTGGGTATAGAGACAGTCCAGCTTCTAACGGAGCGGGGATATTGCCAGCTTGATGATATTGTGATGAATACGCTGGGAAGTCTGGTGGGATATATGATATTTCTGGTTATTGACAGGATATTTAGAGGAAATGATTCAGATGAAATGACAAGAAGTTAGATATGATCTGATAAAAGGTCCTGTCCAGCTTAGAGTTAGTGACGCAATATTGTTTATTTTAAAATATTGCAATGGACATGTAAGAATACTTGGGTACAATTATAAAAAAGACTAGGAGGAACAGCAAATGCCATGTACAACGATATTAGTGGGTAAGGCCGCCTCATATGACGGTTCAACGATAATAGCGAGAAATGATGATTCGGGGGCTGGTTCGTACACTCCGAAGAAGTATGCTGTGGTGCATCCTGAGGAGCAGCCGCGCATTTACAAGTCTGTTATTTCCCATGTGGAGATAGAGCTTCCGGACGATCCGATGAGATACACCTGTGTGCCGAACGCTCTAAGCGGTGAGGGAATCTGGGCGGCCAGCGGAGTAAATGCAGCAAATGTGGCGATGACTGCAACTGAGACTATAACCTCGAATCCGAGGGTGCTCGGGGCGGACCCGCTTGTGTGTTATGAGCCAGCAGACGGAGATAAGCCGGAGAAGGCAGGTGGAATAGGTGAGGAGGACATCGTGTCCATCACTCTTCCATATATAAAAAGTGCCAGAGAGGGTGTAATTCGCCTTGGAAGTCTGCTTGAACAGTACGGAACTTATGAGATGAATGGAATAGCATTCCAGGACGTGGATGAGATCTGGTGGCTTGAGACCATCGGCGGACATCACTGGATCGCGAGAAAGGTTCCAGATGACGTGTATGTTGTCATGCCAAACCAGTTCGGCATGGATGAATTTGACCTGGCAGATGCATTTGGGGCACAGAACGAATTTATGTGTTCAGCAGATCTTCCGGAATTTATAGAGAAATATCATCTGAACGTGGAGAATATGGAGTGCGTGATGCTGCGGAATATATCACAGACCGGAGAGCTGCAGGATAAAGATGAGAACGATGATTGTGGACAAGAAGTCGACGACACTAACAATGAGACCGATTCGTCGGATGGCACATATACAAGTATAATATGCCCGAGGGATATATTTGGCAGTCATGACGACGCGGACCATGTGTATAATACGCCGAGAGCGTGGTTCATGGAGAGGACACTTAATCCGAATTCCGCTGTCTGGGATGGCCCGGACGCAGACTTTACTCCGGTGTCGGACGATATTCCGTGGTGTATGATACCAGAGAAGAAGATAACCATGGAGGACGTGAAGTATGTCCTGTCCTCACATTATCAGGGCACTCCGTATGATCCATATGGAAATTACGGCGACAAGAGCCTTCGAGGTGCATACAGGTCAATCGGAGTAAACAGAACGGATTTCATGTCGGCGATCCAGATCAGGCCGTATGCGGATGAGGACAGCAGTGCCATCCAGTGGCTGGCATTTGCATCAAATGCATTCAATGTCATGGTGCCATTTTACACAAATGTTGACGAGGTTCCAGAGTATCTGGCAAATACTTCCGCGGAAGTGTCCACGGACAATTTCTACTGGACCAGCCGTATGATTGCGGCAATGGCAGATGCATCGTATGCGAAGTCGGTGTTTCATATTGAGAGATATGACGAGAAGGTCATGTCTAAGGCGCATGAGATCATATACAGGTATGATGATCTCCTCGGAGCTGATAGGGATGTGCAGACGGATGCTGTCAGTAAGTTGGGGCAGAAACTCAGGCAGCAGGCAAACCGGGAGACTGCCGATATGGTAAGGCAGGCGGCAAGCGACACTCTTGGAAAGGTGCTTTATGAGCTGAGCAATCAGATGAAAAATTCATACTCCAGATCGGATGCGTAACTGAAGTATGCATGGCGCAGTTTGAGTGGTGACTTTTCAGTAGGGAATATACGCCATGGTGTCAGTTGTGAGTTTCTCTGTACCGGCTCGGTGTCACGCCATATTTTTTCTTGAACATTCTGTTGAAATATGACAGGTTGAAGAATCCGCAGTTTTCTGCTACAGACAGCACATTCTCATCATTTGTTGAGAGAAGTCTTGCGGCAACATTCAGTCTGAAGTCGTTTAGGTAGGATACAAATGAAACACCCATGGTGTTTTTGAAAAATCGCATAAAATGGGATTCAGAGAATCCACAGTAGGAGGCTATGTCTGTAATGGATATGGCCTCTTTGTAGTTTTCATCTATATATGAGAGGATGAGCTTGGTCCTTTCAAGATCTCTGGAGCGGTTCTTTCTGTCTGCTTCATCCCTGACCGTGGAGTTGGTGAACAGAATGTAGAAAAATTCAAAGTAACATCCCTTTAGAGCCAGATGATATCCTTTGGGAGTTTCAGAGCAAAGCTTATCCACTCGGTTCAGGCATGAGGAAAGCTGTGGGTACAATGGATCATCCTTGTCGTAGATGCTCTTTATGTCCACGTCTCCCGCCAGGAGTGGTAAGAAAAATTCGCTGTCCAGTGAGTCGTGATTCTTTGATCTGAACATGTCGACGGAGAACAGGATATTTTCATATTCCATGGCGTAACCCTCGTGCTGAGAAATACCGTGGATGTGTCCGGGCAGGATGATGATGATGTCACCTTCCTCCACGTAATGAGTGGTAAAATCTACAGTAACATTTCCTTTTCCTTTTTTGATATAGATTATTTCCATAAACTCGTGCCAGTGCAGCGACACCGAATTGAAGTCCAACGGTATAGAACACAGATACGTATTATATGGAAACATCGGATCTGCGTGAGTCTTATTCTCCAGCAGGTTTTCATATTCCAGACTGTTCATGTTATATAACCCTCCACTTTGTCAAAGGGGTCAGGTACCTCCGTCCCCCAAGGGCATCAAAAATGGGGATTTTCGGCTATATCCCCCAAAGGGGTCAGGTACCTCCGTCCCCAGGTTGATAGATGATAGAATTGTACAATTAATTGCCTGTATAATGCAAGCATAAATGAAGGAATGCTAATAAAATACAAATCATAACAGGAACTGTTTAGGAGGTATCAGAGATGAATAAAGCGTTGGAGCGTGGTGCAGGAATACTTCTGCCGATAAGCAGCCTCCCATCACCGTACGGAATTGGAACCATGGGAAGAGATGCTTATGATTTTGTTGATATGTTGAAAAGAGCAGGGCAGAAGTACTGGCAGGTACTTCCGATAGGACCAACAAGCTTCGGTGACAGCCCATATCAGTCATTTTCAGCATTTGCGGGCAATCCGTATTTTATTGATCTGGATACATTGATAGCTGAAGGGCTTCTCAAGAAAGAGGAGGTAGAATCCTACAAATGGGCTGACAGTGACGATGAGATCGACTATGCCAGAATATACAGGCAGAGATTTGAAGTTCTCAGAAAGGCATTTGGCAGATCGGAGCACAAAGGCAGCAGGGATTACGTAGATTTCATTGAGGAAAACAAACAGTGGATAGATGACTATGCGCTGTATATGGCGATCAAGGCTGATCATAACAACAGAGAATGGCTTGCGTGGGAACCGGCGATCAAGAAGAGAAAGCCGGAGGCTATGGCAGCTTATAAGGAAAAACTTGCGGATGATGTGGAATTCTACAAATTCCTTCAGTTCAAGTTCTACCAGCAATGGATGCCATTAAAAGAGTACGCCAACAGAAATGGAATAAGCATTATCGGTGACATTCCGATCTATGTGGCACTGGACAGTGCAGATGTGTGGGCGAACACGGATCAGTTCCAGCTTTCTGGAAGTCTGGCACCGTCAGTTGTGGCAGGGTGCCCGCCGGACATGTTCTCAAGCTACGGACAGAAGTGGGGTAACCCGATTTATGACTGGGATGTCATGGAGAAGGATGATTTCGCGTGGTGGAAGAAGAGAATTGCTGCATCTGCAAAGCTCTACGACGTGATCCGTATAGATCACTTTATCGGGATAGTCAGATACTACAGCATTCCGGCAAATGGAGAGCCGAAGGATGGCTACTACAGACAGGGACCGGGAAAGAAGCTCATCGATGCTATAGACAGTGCCATAGGTTCATCCAAGGTTATAGCTGAGGATCTCGGCGTGGTCGTGCCAGAGGTTCAGAAGCTGGTGAAGGAATCCGGTTATCCGGGCATGAAGGTGTTGGAATTTGCATTTGACGGCAATACGGCAAATGAATATCTGCCGCACAATCACGCAAAGAACTACGTAGCGTATATCGGAACCCACGATAATGATATGCTGAAAAGTTATATCAGCGGACAGAGTGAGGAGCTTCAGGAATATATGATGAAGTACCTCATGGCGAACAGCCTGGATGATGTGGCAGAGAAGATGATACATGCGCTTTACATGAGCTCAGCGGACACGGTCATACTTCAGATGCAGGATATTTTGGGCAAGGACAACAGCGCCAGAATGAACTATCCATCAACGCTTGGCGGCAACTGGAAGTGGAGGCTTACGAAGCAAAGAGCTGCAGCAAATGAAAACAGGAGCGATGCGGTTCAGGGCGCAACATGGGAATTTACACAGGAACATATAGATAAATTAAGGGATCTCACCAGACTGTATGGAAGATAATGTGTCAAGTTTTCTGTGAAAACTTGACATGTAGCATCAGCTCTCGCCGAAGGCGACTCAGAATGAGCTGATGTTCAAGCAAACAGGGTGAAGACGTATATTTGTAAGGAGGATATTATGTTAAAGGATATTTGCATGAAGAAATACAACAAAGAGATCAAGGATTGTACAAATGAGGAGATATACTTCGCACTCCTTGATATGACAAAGAAGCTCGCAGACGGAAAGGTTTCAGAGGAGGGACAGAAGAAGGTTTATTACATCTCAGCAGAGTTCCTCATTGGAAAGCTTCTCTCGAACAATCTCATCAACCTTGGTGTATTTGACGAGGTTAAACAGGTGCTTGCTGAGAATGGCAAGAGCATCTATGACATAGAGGAGGTTGAGCCGGAACCATCACTTGGAAATGGCGGACTTGGAAGACTTGCAGCATGCTTCCTTGATTCCATGGCAACCCTCGGACTTCACGGAGATGGAATTGGACTTAACTACCACATGGGTCTGTTCAAGCAGGTATTTGAGAACAACTATCAGAAGGAGACTGCAAATCCTTGGATTGAGGCAGACAGCTGGCTTGAGAAGACAGACGTTACCAACACGATCACATTTGGCAACCTGAAAGTCCAGTCAAGAATGTATGATATAGATGTAACCGGATACGAGAACAGAACAAATAAGCTCCACCTCTTCGATATCGAGAGCGTTGACGAGTCCATCATGGAGCCGGACGGAATTAACTTCGACAAGACAGACATTGCAAAGAACCTGACACTCTGCCTGTACCCGGACGACAGCGATGAGGCTGGAAATCTTCTCCGTATCTACCAGCAGTATTTCATGGTGGCAAATGGTGCAAAGCTCATCCTTGATGAGGCTAAGGCAAAGGGTTCAAATCTTCATGACCTGGCAGATTATGCAGCAGTTCAGATCAATGATACACACCCTTCAATGGTGATCCCTGAGTTCATCAGACTTCTTACCGCTGAGGGAATATCATTTGACGAGGCTACAGAGATCGTGACAGAGGTGTGCGCATACACTAACCACACTATCCTCGCAGAGGCTCTTGAGAAATGGCCGCTTGCTTACCTTGAGAAGGTTGTTCCACAGCTTGTTCCTATCATCAAGAAGCTGGACGAGAAGGTTCGCAACAGATACAAGGATGAGAGCGTATATATCATCGACAAGGATCAGAGAGTGCACATGGCACACATTGACATACACTATAGCCACAGTGTAAACGGTGTTGCATACCTTCACACAGAGATTCTCAAGGATTCTGAGCTGAACAACTTCTACAAGATCTATCCTGAGAAGTTCAACAACAAGACAAATGGTATCACATTCAGAAGATGGCTTCTCCACTGCAACGAGCAGCTTGCAGCTTATATCACAGAGCTTATCGGTGACGACTACAAGAAGGATGCAGAGAAACTGAATGACCTCGCTAAGTTCTATGATGATGATGCAGTCCTTGGCAAGATCATGGATATCAAGAAGCAGAACAAGGTCGTTCTCAAGGATTACCTTAAGGAGACACAGAACATTGACATAGATGAGAATTCTATCTTTGATATACAGGTTAAGAGACTTCATGAGTACAAGCGTCAGCAGATGAACGCACTTTGGGTTATCCACAAGTACTTCGATATCAAGGCAGGAAATCTTCCAAAGACTCCTGTAACTGTAATATTTGGTGCAAAGGCAGCTCCTGCATACACCATCGCAAAGGATATCATCCATCTTATCCTCTGCCTGCAGCAGCTCATCGATAATGACCCAGAGGTGAGCCCATACCTCAAGGTTGTCATGATCGAGAACTACAACGTGTCAAAGGCAGCAAAGATCATACCTGCATGTGATATCTCAGAGCAGATCTCACTTGCTTCAAAGGAGGCATCAGGTACCGGAAACATGAAGTTCATGCTGAACGGTGCGCTCACACTCGGAACAAGAGATGGTGCAAATGTTGAGATCGGAGAGCTTGTAGGAGAGGACAACATTTACTTCTTCGGCGAGTCAAGCGAGGCGGTCATCGACCACTATGCAAAGGCTGATTATGTGTCAAAGGATTACTACGAGCAGCCTGAGATCAAGAAGCTTGTTGATTTCATCGTGAGCGATGAGCTCCTTGAGATCGGACAGAAGGAAAGCCTTGAGAGACTTCACAATGAACTTATCGTAAAGGATTGGTTCATGACACTCCTCGATGTTGAGGATTATATCAAGACCAAGGAAGGCGTACTTGCAGATTACGAAGATCGCAAGACTTGGGCAAAGAAGGCACTTGTCAACATCAGCAAGGCTGGGTTCTTCTCATCAGACAGAACAATAGCTGAGTACAATAAGGACATTTGGAGATTATAATATAAAACTTAGTTTATTTCACAGCAGGGGACGGAGGGGACAGGTACCTCCGTCCCCTTTTTAGCCAATTTTACTACTTTTTTGACGAAACCCCCGAAAGGGGTCAGGTACCTCCGTCCCCTTTCGGGGAAACTTGAAAAAAACAGTGTAATTTTGAACCTGGGGGGACGGAGGTACCTGACCCCATTTGATTTAGGTTTTGGTGGCATATAGGAAGTAAGTCGGTTATAATTAAATTTACTAAAGTTGGAATGCGATACGAAAACAGTTCACATCAAGAAAAAGAAAGGCAGTGGAGAGATGTATAGAATATTGATCGTTGATGACGAGAGAATAGAGAGAAACGGGATAAGATTTCTCCTGAAAAAGCTGAATATGGAATTTGATATCGACGAGGCGGTAAACGGTCTTGATGCACTGGAGAAGATACGTCAGGAGGATTATGATATCCTTCTCACAGATGTGAAGATGCCTTTCATGGATGGTATAGAACTCATTGACAATGTGGTAAATGAGAAGAAGAAAATGAGATGCGTGATATTCAGCGGCTGCAATGAATTTGACTATGCTAAGAGAGCAATAAGGCTGGGGGTTGTGGATTATATACTGAAACCGGTCGATCCGAAGGAGTTTAAGGAGACGCTGGAGAAGGTTGTGGATGAGCTGGAGGCGGCTAAAGCCTCGGATGAGCTCAAGAGCAAGAGTATGGAATTCCTTTATGAGCATGCGCTATATATGCTTGTAAATGGCGAAGATATAGAGAGTATACGCAGAGAGTACAACGGTCTGAACCTGAATTTCGCCAGATTTAAGAGGATTCTGCTGGTTGAGTTTAATCATGATTTCTTTGGAAGACGAGATGTGGATTTCAAGAAAAATGAGAAGATAATGTCACTTGGAATACAGAGATACCTCAATCTGAATCAACAGCAGGAACTTATTTTCCTGGGCGATGAAACAGATGCGGTTTACACGGCCCAGGAGCTTGTCAGGATAATTAAAAGTGATTACGATGAGGAATGTTTTATAGCAGTTTCATCGGATATAGAGAAACCTGAGGACATGAAACAGAAGGTTGATGAGCTTGATGAGCTTATGGACAATAAGTTTTATCATCCGGAGATAAAGGTGTTCTACCCAAATATGGAGAGTGATTCATCAGGAATGATCCAGTTTGATGATGACACGCTCATGAAACAGATGAAACAGGATATCAAGATGAAGGATGTGGAGGCACTCAGGGAACATTTTGACAAATTCTGTGAAAAGTACAGGCACAAGAATGAGTGCTCACAGATATATATAAAGTTTCTCTACTCAAATCTTTTGAAGGACATATACGGCAGTATAGATGGGACCAGTGAGGCGGATCTTAACAAGGATGTTGAAAAGATGTATATGACGACGGATTTTCAGAGCCTTACAGGTCTAGTTGAGGTTGCGATAGATAGACTGGCGGCCTGCTTTGAGGACAAGAGTCAGACCGGACATAAGGAAGTGGAGATGGTAAAGCAGTATATTTACAGGAATTACGGGAGCGAGCTAGGCATAGATATGCTTGCGGATATGGTATATCTTGCCCCAAGTTATCTCAGCACAGTGTTTAAGAAAGAGACGGGACAGAACCTGAGCAAATTTATCAAGTCATACAGAATGGAGCGGGCAAGGGATATGCTTGAGAATAGTATGGCGAAGATTGTAGATATAGGAGCGATGTGTGGTTATCAGAATGTATCATACTTTTGCTCGAGTTTCAGGGAGTTTTATGGAGTGAGCCCTCAGAAATTCAGGGAGAGCGGTGTTGCAGGCGGTGAGTAGACATACAGCAGACTTGGAAAAGGACGATTGCAGAACTCGTTAAGCAGGGGGATCGTAGATGAACAAAGGTGGAGTCAAGAAGAGATTTCGTGATATGAAGCTTACTGGCAAAATGGTTGTTATTTATCTGCTGGCCGGACTTGTGCCTGTTATGATAATACTGGGTATAACATACATGGAGATGAAAAAGATCCTGTGGGATCGGGAGACAACGATCCTGGAATCTTACGTCGGCCAGACCACGGATTCTATGGACAATGAATTGGAGATATACAACAATCTCTCTAAATATATATCGTATAACCAGTCGATTGCAAAGATACTGAGCTCGGATCAGTCAGCATATCAGAATTATGAGCAGTTCAGTACGGTGATCGATCCCCTGTTGGCGTCGATCATGTATTTTCATGAGGATGTAAACCAGGTCACGATATATACTGATGCCAGTGATGTAAAACATGGGTCAACGGTTGCACCGCTAAAAGATCTGGAGGACGGAAAGCATGAGTATGATGACCTGGATAACAATATACACTGGCATATTGACCTGGAAAGCCGCACTGCATTTTCAGTCAGCAGGATGGCTATGCTGGAACAGAAAGGCGCCAAGGGCGTTTTGTATGTAGGCGTGGATTATGACAGTGTATTTCAACCGTTTTATACAGAGACAATGTTTGATAATTATGGGCTTATCATAGAGGATGAGTATGGACATATGATATTCAACAAGAATACATTTGCTGATGAGCAGTCAGCATATGAATTGGATGTGGACAAATTCGATGTTTTGAGAGAGATGGAAAATTCGGGGTATCAGTTCATAGATAAGACGTCCAAGGCGACAGGCTGGAACATATGTGTATACAAGCCGAACAGACTTATAATCTCATCGGTTCGCCCGATACTTATAATAGCGGTGGCGGCACTTCTGATAAGTATGCTCGCAGGTATATTATGTATAAATATGGTATCAGAATTTATAACGAAGCGAATCAAAAATCTTCAGAAGACTATGAAGGCCACCGAGACAGGAAATCTGGGCATGGTTATAGAAAATGACAGTACAGATGAGATCGGTGATCTTATAAATGGCTATAACAGCATGAGTAAGCGCCTTGATGAGACTGTCAATGAGGTATATCAGAGCAAGATCAAGGAAAAGGAATACGAGATGAGGGCACTTCAGGCCCAGATCAATCCGCATTTCCTGTACAATTCTCTGTCTATGATCAATTGGAAAGCCCTTGAGGCGGAGCAGGAAGACATAAGCCGGATCACCTTGTCTCTGTCTACATTCTACAGGACAGCCCTGAACAAAGGGAAAAACATCCTGCTTGTCAAAGATGAGATAGCAAATATCAAGTCGTATCTTGATATCCAGCTTGCCATGCATGACAACAGCTTTGATGTGGTGTACGACATAGATGACAGTATTCTGAAGTATGAAACATTGAATCTGATACTCCAGCCGCTGCTTGAAAACGCGATAGGACATGGAATTGACGTCAAGACTGATGGCAGAGGAGAGATACGCATAGAGGGAAAGGAGAATGGAGATTTTCTTGATTTCACTGTGTCAGACAACGGCGTTGGAATGACAAAGACCCAGGCCGCCCTGATCCTGTCCAAGTCGTCCAATGGCTACGGTGTGTCAAATGTAAACGAGAGGATCAAGCTATATTATGGAGAGAAGTACGCGGTGAAGATCGAAAGCACCCCGGGAGTCGGCACGAAAGTAATGCTCCACTTCCCAAAGAGAGTAGAAAACTAGAAAATCATACAAAAATACAAAGAGTGGATGTACCTCTTGAAGCATATTAAAGCTCAAGAGGTACATTTTTTTATACTTTATAATAACAAAACCAGTTATTGGTGAAAAATAAAACAGAATCTATATATGTAATAAAATCTATATATGAGAGACATAATAACATTGCTAATATTCTTTCGACTAAACCAGAGTATATCTTATATAGCCGCCTTGTGTGATATAGGAGATCCGCCACTGTATATGCGGTCGGAGCGGTAGCGCAGTTGACTGCCATTCGACTGGTTTCTTGCCGGAGCGGCGCCCGCAGCGCCCTTATCGCGGGCAGAGCGCAGTGCAGATAGAAGCCAGTCGAATGGCGGGCAGACAAGCGTGCTACGGCAGCATATACAGTGGCGGATCTCCGCGGCACACGCCCACCCATCAAAAAAACAACATATCTAAAAAATCCAACATGATTCTAAAATCATTGATATATACGGATTGGAAACGTTTTCTTATAATAATGACATAAGGTAAAGGTACTGCAAAGGTGTTAAAAACATTCAGTCAAAACTATATTTTTAAGGAGGAACGGTTATGAAAGTTAAGAGATTTGCAGCAGTTGCACTTGCGGGTGTAATGGGAATGTCAATGCTGGCAGGATGTGGAGATTCAGGAAAGGACGAGTCAACAACAGCAGCAAAGAGTGATGCATCAGAGGCTACAGATGCAACAGAGGCAGCTTCAGAGGAAGAGGCGATCAAGACAACACTTACAGTCTGGGGACCAGCTGAGGATCAGTCACCTGATTACGGCGAGTGGTTACAGACAACATGTGAGGCATTCAAGAAAGAGCATCCAAACTGGGATATCACATTTGACTATGGTACATGTAGTGAGGGTGATGCAGGAAAGACTGTTACACAGGACGTTTCAGCGTCAGCAGATGTATACATGTTCGCAAATGACCAGTTACAGACTCTGATCGATGCAGGTGCTATCTCAGAGCTCGGCGGAAGCACAGCAGATTATGTTAAGTCAACAAATTCACAGGCAATCGTAGATTCTATCACAGTTGATGGAGGTATCTATGGTGTGCCATTTACAACAAATACATGGTTTATGTACTACAACAAGAAGACATTTACAGAGGATGATGTAAAGAGCCTTGACACAATGCTTGAGAAGGGTAAGGTTTCATTCCCACTCACAAACTCATGGTACATCGCAGCATTCTACCTTGCAAATGGCGGAACATTATTCGGTGATGGTACAGACAATGATGCAGGAATCAACTTCGGTGGCGACAACGGCAAGGCTGTTACAGACTACCTTGTAGATCTTGTAAACAACAAGAACTTTGTAAACGATGAGTCAGGTGTTGGTATCTCAGGTATGACAGATGGTTCAATATCAGCAATGTTCTCAGGCTCATGGGACTACGCAGCATTACACGATGCACTTGGAGATGATCTCGGAATCGCAGTTATGCCAACAGCCAAGATCGGCGGTGAGGACAAGCAGCTCCTATCATTTGCAGGATCAAAGGCAATCGCTGTAAATCCTAACTGTGAGTATCCACAGGTTGCAGTTGCACTTGCACTCTACCTTGGAAATGAGGCATCACAGGAGTCACACTACACAGCAAGAAACATCGTTCCATGTAACACAAGCCTTCTTGAGAGCGATACAGTTAAGGGTGATGCACTTGTAGCAGCTCAGAATGCAACATTCGATACAACAGCATTCATCCAGCCATTTGTTCCTAAGATGGGCAACTACTGGACACCGGCAGAGAACTTTGGTAAGTCACTCGTAAATGGTGAGGTTACACACGACAACGCAGCAGATATGACAGAGTCATTCAACACATCACTTAACACTGATGTAGCACAGTAAAAAATACTAGTTATATATTTCAAAAACAGGTGCTCCATTCATCTACAGGTGATGGAGCACTTGTAATAAGAAGAGATAATGATTTACTTTGAGACGGAGGTGTTAGGATGGCTCAGGCTATAACAAATAAAAAAAACAAAATAAAGAAAATACGAAGATCTGATTACCCATATACCGTTGCACAGGCAGCGGCAAATGGAGACATAGCTACCAGAATTTCATTTCTGATCTTGGGGTTTGGAAGCATAGTCAGAAAACAGTTTGTAAAGGGATTTTCGTACCTGGTACTTGAGGTACTGTTTATATGGTTTATGATAAAGCACGGAGCATCACTCCTGGTGGATCTCTTCCATCTGGGTGGTCAGGAACAGCAGAAGGTCTGGAATGAAGCAAAGGGTGTATTTGAATATACCCAGGGTGACAATTCTCTGCTCATGCTACTGTACGGTGTGGCAACACTGTTTATAATTTTCGCATTCATCTGCCTTTGGGTAGTAAGTATAGAGAGCGCATACAAAGCGTATTGCCTGTGGGATAAAGGCAAAAAGGTTCCAAAGTTTAAGGACGATGTTAAGAGTCTGTTTGACAGCAATCTTCATGCATTTCTTCTTCCACTTCCTGTACTTGGAGTCGTTGTATTTACGATATTGCCATTGGTTTTCATGATATTTATGGCATTTACAAATTACAGCAAGCTTGATTCACATACAGTTATATTCAACTGGGTTGGACTGAAGAATTTTGCAAAGATATTGAACTTTAGTGATGCAATAGGAAGTACATTCTGGTCAGTGCTTGGCTGGACGCTTGTTTGGGCTGTGGCAGCCACATTCAGTAACTACTTCCTTGGAATGATACTTGCAATGGTGATCAACAGAAAGGGAACCAGGGCAAAAGGTATGTGGAGAGCAATCTTCATGCTCTCAGCAGCGGTTCCGCAGTTCGTATCACTTCTTCTGATGAGAACGATCTTCAGTCAGAATGGTATCGTCAATACATTACTTATAAATAACGGAATAATCGACAATGCTATTCCATTCTGGAGCAATGCAACACTTGCCAGAGTCATGGTAATTGTCATCAATATCTGGATAGGAATTCCATTTACCGTCATGCAGGTCACAGGAATTCTCCAGAGCATACCGGAGGAGATATACGAGGCTGCGAGAGTTGACGGCGCAGGCCCGGTAAAGATCTTCTTCAAGATCACTCTTCCTTATATGTTGTTTGTCACAGCACCATATCTGATAACAACATTTGCAGGAAATATCAACAACTTCAACGTTATCTACCTTCTGTCAAATGGAGCGCCTACCCCGGTTGGAAAGACTGCCGGAAAGACAGATCTTCTTGTCACATGGCTCTATAAGCTGACGGTTGATAATCAGTACTACAACTTAGGTGCTGTTATAGGTATCATGACATTCATAGTTCTCGCTGTTGTGTCACTGGTAACTTACCACAACACCGCATCATATAAAGATGAGGAGGGATTTCAGTAATGGCTAAATCAAATAATGGGATTAAAGCAAGAAGCAAATGGACACTGGGAGACATCGTGGTTCATATCATACTGGTAATCCTTTCGGTTATCTGGGTACTGCCGATCGCATGGATAATCATGATAAGCTTCAGAGGAGAGAAAGGACAGTATGTTTCAACTCTGCTGCCAAAGTCTCTGACTCTGGCGAACTATACAAAGCTTTTTACAGACACAGGTATTCTGAACTTCATGCAGATGTTCAAGAATACTTTGATAATAGCAATTTTCTCATGTATAATATCAACAGTGTTCGTGCTTGCAGTTTCATACTGTATGTCAAGAATGCGTTTCAGACTGAGAAAGCCATTTATGAATGTGGCACTTATCCTTGGAATGTTCCCGGGATTCATGGCTATGATAGCTGTGTATTACATCCTTAAGGTTCTGGGACTTTCAGAAGGCTCACTCATCAGGGCTGCTCTGGTACTTGTATATTCAGGCGGTTCAGGACTTGGATTCTATATCGCCAAAGGATTCTTTGATACTATACCAAAGTCGCTGGAAGAAGCAGCATACCTTGATGGTGCTACAAGATGGCAGTCATTTACAAGGATCATCATACCACTCAGCCGTCCGATCATAGTTTATACGGTTCTGAATTCGTTCCTTGCACCATGGATTGATTTCGTGTTTGCCAAGGTTATATGCAGAGCCAACAAGGACTATTACACGGTATCCATCGGACTTTGGAACATGCTCGAGAAAGAGTATGTGTACAACTGGTTCAACTCATTTGCGGCTGGCGCAGTGCTGATATCCGTACCGATTATCATTCTCTTTATGGTAATGCAGAAGTGCTACAAGGATAGCATGTCTGGAGGCGTAAAGGGTTAAGGATAATATATGAAATTATTTGCAAAACCTAAGTGGAATGAGGAAAGCATATGCCAGCAGAGAGATATAAATTCAAGTATTTGAAAAAAATAATAACATGTGTGCTAACAATTACCCTTATAATAATATGTGGCTGCCAGGACAATAACACCCCCTCCAACCCGTCTGAGGTGACCACAGATGCAGAATATGAGTCTGCCATGCATATTGCAGAGACGACTCCGCTTGGAAGATATCCGGAACAGCTCACCTATACCCTGGGAAAGCTGTCCGGTGCAAATAATTCAAATCTCCCACAGGGAGAAACGTATGAAAACAACGCATATACACAGATATTAAATGAAATCTTAAATGTGCAGAACCAGGATATATTTGAGGCTGCTGATGATCAGTATGATGACAATGTATCCATGGTGATAGCACAGAAGGATCTTCCGGATGTGATGATCGTCCAGGATATGGATGAGCTGCAGTATCTGGTGGAAAATGACATGATCGAGGATCTCACAGACAGTTATAACAACTGTATGAGTGAAACGATAAAGAACATATATAAGAGTTATGGCAGCAGTATCATGGATGTGGTCACATTTGATGACCGTATAATGGCCATACCTGAGACAAATATATCAGATGGACCAAATCTGATATGGCTTAGAAAAGACTGGATGGATAAGCTGGGACTTGATGCTCCGAGAACGCTTTCAGACGCGGAGGAGATCATCAGACAGTTTATTGAGAAGGATCCGGGAAATAATGGCGTGGGAAATACCGTAGGGCTGGTGGCAGACACAAGTCTCTGCGGCGGTTGTGGTTATAGCAGCGAGTACACGCTCGATATAGTATTTGCCGCATATGGGGCATTCCCGAAACAGTGGATAAAGGATGGGGACGGAAATGTCGTGTATGGTTCTGTACAGCCGGAGGCAAAGAAGGCTCTGGAGTATATACATGAGATGTACGAGGAAGGGATTCTGGATCAGAATTTCCTCATGCGGACAAGCAGCAACATAATAGAACTCATAGTGAATGGACAGTGTGGTTCGTTCTTCGGACCATGGTGGGCTCCAAATAATCCTCTTATGGACGCTGTAGCGGACGATCCAACAGCAAAATGGGAACCATATCTGCTTGCCACAGAGGAAAATGGTTCAACGAGTTATCACACCCAGGTTCCGTATGGCAATTTTGTGGTTGTCAAAAAGGGATATGAGCACCCGGAGATAGTGTGCAAGATAATAAGTGTGCTGTTTGACTATGTAAGATATGAGGATAAAGACAATCAGGCTATAAAGGATTACTACAAACTCAATGTGGATCCTACCGCAAGACCACTTGCGATGAACGTGGATTACAACAATGCACTTCAGATATGTTATGGCGAGCTGAACCATGTGTTCTCTGGCGTAAGGCAGCCAGATGATCTGAATCTGCTGGAACAGTCTTATTATGAAGCATGTGATTCATATCTTGAGAATGAAGACAATGCGTCATCCGAGGACTGGGCGGCATATACATCCCGTATAACAGCATGCAAGATCCTCAATGATGCGCGTACAAATAAAGTCGAATCTCTGTACTTCGGGGAGACCGAGACCATGGTGTCAGACTGGTGGCACCTTGAGAATCTGGAGAGCGACACTTACCTGAAGATAGTTACAGGTGAAGCAGATCTGGATGAATTTGACAGTTTCGTGGACAACTGGTACAAGACCGGTGGAACAACGATCACCAAGGAAGTTCGACGTGAGTGCCGGTAACTGGATATATAATTAAATAAAAATGATCACTCGCTAATTTCTATAAAACCTGACGGTGTCAAAACCGTCAGGTTTTTTCCTTTTACGGACGGAACGTCTATGGGGACGGAGGGGACAGGTACCTCCGTCCCCCTCATCAGGGTATGGGGTCAGGTACCTCCGTCCCCCTCATCAAGGTATGGGGTCAGGTACCTCCGTCCCCATCTTATTGGTGTAATACGCACAAGGATGAGATTGTAAAAAAAGCTCAAAATTTATATACTATGTATATAGTATGAACTAGAACACTTGGCACAATACTAAGGAGGATATATATGATAAGAGCAATAGTATTCGATTTAGATGATACATTATACGACTGCCTTCACGAGAATGATAAGGCAGTGGAAGACACTGTCAGATACGTGGCAAATGAACTTCTTCATATAGATGAAGTAACAGTGATGAAAGCCTTTGAAGAAGGCAGAGATATGGTAAAGTATCAGCTCTCCGCCTGGGATATGGCGGCGCAGCACAATAGGGTGCTGTACTTCCAGAAGATGCTGGAGATCCTGGGGGTATCACCATTCAGGTATGACCTGCAGGTGTACAACTATTTCTGGAACAATTTCCTGAACAGGATATCCATATTCCCCGGGGCATTGGAGTTTATAGATGATATGAAAGCCAGAGGGATAAAGATAGGTATCTGTACAGATATGACTGCTCATATCCAGTTCAGGAAGATAGACAGACTTGGACTTACGGGCAGACTTGACGCGATGATAACAAGTGAGGAGGCTGGTATAGAAAAGCCGAACCGCAGGATGTTTGATATGATAGCTACAAAGCTGGGCGTAAAGAACGATGAAGTCATCTATGTGGGAGACAGCTACAAGAAAGATGTCATGGGAGCAAAAAATGCCGGAATGACACCGGTGTGGTATCTGTCGCTGCAGAACAAGACGGACGAGGATGTACTGGCTGCATGCAATTATGCGGAACTTCGAAATATAGTGAATAAGGTGATATAGAGAGCAGTGCGACAGCTGCGCGTGCGCAAACTGGCAGAGTGCGAGAGACGGCATGGAGCCGCAAGGCGACATGATAAAAAATGCCGGAGTGTGTGATAACTTAAAATCACATACTCCGGCTTCTTTTGTTTAATATCCGTATTTCTTTTTATTTTTTATAAGGAAGATGATAGTTATGACAAGGGTCACAGCCTCCGCCACGGCCACAGCACACCAGATTCCATTGATGCCAAACACAATAGGCAGTATCAACACCGCTGCAAGCTGTATCACCAGTGTTCTGAGGAAAGATATGGTTGCGGATACAAGCCCATTGCCAAGACCTGTGAAGAAACCTGAGCCAAATACGTTGAATCCGCAGAACAGGAATGATATGGAAAAAAGCATCATACCAGTCTGGGTCATACGGCATAGCGTATCATCATAGCCAACAAATATTCTTGCGATAGGGAGTGCCAAAAATTCGGACAATACCGTCATTGTTATAGCTGTGGCAGCGGTGATCACAAGACTTTTTTTAAGCAGGCTGTGCAGTTGTTTTTTGTTGCCGGCACCATAGTTATAACCGATGATAGGCGTGACTCCGATGGCATATCCGAAGAAGATTGCCATGAATATGAATGACACATACATTATCACACCATATGCTGCAATACCATTTTCGTTCGCAAGTTTCATAAGCTGCAGGTTATAGACTACAGACACAAGAGATGTGGACAGGTTGGTGAGCATCTCAGAGGAGCCGTTTCCACAGGCTTTCCAGATACACTTCCAGTCAAACTTTGCTTTCGTCAGTTTCAACGATCCTGTAGTGTTGGTCGCAAAATATATGAGCGGTACTACACTTCCTATAATCTGTCCGCACACCGTGGCAGCCGCAGCTCCGGCTATGCCGAGTCGAAATACATACATGAGAAGAAAATCAAGTACCATGTTGGTGATGCCCGCAAGTACTGAAACCAGTAGACCAAGGTTTTGTTTCTCTGCCGTTGTAAGAAAACTCTGAAAACTGTTCTGAAGCATAAAAAATGGTTCTGACAGAATGAGTATTCTTCCATATAATATGGCGTCTGAGCGTATAGCATCGCTGGCTCCGAGTAGATCAACTATCTGGGGCATGAAGACAAATCCGATGACTGCCACAATACAGGACGAGATGATGATAAGCCATATCAGCATCGAGAACACCTCGTTTGCCTTTTCCTTTTCCCCAAGTCCCATATAATATGAGGTCAGTGCGCTGCCTCCCGTACCGATCATGAATCCTATAGCGGATATCGCCATCAGCACAGGCATGACCAGATTGACCGCTGCAAATGGATTCTTGCCTATGATGTTGGAGACAAAGTAGCCGTCCACAATGCTGTAGATGGATGTCATGATCATCATGGCAATGCACGGCAGCACATATCTTATAAGTTTTTTATATGTAAATGAATCAGAAAGTCTTATTTCCATAATCCCTCAGTTCCTTTCTTAAGGTAATCAAGCTGACGCTGCATGAGTGAGAGCAGAAGTTCCCGTTCCTCATTTGTAAAACTAGAAAATGATGAAATATCAGCATTTGTCAGTGGTGTGATATATTTGTTGGCGAATGAGACTCCATTTCCCGTGAGTGATAAATATTTGATATTTCCTGCACCTTTGTGGGTTGTCAGAGAAATGAGTCCCTTGCCTTCCAGTTTTTTGACAGCAGAGTTGCATGTCTGTCTGGGTATGAACCATGTGTCGCATAGCTCGGCCTGAGTAAGTTCAGGTTTATTCTCGATGGTCAATATATAAATTATCCAGAAAGCAGTCTCAGGAAGCCCGGAGTTTCTTGCTGCCTCCTGCCAGATATCGTCCTGAGCTTTCCAGAGAGTGTTAAATATGCGCAGTTGTTCTTGTAAATGACTGTCTTTATATGCGATCATAAAATATGAAAAAACTCCTTTAATTATTATTGGGGTGCAAATTTAAAACCATAGCAATGAGAAAGTATTTTCTCAAAATATATGATATTTGATCGGGAAAGCACCGCTATTTAATATAAATCCGAAATCGGATTTGGTCAAGCAAGTTTATATAAATTATAATAAGAGGACAGGATATCGGGTTAAGTAACGATATGCATAAATATTTTCATCTAAAGATAGGTGAAGGTGTTGTTTTGGGCCGGTCGTGTGGCTATAATAATAGATATGGGCTATGAATTTATAGATATATGTTATGGATGACTGAAATCTATGCGGTGTGAAGAAAGTAGTCATGGCCAGGAAAGGAGTATACACTTATGGGGTTTTTAACAGGTAAGACAGCGATAATAACAGGAGGCGGACGTGCAGTTCTCAGCGATGGAAGCTGTGGATCCATCGGATACGGAATAGCGACAGCATATGCCAAGGAAGGTGCCAATCTGGTGCTTACAGGACGTAATGTCCAGAAACTTGAGGATGCAAAGGCAGAGCTTGAGAGCAAATATGGTATCAAGGTTCTTGCGGTCCAGGCTGATGTAAACGCAGGTGCGGACAACGAGAGCGTCGTCAAGAACGTTGTGGAGCAGGCGGTTAAGGAATTTGGAAGAATAGATGTACTCATCAACAATGCACAGGCATCCGCATCAGGTGTTACCATCGCAGATCACACAACAGCACAGTTTGACCTTGCCATATATTCAGGTCTTTACGCTGCATTTTACTATATGCAGGCATGCTATCCATATCTGAAGGAGACAAAGGGTTCAGTCATCAACTTTGCATCAGGTGCAGGCCTCTTTGGAAATTACGGACAGTGCGCATATGCGGCAGCGAAGGAAGGCATCAGGGGCCTTACAAGAGTTGCAGCTACAGAGTGGGCAGCTGATGGAATAAATGTCAATATAGTATGTCCTCTCGCATGGACATCACAGCTTGAGAACTTTGAGAAGGCATATCCGGATGCGTTCAAGGCAAATGTTAAGATGCCGCCAATGGGACACTTCGGAGACGTAGAGAAAGAGATTGGACGTGCATGCGTGGCACTCGCATCACCAGATTTCAAGTATATGAGTGGTGAGACCATCACACTTGAGGGCGCGATGGGACAGAGACCATAGAGCAGTCAATATATCAAAAATGGCTTATGCTATGATAATAGAATATGATGTAGATGCGGATCCTGGTCCGCAGCTTACATAAAAAATGAGCGTAACACAATAAAACCCAGATGGGAAATGTGTTATGCTCATTTTGTTTAGCCGACTTAGTCATCAACTATCTTGAAAGGAAGTAAGTACAATATGAGTAAGGCGGCACCTAGACCGAACATGAAAACGGAAGAGAATGTAGGTGTTCTCTTCATGGCAATGTCAGTCATGGCATTTTCTGGATTGCCTTTTTTGTAGTATACTTTGACGGATTCTCCCATGTTAAAGTAATTAGTACCAGTGTATACTGTCTGGGTATATGTCTGGTCATCAATGGTGTATTCGACGATTGTATCAAAGGTTACTGTATGGTTACTGGCTTTTCTGTAACGACCGGAATAATAATCATACTGTTCAGAATACTTTACATATCCGGTTGTCTGTTCACAGCCAATACTTTGAGTCAATGCAATGATATCCGGTACGATATACTTCAAGCAGCCAAGCCCACCCAGTATCAAAAAAACGATCGCCAGGTACAGTGCCTTTTTGTTTTCCGGGTTTCTCCGGTAGTCTTTCACGATTCTCGTCATTAGAATAATCCCCCTTAAAAATAAAAACTTGTCATCCTCCCAAGTTTGATGACCATCCACATTATAATATAAAAAATGTATTAATAAAATGTAATATTACAATATAATATGCTATGAATTATCTCAAATAACTTACTTTAAACTGATTTTAAATATATACTCATCTCAAATCAGATGGCCGTCCGCTTGTCGTTAATGAGATACAAGGTTTCTTAAAAAAATATGAAATATCTGCCATCCTTCTTGAATAACCTTACTTAGAGTACTTATAATAGAACTTTATTAAAGAAATAATGAGATGTCATGGGCAGTCGATGCAAAATGCTGCTCGATGCATAACATTTGCCGACCATATACACAGGAAGAGGTGTTTTATTTGGATACAAACTCAGAAAGCAATTTGGATACACGGGGAGTCCCGATCATGGGTCTTACCTCGGAGGAAGTAAGGAAAAGGATCGACAATGGACAGACCAATCACACGGATATAAGTACGCAGAAGACTGTGGGGCAGATCGTCAAGTCCAATCTGCTCACATATTTCAATCTTATATTCCTCATACTTACGGTGCTGCTATGTATCGTTGGTTCATTTAGGAATCTGACTTTCCTGCCGGTCATCATAGGCAACACGGTTATAGGAATATTTCAGGAGCTGCGTGCCAAAAAGACTCTTGACAAGATGAGCATGTTAAATGCGCCGCATTCGATAGTTGTGAGAGACGGAGAACAGCAGCAGATACAATCAGAGGAACTGGTTAAGGATGATATCATCATTCTGTCGGCTGGCAATCAGATATGTGCTGATGCTACGGTGCTCAGCGGTAGTATATCGGTAAATGAAGCCCTGCTCACCGGTGAGTCGGATGAGATCAAGAAGAAATCAGGTGATCGACTCATGTCCGGAAGCTTTGTGGTGTCCGGGCAGTGCTATGCCAAGCTTGACAAGGTGGGCAATGAGTCATACATATCACAGCTCACAGCCCAGGCGAAGGCCATGGGTGACGGCGAACAGTCAGAGATGATCAGGTACATCAATAAACTTGTAAAATGGGTTGGAATCATCATCATACCGGTGGGAATCATATTGTTCTGCCAGGCGTATATCATGAATGGAGAGACATTCAAGAAGAGTGTTGTATCGATGGTTGCGGCGGTTCTCGGAATGATCCCTGAAGGACTTTATCTGCTCACAACTGTTGCGCTTGCGCTCAGCACAATAAGACTTGCGAAGAAACAAGTGTTACTGCATGACATGAAGAGTATAGAGACACTCGCGAGAGTCGATGTACTCTGTGTGGATAAGACCGGAACCATCACTGAGCCGGGTATGCAGGTTACAGAGCTGGTGATAAGCGGCAGATGCGGCGATGCCGAGATGGACAAGAGAGCATTTGCGCACTTGCTGGCGGATTACTCGGCGGTCATTGAGGACAACAATGCCACAATGGAGGCGATTAGATCCTATGTGGCTAAGAATGAGATAGAGAAGGGCAGCAGGACACTGCTCAAGACACAGCCTTTCACATCAGCGAACAAATACAGCAAGGTGTCATTTGTCGAAGGAGACTATATGCTTGGTGCTCCGGAGTTTATAATGAAGGATAGGTATGAGGAGATATCCGAAGAGATAGAGGAGTACCAGAGCAAGGGATACAGAGTCCTTCTTATGGCGGAGTCAGGAGTTTCATATATAGAGAACAACGACGACAAAGATGCGGATGATAGTAAGAATATTAATGGAGAGAATTCTATTGGTTCGATAAGACCATTAGGAGGCATATCTCCTATTGGTTATATAGTGCTTTCAAATCCAATAAGGGAAAATGCGGAGAGCACATTTACATATTTCAAAGAGCAGGGCGTTGCCATAAAAGTCATATCCGGAGATAACCCTGCCACAGTATCAGAGGTGGCAAAGCGGGCAGGCATAGATGGAGCGGAGAACTATGTGGATGCGTCCACTTTGGCGTCTGAGAAGGATATAACTGAGGCTGTGGATAAATATACAGTATTTGGAAGAGTTACACCTAAACAGAAACAGCTCATAGTCAGGGCGCTCCAGAAACAGAAACACACGGTTGCCATGACTGGTGATGGTGTAAATGATATACTCGCAATGAAGGATGCGGATTGCAGTATAGCCATGGCATCCGGAAGTGAAGCGGCTGCGCAGGCGGCACAGACGGTGCTTCTGGATTCGGATTTCGGACGTATGCCATATGTGGTGTTTGAGGGAAGACAGGTGGTCAACAATATACAGAGATCAGCAAGCCTCTTCCTTGTTAAGAATATATTCTCACTGCTGATGGCCATATTCTCAGCGATATTTGCGATCACATATCCGTTGGAGCCTTCACAGATATCGCTCATAAGCATGTTCACCATAGGATTGCCGGGATTCCTGCTGGCACTTGAGCCGAACAGGAATCGTATAGAGGGAAACTTTATGGTAAATGTCATGTTAAAAGCATTGCCTGCAGGACTCACGGATGTGTTGTCGGTCGGAGCACTTGTAATCTGCGGACAGGTCTTCAATCTCCCGAGTGAGGACATAGCCACAGCCGGCACAATGCTTCTTGCGGTTGTCGGATTCATGATAATAATCAAGATCAGCCATCCGTTCAACAAGATGAAGTATGGTGTACTTCTTATCAACATAGTCGGACTGCTGTTCTGTGGCCTTTTCCTCGGCAGGCTGTTTGCCATAGAGTCGATATCTAACATATGTTTCCTGCTCATGGTTGTATTTGCATTTGCGGCGGAATCCATGTTCAGGTATCTGACATTGTTTGTTGAAAAGCTCAGCAGCTTCTTTGGAGACGAGAAGAACAGACGTAAGATCAGAAGAAAGATAAGGAAATATAACATTTTTAAGTAGAGAATTGTCGAAAAAAGAATATAATAAACATAAAGATATACTCATAAGAAGCAATATTGTTTTTTATGAGTATGTTTGTTTATAAGGATGATATGTACAACTTGGATAACAGGAGGTAAGCATGGCAAATTCAACTAAAAAAGCACTTGAGGTATCTCTGAAAAAGCTTCTTAAGGACAAGCCATTTGACAAGATAACAATAGCGGATCTCACCGGAGACTGCGGGATAAGCAGGATGACATTCTATTATCATTTTCAGGATATATATGAGCTTGCCGAGTGGGTGTGCATAGAGGATGGCAAGCAGGCACTGAAGGATAAGAAGACCTACGATACCTGGCAGGAGGGCATGATACAGGTGTTTGAGGCTGTGCTGGAGAACAAGCCATTTATCGCAAATATATACAGGTCGGTGGATAAGGCTAAGATAGAAAACTATCTGTATAAGCTGTCGTATCAGCTCATAGCGGATGTAGTAGAAGAGAAATGCGAAGGGGATAACCTCTCGGAGGCTGATAAGCAGTTCATAGCAGACTTTTACAAGTATGGATTTGTGGGGATTATGCTTGACTGGGTAGACAAGGGGATGAAGGACGATTATCATAAAATAGTGGAGCAGCTTAGCACCACGCTTCGTGGAAATATAGCAAATTCTATTCATAATTTTGAAATCGAGATGTAAAAGCAGAGGACGGATCAGGATAAAGAAATCTATTACTGTGAGATATGCGGGGAGAGCGCTTATGAGTCAAACATCAGATATGAAAAAGAGATTGCCAGGGATAATATTGATAACGGGGGGAATCGTGCTGGTTGCGATGGTCATCCAGGCGGTCATACTCAGCTTTATCAATAACAGGAGTTTTGACAGGACCTCGCAGGTGCTGTTGGATCAGGTCAGCAATGTAATCGAGAAGAATAAGGCAAGTGAGGAAGATCTGATAGACTCCCTCAAGGAAGATTATATGGTCAGGGCTAAGGCTGTGGCGTATATAGTTGATGCAAAGCCTGAGGTGGCAAATGATGTGGAGGAGCTCCGCAAGATTGCTGCACTTATATCTGTTGATGAGGTGCATTTGTTTAATACGGATGGCGTGATATATGCCGGTACCAATCCCGAATATTTTGGATATAGCTTTGATTCCGGGGAGCAGATGGCGTATTTTAAGCCTATGCTGGATGATAAGAATCTCACCATGTGTCAGGATGTCACTCCGAACACATCAAAGGGTAAGAAGATGATGTATGCAATAACATGGAACGACGATGGAACCAAGATGATACAGGTTGGAATCGAGCCGAGAAGACTTCTGAATGAAGTAAAACAGAATGAGATATCCACGGTGGTTGCCAATATGCCTATGTATGATGGACTGAGTGTTGTAGTGGCAGATGGCGAATCGGGAGAAATATATGGATGTTCATATGAACCGGTAGTAGGGCTTACTCTTGATGAGATCGGCATTTCGGTGACTGATGATATGCTGCCGGACGATGAAGACAGTTTTACAGGCATAAGAAGGATTAATGGATTTAGAAACAGATGTGTATTCCGAAGATCCGGAGAGTATGTGATCGGGGTCATATATAGAATGGATGTGAATAGCCGGAGTAATATGGCAATCATGGTTATCATGGCACTGTATCTGTGTTTTGCCGCCGGCCTGGTGGTAAGCATGGTGATGAAGGTGATACATGCGAATCGGGAGAGAAATGAACAGCTGTCAATATTGACATCCATGTCGGGGATGTATTACAGCATGCATATGCTTGATCTTAGGCATGATACATTTGCCCTCTATACCGCAGGAGACCTGATACTTAGGGCTGGTGAGCGGGCAGCAGGGGCGAAGGAACTTATGAGGAAGATCGTTCATAAGGTGGTTGTGGATGAACATCAGGCAAGTGCCCAGGAATTCATGGATCTGGATAGTCTGGGGGACAGACTGATCAGGAAAAAGATTGTATCAGGTGAGTTCATGGTGAAGGATCTTGGATGGTTCAGACTGTCATTTATATCGATAGATGTTGACGAGGACGGACGTCCTTTAAAAGTCATATTTACCACCAGAAACATAGATGAAGATAAGAAACGGGAGCAGAAGCTGATAAGACGGTCTTATACAGATGAGCTCACAAAATGTTATAACAGGAACGCATATATAGATGATGTCAGGGAGCTGCCGGGAGATTCTGTATATGTGTATGTGTCCATGGATGTAAATGGGCTTAAATTAGTGAATGATACCCTGGGACATGCGGCTGGAGATGAACTGCTTCAGGGTGCTGCCGACTGTATGGAGCAGTGTTTTGGAAACTATGGTAAGGTGTACAGGATGGGCGGTGATGAATTTGTAGCCATCATCTTTGTAAATACCAGAAGGCTGAAGAGAGTGCAGCAGGAGTTTGATGACGTTGTGCGTGGATGGTCTGGACAGCTGGTGAAATCCGTATCGATATCATGTGGCTATGTGTCAAGTGATGAGAAGGACTGGGAGTCATTTGACGAGATAGTAAAGGCTGCAGATGAGAGAATGTACGAGAATAAGGCGGCATATTACAGGCAGAAGGGCGTCGACAGGAGGTATCACTAGAGTACATATGCAATATAGGGTTATACAAAACGGGTGGAATGATAAAATTTTTATCATTCCACTTTTTTTGTAAATATGAAATAAAAATTGGGTAAGCTATTATAGGGACATGAGATGGAAATAGACGGCAGACTGAAAGGAGAATTGCTTATGTCAAAGAAGAAATTGGGAATCGGGATAGCAGCGGTGGCAGCAGCCGGCGCAGGAGCAGCAGCTCTCACAGTTAAAAATCGTAATAAGGCAAAAGTTCAGAAGGAGAAGGCTGCGGCTGAACATGCTGAGTACCGCAATACGGAGCGCGGAAAGCATGAGAAGAACAGTAAGGGAATCTATTATACAAATGGAAACTATGAGGCATTTGCCAGACCGAGAAAGCCGGAGGGCGTGGATGACAAGAACGCATATATAGTGGGAAGTGGTCTTGCATCACTGGCAGCAGCTTGCTTCCTTGTACGTGACGGACAGATGCCGGGTTCACATATCCATATTCTTGAGGCCATGGATATAGCGGGCGGTGCGTGCGATGGAATATTTGATCCTGCCAGAGGCTACGTCATGAGAGGTGGACGTGAGATGGAGAACCATTTCGAGTGCCTGTGGGATCTGTTCAGAAGTATACCTTCCATAGAGACACCGGGGGTATCGGTTCTTGACGAGTATTACTGGCTGAACAAGGAGGATCCAAATTATTCACTGTGCAGAGCAACAGTGAACAGAGGCAAGGATGCCCACACAGATGGCAAATTCAATCTGAGCCAGAAGGGCTGTATGGAGATCATGAAGCTCTTCATGACAAAGGACGAGGATCTGTATGACAAGACGATAGAGGATGTATTCGATGATGAGGTATTTGATTCGACATTCTGGCTGTACTGGAGGACGATGTTCGCATTTGAGAACTGGCACAGTGCGCTGGAGATGAAACTTTACTTCCAGAGATTCATACATCACATCTCAGGACTTCCGGATTTCTCGGCCCTCAAGTTCACGAAGTACAACCAGTATGAGTCGCTGATCCTTCCGATGGTGAAGTATCTTGAGGCGGCGGGCGTGACATTCCAGTACAACACGGAGGTCACAAATGTCATATTTGACATGAGAGACGGCAAGAAGATAGCAAAGACCATAGAGTGCAGGGTAAACGGAGCTGAGAAGGGTATTCCACTCACTGAGAACGATCTTGTATTTGTCACAAATGGAAGCTGCACGGAGGGAACTATCTACGGTGATCAGAACCATGCGCCAAATGGTGACGCAGAGGTGAGAACAAGCGGCTGCTGGAGCCTGTGGAAGAACATAGCTGCACAGGATCCTTCATTTGGCCATCCTGATAAGTTCTGCTCTGATATATCTAAGACAAACTGGGAGTCAGCCACAGTAACAACGCTTGACGACAAGATCATCCCATACATCGTAGATATCTGCAAGCGTGATCCGAGAACAGGAAAGGTTGTCACGGGTGGTATAGTGAGCTGTCAGGATTCAAGCTGGCTGATGAGCTGGACCATCAACAGACAGGGACAGTTCAAGACCCAGGACAAGGATAAGGTGTGTGTATGGGTATATGGCCTGTTCACAGATGTTCCGGGCGATTATATCAAGAAGCCTATGAAGGATTGTACCGGTAAGGAGATCACGGAGGAGTGGCTCTATCATCTGGGTGTGCCAGAAGATGAGATCGAGGAGCTGGCCACAAACAGCGCAGTCTGCGTGCCAACTATGATGCCATATATCACCGCGTTCTTCATGCCTAGAGCAAAGGGCGACAGACCAGACGTAATTCCGGACGGATGCACCAACTTTGCATTCCTCGGACAGTTTGCCGACACCCCTCGTGACACAGTGTTCACCACAGAGTATTCGGTGAGAACTGCAATGGAGGCTGTGTATGGACTCCTCGGTGTGGACAGAGGTGTTCCTGAGGTGTGGGGAAGTGTGTACGATATCCGTGAACTGCTGGACAGCAGCGTGAAGCTCATGGATGGCAAATCTCCGCTTGAGATAAATCTCGGACCTCTGAACAAGCTCAAGAGACCTATACTTAAGAAGATCCAGGGCACGGTGATCGAAAAGGTACTGAGAGACCACGATATTATAAAAGAGGGTATGCTGTAGGTTGAAGTTAATATAGAGTAATAAGAAAGTTCCATGTGTCTGCACGGTGCAGATGCATGGAACTTTTTATATGTTTGAATTAGTTTGGAGACGGTTGTTAATTGCTGTTTCTTTTAGAATATACAAAGCTGGCAACTAGCCAGATGAGGCAGGCGGTGTTTCCTGATGCTTGACTGAATACATAATCCAGTGTGGATATGTCGGCGCCCATGGCCTGTCTGATGTCAGGAATGAGCACAAATATAAGCTGCCATGTGATGATGTGAAATACGATCATGCTCCTCTTCATGACAGTTCTGCCTGCCAGCAGCGATATAAGACTTGTGAGCATGAGCAGTGCCGTAGGTATGTACACTATGCTGACGGCTGGAAAGAGCAGATTGTAGTAGTCGTCAACATATGCGATGGCCTGTTCTCTTCCAATGTGTTCAGACAGATAGGTTACCCAGTAAGCGAGTGTTCCCACGAGAAAATGCAGTGTCGCGGCGGACGCGACATACATGAGCCCTGCGTATTTGACGAGTGCCTTCGTTTTGCGGTACTTGGGAAGTATCTGCTCCGATATGGCGTCTATGCCAAATGCATAGAAGAACATACCGACAAGACCTGTCACAAGCAGCAGAGCCACTCTCCACAGCTGGAAATCCCCGTTCAGATATGCCCCCCTCACATAAAGTCCTTTGTCCGCGGGTGATGCGGGTACTATGCTGATACACAGATCCCCCACGATCAGGAGCGCTGCGCCGAGCGCGCCCAGCAGGCAGTTCCTTTGGTATTTAATTTTTTCTTTCTGTTCCATGTAATCCCCCTTGTAAATAATCTATATGGTTAGCATAAACTAACTAGAACATATCATATACGAGGAGATAATTGAAGAAATATTTGCCAAAAACAAGTCGCGCCAATGGGGAAAGAAAATTGACTTTTTTCGTGTATAAAAATATACTTTCCATATATATACAATAAAAGATGCTTAAGAATGGAGGTACATTATGAGGGGAAGATGGAAAAAGGAGATTTTGTTATTTGTGATAGGTGCAGTATGGGGATTCATATATTGGGGCAATACGGTGTGGAATCCTGATGTGCAGTACCTCTTGCAAGATATAAAACATATAAAATTGCCGCTTAACTGGCATTGGATATTTGACTCAGGTGTGCATCTTGGCATAGCGGCTCTTGTGTTGGCGGTTGGCACACTGTTGATTCTATGGATACTGCGCTTTTTATCAGATTCACGTAACACACATGGGCTGATCATAGCCGGCCAGTGGTTCACAGATCTGATCTTATGTTCATTTCTGACTGGCGTGATCCTGTTCTATTTTAATAAATGGTTCCTATACAAGATTATTGGCGATAAAGGTGATGTCGTATTTTCCATAGCATATTTGTTTGTATACATATTGATATATATGATACTGTGTTCATGGTTTGATATATCCATTGAGAGGGTACAGAGAAAACCAAAGAAGAATTGCAGTCTGCTTATATGTCAGGTTCAGAATCGTGAGACATTTATGGATGTCAAGGAACTAGTAAAGAATTGCAAGTACACAGAGTGCTATACGTTGATGAAAAATAATCAGGAGAGATTGTCTCCAAAACAGTTCTGGGTCATAAGGGAGACGAACTTTACAGGGAAAAAGATGACAGCCGAGTGGAGATATTATGCAAATGGTGACTATGTAGAACTGGATGATGAAGAGCTTGCGACCAGGTTGCTGCTTGCTGAGAATGCAAAGAATATAGACTGGCAGTTATAATCGTATATAATGTTGTTAGTCTATGATATAAAAGACACGAGAGAGAAGTAAATATGAAAAAGATAGAGATAAACGACAAATGGATGCAGAAGACCAGTGTTGTGTGGTTCGGTGCCATGCTGTGCTGCCTGTTGTGGGGAAGTGCGTTTCCTTGTATAAAGATAGGTTATGGACTGTGGAATATAGAGAGTGCGGATACGTCGGCACAGATACTGTTCGCCGGTATGCGATTCGTGCTGGCGGGAATTCTTGCCGTGATATTTGGAAGTCTGCTGGAAGGAAGATTCATCAGGCCGGAGAAGGGCTGCGCCGGCAAGATAGCGTGGCTTGCGATGCTGCAGACAGTCATACAATACCTGTTCTTTTATATAGGTCTCGCACATACAAGCGGAGTCAAGGCCTCGATCATAGAGGCAGTAAATGTATTCGTTGCGATAATCGTGTCAGGATTCATATTCCATCAGGAAAATGTTACTGCGAAGAAGATGCTTGGCTGTCTGGTTGGATTTGCGGGAGTTGTACTTATAAACATGAATGGAATGAATTTCCATATGAGCTTGTCAGGTGAGGGTGCGATATTTCTGTCGACAGTGGCTTATGCATTTTCATCTGTGTTCCTGAAGCGATATTCGGTAAAACACAATCCGGTTATGCTCAGTGGCTACCAGTTTATAGTTGGCGGAATTATTCTGTCGGCTGCCGGTTTTGCCATGGGAGGCAGACTCAGCACCGTATCCACAGGTGGAGTTTTGATGCTCATATATCTGGCTCTTGTATCGGCGGTGGCATATTCTCTGTGGGGAATGCTGCTCAAGTATAATCCAATATCAAGGGTTGCAGTATTTGGATTTATGAATCCGGTGTTCGGCGTGATACTGTCGGCATGGCTGCTCCGCGAGGGTGCGCAGGCGCTTGGCCCGATAAGTTTGGTGTCGCTGGTGCTGGTGTGCGCAGGAATATACATAGTGAATAAGTAGGGACGTTCCTTTTGTCACGAGGAGTGTCCCCGTGTCATGATAACAATAGGACATAGGGACACTCTTCGGTACAGAAGGAACGTCCCTGGGAGGATAATATATGAAGATGACAACACTTTGTTACATAGAGAAAGATGGAAGATACCTGATGCTCCACAGGACAAAGAAGGAGAAGGACATTAATAAAGGCAAATGGATCGGTGTGGGTGGACATGCCGAGGAGGGTGAGAGCCCTGAGGACTGCCTTCTGAGGGAGATAAAGGAGGAGACGGGACTTACGCTTACATCGTACAGATTCAGAGGGCTGGTGACATTTATCAGCAATGAGTGTGAGAATGAGCTTATGTGCCTGTTCACCGCAGATGGATTTGATGGGGAAGTTCAGATATGCGATGAGGGGGACCTTCAGTGGATGGATAAAGAGATCGTGCCAACACTTCCGACGTGGAGCGGGGATGCGATATTCCTGAAATTGCTGCTTGAAGGGGAGAAGAGATTTTTCTCACTCAAGCTCGTATATGAGGGGAGTGAGCTGGTGGAGCACAGGCTGGAATTCTATTGATAATGAATATGCGATATAGGGAAGGAACGTTCCCACAAGAGGAAAGGGGTATAGGATGTTTCAAAGAAACAATCATGGAAATATAAGCAGTAAGGTTTCGGCTATAATAATTATGGTCATTGGTATTGGAATAATGATAGTTGGAATATTGATGGCAGCAGACAGAATGCGGAAGGATGATTACTACGGTTTCGCAACAGGAAAGGTAGTGGGATTGTCATATTATGAAAACAGCGATGACGAGAGGATGTACTCGGCTATTTATGCGTATTCCGTGGGCGATACGGAATATGAATTAGAGGATGATGATGCATCAAAGGTTCCACCGCAAATTGGAAAAAAGGTGGAGATCAGATATGATCCAGAGGAGCCAGCTGATGCATATGTGGGCGGAAAGCCATTGCCGGGCAGCATATTGATGGGCATAGGAATTACGATGATCATGTTGTCAATACTTGCCTTTGTGAAAATGCGTAAGGGCAAAATCTCTGATGAGAGAAAGCTTGTGATCGAATTGCTGACGGGGATTATAATGCTTGTGGTCTGCATAGGAACTATCAGATTACTCCAGGACGGCGGGGGAGGTATCGGATTATCCGAAATAAGCATAGTTGTATGTGGAATAGTGGGAATTATTGTAATTATCTCAAGTGTTAAGTATTACATAGATGTGAAGATGGGCAGGACTCCATCTGAAACAATACTCTCTCATTTAGGATTAGACGCGGCTTCTCTGATGTTGGATGATGAATCAGAGGGGGAAGAGTATAATATACCGAAATACCTCATGCCGGAATCTGAACAAGCGGAAACGGTAGGGGAAAAACCGCAGAAACAAGAGTATGAAAAATATGATCATCTGCAGGGAGATGGAACCCAGAACCCATATAGTGGGAAGATTTAGGAACGTCCATAGAAGGAGAAAACAAAATGGAATATAAAAGATTTGACAACACAATAATTGCAAGGATTGACAAAGGTGAGGAGATATTGGAGCAACTGAAGGTAATTGCTATTAATGAGAATATAAAGCTTGCCAGTATCAATGCTCTTGGAGCTATCGATGATTTTACAGTCGGAGTATATAAGATAGATGAAAAGAAATATTACTCCAACAGCTTTAAAGGATATTATGAAATCACATCGCTTACAGGAACAATCAGTACAATGGACGGAGAATATTATGCACATCTCCATATGAGCGCCGGAAATGAGAAGGGTGAAGTGTTTGGCGGACATCTGAACAGAGCTGTTGTCAGCGCAGTCTGTGAGATGGTAATTTCAGTAATTGATGGAAAAGTTGACAGAATTTATGATGAAGGAACAGGACTTAATATATTTAAGTTTGATTGAGTGCGTTGAATATATAAGATAAATCGGAATTTTTGGAGGTATATGGAAATGAATAAGGAACAGCTATACGCAGCACAAACAGCAATGATTGAATGGTTATCTGACCCTCATGAATTAGGAAAAAAGCCTTTCAAAATTGAATGTGCAGGTGAATTTGATTTTAATGAAATGCATTATTACATTTTCAAATTCAAAGCGTCGTTGCTTGGTAAATGGCTTGTTGGCGTTTGTGGTGGTTTTGAAGATGATGATTTAGAACCATGCGGACATATTTTCAGCAATATGCAAGAATATAATGAAACTACTGCTAAAAATGAGTGTATTACAATGGTTGAAAATATTATGGCATACTGGAAAGAACAAGCCGCCAAATATAATAACCAATAATACAAATTTGAATTTCTCTCGCTGTCTGGTTTGATATAAAAATTTGATTATTTGAAAAAATCAAAAAATAACGTAGCGTGATATATTGCTTGTCACGCTACGTTATGTACTAATATGGACCTTGAAAGGAGGCAGGATATGTCATTATACACAACAGGAGAGCTTGCAAAGAAGTGCAACGTTTCAGTAAGAACGATTCAATACTATGATGAAAGAGGTATTTTGGTGCCAACAGATTTGACGGAAGGGGGACGAAGACTGTTCTCCGAAGAGGATGTTGCCACATTGGAAACGATTTGCTTTTTAAGAGATTTGGATATCTCTATAAAAGATATTGCTGAAATATTGGAATCTGATGAGTCAAAAAAGGTAATCGAACTTTTGCTTGATGAGCAAGAAAAAAATATTCAGGCGGATGTCAAGAAAAAAACGAAACAATTAGAAAATATTAAAGGCATAAGAAGTTCTTTGGCTTCTTTCAAGGATGGGTCGCAAAAAACAATTCATGACATATCATCGATTATGGAGGAAAAAGAAAAGTGGCAAAGAAATCAAAAAAGATAATCTGCCAGACAAGTGTAAGGGATGTCCTTACTACAGAGGAAATGGTTACTGTTTCCCATGTATGAAAGATTTGATGAAACCAGATAACAGTAAGTGTGATACTCAGAATGAAGGACTTATTAAATGCATGAGAGCAATCAATAGAGTGGCAGTTCAGCTTAAGAACAGAAAGATTGATGAATCAGACATTCAGGAATATATGATGACTGGTAAAACAAATCTTCCTAAAGAGTTCAAAGAGATTATGGACCAGCAGATACACGAATTTGTTGATAGAGTTTATAGATATCAGACAGAGTGTGGTTACAACCTTGATATGATGCCTGTCTACTTTGTAGGTGGTGGTGCAATCGTAATGAGAAACTTTGGCAAGTATCAGCAGAACAATATCCACTATGTGTTAGATGTTAGGGCAAATGCGAAAGGCTTTGAAACAATGGCAAGGATAGCTCTTAGAAGGATGGTAAGTGTGAGATTAGTGACTTATATCTTGGTAAGTACTATGTAAAGGAAATCGAGGCTTCTGAGGGATATCTTCTTGATGAGAAGGAACATGATATCGTATGCGATTATGAGGGAGATATGCTTCCACAGGTTCTTAGAAGCGGTAAATCAACAGAGCAGGTATTTAAGCAGCCATTCCAGTTAATTAAGGTATCTGATGATGGAAAGGAAACAGAAGCAGAATTGCTTTCTGGAGCAGGATTTACTGCTTATCTTAAGTCATCACTTCCTGTAAGAGCAGATGGCAGCTATGACTTTGATAAGGCAACACCAGTTGTAATCGGAGAAAATGGTAAGACTACAATCTTTACCGACAATAAGGGATATGCATGTTCTATTGCAATTCCATATGGAACTTATGTGGTACTTGAGACTGTAACACCACACAACATGGAAACAATCAAGCCATTTGAGGTAACTGTAAGAGAGAATAATCCTACAAAGCCTCAGGTTTGGAGAATCTTCCTTGATCGTGAGTTTTCTGCAAAACTTCGTATCATTAAGAAGGATGCATATACAGGAAAGACAGTTCTTATTCCTAACACAGAGTTTAAGATTTATAACCTTGATAAGAAGGAATATGTGTCTATGACAACAACATATCCATCAAAGGTTATACACACTTCATTCTTCACTGATGAGGATGGAGATTTGATTTTACCAGATGTGTTAAATGTTGGTAATTATCGCATTGAAGAGATTGCTGCACCATATGGCTATGTTCTTAATGAGAACTATGTAGAAGTAGCTGTTGATTCAGATACTTTCTATGAGGTTGATCAGGACACATATGAGGCAATTATCACTATTGACTATGAAGACCAGCCAGAGTTCGGTGAGTTTACAATCATCAAAAAGGGTGAGGTGCTTGATGCGTATGAAGGTGGATTCTTTGCTGATTCAGACGAGAAGACATTTATCTATAGAGAGGGCACACTTGCTGGAGCGAAGTTTGAAGTTTATGCTGCCGAGGATATCTATACAGCAGATATGCAGTTAGATGAGAATGGTAACAGAACTAAGTATTATTCAAAGGATGAGCTTGTAGCAACACTTGTAACAGGAAAGGATGGAAAGGCAACTCTTAAGGACCTTCCACTTGGAAATTATAAGATTGTTGAAGTAGAAGCACCTTTTGGCTATGTGCTTAATAAGGATGAGCAGGTAGTAACATTCAGATATGTGGATGATAAGACACCAGTTGTATATGAAACAAGTACTTTTGCTAATGAGAGACAGAAGTTCCATTTATTTGTAAATAAACTTGATGAAGAAACAAAGAAGCCAGTACCAGGAGCGGTATTTGGTCTTTATGCAGACGAGGATATTAAGAATGTTGATGGAAAGGTGATTGTAGAAGCAGGCACACTTCTTGAGACTGCAACATCAGATGAATATGGTTCAGTTCGTTTTGAAAAGGATTATCCATTTGCAAAGTATTCAGCTAAGGAGCTTACACCGATCCGTGAACGTCGTAAGATGTGGGAGAGCCGTATTCCGGATGTTCTTGACATCTTAAAGGCAGGAAGCGAGGCTGCACAGAAGAAAGCAGCAGCAACTCTTCATGCTGTACGTTCTGCTATGAAGATCAATTACTTTGATGCAGACGGGCTGGAGAATGATTATAAATAAAATTGACAGACATAAGAGGACGGTCGTGAAAACGGCCGTCCTTTTGTTGTACAGCAAAAAGTTGGAAAAGTTGCAAAAAACATGTACAATAAGGATGGAAAAGTTACAGAATATATGGGGAGACACCGGATATGAAAAAGACGATTTTATTATTAGGGGCAGTTGGAGTGCTTATGATGACAGGGTGTGCCGATGAAGGTATCACGACAGATTATGGAGAATGGGTAGCTACATCCGAATACAGTATGGATGGAACAACTGAGAATTACCGGACAATAGAAGTAGATGCGACAGCGGAGAAGACAGAAGCAGCATCAGAAAAAGAAACGGAGGAAAGTTCAGATCAGATGGATGCACAGAAGAAAGACAGCACAACGGAAAAAACAGATGGAACAGAGAAAGCGAGATATTTGTGCGAGAATTATACATTTTACAGAGTAAATGATGACGTGGATATGGCAGGTAGTTATTTGTTGTTAAACGTATATGGGGACGAAGCACTTGCAGAATATCATGGTCTGTTCATTGGTCAGATCGTCACATTATTTGGCGATAAGGAGACAACCGAGAATAATGAGGAGTTACTGGACTATACAATCGCGGCAGAAGATAAGAATGGTAAGGTGATCTATCTGACTTTATATTATGGTGCGTCAGGACCGGCGATCGGCGGCTTTGACGGTGACGAATATATGGCGGCTGCAGAAGAGCTGGAGAAGCTTGTCAGAACGACAGAGCCGATTGACTATGAGTGCGCCAGTGTCTATGAGGATCTCGGCATGACGATTCGAATGGGCACCAGAAATGGACGGGGCTTTTATGAAACCGAGATGCCGGAAGGTATGGAAGACTTTTATAATGATATGTATTAATGAAAGACAATCGGATAAAAAGAAAACTGTATGAAACACATACAATAAGGTATAATGAATACAGACAGATTAATGCATATATAAGACAGTGGATTGATAATGGAAAAGAAATAAAAAATAATTTTGAAAGCGAAAGGACAAAGAAATATGTACAAGAATATTGAAAAAAAGACAAAATTATTATTAAAGGATCAGGTAGAATATCAGGAGGGACAGGTAGTTAGCAAGACACTCGTTCAGAATGACTATGTAAGCGTGACTGTTTTCTCATTTGACAAAGGCGAGGAAATCTCTACACATGCATCCGGCGGAGATGCAATGGTAACTGTCCTTGATGGTACAGGACGTTTTACCGTAGGCGGTGAGATATTCATCTTAACAGAGGGTGAGACACTCATTATGCCAAAGGATATTCCACACGCAGTGTATGGAGAAGAAAAGTTTAAGATGCAGCTTGTAGTATCTTATTAACATGTATCAAATTCAGATTTTTAGTATAAGGAGGATTTAAAATGAACATAGCGGTATTTGCATCACATAGTGGAAGTGATTTGCAGGCAATAATAGATGGATGTAAAAATGATAAAATAAATGCTACTGTTGCGGTGGTTATTAGTAATAACGGAGATTCAATGGCATTACAACGTGCTAATAATGAAAAAATCCCCAATTTTCATATGAGTGCAAAAAAATATGGGAATGAGGAAATTCTTGCAACAGAGATAATGACTGTTTTAGATAAGTATTCCATAGACATGATTTTTTTGGCTGGATATATGCGAATGTTACATGTTTCAATACTTGAAAAGTATAATAATAGAATTTTTAATATTCATCCAACACTTCTTCCAAAATTCGGAGGGAAAGGAATGTACGGAATAAATGTTCATACCGCAGTTATAGAAGCAAAAGAAAAAGAAACAGGAGTTACTATACATAGAGTAAATGCTGAGTATGACAGTGGTGAAATTGTTGCGCAAACAAAGGTTGCGGTTGCAGAAGGTGATACTCCTGAAACATTGGCAGCCAGGGTTTTAGAACGAGAACATGAATTTTTGGTTGAAGTGATTTCGGATATAGTAAATGGAAAGATAATTCTGGGATAAGCTCATTGCGTTAAAAGAAGAATATGATTCAGGATGCCACAGCCTATTATAGAGTATTATATCATTGCTTTAACTAATGTTGCTTAGCACAAAAAATTGAAATTTTTTGAGTTAAACGAATTTGAATATATCGGGCACAACCTCTCCCCAACCTATGGTTGAGTTCGAAAATTCAACCTATTGTTTGTATACAGACTGACTGAAACAATGTAAAGTTTAGCAAGAAAGGAGGCATATTTATGAATCAAATTGAAATAGGTAAGTTTATTGCAGCTTGTAGAAAAGAAAAAGGGATGACACAAGTACAATTAGCCCAAAAACTAAATATTACTGACAGAGCTGTATCAAAATGGGAAACAGGAAAGTGTATGCCTGATTCATCTATTATCCTTGACCTTTGCAAAATTTTAGATGTTTCGGTCAATGATTTATTAAGTGGGGAGAGAATAGAAATGGGTAATTATGAGGAAAAAGTTAATGAGAATCTAATTGAATTGAAAAGAAAAGATGAGAATAATATGAGTAAAAATACTATAATATCAATAATCTATACAGTTACTATGGTTATTGCTATTCTAGTATGTTGTATATGTGATGTTGCTATATCAGGAACACTGACATGGTCACTCATCACACTAAGTTCTATCTTGCTTACATGGATAGCATCTTTTCCTATTGTATTGTTGGGGAAAAAGGGTGTTTTGATAGCGATTGTTGCTATTAGTATTCTCATTTTTCCGTTTATGTACATATTGAGCATTTTGATAAAAGTTAAACAAGTATTTACCATTGGTGCGATTATGTCAATTATTACACTTGCTTTTTTATGGATAATTTATATTCTGTATTACCGATTGAAAGAGCGAAAACTTTTAGCAACAGGAGCTACATTTTTATTTGCAATTCCATTTACACTATTGGTAAATATTATATTATCAAGAATGATTGGGGGACCTGTAATTGATGTCTGGGATATATTATCAGTATTTATCCTGTTAGTGATAGCGGTTGCTTTTATAATTGGAGATTATGCTCATAAAAAAGGGTATACAAGATAAGTCATCTTATATAGCAAGACAAATCCCAGCTTGTCGGGATGATAAAATTCCAGTTTTACAGTGATGAATTGTTATTATATGACTAAATCAAGAGAACCTTTGCAAATATGCAGGTTTGAAATGATTTAGTCATTTTTTTAGAAACTATTTAAAAAAAATTCAAAATACTTATTGACAAGATCAGGAAAAAGGATTAGTATTTAGAAAAATATCTAATTAGAAAATTTTCAAAATACTTTAAAGCGTATTGCTAGAAAGGAGAATTATGGCATTTGCAGATACATTTAAAGCTTTATCGGATCCGGTAAGGCGCGACATTTTAACTATGCTGAAGAACGGAAGGATGTCTGCTGGTGAAATTGGAAGCCATTTTGATATGACAGGTGCAACCGTATCCTATCATCTAAATATTCTAAAGAAAGCAGATTTAGTCTTTGAAGAAAAAGAAAAGAACTTTGTATATTACAGCCTAAATACTTCAATTGTGGAAGAGGTAATGATGTGGCTGTCAGGTTTAAGAGGTGACAACGATGAGAAAAATTAAAGATAATTTGGGTACATTTATTATTACATTAGTTGTTTTATTATTTCCTATGTTGGCAGGTATGATTCTCTGGAATCAGCTTCCAAATGAGATAGCAACACATTGGGGACCAGATGGTAATCCGGATGGTTATAGTTCTAGAGCAGTTGCTGTATTTGCTATGCCGGCTTTTCTTTTGGTACTACATTTGATTGGTAGTTTGGCAATTGCAAAAAAGGATACCAATGCAATTTCTGATAAATTGTTTTGCATTCTTTTGTGGATTTGTCCAGTGATGAGCATTGTGATAACAACATTTATTTATGCAACCGCATTAGGATATAAAGTGAATATGCCATTTGTGGTGTTGATGTTACTTGGAATTATCTATATTGTGCTTGGAAACTACTTACCAAAAGCAAGACAAAATCATTTCTTTGGTGTTCGAATTAAATGGACATTAGAAAGCAAAAAGAACTGGGAACATACCAATCGTTTTTCTGCAAAAATGATGGTTGCACTGGGACTTATTTATATTTTATGTGCTGTGTTAGCTATTTTTATTGAAATGAAGACTGCACTAGTGGTGATAGTTTGTGGAACATTAATAGGTGCAGTATTTGCGATGATACTTTATTCGTATCTTTATTATTTGAAACATAATCAGGATAAGGATTATTAAGGGAGATGAGTACAATGGTGAAGAAACAAATTAGTAAAAAGCAATTTATAATTTATTTGATAGTAGCATTTGGACTTGCATGGATTTTGCAAATTGTTGCCAGCATTTTTGCAAATAAAGGAAATGAGATAGTATTTAGAGGTATACTGGCGGGATGCATGTATATGCCGTTTTTAGGCGTGCTTGTTGCGAGAATTCCATTGAAAGGAATGGGATGGGTACCACATCTGAAAGGAAGAATTCGATATGTTTTCTTCTCGCTTTGGATGCCTGTCTTATTAAGTGTGATTGGTGGCGTTCTATTTTTTGTTATTTTGCCTAAGGTATTTGATCCAGAGTTTACTTCGCTTCGTATGCAAATGGAACAGGCTGGAGCACTACAGCAGCTTGAGGAACAGGGATTAACAATACCGATATATTTAGTGATAACTTTTGTTCAGGCAATTACATTTGCTCCGTTTATAAATATGCTTGTTGCTCTTGGAGAAGAAGTAGGCTGGAGAGGAGTAATGTTTCAATATCTAAAGGACAAACTTGGTATAACAAAGGGACGTATTGTCGGTGGTGCTATCTGGGGATGCTGGCACTGGCCTGTTATGATTCTTGCAGGATATGAATACGGAAAAGAATATATTGGTGCGCCAGTACTTGGGCCGATTGTATTTTGCTTAAGCACAATGGCGATGGGTATTATTCTTGATTATGTATATGAGAAGACAGAAACGATTTGGATGCCATCTCTTATGCATGGTTCAATAAATACGATTGCCACATTGTTCCCATTTATGGTAAAACCAGAGTATTCGAACTTATCGATTTTGGGACCCGCATTTATAGGAATTATTAGTATGGTTCCAATGTTGGCACTGGCAGTCATTATATGCTTAAAACAGAGCAAGAAACAGGCGTAACTTTGCACACAAAATTGTAATTTAGCACCATGAACACAATTTAATAAAAATTCAGATATAGACGAAATTTCATATTAACAAAACAGGCGGTGGTATCTGCAATATAGATACCATCGCCTATTATTCGTCCTCGATATCTTCAAATCGTTCCCTTAGTGCCTGGTCAAACTCGGTAAGAAACTTTTCGTAGATTATCTGTTCTGATTCTGTCAGATTACAGTTCGGATGGGGAGTGCCACCCTCATATGAGATTTTATTGAGTAATTCTTTGGGTGTTGCTAATAGCATAATGGTTTTCTTCCTTTATTATGGTTTCTCATAGCTGAAAACTTCCTCAACTGCCAAGCCAAGATAAGCGGAAAGACGAAGCGCCATTTCAAGCGATGGATTACGTTCATATCTTTCAATTCTACTTATAGTACGTTCGCATGTTCCAGCAGCCTCGGCAAGGTCCTTTTGATTAAGTGAGCGTTCTTTTCTGATTTCTTTTAAGTTATTTACTACAGCCATAAACATCCCTTCTTTCTTATAATAATAGGTTAATAAAAGCTAGTCTGGTAGCCACTGTAGTAATTCTATCATAGGGTATGTCCAAAATATGGGACTTCTATCCGATGACTTTACCGAAAATCATAAAATTACTGTCTTCAACAATAGGTATGGGTTTGAATTCTTGTTTGTAAGACTCGCACCGATTGTTTTTTTGACTTCGGTGGTTGGAGTTGTGGTGACATATAAGAAAAGATAAATTCAAGTTTGTCAACTTGCCCTTTGAGAGAGGAGAAATCCTTTTCTCAAAGGTTTTTTTCTATTTATACGGATATTCGCAAACTACAAGATAAAGCCAAAACTTCATAT
>ERZ835980.298-NODE-298-length-70459-cov-5.099838_pt1 | contig 70459 bp, 63 predicted proteins | sample MGYA00519943_ERZ835980 | MGnify/ENA primary metagenome ERZ835980 (study PRJEB31850, sample SAMEA3708791) | human gut metagenome | biome: human gut; feature: human-associated habitat; material: faeces | place: China | collected 2014 ... | reverse complement strand
ACAGCTCGTCAAGCAATACCTTGTAGCCGCCGTGGGTACGGTTGCGCATGATCATATTTTCCGTCAGCCAGGCCATGTCGTAAATGGCCTGCTCCCGGTTCTCCGGGGTGTCCTCCTCTGCAAGCTCCTTGGTGGAGACCATGCTCAGCATATCCGTCAGCGGCACGATGCCCCAGCAGTTTAGCAGCCACAGCAGGAAGTCCATATAGAAGTGGGACTGCACGCCCCACACAATGGCCCGGTGGCGGTACTCCTTGGCCATGCGCTTTTTCTTGGCATAGGCCTGCTCGGCAAGACGGGCGATCTTCCGGTCCGCTTCAATGAATTCCGGAACCTTGCCGCAGATGGCCATATAGTTGGTTTCCGTGTACAGGGCCAGGTTGGAGCCGAAGACCTGGGGGTAGTCGGTCTTATTCATGTCCAGCCATTCCTGACGGTACTTGGTGGAGATATTCACCCGCTTGGCGCACTCGAAGTAGTACTTCCAGTCCCACTTCTCGCCGGTGTGTTCCTCAATAAAGGCAATGGCGTTGCGGATCTCCTGGGCGGCGTACTCCTGCACGTCCTCCTCCCGGTGGCGCAGAGGGGCGGCCAACTGGAAGCAGGGGATGCCGTCCTCCAGCTCCAGGCGCTTGGAGATAACGCCGTTGCCCATCAAAGAGCCGTCGCAGGTGGTGTTGCACTGAATGGCGCAGGCACCCAGAACGGGGGCGTCGTCGTCAATGGACACACCGGCCTCTGCCTCGGGCATGGGGCACACGTCACCGGCCAGGCCGAATTCCTGGGCAACGTCAATATAATGCAGGGCGGCGGTCTGATTCAAGAGCACAGAGACATAGGTGGAGGGGGTCTCCCGGCTCAGACCTTTCAGAGTGGGGAAGCCCATCATCACGGCGGTCATCTCGTTCTCGTCCACCAGCACCACTTTTTTGGAGAACTCGGTGTCGTTGCCGATGCGGCGGTCGCCCCGGAACAGATTGTCCAGAAGCTTTGCCACGTCCTTGATGATCAGGTCCTGCTCTGTGTGGCAGATGCGCAGGTATTCTCCCCGGAGCCCCTGGGTGTGCCGGTCCACCATCATAGGCACGGCCAGGTAGTTGGCCATCCAGCGGTAGCGGAACATGGCCTTGATGTTCCGGGGTTTGATGATAAAGCCTGCCAGAGTGCCCATAATGCCCAGCCAGCACTTGTAGTCGTACACGGTGTCCTTCAGGCCGCGCCATTCCCGGCGTTTGCGGACCTTGCCGTTGGTGTAAAAATCACCCAGACGGTCTGCACCGATTTCTTTAGCCACGGGCTGCACCTCCCTGAATCTTCTTGATTTCCATGCTCTCTACAAAGGCCTGAACCCGTGTCCGCAGCTGGCCGGAGGAGCCAACGGCATAGGGCCGGTCCACGGACAGCACGGGGTAGCCGTATTCGTCCCGGAGAACCTGGGTGCCCACCATGCGCTCGTAGGCCCAGGGGTCACAGAATTTCACCTGCTCATAGATGATGCCATCGGCCTTGTAGTCCTTGGCAAGTTGGTTGACATAAGCACGGCGCCCCAGCATTTTGGACATGTTCATGTACCGGGGACACTGGGCCCGGTTCATATACTGGCGGCAGATCTGGGTCAGGGCATCCTCATCGTCCGTGAGCTCGATGGGGTCTCGGCCCGGGAAGGAACCGTAGCAGAACCGATCTGCGCAGACATAGGCCCCGCTCTCCTCCACCAGCTTCACCATGTCGATGTCGTCCACCTCGGAGCCCACCAGGACCACCCGGGCCCGGAATTTGGGCTTGGGATCAGGCTGACGGGTTTTCAGCTCCTCCAGCGTCTCTTCCAGCATGGGGATCAGCAGATACTTGGGGGCGGCGTAGCTGATGAGATTGATGATGTGGTACTCATAGCCGGTGATTCGGGGATTTTCTTCCTTCCGGTAGTCACCGATCTCCCGGATCAGGCGGCACAGGCGGTTGTGCTCCTCCACGGCCTTGCGGATGGCGGCATCGGACACGTCAATGCCGAAATGCTCCTGCAAGGGGGTGAGGATGTGGTTCTTGCACTGCAAAACATAGAGATTCAGGCCGTTGTCATCGGCCTTCATGGGAATTTCCATGTAGGAGTAGAAGAAGTGCTCCTTCTCCATGGTTTTCAGCAGCTCCATATTCTCCACGCAGCGGTTCATCATGGAGCAGCCGTCCGGGGTGAAGATGCAGTCGGCGAAGTTGAAGCCGCCCTCAATGGCCCGCTCCAGCAGGGCCCGGCTGTATTCGCACAGGAAGCTGGTCATATAATAGGTGCCCATTTCCATGGACCCGGTCCGGGGCGCCCGCAGCCGTGCGGAGAAGACCCCCGGCAGATTCAGCAGCGGCTCCGGCACGTTTTCGCAGGTATAAGCGGCGCAGTATTTCCCCTCCGCCTGGGCCTGCCGCACCAGATCGTTGTTGGCCTCCTGCAAGAGACGCTCAAAGTCGTATAAGTATTTTAGATCTTTCACTTTTTTCCCTCTTTCTATTGTAGTCCAAGGCTTCCCCTGGGGGAAGCTGGCTCGGCGGAACGCCGAGACTGATGAGGGGCGGTACAAGGTATGTTGCAGTAAAACCTAAGCAGCAATATTCTATTTGCAAGAACTTTTCCGAAAAGGTTTTCTCCGCATCGGTTCTGCGTCCCGCCCCTCATCCGTCAGGGCTTCGCCCTGCCACCTTCCCCCAGGGGAAGGCGTTTTATATTCCCAGCTTTTCCACCGCTTCCCTTACCCCCCGGACGATGTTTGCCTCCTCCGGCAAATAGAAAACGTTCTCGCCCCGAATGTCAAAATCTGCCAGTGCGGCATCGTTTTCAATGTAGCTCAGCACCGGAATATCCCCGGTGTCCAGCAGCGGGATGACCTCTCTGGAGGGCAGGCGGTTCACAATGGCCCCAACCTGATCGTACATGACCAGCTCGTCTGCCACCTTTTTCACCGTCTGGATGACTTGGGTGCCCTTCCTGCTGGCGTCCGTGATCAGCAGCAGATGGGTGACCTTTTCCATGACCCGGCGGTTGATTTGCTCCACACCGGCCTCGCCGTCGATGACCACATAGTCAAAGCTTCCGGCCAGAAGGCCGATGACCTCTTTCAGGTAGCCGTTGACCTTGCAGTAGCAGCCGGCGCTTTCCGGGCGGCCAATGGCGAGAAAGGCGAAGCCCCGGCTCTCGGCGACGGCGTCGAAAATCTGGCAGCGGGCCTCTCCCAGCAGCTCCACAGCGGCCTTGGCATCCCCCTGCCTGGCCTGGGCGACCACGGCCTTGCGGATGTCATCTACCGTCAGGCACACCTCCACGCCCAGGGCGGTGGCCAGGCCTACGGCAGGGTCTGCGTCTATGGCCAGAATGCGCTTACCGGGGTGCATTTGGCACAACAGCCGTACCATAGTGGCGGCAACGGAGGTTTTGCCCACGCCGCCCTTTCCGGCAACGGCCAGAATTGTGGTTTTTCTCTCTTCCATAGAAGCCTCCTTTATATGCAGGTTTTATTTTATCATAGGTGCGATAGCGCTGTCATTCGTTTTTATTCACAAATAATTCAAAAATTACAACCGTAATAAATCAATATTTTTGTAACTATTGCGCATATTCGCGGATAAGGCCGCAAAAGCAGGAGAAATCGCAATTTTTCACATATGTTAGCCCTTGCTAACTGCCGCTTTTTGGCAATTTTGTACGCTTTTTGGGCAATTGTGCCGGTGATGCACAATTGACATTCGGATTCCCCTCGTGTATAGTTAATCTTGAGAAGAAGTGCTTTTCACGATTTTTCGCAGAAAAAGCCAACACAAGAAGGGAGTTTCTCATGGACCCATATCGCGTGATCGAAGTGAAGCAGAGCGTGTTTGCCGACAACGACAAGGACGCCGAGGCTTTGCGCCGGGAGCTGAAAGAACAGGGCACCTTCCTGGTGAACCTGATGTCTTCCCCCGGTTCCGGAAAGACAACAACCTTGACAAAGCTTTTGAAGGCCCTGCCCCAGGATATGAAGGTAGGCATTATGGAGGCGGACATTGACTCCGATGTGGATGCCGGAACCATTGCGGCCACCGGCACCAAGGTCATCCAGCTCCACACCGGCGGCATGTGCCACCTGGATGCGGACATGACCCGGCAGGGTGTCCGCCAGCTGGGAACGGAAGGGCTGGACCTGGTGGTGCTGGAAAACGTGGGCAACCTGGTGTGCCCCGCGGAGTTCGACACCGGCGCGGCACTGAATATGATGATCCTCTCCGTACCGGAGGGCCACGACAAGCCCCTGAAATACCCCCTGGTATTCCAGGTGTGCAATGCCATGATCATCAATAAGATCGATGTCATGCCCTACTTTGACTTCGATATGGAGAAGGTCACGGAGTACGCCAGAATGCGCAACCCCAATATCCGCATTTTCCCCATCAGCGCCAAAACCGGCGAGGGCGTGCAGGCTCTGGCCGATTGGCTTACCGAACAGGCCCAAAACTGGAAACAGAAATAATAGGCAGTTATGCCGGAAAGAAAAGGTAGAAGCGAATGATCGATCAGGAACTGAAGAAAAGAGCGTTGGAACCTGCCGCCAAGGGCGATCCCGCACCCCGGGAGAAGGTGCTGAAGGTCGGCAAAATGATCACGGACGTCATCGAGCACAAGCTGGGCAAGGTCACCTCTGAGGATGCCGAGTACTGGGGCCTGGAGGCCCTGCTCACCGACGAGATGTGTGATATCATGCTGGCCATGAAGGTCCGCAAGCCCCACACCGTCCCCGAGCTGTGGAAGCTGTGCAACGTGAAGGAGGAGGACAAGCAGCATTTCCAGGAGGTTCTGGACAAGCTGGCATTCCTGGGCCTGCTGGAATATGACTATGGCTACCATTACGACCACAACGGCCGTACCGCCCCCCAGTCCGAGCGGCGCTACTTTGTGCCCATGTATGTCCCCGGCTCCGCAGAGCTGCTGAACATCGACGAGAGCGGCAGCGGCGAGAAGCCCTGCTATGACGAGCGGGGCGAGATCTCCTACAATACCCGCCTGCAGGAGCATCCGGAACTGGCCACCTTCTTCGAGCGCATGACCTATGTGCCTCTGGCCGGAAAGACCCATCTGATGCCTCCCGGCGGCGGCGGTGTGGGTATGCACGTTATCCCCGTGGAGAAGGCCATTCCCATGGAGAACCAGAGCCTGGATATCGAGCACCTGAGCTACTGGCTGAAGAAGTACGAGGGCCACATCGGTGTTGCCCAGTGCTCCTGCCGGGCCAGCCGGGGTGTTATGGGTGAGGGCTGCGCAGACGACCCCGCCTCCTGGTGTATCGGTGTAGGCGATTTCGCCGACTACTGCCGGGAAACCGGCAAGGGCCACGACATTACCTATGAAGAGGCCATCCGCATTCTGGAAAAGGCCGAGGAGAACGGCTTTGTCCACCAGATCACCAATATCGACGGCGAGAACAAGATCTTCGGCATCTGCAACTGCAATGTGCAGATCTGCAACGCCTTGAGAACCTCTCAGCTGTTCAATACCCCCAACCTGTCCCGTTCCGCTTACACCGCTGAGGTGGAGCGCGACAAGTGCGTGGCCTGCGGAAAGTGCGTGGAAACCTGCCCCGCCGGCGCCGTGAAGCTGGGCCAGAAGCTCTGCGACAAGGAAGGCAAGGTTGTGGAGTACCCCAAGCACGAGCTGCCCAACTCCATCAAGTGGGGCCCCGAACACTGGGATCCCGACTACCGGGACAACAACCGGAAGAACTGCTACGACAAGGGCACTGCCCCCTGTAAGACCGCCTGCCCCGCCCACGTGGCCGTTCAGGGCTACCTGAAGCTGGCTGCCCAGGGCAAGTACCAGGAGGCCCTGGCCCTCATCAAGAAGGACAACCCCTTCCCCGCCGTCTGCGGCCGCATCTGCAACAAGCGCTGCGAAGAGGCCTGCACCCGCGGCACCATCGATCAGGCCGTTGCCATCGACGCCGTCAAGAAGTTCCTGGCGGAGCAGGACCTGAACGCCGAGACCCGCTACATTCCCCCTGTTGTCATCGCATCTAACCGCCTGGAGCACTGGGCCCAGAAGATTGCCATCATCGGCTCCGGCCCTGCAGGCCTCAGTGCTGCCTACTATCTGGCAACCAAGGGCTACAAGCCCACGGTCTTTGAGAAGAGCGCCAAGCCCGGCGGTATGCTGACCTACGGCATCCCCTCCTTCAAGCTGGAGAAGAACATCATCGACGCCGAGGTCCAGGTCATCCGGGAGCTGGGCGTAGAGATCAAGTGCGGCGTGGAAGTCGGCAAGGATGTGACCATCCCCGAGCTGCGTAAGCAGGGCTATGAGGCCTTCTACATCGCCATCGGCTGCCAGGGCGGCCGCCGTCCCGGCGTTGCCAATGATACCGCCAAGGGAACTTCCATCGCTGTGGAGTTCCTGCACCATGCTCTGGAGGACGAGAACCAGAAGATGGAGGGCAATGTGGTGGTCGTCGGCGGCGGCAACGTGGCCGTTGACTGTGCCAAGACTGCCAAGCGCTTCGGCGCTGCCAAGGTCTCCATGGTCTGCCTGGAAGATCGGGCTACCATGCCTGCCTCCAACAATGAGATTGCCGAGACTCTGGAGGAAAACATTGAGATCAACAATAGCTGGGGTCCCAAGGAGCTGAAAGTGGACGAAAACGGCCATGTGACCGCCATCGTCTTCAAGAAGTGCCTGCGGACCATCGACCCCGAGACCAAGCGGTTCTCTCCCGTCTATGACGAGCATGAGACTATGGAGCTGGCAGCAGACCATGTGGTCTTTGCCATTGGTCAGGCCATTGAGTGGGGCGGCCTGCTGGAGGGAACCAAGGTGGAGTTCTGGCGCGGCAATTACCCCGTGGCCGATCCTCTGACCTACCAGACCGCCGAGCCCGATATCTTCGTGGGCGGCGACGTGTACCACGGACCCAAGTTCGCCATCGATGCCATTGAAGAGGGCAAGTGTGCTGCCGAGTCCCTGCACCGTTATGTCCATAAGGGTGCGGATATGAAGATCGGCCGGAACCGCCGGGACTTCATCATGCTGGACAAGGACAACATTTCCGTTTCCGGTTACGACCATGCAGGCCGTCAGGAGGCCGGTATGGACGAGAGTATTCCCAAGCACTCCTTCCGGGATGCTCACAAGACCCTTACCGCCGAGCAGGTGAAGATCGAGACTGCAAGATGCCTGGGCTGCGGCGCCAGTTGGGTTGACCCCAACAAGTGCATCGGCTGCGGCGTGTGCACCACCAGATGCGTCTTCGATGCCATCCACCTGAAGCGGGATCACCCCGAGTGCTCCAAGATGATGAAGGCGGAGGACAAGGTCAAGGGCATCATCCCCATGGCCGGTAAGCGTCTGGGCCAGACCATCGTCACCAAGCTTGGCGGGAAGAAAGACTGATGCACGAGCTAGGCGTTGTATTCCACATTGCCGACAGCGTGGTGAAAATCGCCCAGGACAACCAGGCCCAGCACGTCCGCAGAGTGACCTTGCAGATTGGCGAGGTCTCCACGGTGATCCCGGATTACCTCATTGACGTGTGGAAATGGAACTGCAAGCGCAATCCCATGCTGGAGGACTGCGAGCTCCTGTGGGAGCCCATCCACGCCATTACCTACTGCGAAAACTGCGGGAAAACCTATGATACGGTACCCCAGGGCAAGATTTGTCCCCATTGCGGCAGCGACCGGACCTATTTGCAGCAGGGCAATGAGCTGGAAATCAAGGAAATTGCGATAGAATAGACTTTCACGGTGCGCCGCCCGTCAAACGGCGGCGCACCGTAAATTTCAGGAGGCAAGCTATGAAAATCAGAGGCCTGATTATCAGCGTTTTGGGGCTGGGGCTGCTGCTCTGCCCGGAGCTGCTGGACAGTCTGCTAAAGCAGAAGAATGACGAGACCACTCTGCGCAGAAAAGAGCGGATCATCGGCGGCGTTTTGCTGTTTATCGGCCTTTTTGTGGCGGCAGTGGATAATCTGTAAAATGTTATTTCTAAATTTATAAAATTAGTACTTGACAACTCTCTATACCCATGCTATAATAATCCAGCATCCAAGAAGTGCATGCGTATCGCGGAGTAGAGCAGTTGGAAGCTCGTCGGGCTCATAACCCGGAGGTCGTAGGTTCGAGTCCTGCCTCCGCAACCATAAAAATACCCGGTATTCACTACGAATACCGGGGTTTTCTTGTTTTTGGGGCTATTTTGCTCTGCGTCCAAATAATAAACTGGCTCATGGATCGTCCACAGCCGTTCAAAATCTCATTGGCTCTCTTGCCCTCCGACTTGTCTAGGTTTAGGCGGAGCTTGATATTGCGAATGTTTTCAGCCATTGCGCAGATGATATTCTGTCAGGAACTCATAGCCTTTGGCGGTGGCGCAGATGTCGTCATCGAAGGTAACACGGTTGCTGTCCAACTTGGCGAAATTCCGAAGCAGGCAGCGCCCGCCGCCTACCACATACAGCCGCATGAGGGACGGCGCATAATCATGCACCTGGAGCCGACGGAGAATTTCCTGGGCATACCGATTGGCCGCCGTTTTCATGATTTTGAGATACTCCTTGGACACATCCGTATCACCCCTGCGCAGGTACGCCTCCACGATGCCCTCGTCCATGACCACCTGGTACTTGTTCATAACCGCCTCCAGGATGGCGTTCACGCACTGCTGAGTCCCAAATTTCTCTGTGTACATTTTATTGGGAATGGCATCCCCATCCCGAAGATACATGAGATTCATGGTGCCGTTTCCAATGTCGCAGAGCAATGTCATCCCCTTCAGGTCATCCAGTTTGTCCGCAATGGCGGCGTACCCTTGTGGAAGCATGTCTGCACCGACGATGCAAATTTTGTACCATACTCCCTTAAACGAAAATTCCACTTCCTGATTCTTCAGCAAGTAGGCAAGATAATCGTCCTTCTGCTCCAGCACCCAGCTAAGGGGCAACCCGGCGGAAAGATAAACGTCTGCCTCCGTCAGATGTTCCCGGTTCAGCTCCATGGCAATGGCGGCAAGGGTGAGAATGTAGTAGTCCTCGTCCAGGGTTTTCTCGGCGGTATAGGTCTTGTGCCCCTCACCGACCAGGTAGTAGCGGCCCTCGTAGACCAGCATATTTTTGGTGAACAAGGGTTCTGTGTCGTAGGCGGTCAGGCCGGTACGGAAACAGAAATTTGCCGTTTTCATGTTTCCGTACCCGGCATCCACGCCGATGATTTTAATGTTGTTGATTGTTTTCATTTGATTTTCCTTTCAAAATTTAGATTTTGCGCACCTATTCGCCCTCGCCCCCGTGCGCTTTGGATTCATCTGATGCCCGACAGCGAATCGGGTCCATGGGAGTTTCACCCCTGCGCTTCCGCCCAGCTCTTTCGAGAAGTATCATTGTCCTGCCCCCACCGTCGTCGCCTTGTCGTTTGCAAACCGGCATATAAGGCCCGTGGTTGTCGCTCGCATAAAATGGTCATGGCGCAGGGCCTTCCAGCTCGGGTAATCGCACGTCCTTGCGACAGTATCTTGAAAAGTATCGCATTCTATGATATGATTTCCCCATGTACTTGCAATATTATCAGGAGGTTTCCTATACAAAATGACGAAAGCGGCGAAATCCTCTTCGCGAAGAGGGGAACTGTGAGAAAGCAAAATAACACTTGACATTTTCAATGTTTATTTGTATAATTGGCACAAATAAAGATCCGTGTTGATTGTTGAGTAACGGACAGATTCACTGGCAGGTGTATGCCGGTGGTCTGTCCTTTTTTTAATGGAAGGAGCAATGGAACATGAATACGATCTTCACAAGAGCCAGTGTGCGCAGATTCCTGCCCCGGCAGGTGGAGGCGGATCAGCTCATCCGGTTGGTGCGGGCAGGCATGGCTGCACCCACGGCAGGGGATCAGAGGCCCTGGGAATTCTATGTGGATACCGATCCGGAAAGCATCGCGCGTTTGTCGCAGGCGACGCCTTATGCCCGGGCAGCCAAGGGGGCGCCGGCGGTGATCATTCCCTGCTACCGGACGAATGTGTGGGCGCCGTCCTGCTGCGTGCTGGATCTCAGCGCCGCTACGGAGAACATACTGCTGGAGGCGGCGTCTTTGGGATTGGGCGCGGTCTGGATGGGGGTCGCTCCCCAGGAGGGCTTTATGAAAGCGGTGGGCGAGATTCTGCAGCTTCCAGAGGACGTCCACCCCTTTGCACTGATTCCCTGCGGCTATCCCGCGGAACTTCCGAAGCCCAGGGACAAATTTGACCCGGAACGCATTCACTGGATACGGGCCGGGAGCGTGTAAGCCTTGCGTCGTATGAGCGCATCATGAGATGAGTCGAATTCATCGGATGCAAATTATAAAGAAAGAAGGAAACAATATGGATCCCAAGCAGCAACAAGAAATTCTGGAAGAATTGTTTGGATGCCCCCTGCCTGTGCTGGACCCGGTATATACGGAGCCCAACGCTTACAGCAGAATGTCACCGAACTACCTGATCACCCCGTACCTTCTGAGCGAAGTGTACACCGTGGAAGAAATGAAGATGGTTCAGCTGATGCCGGCCACGGCGGAGCAGATCGCGCAGAAGCTGGGCCTGGATACGGAGCACTGCGTCCGGGTTTTGGAGAATATGCTGGACTTTGCCCGTATTGTATCCACCAATAAGGCCAATCCCAAGGTGTACAGCCCCCATCTGAACATGGTGGCATTCCGGGACAGCCTGGGACTGGGCTTCCTCTCCCATAAAATGGATTGGACGCCCAAGATGCGGGCTTTCCGGCTGATGGATCACTGGATCCATGTGGATTATTCCCCCATGGCTGCGGAACTGGTAAAGTGGGAGATGCGGGTTATTCCCAAGTGGGAATCCATTAAGGACATTCCCGGCGTCATGTACTGCGAGAACGCAAAGGAGATCATGGAGCGCAATGTCCGGGCGGGAACCATGCTCAATGTTCAGTGCGTCTGCCGCGCCTACAGAAGCTATCTGGATGAAGGCAAGCATGATCCTGATCATTGCGCGGAGCTTCATGAGCATTCCGCCGAGGACGGACACTGCTTCTCCTTCGGCTCCACCGCGGAATTCTACAAGAAAAAATATCCCGATTCCCATCTGCCCAATATGGACGAGGCCATGGAACTGCTGAAGTCCGGCGACGAGTCCAGGTGCATCTATCAGCTGCCCAATACCCGGGAAACGACCCAGTTCTGCTCCTGCTGCACGGACTGCTGCGCGGTAAGCTACCATTACGAAGCTGTGGGAATCAAGGATGTGCGTAAGCCCAGCCGCTTCAGACCTTATTGGCGGGAAGAGAAATGCGTGGGCTGCCAGATCTGCGAAACCCGCTGCCACTATGACGCCATCCAGGTTGTGGACGGAGCCGTTGTGATTCACGAGGATCTGTGCAAGGGCTGCGGCAACTGCGTTGTGACCTGCCCGACCAAGGCTCTGAAGATGAAAATTGTCCACGGGCCCGAATGGATCCCGGATGTTCCCTACATCGACGGCTGGTCCGTCCACGATGAGCTGGAGGGCGAGGAAAACAGGAAGGCTGCCGAGGAACAAGGCGCGAAAATCTCGGTGTGAGCCCTGCTCTCCCCGGAAAAACAAAGGGCACAGATTTGAGGTTGCCCGGAAAGGGATGTTACTATGGGACTGTTTCATTGCCCCCTGGGAGCACTTGGCTATGGAGATGACGGCTGCATTCAGTGCGGCCTGTGCAGCGCGGTTACCCGTGCCCAGAAAATCGAGGCAACCCAGAAAATGCGGGCCTGGATTCGTGAAAACCGGCAAAGCTCCAACCCGGATCTGCTGATTCAGAAGATTGCCGTATGCGGAAAGGGAGGTTCAGGAAAAAGTACCCTGACGGCGCTGCTGTCAGGAGCGCTGGAGCATATCGGCTACCGGACCCTGATCCTGGATACGGACAGCTCCAATGGGGGCCTGTACAAAAAGCTGGGCATGGACGCCCCTCCGCTTCCTCTGAATCAGACGGAGGAGGGGAACTGCGCTCCGGCGTTTTTGAATCGCGAGCAGATCTACTTCGAGGAGGTGGAGGAACCCTTCGTCGTCACCAATCGGATGCGGTCGCTGGTCTGCGCCGGAAAGATCGAGGATCCGCTGATGGGCTGCGCCTGCACCATCGGCGAATATGCCCGGATCCTGATTCAAAAGCTTTCCACCCAGGCGAGAGAGATCGTAATCGCCGATCAGGAGGCCGGCGTGGAGAGCTTCGGCCGGGGCATTGAGGCGAGCTGTGACACGATCCTGATCATGGTTGAGCCATCCATTGAATCCGTTGAGCTGGCTGGCAAGATCCAGTACATGGCCCAGGGAATCGGTATCCAGAGGATTCGGGCGATTCTCAACAAGATCGAGGACGAGGAGCAGGAGGAGTTCATTCTGGATCGGCTCACAGAACAGGGAGTTCGCTGTCTGGGAAAAATTGAGGACAGCAAGCAAATCCGAAACCGAAATCTCTTCTCCAGAGAATTGCTCCCCGAGGAGGGCTTCGCGCTGACGGGCAGCATTGCGACCTGTATGCTGGACGAGGCAGAAATGACCTACGATCGACCATAAGGATTTTAAACATGAATTGGTCGAAATATCAGACACAAATTGTTGATATTAAACAAAATTCGCGTGACTTTTTTATGTTCTTTGCGAATTGAAATCCCGGCAGGATTATGATACCATAAAAACATAAGGGCACGATGAATTTGAGTGTGCACAAAATACCGATCAAGGAATTGATGGGTATTTTGTGCACTTTTTTATACCCTTTTGGTCGTGCAATAAAATGGGAGAAAGGTGTGTTACTATGCAGAGCTACAAAATCGTTTTGGGGTACGTTCCGGTGCAGAGAGATATGTTCCCGGGCAAGCCCGCACAGATGATGAATGAGAAGATCCTGTCAAAGGTCAATGAGATCTGCGGCAGGCTTGGGGATGTGGAGCTGGTAAAGATCGATGATGTGGCACTGGGCGGTATGCTTTGGTGCAAGGATGATGTGGCACGCGTTTCCAGGCACCTGATTGAAAACCGGGTGGACGCGGTGTTCTTCCCCCATTGCAACTTTGGCCAGGAGGAGGCAGTAGCAAAGGTTGCCAAGGCTGTAGGTAAGCCCGTTCTCCTGTGGGGCCCCAGAGATCCTGCGCCCAAGGGTGAGGACGAGTTCCGTGTGTTTGATACCCAGTGCGGTCTGTTTGCCACCTCCAAGGCGCTGTCCCGCTATGGAGTGCCCTTTACCTATATCGAAAACTGCTGGCTGGACGCACCGGAATTTGAGAAGGGTTTTGAGAAATTCATCCGGGTTGCCAGCGTCGTGAAATCGGTGCGCAGTATGCGCATCGGACAGATCGGCCCCAGGCCGAGACAGTTCCTGTCCGTAGAGGTCAATGAAAGCGAATTGCTGGAAAAGTTCGGCATCGAAGTGACGGTCATCTGGACAGAGGAGATCACCACCGTTGTCAAAAAGCTGTTCAGCGGCATGGGAGATCAGATCGGAACACCCCTGGGTGTGGAGCTGCCAATAACCGTGCGGGAGTGGAAGAAGGACGGAACACCGGATCCCAGGATCGCCCAGAGGGTCCAGGAGTTCAAGGATGCGCTGGATTGCTCCGCCATGCCCGATGAGAAGCTGTCGCTGATGGCTGCCGTGGAGATTGCCATTGAGGAATTGGCACGGATCAACAATCTGGATGCGGTTGCGGTGGATTGCTGGGCGTATCTGGCCGCTCAGTATGGGATCCAGACCTGCTTCATTCTGGGCGACCTGATGGATCACGGCCTGATTGCCGCCTGCGAAACCGATATCCATGCTGCCATCACTGCCAGGATGCTCCAGGCTGCGGCAAGGGGAACCACCGCCCCCTTCGTGGCGGATATGACCTGCCGTCACCCGACCAACGAAAACGCGGAGCTGATGTGGCACTGCGGCCCCTTCGCCAAGTCTCTGAAGAAGGAGGGCGTCAAGGGCTCCATCCGCACCGGAAAAGGCTTCTACGAGATCAAGGGCGGCGATGTAACCATCGCCCGGTTCGATCAGATCGGCGGCAATTACAGCCTCTTTGCGGATCAGGCCGTTGGCTGTGAGGGCCCCAGGACAAACGGCAACTACCTGTGGGTGGAGACCAACAACTGGCCCGCCTGGGAAAAGAAAATGATCTATGGCCCCTACATCCATCATATGGTCGGCATCCATGGCTGCTACGCGGACATTCTGAAGGAAAGCTGCAAGTACATTCCGTTCCTGAACCATGACAGCGTCAACGTGATCGGGGAATTGTAATTATCGCAGGGGAGTGACGTAGGTGAAATTTGGATGGGAAATCATTCCGGGCATCAACGCATCCCGGGGGGATCGCTGGGTTCTCTATGCGCAGGAGGATGCGTGCCGGCGCGCCGAGCTGCATATCTATCCGGGCATGGGTATGAAAACCGGTGGATTTTTGTGGAAGGGGAAATGGTACACACCTGCGGAGCCCGCCTGGAGCAGATTTCTTCAGGGGGTGCCATCCTTCGGCGCGCCGATCCTGTTTCCGACGCCAAACCGGGTTCGGGACAACTGCTTTACATTTCAGGGGAACCGCTATTCCATGACGAAGAACGGAGCGCCCCACGCACTCCATGGGGTGGCTTATGACTCCCAATGGGATTGGATGGAGCCCCGGGCGGAAGTGGAGTTCGCCGAAATGCGGGGCAGGCTGGAAATCCTTCCCGGAACGGAAAACTGGGAGGCATTCCCATTCCGCTGCCGGCTGGAGGTTGCCTATCAGCTGCACCGGGACGGGTTCCGCTTCCACTATGAGGTTGTCAACCTGGGCGAGCGGAGTATGCCCTATGGCGTTGGACTGCACACCGGCTTTGTGGCGGAGCATGGGGAGCCTGTCTATCTCCGCTTTCCGGCAAAGGCCCGCTACGAGACAACGCCGGAGCTGCTCCCAACCGGGAACCTGATCCCGGATTGGAAGTCCAACGGCGACGGGCCGGAAGGCGGCACAGCCGTGGATTCTCTGAAGCTGGATACCCCATTCCTCATGGAGCGGGAGGACATTTGCCTGCTCTATCCCCGGCGAAACTGCAGGATTCGCATCCGTCCTACGCCGGATTTCACCGTGGCGGTGCTGTATACCCCCTCTTCCATGGGACATATCCCGGCAGCGCCTGAGGAGCTGTTCTTTGTGGAGCCTCAGACCTGCTGTACCGATGCCATCAATCTGCACGAGGCCGGAATGGAGCGTACAGGGCTGCGGATTCTCCAGCCGGGCCAATCGGAATCCGGCAGCATCGATTATATCTTTGAGGAGGCATGGCAATGAGGTACAAGTCTTTTGGAAATATGTGCTGGGATGTGTCCGTCATCAGCGCAGGAACCTGGCAGCTGGGAGGTACCAACTGGGGCGACGTGGACGCGGCGCGAGCTGTGGAAGCTATCCGGGGGATGGTTGAGCGTGGGGTATCCCTCGTCGATACGGCTCCGGTGTACGGCTTCGGAGATCCCGGGCTGGAGGATTTTGGCTTCGGGAACGCGGAAAAACTGGTGGGCAAGGCCCTGAAGGGCGTCCGCGACCGGGTGCGGGTAGTAACCAAATGCGGTCTGGACTATGATCGGGCTCTGGGCCCCCGGAGCCTGTGCAAGGATATGCGCGCGGAACAGATCCTTGCAGGCTGCGAGGCCTCCCTCCGACGGTTGGACATGGACTATATCGACCTTCTGCTTGTTCACTGGCCGGATCAGAAAACGCCGCTGGAGCAGATTGCCGAGGCTATGGATCATCTGCTCCGGGATGGCAGGATTCGGGCCTACGGCCTGTCAAATTTCGCTCCGGAGGATGTGCTCCGGCTTCATGAAATGCTCCCCGTGGGAGCGGTTCAGCTGGAATACTCCATGGTCAACCGGGTGAACGAGAACCAGCTTCGAATGCTGCATGACAAAGGGATCGGCACCATGACCTATGGTTCCCTGGGCTCCGGAATTCTGACCGGTGCCATTCGGACAAAGCCGGACTTCAGGCCCGGAGACACCCGGATTACCTTCTATGACTACTTTCGGGAGCCCAAGTTTACAAAAATCCAGGGCTTATTGGCGCAGATGGATCGGATCGCGCAGAGTAGAGGCGTGTCCCTGTCCCAGATCGCCATCAATTGGAGTACCCAGAAAGACTACATTGATACCGCCATCTGCGGTGTCAGCAAGCTGCGCCATGTGGAAGAAAACTGTTCCGCCACGAATTGGACGCTGACCCCGGAAGAGCTGGCGCTGCTGGATCGGGCAATTGAAACGCTTGAAGAAAATGAAATCTGACCCAAGGAAGCTATAACGAAATTGGCAGGAGCCGCTGCTCCGCCGCAGACGCAATTGTGCGGCGCGGCCCTACCTATAAGAAAGGGTGAACCAATATGAAAACAATCATGGTAAAGGAATTGACACCGGAAAATTTCAGGCCCTATGGCAGCTTCTCGGACATCGCCAGGCCCTCCGGGCTGGGCGGCGGAATCCCCGGGATGAAATTCTATCCTGACCGGGAATTCGTGGAGCTGGGCTCCTGCCATGCGGCGGCGATTTCCATTACGGAGGTCACTGATCAGCTGAAGCATATGGTGGTGGCACTGGAGCAGCACGCCCACTGCGGCGAAGGAATGATGTCCATTGACGGCGATATGCTGGTATATTTTGCTCCTGCCGGCTTGAACTATCCCCAGGTCGTAGACTTCGTGGAGGCCTTCGTGGTTCCCAGGAACACCTTTGTGACCATTCGTCCTGGCGTATGGCACTGTATGCCCTTTGTTATGGAAGGCGGCAGCATCCATGTGGTCAATGTGCTTCCCGAGCGCACCTATGCAAACGACACCAAGATGTATGTTCTGAAAGAGGAAGAACGAATTCTGATCTCGACTGGAGGGTGCTGAACCATGGCATTTGTTCGTGTGAGGGACCTTTTGGAGGAGGCAAAGAAGCAGAATACTTCCGTAATTGCCTTCGATGCGCTGGACTACAATACCATCTGCTCCTGCATCCGCGGGGCGGAAATCGCCCGCAGACCGGTAATAATAATGCTCTATCCCGGAATGCGGGAGATCATCAGCTTTCGGTCGTTCGCTGCAATTGTAAAGGATCTTGCCCAAAAGGCATCCGTGCCGGTGGCACTCCATCTGGATCATTGCACCAATTACGATCTGCTGATGCAGGCCATAGAGGATGGCTTTACCTCGGTGATGGCGGATGGCTCCACGCTTTCCTATGAGGACAATGTCCGTTTTACCAGATCCGTTGTCCAGGCGGCCCGGGAAAAGGGCGTTGATGTTGAGGGAGAGCTGGGACATGTGGGTCAGGTTGCCGCGGGAGACGTGTACACGGACGAGAGCGGCTTTACCCTGCCGGAGGAGGCTGCCTCCTTTGCAGAGGAGACCGGGGTGACTTCCCTGGCGGTGGCCATCGGCAGCTGCCACGGTATGTATAAGGCGGAACCAAAGCTGGCTCTGGATCGGCTCCAGGAAATCCGCCGGGCCACCGGGGTTCCTCTGGTGCTGCACGGCGGTTCCGGAATCCCCGAGGATCAGCTGGAGAAGGCCTTCCGCATGGGAATCAACAAGTTCAATGTGGCAACGGAATATCTGATCCTGTATGAGCAGCTGCAGCACACGTTCTATACAGAGCAATACGGCAAGGTCAGTCCCTTTGAAAAATATAAGGTGGTTCGCAGCGGGCTGGAGGAATACATCGCCCGGAAGCTGCAGCTGTGCACCATGAAGGTGTGAGGTTACGGTTATGGGAAAAGTGTTTGATGTGATCGGTGTGGAGAATATGATCATGGACTTCGCGGTTCAGATCAACCGTCTCCCGAAAACCGACGGGATTTCCCGGGTCTTTGACTATTCCTGGGGCTGCGGCGGCAACGCTGGATCCGCCATCGTTGCACTGGCCAGAATGGGCGCACGCTGCGGAATGCTGGGCACCACCGGCTGCGACCGCTTCGGTGATTTCTGCAAGGAGGATATGGCACGCCACGGTGTGGATGTGTCCCATATCCGGCAAACCCAGGGCGACACAACCTTCTGCATCTGCCTTGCGGAAAAGGAAACCCAGGGCCGCAGCATTCTTGGAAAGATCGGCAACGCGCCCAGCCTTACGCCCGAGCAGGTGGACGGGGAGTACATCGCCTCCGCCAGGGCTATCCATGTGGCGCTTCCCTTCTCCGGGGCAACCAGGGCTGCCATTGATCTGGCCCGGCGTCAGGGTGTGCTGGTCTCCGCTGACGCGGGCGGACCGGTGGACTATGCCATGGATGTGGTAAAATGCTCCGATATCCTGATCATGTCCGAGTCCTTCTACGGAGCTCTGTTCCAGGATACCGGGTACGAGAAGAACTGCCGGAGCCTGCTGGCCTTTGGCCCCTCGGTGGTCATTGTGACCCTGGGCAGCAAGGGCTGCGCGGGAGCGAACAAGGACGGCTCCTTTACCCTGGAGTCATTCAGCAATTCTGGCTATGAAATCGCAGATACAACCGGCGCGGGCGATGTTTTCCATGGCGGCTTTCTCTATGCCTGGCTGGAACGATACCAAAAGCCCGGCTGGAATTATACGCTGAAAGATTGCGCACGTTTTGCCAGTGCGGTGTCTTATATCAACTGCCTGACCCTGGGAGGAAGAACCGGCATTCCGACCCTGGAGATGGTAGATACCTTCCTGAAAACGGGTATGGTAGAAACCTCGCAGCTGGATGAGCGGAGGAACTTCTACAAAACGGCAATGTTCAAATAGAAAGAAAAGAGGAGGATTATCCCATGAAGAAAACAACGAGCAATTACAGAACCGGTAAGTTGGAGCGTTTCAATTACAGCTTCTACTTCCTCGGGCAGGGCATGACCTTTGTCATCATCTATTCCTTCCTGCAGCAGTACGCCCTGGACGCAGGCATTTCCGCACTGATGTTTGCGGGTGTGGCTCTTGCGATCAAGGGCTGGGATGCCATCAATGACCCGATCTTTGGCGTTCTGCTGGAGAAGGTCCATCTGAAAGGCGGAAAATACATTCCCTGGATCCGTTTGAGTGTCATTGCGATCCCCTTAACCACGGTTCTCATCTTTGCGATCCCCAGCGGCCTGCCCATGGGTTGGAAAGTGGCATGGCTCGTCATTGCGTATGTCCTGTGGGATACCGCTTACACCATCGGTGACGTTCCTATCTATGCCATGAGCACCGCTATGACCGATAACACCGAGGAACGCACCTTCCTGATCTCCCGCGGCAGATTCTTTGGCTCCATTGCCATGTTCCTGCCCATGTTCCTGCTTCCGCTGGTTCGCTCCTCCCTGGGCGGCTGGACAAATACCGTGCTGGTATTCGGCATCTTCTGTCTCCTTACCATGATTCCAGTCAGCTTCACCGCGAAGGAACGCGTGCAGAGCGAGTCCGAGAATGGCAAGGATCCCACCCTGAAGGAAATGCTGCGTTATGTTGTAGGCAACAAGTACCTGCTGATCTTCTATATTGCCTTCGTGCTGTACTACACCTTCAATATTTCCTCCACCATGTCCCTGATCGTTGCCCGTCACTGCTTCGGCAACGAGGCTTACAGCTCCCTGATGTCCCTGGCACTGCTGGCACCTCCCATGATCTGCGCCCTTCTGGTTCCTGTCTTTATCAAGTTCTTGGATAAATACCATCTGTTCCTGGGTTCCCTGATTTCCATGAATCTGCTGCTGATCGTCACCTACTTCGTTGGCTACAGCAACTTCACCGCGTTCATTCTGCTGACCCTGCTGCGCGGCGTGGGCTACGGCTTCGTATCCACCCTGCTGTACACCTTCATTGGTGACTGCTGCGAATATGGCACCTTCAAGACCGGCATCGACGCCAAGGGCGTGGCCTTTGCGGCGCATACCTTTTTCACGAAGCTCATGGGCGCAACCGCCACTGCACTGTCCTCCGTGTGCCTTGCCGTCATCGGTTATGTGGAAGGCGAGGGCGCAACGCAGCTGGCCACACTGCCGGACAACCTGTGGAAGCTGTTCTGCCTGGTTCCCGTCCTGGGTATGGTGCTCGCTATGCCCATTTTCCTCAAGTACAAGCTGAATGATAAGGACGTCGCCATCATGGCCAAGTGCAACTCCGGCGTCATCACCAGAGAGGAAGCGGAGGCAACGCTGTCCCGCAAGTACTAAGGGGCCGCTGAAGGTATTGCCGTGCCTTCCGATTTCTGCCGGGCTTCGCCAGGCATCTTTCCGAGTGCCCTTTTGAGGCTGCCAGCAGGTTTTCCCGTTCAGCCGGTCGGTATAGGCTGAACTGGGAGGCTTTGGGTCCTCATGCGCATTCCAAAGTGTCACAGGACGAAAGGGTTCGGGGAGGGATTGCAAAATCACTTCCCGAACCGTTTTTTCAAAATTATGCTTATCGCGTTAGCTCAGCTGCTTGAAAAATCGGTGTTTGGCGCTGCGTGTCAAAGTTTCCTGTCATTGCGAGCCAGTGCGCACACTGGCTCGCAATGACACCGTTATTCTTCAAACACCAATTTGTCTGTTTGCGGACTTTAGACGATAAGCGCATTTAAAATTACAGCTGTGAGAGGAGAGAACTATGAATTCACTGTTTCGGGTTAACGGAAAACCATTCTTTTCCATAGGTGGCCAGACAAATAATTCCACATCCTACAGCCGCGACAAGGTAAGGCATGCCATGGCCACCGCAAACAGAGTTGGCCTCAATACCATTGCCGCGCCGGTTTATTGGGAGCTGTTGGAGCCTCAGGAGGGACAATTTGATTTCTCCCAGTTGGAAATGCTTCTGGAGGAGGCACGCGAGCATGGGCTGAAGCTGGTAGTTCTGTGGTTTGGCACCTGGAAAAACGGAAACTCCCATTATGTTCCCCAATGGCTCAAGCGGGATACCAGGCGCTTCCTCTGGGCCCGCGCGGCGGATGGCGTTCCCGTTTGCAGCCTTTCTCCCCACTGCGAAGCCACCCTGGAAGCCGATAAGAAGGCCTTTGGTGCATTGTGCAGCCGGATCGCCCGGATCAACTCCGACAGTACCATCCTTGGTATCCAGGTAGAAAATGAGCCGGGGCTGATTGGAACCCCCAGAGACTACGGCCCCGAGGCTCAGAGGCTGTTTTGCGAGAAGGTTCCCCGGGAAGTGGCGGAGCATATGGGCCGACAGGGGACCTGGGAAGAGGTCTTTGGCTATGATGCGGGTGAGTTCTTTACTGCCTGGGCCATTGCAAGGTATATAGACCGGGTGGCGGCTGTGGGAAAAGCTGCGCTTGACCTTCCGATGTACACCAATGTCTGGCTGGGGGAGATGCACAACCGCGTTGCCGGCATCGACTATCCCTCCGGCGGGGCAGTGACCAAGACCCTTTCCGTTTTCCGGCTGGGCGCACCCACCCTGGATACCATCAGCCCGGATATTTACCTCCAGGATCAGAAAACCTGGGATACTTTGAATGCCGCCTATCAGGATGGTACCCATCCTTACTATGTGCCGGAGCTGCTCCCCGGGCCTCTGGCGGCAACCCGGGCAATTCAGGCTGTGGTTGAGAATGGGCTCAGCGGAGTTCACTACTTTATGATCGATGTGTTCAGCCTGCCGGACGGAACGCTGACACCCCGGTTCCGGGAGGCCGCCGAGGCAATGGGGATCCTTCGGGATATGCGCGTTCTGATCGAGCGGTATCAGGGAACGGACAAGCTCTACGCGGTGACGCAATATGAAGGTATGTCTGAGCAATATATTGACTTCGGAGACTACATCGGCAGCGTTCGATTCGCGTCGAAAAACGGCGATCTGATGGCGAAAAACACGGATCAGACCATGGATAACTGCCATTTTGCCTTACCGGATGATCCCCGCAGAGGCAAGGGGATCATTTGCTACGAAGGAAACGGGAGATTCTATCTGGCTGGATCCAACTACCGTTTGATGCTGTTTCCGAAGGATCATGTGGTTTGCTCTACCAGCCCTGCGCACAGCGGTGACTTCCTGAACCAGCGGGCGCAGCCCTTCCTGTCCGTTTGCGAGGGCCGGTTCGATGCTTCGGGGAACTACCAGGTAAGTGGACGCAGAAACGGTGACGAGGCGGATTACGGGTTCTGGGTCACGCCGGATGTGGGCGTTGTCCGTGTGGAGATGAATTTGGATTTTTACCGGGATTGCCGATAAGATATCTATGGCAGCACGGCCAAACGGCACTGCCTGTCAGATTGCTGGATAATCCGCATTGGGCCGCAAAAGGAAGCCGGACAGCGCCAAAGAGAGCTTCGAAAGGCGCAGCGTCTGTCTCACGAATGCAAAAATATTCAAAGAAAAGAACCGTCCTTGCGAATCGGTGACCGTGATCACTGATTCGCAAGGACGGTTTTCTTTTTTACGTTGTGCTGTTTGACGAAGCCTCCCCTCGGGAAGCAGTCCCTTTGCACTTATTTTGCGTGGGCTTCCAATCCCAGATCCCCCCATAGATCCGGGTTGGTTGTACTGACGGCGATGGCTCCGGCCTGAAGTGCGGCCCGGATATCCATTTCTGTGGTCAGCAACCCGCCCGCGATAATGGGGACGGAACAGTAGCCGGTGAGCTGCTTGACGATGGAGGGCATCATGCCGGGAAGCATTTCCAGAAAGTCCGGACGATTGCTGGTAATGTTCCGCTGCGCCCGCTGAAGGGCAACGCCATCCAGGAGAAAGATTCGGTAAACCGTCAGAAGTCCCAGTTCTTTGGCTCGTTTGATCATATTGGTATGGGTGGTGAGAATGCCAGAGGCACAGGTTTTCTGGGCAATGAAATCCACGGAAACAGGAACCGATGCGAGTCCATCCACCAGATCGATATGCACAAAGACCTCCTTGCCGCTGTCGGAGATTCTCTGACAGTATTCTGATACGTTCAATATATTACAGCTGAGCAGAAACACAACCTTAGCGTTGCAGTTTATGACGGCATCAAGCCCTTCATCGTTTCGGACGGAGGCCACAAGGGGGTTTTTCAACAGTCTGGTCAAGGTGTCTTTTTTTGAATGCAGCATGATGTTCCTCCCGTTTCGCAATAGAATGATGTCCGTACCTATGAATCAACGTGTCTATTTTATCACAAAAAGTGTGTATGTCAAATACTTTTGTGCTTATCGGATAAACTCAGCAACCCATCCACAGAATTGAATTCCCTCAATTTGTTGGACAAAAAATTCTTGTAGGCACCAAGAAACTGGTAAAACGCAGGGCATTTGAGAAGCCTATCGAAGGTCAGGCGGCAAATTGATGATGGAACCCACCAATTCTGTTGCGTACCAAAAAACCATTGCAAATAAAGGAGTTTTGAAATAAACGAAATTAGGTATTGAAGGATCACTTTACGACTATCGTTTCTTCATGTGACCCCTGATTCTTTACAACGCCTGACAAAAATACACAGTTTTGCAGTAACAAATGCACCTTATATTTTTCCGCTCCATCCTAGAATATCTACAGCCAGATATATTGCCTAGGAACATGGTACAGAATATTTGCATGCCTGATGGAATATCCAGATACAGCAGCTTAAAAGTCAATCTTTATGAAGAAATATTTATAGTATACTTCTAATATTTATTGACAAAAATTGATTTTCAGGGTATTCCTATAAGAAAGGAGTTGATCGCATTGGCAATTACAACAAAGGAAAGTATCCTGAAAGTCCTGAGTGCCTATAACCCTTGGTGGAAAACCGGGATGGTCAGCGCGCAAATGTCAAAAACCTATAAACGGTTTGCGTTTTACGAAGCGATGAAGCGGCTGACGGATAAGGGGATCCGTCGTTCCGTAGTCTTAACAGGGACGAGACGCGTCGGGAAAACAACGATCCAGTACCAGATGATCGAGGCACTTTTAAGATTCGGGATCCCGCCTCAGAAAATTGTTTTTATTTCTCTGGATCACCCCATGCTGAAACTCAGTCAATTTCAGGATGTCCTGGAGTGCTATCACGAAAACATCTACGCAGAACAGGATGTTTATTACTTTTTCGATGAGGTGCAGTATGCACAGGACTGGGATCGCTGGTTAAAAATCATTTACGATACACAACCGGATACCCATGTCGTTGCAACCGGTTCTACCAGCCCGGCATTGATGAAAGGCAGCAGAGAGAGCGGCGCCGGCCGCTGGACGGTTATCCAGGTTCCCACCATGTCTTTTTACGAATACTGTGAACTGCTGAATTTAGACAGACCCAACATTGCTTCCGATTTAAAAGTCACAACGCTGCTCCACAAAAGTCAAATTGAGCGGACGCAAATTATGATGCAGCTTTCCAAAGTCCAGAACCACTTTATGCGGTATTTGCAGGTTGGCGGTTTCCCGGAATTGGCACTGGCTGACAATGATTTGATGGCACAGCAGATCATGCGGGAGGATGTTGTGGATAAGGTTCTGAAACGGGATCTTCCCTCCCTGTACAATATTCGCAATGCAACAGAGCTCGAGAGAATTTTCTTATACCTCTGCAATGTATCTTCGGAAATTGTATCCATTGAGGCGATCACAAAAGAACTGAACGGCGTATCCCGCACGACCGTAGAAAACTATATCCAGTATCTGGAAAGCGCAAATCTGATTTACCAGAGCTGGCCGGTGGATATGGCGGGGAAAAAGGTGCTGAAAGCGCGGCCAAAAATCTATATTGCAGACGCTGCCATCCGAAATGCCGTTCTGATGGATGACTCCGTTCTGACAGACCCTGTTGAGATGGGTAAAATCGTTGAAACTGCCGTTTACAAGCATGTTGCCGCATTTTACTATCAGTACGCCACCTCCGTCGGCTATTTCAGAGGCGGCAAAAAGGGAAAAGAAATTGATATTGTGGTGGATTACCCGAACACAAACAATATCCTGATTGAAGTCAAATACCAGGAAGGCGCGCCAATTGCGAATGATGATGCCATTGTGGAATTGTGTGAGGAATCGTCGGCAGCAATTATCATCACTAAGAATGCAGACGATTTTGGCGTTCACAATACAAAGTGTGGCAAGGATTTGCTGCGAATTCCTGCGTTTGCTTTCCTTTATTTACTTGGAAATGCGGAAAAACATGGCTACCGCGGAATTGAACAATAAACCGCTGTGCCGCATGATTTGAAAATAGAATGGCACATCCACTCCATGTGCCCGGATGTGCCGCCATCTCAAATTTTCCGAACTTTTTCGTCCAATTCCGTGGGGATAGTTTGGGGATAGCCTATGCGAAATTGCTCAAATCCAATTGAACTTTTTCACTATCAAATCCTCACTATTTCAATGCTTTTTTGCTTAGTTGAAACTATTTCATCTTATTTTTCAAAGAAAATAAGCAGCTCATAACCCGGAGGTCGTAGGTTCGAGTCCTGCCTCCGCAACCATAAAAACACCGGATTTCGATAAGAAATCCGGTGTTTTTCTAACTTTTGTGGCTATTTTTCCTTGACCTCAAATTATGCATGAGAAGGAATAGAGCCCGGCTAGCTGCCGGGCTCTGGTTTTCAGTAGTGGTAAGCTGGGTTTTCAATCCCGGTGACGGGGGATTGGTCTTCACTATGCTGTGCCCCTCACACGGCAGCTAAATTCGAATAACCTTTTCTGCAATACCATCTGCTTCTGCTGCGAATTGGCAGTCGTGGGAAACTTAAGCCTGCTTCTTCTGTCGGCGCAGATGCATGAGAAACATTACGGCAGCGAGAACAACCATTGCCAGCCCGCCGACAGTAAAAGGGTCAGAGCCGACACCGCCGGTTTCGGGCATCGGATAGTACTTTTTCGTGTTCCGGATTTGAATGATCCCGGATCCTGCACTGTCATTGGGTCGGAAGGCTGCTCCATCGGATGTTTCCTGCCATGTTTCCCCGTCAGTCGAGTACTCCGTGGTAAAGCTCTGTGGTGGCACGACTTTTCTATTTCCGGAGCCATCAAAGTAATATACTTCCTTCTCCTTGACAGAATAGATATAGTTCTTGTCTAATTCGTACCACGTATGTTTCCATGCTCCGGCTCGATTCAGAACATTTTCTTCACCCACGGATTCCCATTCAGCAGCCTCGTTTCCTATATTCTTTCTGAACAACTGAACAGTCACACAATAGGTATAGTATTCGTTTGCGTCCACATAGCTTGCCCATTGCTTTTGAACCGTTACATTCACGGTTTTCTCTTTCTGGACATTCACGAAAGCAACACTATGGAAAACAGCTGGAAATCCCCTCTTTTACCCGGGAACTGCTTGCGCAGATGCGAATGCCACTGTTGGAATACTACCCCGCCCGCGACCGGGAGCTGATTGCCGACCGGGTTTGCAAAACGATTTTGCTGCGGCAGAAATGTAGATGAACGCGGCATCGCTGCAAAACCCATTGTTTTCCATGCAGCAATGGCGTATACGAAACACACCAAATATCGAACCACAGGAGAAACCCCACCATGATCTTTCTTTGCTACCCCAAATGCACTACCTGCCAAAAGGCCCAGAAATGGCTTGACGCAAAAGGCATCCCATACGAGACCCGCCACATCAAAGAACAAAATCCAACCGAAACAGAGCTCCGGCAGTGGCATCAGAAAAGCGACCTTCCGCTGAAAAAGTTCTTCAATACCAGTGGGCTTCTTTATAAGGAAAAGCACTTAAAAGAAAAGCTTCCGCTCTTATCCGAGGACGAAATGCTGACCCTTCTGGCGGAGGACGGAATGCTTGTCATGCGCCCGATGCTGATCAGGGACAATTTTGTGCCGATGACCCCCTCTGTCTGCATCGCGCAGATTCCCATCCCCATAGAGTATATCTGCACATCGTATTTTTCACCGCGTTTTTCCCAATATATAGGGAAAAATGCGATTTTTCATTTCAAACAGACTCCTTTATAATGAATACACATTCAGGCTTGTGGCCAAATTAGGAGGATTCCCATGGACTATCACATTTTAGCTATAAACCCCGGCTCCACTTCCACAAAAATCGGTTTTTTCGAGGGAAGTACCTCTCTCTTTTCTTCCAATATTTCCCATGATGCCAAAACGCTGTCACAATTTTCAAGCATTGCTGATCAATTCTCCTATAGAAAGGAGCAAATTCTAGAGCATATTCAAAAAGCAGGCATTGATTTAGCCACTACCGATGCCTTTGTCGGCAGAGGCGGCGGGCTGCTCAGTGTCGAAGGCGGTACCTACGTAGCAGATGCATTGCTGCTGGAGCACGCGCGAATAGGAGCCAACGGCGTTCGGCATCCGGCGCAGCTCGGATCTCTCATTGCCTATGCGCTGGCCCATCCCTACCAAAAGCCTTGTTTTGTCGTTAATCCACCGGATACGGATGAATTGACCCTATGTGCCCGACTTACCGGCATAAAAGGGGTCTATCGGCATGTGCATTTACACGCTCTGAATTTAAAGGAGACCGCCATACGCCACAGCGTTTCACAGGGAAGGATATACGAAGATTGTCGTTACATAGTATGCCATATTGGCGGCGGTATTTCAGTATCTGCCCACGACCACGGGAAAATGATTGACGGTTTTGACATTGTCGGCGGAGAAGGGCCTCTGACCCCAACGCGCTGCGGCGCTGTCCCCGCGTCTGAACTTCTTCGCCTATGCCAAGAAAAAGGGGCAGCTTCGATTCTCCCGCTTCTGACCAAGTCAGGTGGTTTTGTAAGTTATCTGGGCACCTCCGATGCCAAAGCTGTCAGTCAGCAGGCGCAGACTGGTGATCCTACCGCAAAGCTGGTTTGGGAAACCATGCTTTACCAAATAATACGCTGCATCGGTGCAATGGCGGGCGTTCTCCATGGGAATATAGACGGTATACTCTTGGGTGGTGGAATGGTCTACAACGAATATCTGGTACAGACAATCGAATCCAACTGCAGTTGGATCGCACCTGTGTACGCCTATCCGGGAGAATTCGAGCTAGAGGCCATGGCTGCCGGTGCAATCCGAGTTTTGTCGGGACAAGAGCAGGCAAGGCACTACACGGGTCAACCCGTCTGGTCTGCGGATTCTGTCCCCGGTTTGGCTGGTCTGTAAATCACTCATAAGCAAACATCCCCGGGGCAGTCCCGGGGATGTTTGCTTCAAATCTTAAATTCTGCGTGCCGTAAAATAGCCTTGATTCATAGCCTGATAAATCTGCCCAACCTTTTGGCAATCCCCAATCACATAGCTCTCAGGCACCTGTGCGCACAGCTCATCCACCTGCCTGTAGTCGGGCCGGAATCCAGCCGCACAGACTACGCTGTCCGCAGGTATTTTTTCCTGCCCCTGTGCTGTGCGGATCATGACTCCATCCGGCTCTACCCCGCAAACCGCCGCACCGGTTCGTAGATGCGCCGCCTGCTCCAGCTGAGGCATCAGACCGCCTCGATAGAAGGAACTGACATCCATCGCCACCATGTCCCTCATTTCCACAATCGTACATTCCCGGCCTTCTTGTGCCAGGGAAATAGCCAGCTCGCAGCCTACCAGGCCGCCGCCAATAATGACCACCCGTTTTCCCAGCTTTTCCGGATGCAGCTCAGCATCTACAGCCATCGTCACGATTGAGCTGTCCAGGCCCGGAATAGGCGGGCGCATACTTTCTGCGCCGATTGCCACCACAAGAACCTCCGGGCGCAATTGAGAAATCAGTTTTGCCGTCACCATCGTGCCGCACAAAACCTTTGTTGAAGAGGCCTCCACCCGCCGACGCAGCAATTTCAGGAAGCTGCGCAGATCTTCCTTAAAATAGGGGGCGGCAGCAGGCACCAGGTTTCCTCCAAGTCTATCCGACTTTTCCGCTAAAATCACCTCATGGCCTCTGGCAGAAGCGATGATCGCTGCCTCCATACCAGCAGGGCCTCCACCAACCACAAGCACCCGTCTGGGACGTGATGCCTTTGGCAGTGTTTCCGGAACCCAAAGCTGCTCCCCCATTCTGGGATTCACTGTACATTTAACGGTCTCACTTTTTGACGTCTCCGCAAAACACTCAAAGCAGCGCAGGCATGGCGTAATGTCCTCTGCCCGATTCATAAAAGCCTTGTTCGGCAGCTGTGGATCTGCCAGCAGAGCACGGCCAAGCTCTATACAATCTGCCTTTCCCTGTGCAATAATGCGATCCATCTGCTCGGGATCATTCAACGCTCCCACACAAGCCACTGGCACATCCACCTCTTTACGAATTGCAGCCGCAAACTCTACGTTGACGCCGTGAGGATAAAATGCAGATGGATGCGTTCTGCAAAACAAAGCAGGATCTTCATGGTTTCCACAGGATACATTTATCAAATCAACTTTACTGCTGACAAGCTTTGCAACCTGAATGCATTCCGCCTGGCTCAGTCCATTTTCACTTAGGTCATCTCCGGAAAGACGAATTTCGATAGGAAAGCCCCTGCCAACGGCATTACGAACCGCATCCAGCGCCAGGAGCAAAAAGCGTGCTCGATTTTCCAGGCTGCCGCCGAAGGCATCCGTTCTCCTGTTTTGGCTCGGTGAAAGGAACTGTGAAAACAGCCAACCATGCGCGGCATGAACCTGAACCATGTCAAACCCGCAGTCCTTGCACAGCCTCGCCGCCTTGCCATATGCTTCCACGATTTCATAAATCAGCGTCTCCGGCATTTCCAGCACCTCTCCCTGGGCAGTGTGCTCAGGACTGGGGCCATAAGCCACAGCGCAGCAATCCTGATCTCCTCCTACACTGGCCAGTCCGCCGTATTTTCCTCCGTGAGAAAGCTGGATATTGGCATAGGCACCACCATTGTGAATCAGCCGTGCAGCCTCAGCCAGTCCCTGCCGAACTCCAAAGGAATCCAGCTGAATCTGCTTATTGTGGGATTTTCCTGTTGCGGAATGTACAATTGCCTCTCCGTAGGTTACCACCGCAGCGCCGCCCTTGGCTTTTTCTTCCAGGTAGGCCAACATTTCAGGCGTCATATGCCCCTGCGCTGTTACCATACTTGGGCTGGTGGGTGCAGCAATCACCCGATTTTTCAGCCGAAGGTTTCCAATACGCAGCGGTGTAAACAAATGGGGATATCTGCTCCCCGGCATAACTGTCTGCTCCATACATCTTTCCTCTTAGAGCTTCCACAGGTGGGTTCTGGGCCTTCCCTCCAAATAAGCCAGAACATCCTGTGCCATAATGGTTCCAGACCAGTTGTCCACATCGGTTGTCAGTCCTGCCATATGCGGAGTAAGCAGCACATTGCGCATTTTCAGCAGCGGATGATTGGCCGGGAGAGGCTCTTGCCAAAAAACATCAATGGCAGCTCCGCGAATTGTGCCCTTCTCCAGAGCTTCCACCAGATCCCGCTGATGGATCACTGCCGCCCGTGCGGTATTGATGAGATAGGCCCCAGGCTTCATCTTCTCAAACCAGGTTTTATCTACAATGGCTTTCGTGCTGTCCAAAACAGGGAGGTGAATGCTGACAATGTCACTGTTTTTCAACATCTCATCCAGGCTTGCCGGACAAACACCGGCCTCGGTCATGGCTGTCTCCGGGCAATAGGGGTCATAGGCAAGCACTTCCATACCAAAAGCCTTTGCCCTGGAGGCAACCTGTTTTCCAATTGCTCCAAAGCCCGCAATGCCCAGAGTCTTTCCATACAGTTCAAATCCAATGCCGTAGTCTGTAAAGGGATGGTTGGCATCCAGAGGACCCCAGATCACATTGCGAACATCAGGAACCTGATACACATCCCTAACTGGAGCACCCAAGTGCTCCCCGCGCAGCAGTCCGGCGCTGCTGATGCCGATGTGTCTGGTAACCGCGATCATCATACCAATGGTATACTCCGCAACCGCTACAGCGTTTCTGCCGGGTGTATAAGACAGCGGGATCTGCAATTCCCGCAGCGCATCAAAGGAAACAGTAACAGGTGTTCCCTTCGCCACGCCAATGAATTTCATGCCGGATGCCGCCCATGCCTTCAGTGTTTCCGCGCCCGCGGGTTCATCTCCCAGCACAACCAGCTCCTTGCCCATGCACTCTTCCAGCAGCGTCTGCTCTGTAGAATTTCCCTTTCCATGGAGCAGCTCACCAGCCTCGGTAATCTCGCAGTATTTCCGGATACGATTCAGCTCCTTCTCAGGGATTCTTGTACACAGAGCCATTTTTTTCTTTTCCATATCAATTTCCTCCGATTTTATGTTTTTGCCCGTGTCACAAGCCAACCCGCCAGCAGCGCCACAGCCATGGATGCCAGCGCCGGTGCTGTCATCAGCATTTGGGCAAGGCTCACCGAAACAGATGGATATGCTCGACGAATTTGATTCAGAACCGGGCTGACTGTATACTGCAGCCCCCGGCACAGCGACATCAGAGCAACTGCAATCTTAATTTCCTGTTTCATTGCACGCATCAAAGTGCCTGCCTCAAAATGCTTTGGATGCTTTCCCCGGTAATATCCTGCCTGGGATTAAAGGCCAGTACAGGCTCTCGCAGGATGTCCTCCGTCAACATTTCGAAGTCGGCTTCCGTGATTCCGTAGGCAGAAAGCCTGGGTATTTTCATCATATCAACCAGCTTTTCCATGGCATTTGCCAGCACATATTGATCCCGATTCCGCTCTCTTGTCAGCGGAAGGGAGAGCAATGTCGCCATATCAATCATCTTTTGCGGACAACTCGGCGCGTTAAAGCTCAGGACGTAGGGAAGCACCGCGGCATTTGCCGCTCCATGCGCAATGCCAAAATGTGCACTAAGCGTGTGGGCAATTCCATGCACCAGGCCCAGATTGGCATTGGAAAAGCCAAAACCGGTAATAAAGCATCCCAGCATCATCTGCTCCCGTGCCAGCAAATTTCTTCCATTCTCATAGGCCACGGGCAAATTTTGATACAGGATCTTCAAGCCCTGGAGAGAATGATATTCCGACAGGGGAGTTGCCTTCCTGGAGATATAGCTTTCAATTGCGTGGGTGATGGCATCCATGCCCGTTGCGGCTGTAACCCTTGCCGGAACGGTCTTTGTCAGCTCCGGATCTGCCACTACCAGATCCGGCGTGAGCTTGTTATCAATAATGACATACTTGACCACTTTCTGTGTGTCAATCAGCGCGCACACGTTGGTGATTTCGCTGGAGGTTCCGGATGTGGTAGGAATCGCTACCAACGGCAACCCCTTCCTGGGCACATTGCCGATTCCGCCATAAAGCTCAATTGGGCCGGCATTCGTCATCAAAAGGCTCACTGCTTTTGCCAGATCAATGCTGCTCCCCCCACCAACGGCTATCAGCAATTCCGGTTTAAAGCCCTTCGCCAAAGCAGCGGCCTGATTGACATTTTCATTTGTTGGGTTTGCCTGAACCTCAGAGTATAGCAGCGTATTCAGGCCTGCCTGCTCCAAAATGTTCTGGACGTTCCCCGCAATTCCCGCCGCCGTCACTCCGGGGTCTGACACAACCATCACCTTTTCCGCTTTCCACGGACGCAGTAGCTCTGGAAGCTGCTGAAGACTTCCCCGTCCAAAAACAATATCGCTGTTTGCATAAAAGCGCATCATCACTACACCTCTCTTTCCGCACTTCCAGCTCGGATCACCAGCATTGCCACATTGCCCAGCATCTCCTCGACAGGTGCACTCCGTGAAAAATCGCATACAGGCTTCGCAAAGCCTTGAAGCACCGGCCCGTAAGCATTGGCCCGTCCAAAAATTTGGATTAGCTTTACCCCAATATTTCCCGCATGGAGATTGGGAAATACCAGCACATTGGCCCTGCCCGCTACATCGCTGCTGCGCGTTACCTTTTTTTCTGCCGTCTGCGGAAGCAGCGCCGCATCCAGCTGAAATTCTCCATCCACCTTGAGGCCCGGACGCAGCTCTTTTGCCATCGCCACCGCCTGACGAACTACGTCAATGCTCTCGTGCTCCGCACTGCCACAGGTCGAAAAGGATAGCATTGCCACTCTCGGTTCCCATCCCAGCAGGCTGCGCACAGTGTCAGCGGAGGCAATTGCGATCCCCGCAAGATCTTTTGCATCCGGCTGCGCCGTGATGGCACAGTCTGCCAAAGCCAGCATTCCATTTTCTCCCAGCGAAAAGCCGGGAACGTCCGCAATGCCTAAGCTGGATGGATTCTCCACCCCCGGCTGCAGGCCCACCGTGCCGATGGCCTCGAACACTACATCGCCAGTGGAGTGAACCTTTCCTGCCGCTACACAGTCCACATAGCCGAGCTTCAACAGCAGCATTGCACAGCTCAACGGTTTTTTCAGCTTTCGCAGCACTGTTTTTTGAGAAAAGTCCGAGAATTTTCCGGAATATGTCTCGGCTGTCTTTTCAATAGATTCCACGGATGTATTGTCAAATATCTCGCAGCCATCCAAATCGATTCCAATTTGCTCCGCTTTTCTTCGAATGGAGTCAGTGCTGCCGATTAATAGAGGCTTGCCGATTCCCGTGCTGACACAAAGGGCCGCAGTTCTCAGAATATCTGGCTCCTCCGCCTCCGGAAATGCCACAATTTTCGGTGCTTTCCTCGCTTGCTCTGTCATTTTTTCTATAAACGCATTCATGGTCATGCCCCCTGTGCAATTGCAGCTGCAAAATAATTTCCCTGATCCCAGGATATGGATACGCTGACAGTTCGAATTCCCAGTTCTTCGGCTTCCTCAGCCGTCTTCCCAAGCAGCGTGACGCAGGGTGCTCCGGACGGCAGCGACAGGATCTCTATCTCCCTCCACCTCGGCTGTGAAAGGCCAAAACTCTTGAACACTGCCTCCTTCGCAGCAAACCTGCCACGGAAAAAATCTTCCGGATGCTCTCTACTCATACCAAGCTGAATTTCCTTTTCCGTAAATGTCCGCCTCAGAAACGGGTCTTCTGGATGTAGGCACGGCAGCGGAATCGTCTCCCGGTTCAGCAGGTCTACACCAATTCCGCAAATCATATTTTACTCCTCGTCCAGACCTGCTACATACTCTGCCGCCTCTCCAAGCGTTGTACAGCGGCGGAACTTCAAATAGGGCACCTCCACATCGAAAGCGTCCTCCAGGGCAGTGGTAATCATCGATATGTGGGCAGATTTTGCGTTCATAGATGCAAAAGTAGTTTCCGCATTCAATTGCTCCGGTGACACACCCCAAATGGGCGCAGCTCTTTGAATGATCTTCTCCAAAACCTGATTCTTATCCATAACAAGCAATCCTTTCTTTTCTATTAACGAATCATAATATCTCCATCCTGGAATTTGGGCGGAACCACAGGAATCTGTAAGAAGGCCACATGCTCTCCGCCGGTATGCAGGATATGGTCTCCGTGGTTATCCGTGTCCCAAATCAGTGGTTCAAACCAGTCCTCACGAATATATCGTCCGGCAATCTGAACCCGGATCTGCTGTCCCTTATGCCAGAAGCGGCTGGTAGGAACCAGCTCTATATCCACAGGCACGATTTCACCGGGCTTCAGCTTCTGTTCATCGACATGGGCCTGAACAGGACAGTAGTCCGTAGAAAGCTTTTCATCCAGCCTTCGCCGAGATACCCGGAGCTTCCCCCAAACCCCTGGGTGCGGCTCACCGAACAGCGTAATGGGGAGAAATTCCCCCGTTGTGCTCAGCTTCTGGACATTGACAAACAAATCCATATCGTCATAGTCCGCTGCTTGAACATACAGCCGCAGCTTCATATAGCCCGTCAGCTCCGTATCCTCCGGGAATCGGTAATCAAAGGTAGCCTCTCCTGTGGCGCTGTCGTAGCTTACACTCGCCTGCTGCTCTACAGGCTCCGCCTGCATAGAGCCGTCAGCAGCGTTCAGATACAGCTTCCGATACTGGGTTCGTTTTAACGGGAAACTCTCCTCAGACCGATTGTTCATGTAGTTCATATCATAAACATCCTGCACTTCGATACGAACCTTCGGTGTCAGCTCCCATCCATTTCGCTCCAGTTTCAGATAGCGCGCAAAGAAACGTTCGAGCTCTGCCAAATTTTCACTGTTATATGCATCAGGCCACTCAAAGTTCCGATGGGCACGAAGCCATTTTTTTGTGGACTTCACCTTACGGAAGGCATTGATTGAGCCGCGCAAATGGAAATGGTTCCAGCAGGCTGTCTGATAGACCGGAATTTTGATATTCTTCCAAATAGGGTCTTTGTCTTTCCAATAGTCACAGTTGATAAAAGGATATTTTTCATAGTTGAGGGGCATATTGTCGATATAGTTTGGGCCAACCGCGTCCCGCATCACCAGCTGGACAAAGGATTGTGCAGGAATGCCGCCCTCGGCCAGGGACTCCCGATACATATCCGTGGTGGACTCCCAAGGTGCAATGCAGGCCAAATGCGGTGGGCACTGCGAGGCAATCCGCCACTGTGTCATCGCGACACAGCTATTGCCGCTAAGGCCGCAGCGGCCATTGCACCACTCCTGCTGCGCTGCCCATTCAATGAAGTCGTACCCGTCGCGCCCATCCTGGGAGCCGAAGCAGATAAAATCGCCCTCTGAATGTCCAATGCCCCGGGGGTCTACATTGGCAACCGCATACCCTCTGCGGCACCAAAAGCCCGGATCGGCACTCTCAAATTTGGACATATTCGATACAGTTCCGGGAGGAACTCCCATGATCTGCCATTCACTTTGCCCGTCAAAGGGACGCTTCCCATAAAAGCTCCAGGAAATAATCAGAGGGTACTTTCCTTTTTCCTCCGGCAGATAAATATCTGCGTAGATCGTAATCCCATCGCGCATTTTCACCGGAGTATCCTGCATACATACGATTCCATCTTCCGCCACATAGGTATGGGTATTCAACGGTGACAGATATTTGCAGTGCTCCCGCTCTTCCGGAGTCATAGCGTCCAGCTCCTCCTGTGTCTTAGGACGCATCATTTCCGTCATGATGACCTCCACAGGGTTGCCATTCATCATGACTGTCTTCGTAATTTGTTTGACCTCTTCCACATCAAGACCTCCTCATGCTGATTTTTTCCAATATTTTCTGCTCTTCTTCAAGATTTTGGTAAACACGGCGATATAAGGCATACATTTCATCGTACAGTTTTTTCTCCTGCGGCTTTGGAAGGACAGTTTGATACGCCTGCGGGCGGTTCTTCTCTGGAATGGGAAGTCCAAAAGCATCCGCTGCCAGGAATATATCTCCCATTGGCACATTCCCCGCCCGATCATCCATAATCCTTACAGGCAGGCCAAGCACAGACGCCTTTATCTGTGCCCATGCCGCATTTTTTGCCCCTCCTCCTGTCAGGCATATGCTGTTGACTACAGCCCCTGCATCCGTCATGCACTCCAGCACATGGCGCAGCGCAAACGCACACCCCTCCAGCATTGCTCTCACCATATTCTCTTGGGTCGTTTCCAAGGTCAATCCGACATACATTCCCCTGGCAAAGGAATTCCAGAGCGGTGCGCGTTCGCCCCGAAGGTAAGGCAAAAATAGGAGTCCTCCACTGCCAGGAGGGGATTGGGCCGCCATATTACTCAACAGCTCATAGACATCGCCGCCAGCATTCCGGCACTGAAGCAGCCGTTCTCCGGCAAGGTTCTTCAAAAACCATTCCACCGCTGCACCGCTTGTACTGATCGGCGCATCAAACAGATATGGGATCGTTCCCGGGCGAAATGGATGGCTGACCACAGGCCCGGTTGTAGCACTCGGCCTGTCTGCCCCCGCAAATACCAGAGAAGTGGTTCCAACCGACTCTCCCGCCTCCCCCAGTCCAGACAGCCCCATAGCCCAAATCGCCGCAACAGCATCGCTGCAGCCAGTCAAAACCGGCGTTCCCTCTGCCAAGCCTGTCTGCTCCGCTGCCTGCCGTGTCACAGTTCCCGCAATCGTCTGCGGGCTCTGGGGCGGTGGCAAAAGCTGATCCAATTCAACGCCAATAGCCTCTCCAATTTCCCGGCTCCACTGCCCATGGCTCACATCCAGGCACTGGCTCTTTGCCGCCTGATCCAGGTCAATCGTAAAGCGTCCGGTAAGCCGAGACGTTATAAAACTGTTTGCCTGGAGTAAGCAGGCCGTTTTATTCATCAGCTCCGGTTCATTCTTGCGAAACCATAGCAGCTTCCCTGGCAAAAAGGAGGGGCTGGGCTGGGCCCCGACAATACTGCAAAATCTTTCTCTTCCGATTTGTTCCAAAAGCCATGTCAACTCTGAATCTGAACGGCTATCCATCCAAATCATCGCCCGGCGCAGAGGGGCGCCCGCCGCGTCTACCGGCAGCAGGCTGACCGTATGACCGCTGATACAAATTCCGCGAATCGCTTTTCCTGTTCCAGAGCCCAGCTTTTGCTCCAGCTCCGCCAGGATTTCCAGTGTATTCTTCCACCAACGCTCCGGCTCCTGTTCTGCCCGATTCTCTACCACAAGGGTTTCATTTCTGCGGGATACCGAAGCCACCGGCTTGCCATCCAAAGTTGACAAAATTGCCTTTTGGTTGGTTGTTCCAATATCCATTCCCAGCAAATATTCCATACGCCCAGCTCCTTGGTTTTCGTTGATTACAGCTTAACAAAGCCGTCGTCTAAATGAAAGCCCTAGTTTTTCCATTGGTATGCGGAAAATCGCCGCAGCTTTTCAAAGTTCTTTGACGAGTCTGAGAAAATGTGCTATGATACTAAAAATAAAAGGGGGAAACTCACATGGAAATTCCCATGCTCCATGAGCGTCAGCGTAAAATTCTTCGATATCTGAACGAATTCGGTGACTGTATGACCGGCAGTGATCTCTCCCAGCGGCTTCAAATTTCCTCCCGAACCATCCGCAGCGATATTGCAGAAATAAACCGCTGCATTCCGCCAGAGATTGCGCAAATTCAGGCCAGCCGTGGCAGTGGCTATCGGCTGGTCATTCATAACCGAGATGAGTTCCACCGCTATATTTCCACAGGCCTGAATCTGCTAACCCGCGAGGATCGCTCCCGGCATCTGCTGATTGCGCTTCTATGGGCCACTGAACCGCTGAATTTAGAGCAGCTGGAGGACGAGATGTTCGTCAGCCGTACCACTCTGGAAGGAGATATTCGTTGGCTGCAAAGCAGCTGGCTCACCGAACGACTTCGGTTTGTCCGCAGAAAAGTGACCATTTCTTTGGTTCCAGACGAGGTGGAGTTCCGTCTGACGCTGCTACGTATGTACAGCGATGACATTGACTTTCACTCCCGCAACGCAATCATTGTTCCGGATGGTTCTATTCCACACGAAGATATTCAGTCTCTCCGCGCTGGACTGCGAGATGCCCTCAGCGCCAACGGCATCTTTCTGGATGATTTTCAATTTCTCTATTTCTCACTGGCCGTCTGGATGGCCGCTGCCAGAGCAGACCGTCCATTAGAACCGCACGACTGCCCCTGCTCTGCTCCTGTCAAAGCGGTTGTTGCGCAAATTCTAAAAAAGCTTTCCCAAGTCCAGCAGTTTCCGGACTCCGCGGAACCATGGCTGTGCGAAATTCTAGAATCCACCCTGACGCAACCAGATGACCGGAGCTTTGCTCTTGCCCAGTCCATTGCCAGAGAAAATGCACTTCGGTTTGACGCCCCCTATCTCGACAGCACATTTTTCCATAACATGCTTGCCAAATTCGTTGTAGAATGCCGCTGCCGAATGGCTTTTCCTCGATTTCACAGGCTGGATCTGCTGCTGGAATTGACCAGGAATTATCCGGATATTACTCAGATTGCCGAAGCCCTGGCCTCAGGCATTACACAGTCTCTGGCTGTCTCCCCTCGATGCGTTGATCCCCGAATCCTGGTTCCCGGAATTCTTACCGCCCGAAGCGAATATGTTTCCGCACATCCGGAAATACAGCCCGTAGCCATTTTGGTATGCCATCTCTCCAGTTCCATTTCCAGTTATCTGTATATGCGGCTGAGTCAGCACTACGCCGGCAGGCTGCGCCTGATTGGCCCCTTCCCAGTGTACAACAAAACGCTTTGGCAGGATCTTCCAGGTGATTTTATTATCTCCACCGTGGATATGGCCTCTTTTCGGGCACTCCCCTTGCCTGCTGTGACCATTTCTCCACGAACGGCACCGGAGGATTTTCAAAAAATCAACACCATGTTCTACAATCTGACCAAGGACAGGAAGTTTGAGTCAAAATCCGTCCTTTGATTGGATGCAGTGCCGTTTTTCCGCTTTTCTGCGGAAAAACGGCATTTGCTTTTCCGTCATATACAGGGTATGCTCTTTCTAAAGATTCCGGGTATACTCGGAGCCTGACTGCAAAGGAGAGATGCATTATGGAATATTATGAGATTCGTCATCAGGTGCTTACGGCCATACAGGAGGCTGTTTCCCAGGGCCTTATTCACGGAACCTCCGGAAACCTTGCCGTGCGAGACCCTGCCTCCGGAATGATCGCAATCACCCCCAGCGGCATTGCTTATGCCACCATGACCGAAGAGGAGATTGCCATTGTCGACAGCAACGGGAAGTGGTTGGAAGGCAAGTACAAGCCCTCCTCAGAAACCCCCATGCATACCGCCGTTCTTCGCGCACGCCCGGATGTCAACGCCACCGTACATACCCATGGAATGTTCTGTACATTGATGGCAATGACCGGAGAACCAATGCGCCCCATCACCCCGCCCCAGGCAGAATTTACGCCTGTACCCATCGTTCCCTTTACTATGCCCGGGACAAACGATCTGGCCGGTGCCGTGGTCGCAGCACTGGGAAGCAGCGGACGCGCAGCATTGCTGAGCAACCACGGGATGTTCGCCTGCGGAAAAAATATCAAGGCCGCTATGGCTTCTGCCATTTACACCGAAGAAATGGCGCAGACCACATTCTATGCCAAACTTCTTGGCTGCTACACCCCCATGTCCCCCGAGGCAGAGGCCGCTATGCAGGCTTTGATTGCGAAGGATCAGGCAGTGTGATATAGAAAGCTCCTTCCAGTCAAACCTGATAAAAGAATTTCCGAGTTTTTAGTCGTGAGGCTGAAAACTCGGTTTTTAAGTCATAGAGAGCAAGGCTATAAAAAGCATAGGCGGGGGCATTTTACGCCCCCGCCGCAGCCTTTCAGCAGCCTTCTATTTTTACAGTGCCCGCAGGAATGCGTAGTCTCTCTTAGCAAAGTCCATGGGATTTCCCTCATGGCCGTAGTAGCCAAAGAACTCACGCTCGCTGATATAGGCCGCGCAGCCACCAGGCTGTGCTTCTGCAGCATTCTTTACATCCACCCAGTCGATAATGCCCTTTCCAAGCTCGCCATTCCAGGCTCTGGAATTGCAGAGGATCTCAATCTGCGCCGGAGAGAACATAGGTGCGCCCTTGACAAACTTCTTATCATCAGCGGAGGCAGTGCCCACCTGCATCATCTGCATCACTTTCTTTGGGAAATGGTCGAGATCATCATCACAGGTTGCTACAGCATCACATTCCTTCACATGGAGCACAGGGAATCTGCCGGAATGTGCCCGGATCAGGTCGCCCGTATTCACACCGGCTCTGGCCGCCCAGCCCACGTCCAGCTCAAACTTCACAAGGGCCGGATCGGTGAACTTCAGCAGCAGGTCGTAGAGGGTATGCTCAGGATCATCCGTAGCCTGGCGGAACTCAGAAGCATGGTTATGAACAATACCGGTCAGACCGAATTCCCGCAAATGCTCACACATCCGGGTCATCTGCTCTGCGCTGCGCTTGCAGTCATCCACAGTCACCAGATGATCCAGCGGGCGTACATCCGTGAACTGTGCGCCGAATTCCTGAGCAAAAGCGCGATCCTCGTCATCCCGCAGGCTGTGGAAGGAAATGATACGAATGCCCAGGTCGTCGATGAATTTATGGAAGTCAGCCTTGCTCAGCCCACCTGTATTGGTGCCCATGGCCTCAATGCCATCAAACCCGATACTTGCCAGGCCCTTGATTGCATCCAGGACGCCCTCCTTGGAGGTCTTCAGAATCGAATATACCCGTGAATAAACTTTATTTTCCATGATACTTTTCTCCTGTCACTGTTGTATTTTTCCAGTTTTCCTGCATAGCTGCCGTCTCCTTCAAGGGAAATGAATTTTCCTTGAAGGTCACATTCTGAGTATTCCTATCCATGCACACAGATGCGGGCCGCCAGCTTCAACGATTGCTTCCGTATAATCTCCCTCAGATAACAAACTGCTCGATATACCGCTTGGAAAGGAGCAGAGAATTCAGCACATCCTGCTCGCTCTTCTCAAAGGCCCGATCCTCAATTTCCAGGCATACATAGCTATCGTAGCCAATGTCTGTCAGTGCGGAGATGTATTTTCCCCAATCCACATCACCGAGGCCCGGGAGCTTCGGAGACATATAGTCAAGGGGATAGGCCATTGTGCCGCAGGCCGCAAGCTTCTGCTTATACAGCTTAATATCCTTCACATGAACATGGAAGATCTTATCCTTAAAATCGTAGATTGGCTGAATATAATCCATCATCTGCCATACAAAATGGGATGGATCGTAGTTGATTCCAAAATACGGGCTGTCGATCATCTCAAACATTTTTTTCCACAGCGCGGGGGTTGTGAACAGGTTCTGGCCTCCGGGCCACTGATCCGAGCCAAACAGCATCGGGCAGTTTTCGATGGCAATCCGTACCTTTTTTTCTTCTGCTCTGCGAATAATGGCCGGCCAAATCTGACGGAACAGCTCCAGATTCTCCTCCGTTGTCTTGTACTGATCCCGGCCAATAAAGGTCGTAACCATATTGACATCCAACATTGCAGCAGCATCAATGACCTTTTCCAGATGGGCAATCGCCTCTGCCCGCTTCTGAGGATCGGGATCCATTGTATTGGGATAGTACGCAAGGGAGGAAATCTCCACGCCCTTTTCCTTACAAAGCTGCTGAACCTGGTCGGCCATCGCCCGGTTCATGTTGGCCACATCCAAATGGCTCACGCCGGCATACCGGCGCTCTGCCTTTCCTCTTGGCCAGCATGCCACCTCCATGCACTGAAAGCCGGCCTTGGCAGCAAAATCAATGGTCTGCTCGAAATCATAATCCTGCAGAATGGAAGTAATAAAGCCAAGCTTCATTGTTATGCCTCCTCCGAAACATCTACCCAGCCACCCGTTTGAGCACTGCGCAGCGTTGCTTCACAGAGCTGCGTCTCCCGCAGGCCATCCCGCAAGGTGGCATAGTCATACTCGCCATCTGCACCCAAGCTGGTGTAAAACTGCTTAAATCCATGCTTAAAGGCATCCGGAAAGCCCTCAATATGGCCGCCGGGATAAGAACAGTTGGAGGCCGAATGGGCACTGAGCAGGTTTGGATCCTTTGCTATGATCTCATTAGGCTTCTCTCTGTAGCCAATAAGCAGATTATTCAAATCCTCAGAAGTCCACACAGCAGACTTTTTGCTTCCGGCTACATTCATAACCATTGTATTCTTTCTTCCGGCGAATACCTGAGATACCATCAGGGTTCCGATTGCGCCATTTTCAAACTCAAACAGGATTGCGGCCTGATCCTCTGTATCAATCGGTACATCCACATAAGCCGTATCTGCCGCAGCTGCCCCAAAGGTTTCCACCTTTCCTATCGGTTTCTTTCGTACAGGATATACGGTGCTGAAAGAGGCGCAAACGCGGCGCACCCTTGTTCCGGATATAAACTCCGCCAAATCCATCCAATGAGAGCCTATGTCCGCTACAGCCCGGATAGGGCCGCCCTGGCTGCTTTCCAGGCGCCAGGAATAATCCGTTTCAAATTGCAGCCAATCCTGCACATATTCACCGTGAATCGAGAAAATGCGGCCAAGCTCTCCGGATTTCACCATCTGATGAATCTGATTGGTCATCGGATAGATTCTATTATGGAAGTTCACCATGCCCCGCACATACTTTTCATCTGCAAGTACAACCAGTTCCTTTGCCTGCTCCAGCGTGGTGGTGAAAGGCTTCTCACAGATAAAATTCACACCGTGCTCAATGGCGCACTTTGCAATTTCATAATGGGTATGGTTGGGCGTACAGATATGGATGGCATCAAGCTCCAGCTCGTCAAGCATCTTCCGATAATCGCTGTAGGCCCTGGGGATGTTCATCTGCTGGGCCTTTTTTTCTGCCCCCATAGCATCGCACAGGGCGACCACCTCAACATTTCCCAATCTGCGGAGTGCCTCCACATGGGCAGCGCCGATAAAACCGGCGCCAATAACCGCTGCTTTATACATTTTGTCACCTTCTTTTCTACGGAAGTACATTAAAAGGGATGGGTCTGCTCAAAAACCCTCTGCCAGCTGTCATCCCGTTCTTCCATAACCTCGATCCAGTTTCCATCGGGGTCGGATACCCAGCAGATGTAGTTTCGATCTGCACCGTAGCGGCCCCGGATGACAGAATCATCCTCCAGCGGAATCGCCTCCGGTTTAAAAGGTGCATAAACAACCTGAATGCCTTGCTCCGCCCAATTCAGCGCCGTCTTGTAAATATCCGGCACCAGGAAAGAGAGGTGGGCAAAGAAATCGTCGCCGTCATGATCCAGGCGCTCTCTGGGGGTCAGAGGATGATCCGGGTAGATCTGGAACAGTTCCAGATACTGCAGCTCCGTAACGCGCACATAGGTCAGCCACACTCTTCCATCCGGAAGATTCAGAGAAAACACCTTTTCACAGCCCAGTTTCTCATAGAAAGCCACTGATTTTTCCATATCCGTCACATGCAGTGCCAGATGAAACAGCTTACTAAATTCACGCATTTTACGCTCCCCCTCACTCAGTAATCGGATTTGCCTTCTCAAACTGCTCCTGCAAGGAACGTCCGGAAAGCTGCATTACCTCAATAAAATGTCCGTCAGGATCTTCCATCCAGGCAATCAGGCATCCATCCTCGCCCATATGCGGCGTGAACGGATCCAGGCTGATCGGCTTTGCCTCAATGGGATTGTTTACCAAGGGATGGCCCTTCGCGGCAAGATCTCGGCAGGTACGCTCCAGATCCTCCGTCAGCAGTGCAAAATGATGGAAAGGCGAATTGGGCTCCTTATGGATTTTCCTCTCAGGCTCCAGCCCGGCATTCCACAGCTCAATATAGGAATTCGGGCTGACACGAATATAGGTAATCTGAGGTGCCTTATCATCGCCCGGCAGCACCTCCTGCCCGAACATTCTCTTCATATCCGCGGAATAAATAACAAACGCCTGGTCAAACCCACATACATTCACATAAAAATCGACCATTTCATCCCATTTCTGTGTCGGGAAATTGATATGGAACAGAGATTTCACATTTCTCATATTGTTCGCTCCTTTTTCATTTACTTATTCTTTTCCTGATTTTTAACCCGCAGGCGGTCAATAATCTTTGTGCCCTGAACGTCGAGAATAACGGCAATCACAATAATTACGCCCTTCGCAATCTTATGCCAGTTTGCGTTGACGTCCAGCAGATTCAGGCCGTTGGAAATCAGCTGAATCAGCAAGCAGCCAATCACCGTTCCGGGGACATTGGCAACGCCGCCATTCATGGGTGTGCCGCCAATCACGACAGCGGCAATGGTGTCCATTGCAGTGTCAGAGCCGGCTGTCAGCTGTGCGGAAGATGCACGGCCAGTCGTTACAAGAGATGCCACGGTCACGCAAGCGCCCATGATTACCGCAATCAGGAACTTATTCTTCGTAATATCAATGCCGCAAACGCGCGCAGCATTTTCATTGCCGCCCATTGCCAACGCATGACGGCCAAATCTGGTTCTTTTGATGAGATAGGTAAACACAACCGCAATCAGAACCATGAGATAAATCTGGAAGGGAATCCCAAGAATCGTCCCCTGCCCGATAAAACGCATCCAGTCACTGATACCGGCAACCGACTGACCGCCGGAAACCAGCCACATAATGCCTGTATACACATAGCCTGTAGCAAGGGTAAGGATGAATCCGGGCAGAGAGAATTTTTGAATTAGGAACGTGTTCAGGCACAGGCCTGCCACGCCCACGCCGAGACCGGCGAGCACAATAATTACAGGGTTCATATGCAGCTTCGTATCCATCAATGCCATAATGACACCAGAAAGCGCCATTAGGTTGCCCACAGACAAATCCATGCTGCCAGAGCCCAGCAATAATGTAAAACCGATGCCCATAATCGCCAGACCGCAGGTCTGACGCAGAACATTGAGCAAATTGCGCATTGTCAGGAAATAAGGGGATACAATAGACAGCGCAACAAACAAAACGATTAACAGAATCAGGGCCTTGTTGTTCAGCATAAAGCGAACAATCGACTCCATGCTCAGTTTCTTTTTTTGTTCCATGTTTTTTCTCCTCTCACCCAAGTACATACTTACCCAGCGTTTCCTGGGTGGCCTCTTCCCGGTCGCAGGTATAAACAGCATTGCCTTCCCGCATGACCACAATTCGGTCTGCCATTCCCAAAAGCTCCGGCATTTCCGAAGAAATCAGAATAATCGACATTCCCTGCTCCACAAAGCTGCTCATCAGGCGGTGGATTTCGCTTTTTGAGCCCACATCAATGCCTCTGGTTGGTTCATCCAGGATCAGGATTCTGGGAGCTGTCATGACCCAGCGTCCAATAATAACCTTCTGCTGATTGCCACCGGACAGGGAATCAATTCGCTGATTTCTATCTGAGACCTTCACCTGCATCGTCTTAATCATATCGTCGCAGGCCGCCTCTTCCTCTTTTCTTCGAATGCTTCCCAAAAAACGGCTGCAGAATTTTCCCAGTCTGGCAATGGTCATATTGTCCTTTACAGACATCTGCGCTACAATGCCTCGACGCAGCCGATCCTCTGTCACCATACCAATTCCCAGCTCCACAGCCGCAGAGGGGGAAGCTATAGACACCTTTTTACCATCCAGGTATATCTCTCCGGAATCCGGCTGATCGATGCCAAAAATACAGGAGGCAACCTCGCTGCGTCCGGCACCCTCCAATCCGGCAAAGCCCAAAATTTCGCCCTTATGCAGCTGGAAGCTTACATTCCGGAATTTCCCGTATTTAGACAGATTCTTTACATCCAGGATTACCTCGCCAATGTTCGGCTCAGACTTTGGAAACAAATTTGTCAGTTCCCGGCCAACAACCATGGAGACGATGGTTCCGTGGTCGATCTCGGAGATAAGTCTCGTACCGATATAATGTCCGTCCCGGTAGACAGACAGCCGGTCACATATCTCCATAATCTCCTCGATTTTGTATGAGATATAGATGACTGCGACGCCTTGCTGTGTCAATTTCCGGATCATTCGGAAGAGAATCTCTACCTCATTTTCTGAAAGCGACGAGGTTGGCTCATCCATAATGATGAGCTTCGCGCCGCAGGCAACCGCCCGGATTACTTCGATCATCTGGCAGGCTGCCATAGAAATCTGCCCCGCCACATCGTCGTAATGCAGAGATATTCCATATTCGTCAAACAGTTCCTGGGTTTTTCTGTCTCTGGCCCCATTGTCAAGATGGCCGCCCTTCATAAAACGTTTTTCCATCCCCAGCCAGATATTCTCGGATGCCGTGAACTGCTGCACAAGGTTGGTCTCCTGATGGATCATAGAAATTCCGTTTTTCAGGGCATCCGCAGGGCATTTGAAATGAACTTCTTCACCCATGAAGCGAATCGTTCCCTCGTCCCGCTGCAGACTGCCAAAAATGGTATTCATCAGTGTTGATTTACCGGCGCCGTTTTCGCCAATTACGCCGTGAACCTCCCCTTTACAAACCTCCAACGACACTTTATCCAGAGCCTTTGTGCCCAAAAAGCTCTTGGAAACGCCCTCAACAGACAAAATCACTTCATTTGTCATGTGCATGCTCCTTACCGGTTATATTCCATATCTGCCCCCTTACCTTTTGGCAAAGGGGCAGAATACTTGTGTTTACTTACTGCAGAAAGCTGGCATAGTTGGACTCGTCTACCATGGTGTAGATCTTAGAAGCATCTGCATAGGAAACCTTATCCTCTCCAACCTCCAGTGTACCCTTCAGGCACTGAATCATGGAATCTGCCATAGCCACACCAATTTCCATAACATTCATGCGAACAGTTGCAGCCATCTTTCCCTCCTGCATCAGGGAAAGGCCCACATCCTGACCGTCAGTGCCCAGCACAACGATTTCGCCGGTACGGCCTACGGCATCAATCGCGTTTGCAACGCCCATTGCCATATCATCGTTGCCGCAGAAAATTACATCTACCTCAGGGTGAGAGGTCATCAGGCCCTCGGCCCATGCCTGTGCGGTTTCCGTGATATAGTTGTTATCCTGCTCGACCACAATTTCATAATTGGAACAGCCGGATGCTTCCAGGCCCCAAACAACACCGTTTCTACGACCCGCACCGCTGGCGGTGGACATTGTACCATTGCACATTGCGATCTTATAGGTCTTGTCAGGGTTTTTCTTGAGATAGTTTTCAATGAACCAATCTGCCTGCATATAACCGGTCTGCTCCTCGGATGCATTGCAGTAGCGATAGGTGTAGGAATCGGAATTTGCAACAGCACCCAGTGCCAGCTTGACGCCTGCATCATAAGCGGACTCCAGGGAGCTTACGATAGCATCACGGTCAAAGCCCTGAATCCAAATCAAATCGCAGCCCTTGGTAACCAAATCCTCCACGTCCGCATTCTGCTTATCGGTACTGGAGTCTGCAGAGGTGATGAAAACCTCGATTGGAATATCTGCCTGCTCCAAGGTTTCCTTCATCAGTCCGGACAGAGCAGTCATTCCGGCATCCATAACGAACATGGAAATGCCCACCTTGTAGGTTTTTTCGCCGTTCTCTGCGGCAGCCTGGGTTGTCTCGTTGGCAGCTGCTGCGGCAGTCGTTTCCGCCGGTGTCTGACCGCAGGCGGCCAGTGCCAAGGTCATTGCTAGAACCAGTAACAGTGCGACGATCTTTTTCATTGTGCTTTCTCCGTCCTGAATCTATCAGAACAGAATCCTCCTTTTTATTTTTTATTTTCAAAATGCCTTTCATTTTGAAAAGTATTTTGCACCAGAGTTTTTCCTCTGAACTGCCTTCAGTTTATACTGTTTTATTCTTTTTGTCAATTCTATTTTGCTTTTTCACTTTATTTTTGTCCAGTTACACAATTTCTCGTTTTTGCCATTGTATTTTTGTCACATAGTTTTTTCATTTTTTGAAAAGTTTTCATTTTCTTTTCATTTTTTGCAAAAAGTTCTTGCTTTTTTCTTTCATATGGTGTACACTTAGTTCCATAAGAATTGAAAAAGGAGGTTTCCCGCTTGATTAACAAACGAGCATCCATTTCCTCCATCGCCGAAATTGCCGGCGTTTCTCCCGCAACCGTTTCCAGGGTTTTAAACCACCCTGAAACCGTTCGCCATGATACCTTAGAGAAGGTTCGCAATGTATTGAAACAATATGGCTTCCATCAGGAAAGCGCCTCCGGCTCCTCATCACAATCGCCTTTGGTTCTGGTGTGTCTGCCCTCCATTGCCAACCCCTTTTACAGCGCCATTTTAAAAGGAATCAAATCCGCCGCCCATGCTCGTGGATTCCACATTTTGCTTCTGCCTGAGGTGGTCTCCCAGTCTACACTTCCGGCATTGAATGAAATTCGGCAATCTGCAAAAATCAGCGGAATCATCACACTCAGTGCCAAAATGGACGAGACTCTTCTGGAAACCTTGGACTCTTACGCCCCTGTGATTCAGTGCTGTGAGTATAACAGCCGCTCCTACGTCCCCTACGTTGGGATTGATGACTTCGGAGCTGCCATTTCCGCAACCAACTATCTAATTACCTCCGGGAGAAACAAAATTGCCTTTGTGAACGGCCCTCTGGATTTTAACTACGCCCAGGAGCGGCTGCGCGGCTTTGAAGCAGCGCTATCCAGATTTGGCATTGATATTCCCGGAAGCTGGAAGCTCTCCCTGCCCAGCATCTCCTACGATGTGGGTTATGCCTCCATTTGTCAACTGCTCAGTGGTTCCACCAGGCCAAACGCCATCTTCGCCGCTTCAGACGTATTCGCTATCGCGGCGCTGCGAGCCGCTATGCGCTATGATTTGAAGGTTCCGCAGGATCTAAGCATCGTCGGCTTTGACAACATCGACATTACCGCCATTGTTTCTCCTACGATTACCACCATCAGCCAGCCCTGCTTCCAAATTGGGTTTACAGCCTGCGAGTCCCTTGCCAGCCGCATGGCAAACCCCGACACCCTTCCGCGGTCTATTCTGCTGGATACAGAGCTTGTGGTGCGGGAGTCCAGCCGCCCCTGTAAGGGAATCGACGGCTCCTCGCAGCAGGTAGAGCGTTAATTATTTTTCAAAATCCAGCCGTGGCCGATCCGGAAGAATGTTTTTATAGCACTCCACAATCAGGCCTGTTTCCTCTCGCAGATCCAGGAAGGAATAGTCCATCAGTCCGCCAATCCCCTGTCCGCGAATCCACGGTGCTTTGCCGGTCTTCTCCCGATAGCACTCAAGAAGCTGCTCATAGGGCGTATCCGTGACTGCGGCGATATGGTGGATTCCCGGGCCGTGCTCCTCCAGCCAGGTTTTGAACGCGCTGTCTCCAATCGGCTGGATCAATTCAAATTCCATGCCATAGGCGCGGAGAAATGCCAGCTTGCTTACAATCCCCGTTTCCCGTTTGCCGTCGATGGTCAAATCCTCTGTAGGCGGCTGATCTCCCCGCATATAGCTCACTTCCCACGGCCCCATTCCGAGAACTTCTTCATAGTACCGCACTGCCTTGTTAACATCACGGACAATGATTCCAATTTGCAGCAGCTGTTTGAATTCCGGTTTCATACAGGTTCCTCCTTGTGTTTTTGATTTGCATATTTATCATAGGAGCAAATTCATTGTCTTTCAAACCTCCTTTTTCCGGATTATAATGGAAATAAACTGCAGCTTGCCGTTTATGCTTCTCGTATACACAAAACAGGAGTCCTTCGTCAAAAATGAAGGACTCCTGTCGTTTTTCTTTAGAGGCAATACAGCGCAGCCTCGTCCTTTTCTCGGTTTGCTGCCAGCAGAATGCTCTGGGATTGTGCCATTGCCATGCAGACATTGCTTGGGCCGGCCCCCATTTCCACGCTGCGGGTGCAATAACCGCGCTCCGGGGCGTAATGCAGCAGGAATATTTCCTGATCTCCGCCGCGGGCTCCGATGGCAAAGCACGGAATGCCGTTTAGCAGACCGGCATGAATGGCGTGGGTAAAATTCTGGCGCTTGGGATGGGCATACACAAGTTCCGGCTGGCCGTTCACGCTTTTGTACACCTCAAACCGGTCTCCGTGGAAGGGCCGAATCAGGCCATATTCCAGTTCCCCGTCTCCGTCCAAATCCATGGCACACACATCGCTGGCATCCATGGGCAAGACGCAGCGCACATCCCATTTTCCATGCTCGTTCTGGGGTGGCGTCACCAGAAATACGCCATCCCGGGTTGCTACGCCGAATTTGCAAACGCCATGGTCATAAATGCGGTTAAACCCATGATTCTGGAACAGGTCATCCCGCAGCACCGTCAGTTCCGTATGAACCTCCCCGCTCACGTCCAGAGGAAGCTCTCCCACCAGAATCTTGCCCGGAGTTGACCAGTCCGATGGGTCTTTCTTGCCGCTGTGCAGGGTGCAGGCAATGAGAAAGCGGCGATTTCCCACCCGGGTTACGTCAAACCTGTGCAGATACGGAATTCTGCAAACACATTTTTCCCGGTAGATGCCGTTTTTTTCCTGCACCAGCCAAATGGCGCTGGTCTCGGAGTGAACCATATCAAAAAAGCCTGTGGAGGCAAAGAAGCTGTCCTGCCCATCCTCCACCGGGCAAATGCTCATAGTGCCGCCCAGCTTGTCCTGCTCGTCCCACACAACCGTGCTGTGGGAAAACGCCGGGCCGTCATACACAGCCAGCCGTCCGTCGCCCTCTCCCGCATAGATCAGCTTCCAGGAATCCCCAACGAGCATGGCGCTGGTGCTGTAGCACATAGGAATGGTTCCAATGATCTTTTTCTGCATCGTATTCACCCTTTCAATTCTAAAAAAGCCGGCTCAAAGAGAGCCGGCTCCGTCAACAGGAAGATTGACGCCATCCAGGAACGCCGCTTCCGCGCTGCAGGTATATATAACCGCAGCAGCAATCTCCTCCGGAGTTCCCAGGCGGCCCATAGGCTGCCTGGACACATAGCGCGCATACGCTTCCTCCGGATTCGGTTCGCCATCGATCCGCCCCTGAAGAGAGGGGGAGAGGACAGTTCCGGGGCTGACACAGTTCACGCGTACGCCGTCTGCCAAGCAATCCGCCGCCATGGCCCGGGACAGGGCCAAAACCGCCCCCTTCGATGCTGAGTAGGCCGCCCGGGAGGCAATACCCTTTATGGCAACCAGGGAGGTAATATTGGTAATGCAGCCGCGGGTTTTGCGCAGATAGGGCATTGCGGCACGGCAGGTCAGAAACACGCCCGTAGCATTCACCGCCATCACGCGGTTCCAAGTTTCCAGGTCCGTCTCCACCACGCTGCCGCCGATGACGATTCCGGCGCAATTCACCAGTACGTCCAGCTTTCCATAGGTAGCCGCAGCTTTTTGAACCATCTGCTCCACCTGCAGCTGGTTTTGGACGTCTGCCTGCACAAACAAGCTCTCTCCGCCCCGGGTACGGATTTCCTCCGCCACCGCTTTTCCGGACTCACTTACGGAATTGACGCATACCCTTGCGCCTCTTTCTCCGAAGGCCAGGGCGCAGGCCCGGCCAATGCCGGCGCCCGCGCCGGTGACCAGCACGACCTTTCCCGTATAGTCAAACAGCGCCATGGTCAGTCAACCCCCATGTAGGCCTTCTGAACCTGCTCGTTGTTCATCAGGCTTTCGCAGGTATCATGGAGAATAATCTCGCCGGTCTGCATAACATAGCCCCGGTCGGCTGTATTCAGAGCAATCTTGGAATTCTGCTCCACGAACATAATCGTCGTGCCGTCCTCACGAATCTGCTTGATGGCCTCGAAGATTTCCTTCACAATGATGGGAGCCAGGCCAAGGGAGGGCTCATCCAGCAGAAGCAGCTTCGGCTGTCCGATCATTGCCCGGGCGATGGCCAGCATCTGCTGCTCGCCGCCGGAAAGTGTACCGCCAAGCTGCATCTTCCGCTCTTCCAGACGGGGGAACAGCTTGTACATTTTCTGGATGTCATCCTTGATGCCCTTGCGATCCTTGCGCAGGTAAGCGCCGGTCTCCATATTCTCCAGAACCGTCAGCTGGGAGAAAATGTGCCGTCCCTCCAGAACCTGAATCAGGCCGCGCTTGGTGATCTCATAGCCGGCCACAAAGGTCTCGGTCAGGCCCAGCAGAATGCCGCCGACAATTGCGCCGATCATATTGCCATAGCCGCCCATAATAGCGCCGGCGAAGCCCTTGCGGCCAATGGTGCTGCCGAGCATGATGAACACGCCGTAGATGGGTCCCAGCAGGATGCCTGCCAGAGCAGCCATACCGGCGGCAATGCCCCAGGAAATGCCCGTGCTGAGGGAGGTATTGATGCCGCAGGCCTGTGCAGCCTTGGCGTCCATAGCAGAGGCGCGCATAGCCGTACCGAAGCGGGTATGCTTCATGAAAATCTGCAGGCCAACCATGCACAGGAAGGACATGAAAATGCAGAATACGGACTCCGTCTGAACGGAAACGCCTGCAATCTTAATGGAAGCGACAGAGAAAATCTGGGGATAGCTCAGCATCTTGGTGCTCCAGATGCCCTGAATGGAGTTTTGCAAAATATACTGAACGGCGATGGTCGCAAGAACGATATAAATCGCCAGGACATTCTTTTTCAACAACTTGCGGATAATAAAGTGCTCCATTGCCATTCCGAACAGGAAGGCCACAAGCACCGTCAGAATCAAAGAAACCAAATACGGCAGCTTCAACAGGGAAAAGAAGGTATAGCCCAGGAAAGCGTCCAGTGTCAGCACGTCGCCCTGAACAAAATTCATCAGGCCGGAGGACTTATAAATCAGGCTGTAGCCCAGTGCAATCAAGCCATAGACACAGCCAAGAACGAAGCCCGAGATCAATATCTGTAAAAACACGGAATCGGTTCTCCCCTCATGGTAAAGTTCAAAAAGGAACGGTAAAATTTCTGTTTCTCACCGGGAGGCTTGCGCCTCCCGGAAGATAAGATGTGTCAGTCCAATCAGTTCAGACCGGAGGCTTCCATAACGGTGTTGTAGCCGTCGGTACCTTCCCAATTGTTCCAGGTCATGTACTTCTCGCCGTCGATGACGAAGATATTGAACTCGTGCAGGCCTTCGCCGTCGCCTGTGGTGAAGTCCTGCAGACCGGCCAGGGTCTGAACACCGGACAGAGTGCCAACAGCCTTGGCGACCGCCTCGCCGTCGTTGCTGCCGGCAGCCCCGCAGGCGGCCTTCAGCACCAGCATGGAGTCGTAAGCGCGGTAAGCGCAGTCGGAAACAGGCAGAGTGCCGTATTCCGCCTCATAGGCAGTCAGGAAATCCTTGATGAAAGCATCGTCGCACTCGTCAACGGAGGAGTAGGTCAGGTACGGATAGGCAAAGGCAATGCCGTTGGAGGCAGCGCCGGCAACGTTCAGAGCGTCAACCTGGTACAAATCCTTGGTGAAGCACAGGCCATTGTAGCCGAACTGACGCAGCTGCTTTGCAATCAGGGGCTGGGTGGGGCCAAAGGTGGAGATGAAGACAACCTGTGGGTTGGAGTTGATGATCTTGGCAATATTGGCAACGCCTCTGCTTCCGCAGGTGATTGCAATGGAGTCGCCCTTGTGAATGCGCTGCGCCATGCCGCACTGCAGCAGCTCCTGGCGAACCTTTCCCGGAATCTCCTCCCGGGGAATATTGGTATGATCCAGCTTCTGACGAACCTTGACCATCCTCGGCAGCGCGACCGTATCCGCCAGAGCAGTGACCACGTTTCCTTCCTTCACAGTTTCCAAAGCCATATGTATTCGCCTCTTTCTTATCTTACAGCAGTACGCCGTCCTTGAAGATCATGATCTCCCGGTAGCCATTGATTTCGTTCTTCGTATGCGCTCTTCCGCTGGCGACGTCCAAAATCATCTGCCAGAGTGCGTCCGCAGCGTCTTCAAAATCCACGCCGTCCAGAATCTGCCCCGCGCTGAAATCGATCCAATTGTGCTTTCTGTTGGCCATGACCGCATTGGAGGCCAGCTTAATGGTGGGAATGGCCGTCGCCAGGGGATTTCCCCGCCCTGTTGTGAACAGGAGCTGCTGGGCTCCGCTTGCCAGCAGATTGGTGATCGAAACATTGTCGTTGCCCGGGCCAATCATCAGATTCAGGCCCTTTCGCTCCACACACTGCCCGTAACGCAGGGTATCCACCACCGGTGCATTGCCGCCCTTCTGAATACAGCCCAGGGACTTCTCTTCCAGGGTCGTAATGCCGCCGCGATGGTTGCCGGGAGAGGGGTTGTCATAGCAGGGCTGGCCATAATCGGCATAATACTGCTTGAAACCGTTAATCAGCTGAACCACCTTTTCAAAGGTCTGCTCGCTGTCCGCCCGGTTCATAAGGTAGGTCTCCGCGCCGAACATCTCGGGAACCTCCGTCAGAACCGCGCTGCCGCCCTTGGCGCAAATGGTATCGGCAATCCGCCCGCAAAGGGGATTTGCCGTGATTCCGGAAAAGGCATCGGAGCCGCCGCACTTGAAGGCCAGCGTCAGCTCGGAAACCGGGCAAGCCTCCCGCCTGTCCTCCGCCATCGCGTCCAGAATCTGACCGATCAGTTCCTGGGCCGCTTCCACCTCGTCTTCAACATCCTGGGCAACCAGGGTCTTCACTCTGGAGGTGTCAAGTTCCCCCAGCACAGGCAGGAAGTGCTCCAGGTCGTTATTCTCGCAGCCCAGGCTGACGATCAGCACTCCGCCCGCATTGGGATGGCGAATCACGCTCTTGAGAATGTTCTGTGTATTCAGGAAGTCATCTCCCATCTGGGAGCAGCCGGCGTTATGGGGGAAGGCAAAGATGCCGTCACATCTGCCGGGGAAACGCTGCTGAGCTCTCTCCTGAATCAGGCGAATGGTGGTGTTCACGCAGGAAACCGTGGGAATAATCCACAGCTCGTTTCTGGTTCCCACCCGGCCATTTGCTCTGCGGTAGCCCAGGAAGGTATCTCCTCTTCCGGCAATCCGGGAAGACCGCTCGTGGCCCTGGGGCTTGTAGCTGTAGGTCAGCTGGCCGGACAGGTTGGTGTCCATATTGTGCATATGAACCCAGTCGCCCGGTTGGATGGGCTGTGTGGCATAGCCAATCACCGCGCCATACTTTACAACGTCCTCTCCCGCAGCAATGGCCCGCAGGGCCACCTTGTGCCCGAAGGGGATATCCTGCCGCAGCACAACCTCGGTTCCTCCCACGGTGACCTTGGTTCCCTTTGCGGCATCCTGGGTCGCTACTGCCACGGCATCCTTGGGATGTATCTTTATAAACGCTTCTTTCATAACCTGTCCTCTTTCTAACTTCGTCATTATTCACAGTTATGTGAATAATTTTTTGTCATTCATTAACTCTACATGTATCTGATATCTTATAACTAATATATCAGTTGTTGTAAAATAACCCGCCTTAGTCACGGATTGTCATATTGAAGTTGAAATCGTAGGCTTCCCGCTTACTGGTCAGGATGTGCGCCCGAACCGCCTGCTCCACCGCGTCTGCATCCCGCCTTTCAATGGCCTCCAGGATGGCGATATGCTCCCGAATGGAGCGGCTGTAATCCCGGTTTCTTGTAGAGGTTTCCACACGAATGCGATGGTTGTGGTCATTGACAACAGCGAACAGGCTGTTCAGAAACATATTATTGGAATAGCTGGTAAGCTCCTTGTGCAGCTTATAATCCAAATCGATGTACTTCATCACATCGTAGGACTCTGGCTGGAAGGACTGGAACTCGCTTTTCATCTTCTGAATCCATTCATCCGTGGTCTGCTCCACCGTCTGCCGCGCCATATAGGGCTCGTTCAGCAGCCGTACCTCATACACGCAGTTGATAAGGTCAATGGAAATATCCGAAACAATGGTTCCCTTCCTCGGGTAAATAATGACAAACCGATCCTTTGCCAGACGCTGAATCGCTTCCCGAATTGGGGTGCGGCTGATGTTCAGCTCCTGAATCAGCGCTTCCTCGGAGATATCCGAAGTGGGGCGCATCTCAAGCATAATGATCTTCCGCTTGATGATCTCATAGGCCTCTTCCGCTTTGCTCTGCATTCTCTCTGCTCCGTTTCTTTGTGTCTGTAATATATCACTCGTTTAATTTAATGCCAATACATCCGTGAAGTTTCTACTTTTTGTCAAATTTTGCGCCACAGAATTTGTGCACCTTCCACAGTCCCCTGCTTTTCCCCATTCTTTCAGCCCATGCGGCCATTCAGGAGCTGAGAAATCTGCATGGCAGCGGCGGTAATTTGGTTGGCAACCTCCTGAATTCGCGCTTCTCCCAGTCTGGTAATCGGCGCAGATAGGCTGATGGCAGCATAGGCATTGCCCTGCTCATTTTTGATTGGGGCGGCCACGCAGCGGATACCCAGCTCATGCTCCTGATCGTCAACTGCATAGCCTCTGCGGCGCGTCAGCTCCAAGTCCTCCAGCAGCGCCTCCGGTGTGCACAGCGTGTAGTCGGTAAAGGCCTGGTATTGGGTCGTCCTGGCAATCAGCTGCTGCTCCTCCTGGGGCAGAAATGCAAGAATCGCCTTTCCAACGCCTGTGCAGTACATAGGGTTTCGGACGCCTATGCGGGAGGCCATGTGAATCACGCTCTGCACAGGCTCCTCCTTGTAGAGGTAAACCACGGAATTTTCCTCCCGCAGGACGAAGTGAATTGCTTCGTTGGTTTCCACCGCCAGCCCCCGCAGCACCGGCTCCACCACCGGCAGGAAGCCATTGGCATTCACCGTCCGGCAGCCAATCTCATAGAGCTTCAAGGAAATGTGGTAGGTATTGCTGCGGCTGTCCTTGATGACATAGCCATGGGCAATCAGGGAGGAGAGCAGGCGGTAAGCCGTGCTCTTATTCAGCTGGGTCTGATTTACCAGCTCCGTCAGGGAGAGCCCCTGGGGATGCAGGGAGATGGTTTCCAGCAGCTGGAAGGCCCTGTCTACGGACTGGATTGCGTATTGTTCCATTTCATCGCACCTTTGTTCATAGTTCTGTAACTAGTATATCACACGCCGCCTGATTAAGCGAGTTATTTTTTCGATTTTTCGTGTATTTTTTCATTTTCCCCCTTGACATTTCCGGATTTTCCGTTTTATAATAGTTTCACGATGTGAATACATCGTTTCATATTGTGAAACTACATGGAGGATCATATCATGCGTGAGGAAGTCATTCAGGCAATTCTTGAGCACAAGATTATCGCAATCGTGCGGGGAGCGGATGAAGACAAGGTTCCCAAGATCGCACAGGCCCTTTACGACGGCGGCATTCGCCTGATGGAGGTCACCTTCAATCAGAAGGATCCCGCCTCCTTTGTCAACACCCAGAATGCAATCCGCAAGTCCATTGCACGGATGGGCGACAAGATGTATATCGGCGCGGGCACTGTTACCAGCGTTGCCCTGGTGGAGGCCGCCAAGGAGGCCGGTGCGCAATACATCGTCTCTCCCGACACCGATGAGGACGTCATTCGCCGTACCGTAGAGCTCGGCATGGTCAGCCTGCCCGGCTCCTATACCGCCAGCGAGGCAAAAAAGGCCCACAACGCCGGTGCGGATTTTGTAAAGCTATTCCCCTGCGTTGAGGGTGCTCCCGCATACCTGAAGGCCCTGTGCGCACCTCTGAACCATATCCGCTTCCTGGCCGTGGGCGGCGTAAACGCAGACAACTGCGCTGAGTTTATGAAGGCGGGCGCCTATGGCGTGGGCGTCGGCGGATGCCTGGTAAACAAGCAGTGGGTAGCCGAGGATCGCTATGACCTGATTACCGCAGAAGCAAAGAAGTTCGTTAAAAACATCAAGTAATTTAGGAGGCTATTATGGGCAGATTTGTAACGTTCGGTGAGATTATGTTCCGGTTCAATCCGGAGGGCTATCTTCGCATTGTGCAGGCCACCAAATTTGAGGCCTCTCTTGCCGGCGGCGAAGCCAACGTTGCCGTTTCCCTGGCAAACTACGGCCTGGACGCCGCCTTTGTAACCAAGGTTCCCAGCCATGAGGTTGGCAACTGCGTTATCAACGAAATGCGCCGCTATGGCGTTGACACCAAGTTCATTGCCCGGGGCGGCAAGCGTCTGGGTCTGTTCTATGTAGAAAAGGGCGCTTCTCAGCGTCCCTCCAAGGTCATCTATGACCGTGCCGACTCCGCAATCGCCACCGCTGACCCCTCCGACTTTGACTGGGATGCCATTTTCGATGGCGCGGAGTGGTTCCATTTTACCGGCATTACGCCCGCTCTGAGTGAGAACATGGTTCATGCCTGCCTGGAAGCCTGCAAGGCTGCCAAGGCCCACGGCGTCACCGTCAGCTGCGACCTGAACTACCGGAAGAAGCTGTGGTCTCGGGAGCAGGCCTGCAAGGTCATGACTGAGCTGATGCCCTATGTTGACGTTTGCATCGCCAACGAGGAGGATGCCGCCGATGTTTTCGGCATTCAGGCAGAGCACACCGACATTGAGGGCGGCAAGCTGGACTACGAGGCCTACACCAGCGTCGCCAGACAGATTGCCGCACGGTTTGGCACCAAGAAGGTTGCCATCACCCTGCGCGGCAGCATTTCCGCCAGCCGGAACACCTGGGCCGGCATGCTCTACGACGCAGCTGCCGACAAGGCGTACCTCTCCCGCAGCTACGACATCCAGATCGTAGATCGGGTCGGCGGCGGCGATTCCTTCGGCGGCGCGCTGATCTACGCCCTCTCTCAGAACTACACGGATCAGGACGCCATTGACTTTGCTGTGGCCGCCTCCTGCCTGAAGCACACCATAGAGCACGACTTCAACCAGGTTTCCGTGGAAGAGGTTCGCGCACTGATGACCGGCTCCGGCTCCGGCCGCGTACAGCGCTGAGGCAGGTCCCGGTCCTACAATACCCCAAGGGGCTGTTGCGTATGCAACAGCCCCTCAGAGTGTCGACAAACCCCAGTTCTGCATCAAGCAAAACTGGGGTTTGTTCTGAAAAATGGAAAAACAAGCGATATAATACAGGAAAAACGGTCAGGGTATCTATCCCTCCATACCCATTTTGCATACTTTTTCAGATTCATGGCAGCAAATTTAAGCTTCACCCAGTTCGTTACCTGAGCCAAGCCTGTGTATCGAGTATATCGCAGACCATGCTGTTCTTTTGCATCCGCAAAGACACGTTCAATTGTCTCTTTCCTAGCTTTGTACATCCGCTGGTAGATCGGAGTGTAACGGGCATCGTCGGCCAATTCTTCGTAGTCTTTCCAGATATGTCTGGTGACTGTTTTCACGCAGTCCTTGCTCTTTGTGCATAGATGGCGAGTCGGACAGTTTGAGCAAATCTTCGGATCGCTTTTATACTCCCGGTATCCATCCCGGTTTGTGGTGCTGTAGTTCAAAACCTGGTACTCCGGGCAGATCACACAATCATAAAACTCATCGTACACATATTTCCACCATTCATGACCACCCTTCATGGTCATGGGTCGTTTGTAGGCTGTGGATAATACTCTGTCATCGCCAAAGACTTTCTTGCAGATATGGGGCGTCTTATATGCGCTGTCCGCTACAAAGGCATGGACATCCGGGAACTGCTCTACTACCTGGTCATATACATCATCAAATGCAACGCTATCATGGATATTGCCAGGGGTAACCTCTACTGCCAGAACGACACCGTGAACATCGCAGGCGGTATGTGCTTCATAGGCCAACTGCTTCTTGTGGTTGCCCTTGACAAACAGCCCGCAGTCTGGGTCGGTAGTGCTTTTTACTACTGTTTTTGTCTTCTTTGCTTCCTTTTTGCGCTTTTTCAGTTTCTTCCTAGAGGTATTGTTGCGCCTCTTTTTTGGAGAAGCAGGTGGCTCATCGTTATTCTCGTTATCTTCATCATTCTCATCATCCGAGAATGGCTTCTTCCCATAGGCTTCCCGGTCTGCGTTGACCTCGTCCATGAGTTCCTTTGCGTACCGCTTTGCCTCAATGGGCACTTCTTCCTTTACCGTCTTCTTGAGATTTGCGTTTGCCTTGATATGGGTTCCGTCCACAAACACTACGCCGGGAGCTATGTACCCGGCCTCTACCATTTCCATGAGGATCCAGCTGAAGATCCGGTCTACGGTTTCGGTTGTAAAACGGTGACGGAAGTTATAACTAATGGTTGAGAAATGCGGAGTTTCTTCCTGTAGGCGGTAGCCCAGGAACCAGCGGTATGCCACATTCAGAGAAACTTCTTCCGCAGTGCGGCGCAAAGAAGTCAGTCCATACAGATGCTGAATGAGAACCATTTTGAACAGCACAACTGGATCTACGCTAGGGCGACCATTGTCAGCACAGTACAACGGCTCTACCATATCGTAGATCTTGCCGAAATCGACAGCAGCATCTATTTTTCGCAGCAAATGATTTGCAGGCACCAGACTTTCGGTGTCCACAATTTCAAACACGCCTCGCTCCATTTTTCCACTTTTTAGCATTTCTCTTCACCCATGACCATTATATCATGGATAATAGAAAAAGCCCAGCATTAACTGGACTTTTTCGACAAACTTTCGCAGTCTGATGCGCGCACGATTTGTTTGCCTACGGCGAACAAATCGCACACTTGCAGCCTGAGATGTATTTTCTGTCAGGTACACGCCCCGACAGAAAATGATTGAATCTTTTTTGCCGACTTCCGTCGGCAAACTCTGCGAGGCTGTTTCAACACGCTGAGGGGCTGTTGCGGAAATGCAACAGCCCCTGAAGTATATAATAAGGGGTCCGGCCGAAATGCGGCGGGACGATACGCTGCACTTAATGGGCGTGCCGTTCTCCCCAGGTAAGCGCGTCCAGCGTCAGGCCGTCCAGGGCGTCGTATACCAGCCCGATCAGCTGCCCGTCCGCCGGAACGTAGGGATTGCGCACGGATGCGCAGGTGAAGATGCCGCCCTTTTTCAGGATCTCCTTATGGACCGCCATGGCCATTCCGCCCGGGATGGAGCCCAGCCGGATGAAGGGAAGGTATTTGTAGAATTCCTCTCTGGCCCCTTTTCGGTCGCCGGAAACAAAGCGGTCATATACCCGGACCAGCACCTCCGGGAACTCTCCCGCCGGCATGGTGCCGCATACGCCGCAGCACAGCTCCTCATAGAAGAAGGTCGCGTTCAGGCCGCCGAATACGCTGACCTTGTCGCCCAGGGCATCGATGATCTTCTTCGCCTTCTGGAAGGTGGGAGGGGCCTCTGCCTTCACATAGCAGATATTTTCGAAATTCTCCACCAGCCGGACAATGGTATCCACGCTCATGGTAACGCCGCAGGCGCCGGGGGCATCCTGGATCATAATTGGCTTGTCCACGGCGGAGGCAATGGCCGCAAAGTACTCATAGGTACGCTGGGCATCCGGCTTGATCATATACGGCGGCATGATCATCAGAATATCCGCGCCGTTTTCCGCCGCCCAGAGGCTGTTTTCAATGGCAAGCTCCGTTCCGGTGCTTCCGGAGCCGAACACCAGGCGCACCCGGCCCCGGCAGACTTCCACTACTGTTTTGGCAATGAGCTCCTTTTCGCTTTTTTTCAGCGCAAAGGCCTCGCTGGCATTTCCGAACAGCGCAATGCCGGAAACGCCCGACTCTATCAGAAATTCAACCTCCCGCTTGAGGCTGGCTACGTCGATCTCCCCGTTTTCCTGAAAGGGCGTGGGCAGGATCGGGCATACGCCGGTCAGTCGTTTTTCTTCTTTCCCCATAATAATCACCTTGTATTGTCAGAATATTTCCGCAGCTTGTCCTCGTCGAACACGAGGCCCAGGCCCGGCTTGTCAGGAACGCGCAGGAAGCCGTTTTCACAGATGATCGGCTCCGCGAGGAATTCATTGGCCACAGGCAGGATGCTGGGCTGATACTCCTGCATTCCATAGAAATTGTAAAGTGCCGCGTCACAGTGCAGGGTTGCCGCAATGCAGGCCCCCTGCCCCACGCTCAGGTGCGGGGCAACGGGTCTTCCGAACACCTCGGCCATCTGTGCAATGCGCATCAGCTCCGTGATGCCGCAGCGCCCCACATCCGGCTGCAAAATATCGCAGCTGCGCTTCGTCAGGATGTCCTTATACTGCCAATGGGTCCTGTCCGCCTCGCCCAGGGCGATGGGCAGGTCCACCGCTGCGGCCAGCTCCGCGTAGCCGTCTGTATCCTCCGGATTCAGCGGGCACTCCAGGAACTCCACGCCCAGCGGTTCCAGCCGCCTTGCAAGCTTGATGGCCTGGGGCACCGTGTAGTTCCAATGGGCATCGATCATCAGCTTCACATCCGGGCCAAGGGCCTTCCGCAGCGCCGTCATGATTCGAATATCTTCTTCCATTCCGTAGCCGATCTGGAGCTTGATGGCAGAGAAGCCTTTCTCCTTCCACTCCAGGGCCAGCCGGACCTTTTCCTCCAGGCCTGGGACCGGCAGGCCGGATACATAGGCCGGGATCTTCTCCCGGTACGCACCGCCCAGGAGCCGGTAAACCGGCTGGTTCAGGGCTTTGCCCGCAATATCCCACAGGGCGCAGTCCACCGCCGAAATGGCGTCCACCATAAATCCGGAATAATAGCCTCTGTCCCGCATCAGATCGTACAGCAGATTCCAGATCACATTTCTGTCCAGCGCGTCCCGCCCCAGCAGGATCGGAGTAAACAGCTCGGAGATGATCTTGCCGGAAACGTCCGGCAGCACCGGGGCCAAGGCCTCGCCCCAGCCGAAGATCCCGCCCTGGACCGTAATTTTAACCACCAGGGTTTCCATGTTCTTGGAGTAGGGGCAGCGGTATTCCTTGCGCAGGTAATAATCATAGGGCGTATTCAGGCCCGCGTTGTCCCCAAGATAAACATGCTCCTTCCGCACCCGCAGCGGAAAAACCTCAATTTTTTCAATCTGCATTTCCATACGCTCCATTCTCGGGGGGTACCCAGCCGGAAGACTGCTTCCAATTTACGGCCACCATTCCGGCGACGACGGCCATGCAGCAGACGGTAAGTACCACGCTGGGGGCCACCGTCAGGATGGTAGACAGCACGACCATGACCACGCGCTGCCAGTTCTTGATAGGCATAAACATACAGCCGATCACACCGGCCGCAATGCCGACAATGCCAAACAGGGCCTGGGCGATTGCCCAGACGCACGCCAGGGCGCTCCCTTCCAGGATCAGCCCGGGGTTGAACAGGAACGCGTAGGGAATGATAAACGCCGGAAGGGACAGGCCCACAGCCAGCCAGCCCGTCTTCATTGGGGGCGATTTGGCCAGGCCCGCGGCGGCGTAAGCGGAGATTGCCACAGGCGGCGTAATGCCGGAAAACACGCCGAAGTAAAGAGCAAATAGATGGCTTGCCATCGCGTTGCAGTTCATTTTGATCAGGGCCGGGACCGCAATGGCCGCCACCATGATATAGCACGCGCTGGTGGGAAGTCCCATGCCCAGCACAATGGAAGCCAACATGACCATGGGCAGGATCAGGTAGAGATTGCCCTTGCCCAGATTGATGATGATGCTCGCAAACTTCACACCGATGCCGGTCTCGTTGGAAACGCCGATCACAATACCGGCCGCCGCACAGGTAACGGCGATCATCACCGCGGAGCGGCCGCCCTTGGCCAGGGTCTTCACCAGGCTCTTGACATCCACACGGCCCCGCTTCTCAATAAAGAGGATGATGACGATGGAAACAATGCCGTACAGGGCTGCCTTGTAGGCGGAGAATCCCGCGATCATTGTCACCAGAATGACGATCAGAGGCGCCGCCATGTAGCCCTGGCGCAGCAGCAGCGTTTTCCAGGATACAGCGTTTGCATCTGGCTCCACGCCCTTCAGTCCGATCCGGACCGCTTCAAAATGAACGCCAATGAAAACGGCAACAAAATAGAGAATGGCAGGAATTGCCGCTGCGGCGCACAGACTGATATAGGAAATGCCCACATACTCCGCCAGCAGGAAGGACGCCGCGCCCATAACCGGCGGAAGGATCTGGCCGCCGGTGGATGCGGAGGCCTCCACCGCACCGGCGAACTCCGGCCGATAGCCCGTCTTCTTCATAAGCGGAATGGTATACGCGCCGGTGGAGGTGACGTTGGCAGTAGAGCTGCCCGAGATCATGCCCATAAGGCCGCTGGCCACGACCGCCATCTTTGCCGGGCCACCCTTTGCCTTGCCCGTAAGGGCGAAGGACAGATCAATAAAGAACTGTCCCGCCCCGGAGTAATCCAGGAATTCTCCGAACAGCGTAAACATAAAGATGAACGTTGCGGAGGCCGCCACCGTGGAGCCGAAAATACCGTTCGTGGTCAGGCTCATCTGTTCCGCCATTCTGCGCACGGTGGTTCCGGTGTGGCGCAGCTTTCCGTGCAGGTACTTTCCGAAGAAGGCATAGGCCAGCGCGACCAGGCAGACAATGACCATGCCCCACCCGGCGACCCGCCTCGTGGCCTCCAGCACCGCAATGATCAGAAACACGGCTACAATATAATCCAGCGTTGTAATGGGGCTTACAAAGGGGATGCGCATAATGAGGCGGTCATACGCGATCTGGCTGACATAGATCATCGCCGCCAGCGTCAGTGCGAACCAGGCAAAATCAATGACGGAGATCTTTGAAAGGCGGCCCTTCTTGGACGTGGGGTAAATCAGGAACGCCATGGGAAGCAGGAACATCATGTGCGTCGTCCGCATTTTATACGCCTCAAGTATTCCCGTCGCCGAAACGCACAAATGGAAGCAGGTCGCCGCCAGACCCAGGAAGAACAGGATCTTCCCCGCCAGGTCTGCCAGCCCTTTTTGTTTCTCTACCGTATCTGCCATAGAATCCTCCATTTTTCTGACGCTCCCGGCGCGGCCGCCGGGAGCGTTCCGGATGTGGTTGGGTGATCAGTCGATGACGCCCGCTTCCCGATAGAAGCGTGCCGCGCCAGGATGTAGCTCCGGCTCAATGCCGGCAATACCGCTTTCCGGTCCGGTCATATAGTTCGCGAAGCCGGAATTGACATTGCTGAGGATCTCGATGCCCTCTTCGCTGTTCAGGAACTTGGTGATCTCATAAATCACGTTTTCGTCCGCGTCCGCGCTGGCGCAAACGGTGATCACCACACCGACGGTGCTCACGTCCTCAGTGACGCCCGAATAGGAATCCGCAGGAATGGTCTTCACGAGATAGCCCTCCTGGGACAGCGCGTCCACCGCGTCCGCATCCAGGTTCAGCAGCTTGATCGACTTGGAGGCCGCCACCTCGGAGATCGTTGCATAGGGAACGCCCGCCAGAACGGATACGGCGTTCAGCTGGCCGTCCGTAAACAGGGTGGAAGCGTCGCCGATGTTCAGGTACTCGACCTTTCCGCCCCAGGAAGCAATGTCATCATAGGTAACGCCGTAGAATTCGAAGATCTTGCGGACCAGCGATTCAATGCCGCTGCCCTGCTTGCCCACGGAGATCTGCAGGGGATATTTCTGCTCGACCACTTCCTTGAAGGTGTTCACCGGGCAGTCCGCGGGGACGGCCACGTGCAGAACAGACTCCATCACGGAGGCGACACCATAGAAGTTTGTGATCGGCTCCGTAAACATGCCGGTACCGGTCAGGGCTTCATGGATCGTGTCGGACTGGGAATGGGCAATGACGGTTTCCCCGGCGCTGAGCAGCGCCAGATTGGAGGTTGCCGCGCCGACCTTGACCGTGCAGGTGATGTCCGGCGCGAGGCTGTTGATGTACTCGCCGATCTGAATGCCCATGGCGTAGACAGAGCCGGTCTCCGCGCCGAAGGTCATCACAAGATCGTAATTCTCAGGCAGCGCGTTTTCCAAAGCTTCCGCAGTTTCTGCCGCGCTTTCGGTCGTGGCAGCCGCCTCTGTCGGTGCGGAAGCGCTGGGCGTAGTGCTGCTGCCGCAGCCGGCAAAGGCTGTCGCGGCCATGCAGAGTGCGAGAATGGAAGCGATTAACTTTTTCATTTGTATCCTCCTTGTTAGTTGCGTTTATTGGTTTTTACATTCGTATTATAACATCTTCATTCATAATGTGCAATAGTAATTTATCGTTTTTACGATGCGGCTTATATTTTTGGATTAAACGTCAAAAACAAGTGGCTTTTTTTGTACGGATTGCATAGTGCCTGCGTATTGGGACAGACGTGCAAAAATCGCCTGCGGCTTTTGCGAGCCGCAGGCGATTTTCGCATGATTTGATTTGCATCACAGATAGCCGAGCTTGTTGGAAATCAGTGCGGCCGATTCGATGACGACCGCCGCTACCTCTTCTTCATGCTCCTCAAAGCTCTCGTTGTTGAATTTTCCGGAAACACTGAGACCGGCTACCACCGCCCCAGACCTGTTCCGGATCGCTGCCGCGATACAGGCGCTGCCCAGCGCATGCTCACTATACTCCGTGCTGTAGCCCGTACGCCTTATTTTATTGATCTGCTCCATCAGCACGTCCAGGGAGGTGATCGTATCATAGGTGTACGAGCGCATCCCCTTCTCCTGCATGACCGCCGCGATCTCCCCGTCGCCCATGGATGCCAGCAGGATCTTCCCGATCGCGGTACAATGCAGCGGATTGGTGTATCCGACCATGGTGTACATTCTGGGGGACATCCGGCTGTCCACATGGGCAAGATAGTACATTTCGCCGTTTTCAAGCACCGCAAGGTTCGCCCCCACCGCATACCTCTGCTCCAGACGGAACAGCTCCGGGAGCGCCTGCTTTCTGAGCTCGCTGTGGTTCAGGGCCACGCTGGACAGGGTGATGATCTTCTTTCCAAGCTGGTAATATCCGGAATCCCCATCCTTTTCCAGGTATCCGTAGGCAACCATGGTATTGATCAATCTTGAAACATTGCTCTGCGTCATCTCTACGCGTCTGGTAATATCGATCACCCGAAGCGCAGGCGTTTCCGGCGTAAAACAGTTTAAAATATCAAAAGCCTTTGCCAGGCTGAGTGTCAATCCGCTGCCTTCCTTTGCCACCGTTCTTCTCCTTTACAGTTCAATTTTGAGCTTCACCACTGCTCTTACGCACTTTTCGGCAACGCCGTCCGGCATGGAGGGCAGGTGGCCGTCCTGGGGGAAATAGACGGCAAAGGACTTTTCCGCCAGATGCAGCTCACTTCCGTTCCCATGGAACGCAAAAAATTCAATATCTTTGACGGGATTGTATTCCGTTTCCGTTTTCAGCGTTTTTCTGGGCGCGTACCACTGATTTTCGCTTCCGCTCAGCATGCACTGGATGTCCAGATACCGGTCGTGGGCCTCGTAGCGCGGGTGGTCCTTGGCCTTCGGCGCATACTCGGAGAGCAGAACATACAGATTCTCCCCGTCGATCTCATACCGCCCGGGAGCCTTCGGCTCCGAAAGGCATTCGTTCAGAAACCGAAACGCCGCCTCCATACGCGGATGCAGACCGTAATACTGCCCGCAGTTTTCCAATGTGTCAACAATCATTTGAAATACCTCCTTGAAGTCAATATCCCCCTGCTTATTAAACCACACATTTCTGAAAATATCAACCCTTTATTCGCATTGTGAATATATTATTTATATAATAAATAATTCGTTCCGATTTTTCGGGTGACATTTCAGCGCAGCAATGTGCAAGCGCCGCAGTAAACGTAAGCGCAGCTGCAGCCAGCCGTGCAGAAAAGCAAAGTGATTTCCATTCTCCCCCACCTTTCCCTCAAAATAACTGTCATTTCTCCCACATTTCCGGTGATACTATGACTGCGGACGAAAACCGCGAAAAGATACGGAAAGAAGGAGAAACATTATGAAGAACAGCAATCAGATCAACGTTCCCCAGGCCCGCGAAGCGATGGACAAGTTCAAAATGGCCGCTGCTCAGGACGTTGATGGTCCGGTTACCTATTGAACCGCAATAGACCTCTCTCAAATAATTAAATCAACAGACGGTTTTCCAAAGTCTATTGTGGCACTATTACTACATCTGTATAAGCAAATAGGTGTTGACTTACAATACAAGGGGCTGTCTCAAAACGATTTGTCAAAATCGTTCGAGGCAGCCCCTCGTTTGGCACAGGCCAAGGAAAAAGCGACCAATTATACCCAAAAAACAGTACACAAGACCAGAGGGGCAAAGTTTGCCTCTCAAAAAGTGTACTGTTTTTCTTTTTATGCGCTATGCCGCCCCCGGAACAAACAGGTGGTTTCCCAACCGGCCTGTTTGTATTTTATGGTGCAGTTTCAGTATGTTAAAAGCCATACTTACAAGACACCATTCCACCATAACGTTGGCGCTGCCTCTGGTCAGGAAGCGGCGGAAGTTCATGTCTTCCTTGACCATGGCGAATACGCCCTCCGCCTGGATGGAGCGGTTGATCCGGAGTAGAATTCCTTCATCTGTGGAAATCTTTTTCTCCATCGCCTCGCGCTGTTGGATGAAGTATTTGGAAACATTCAGCCGCTTCGTGCGGTCTTCCAGTGGCGTTTTGTCCGTCTTCTTTTGACGGATACACTTTTCTTTGACCGGGCAATTTTTGCAGTCCGCACATTCGTAGACGGTGACTTCCTGGACATATCCCGTATCGGATTTCCGCTTTTTTACCCCTACTGCCTGCAATTTTTTACCCTGGGCGCAGGTGTATTCATCTTTTTCCGCGTCATAGGCCATATTTTCTCTGCGGCTAATGTCATTTTTATACTTTCGTTTCTTTTTCTGCTCATGGTCAGATGGTTTTACAAACAGAGAAAGCTGCTCACTTCCATCCACATAGTTGTAGTTTTCCTCACTTTCATACCCGGAATCTACAACTACCCGCTGTACCGGGTGCACATTGCACAACTTTTTTAGGAACGGAATAAACGTTTTGGTATCCGTTCTGTCCGCAGAGATGTAATTGCCGATGATATATTCACTGACAGTTGCCACATTTACGTTGTATCCGGGTTTTAGCTGTCCATTTTTCATGTGGTCTTCTTTCATCCGCATAAAGGTTGCGTCCGGGTCGGTTTTGCTGTAGCTGTTCCGTTCACCGCAGATGTGGATATCCAGGTTGTAACATTTCAGCTTTTCAAGCCACTCATTTATGGTTTCAATGGCCTTTTGCAGCCCGGACTTATGGTGCCCTTTTCCTTTGACAAATGTGGTGTTTGTCTCTGTTTTCCTTGCATACAGGCACTTTCTGAGCTTCTTTAGTCTCTGAACGGTAATGATATATGGCGCAACGATTCCGGTCACGGAGGCCTCCAGCAGCTTCGGCAGTTCTTCCGCGATGTTTTCGCCAAGCTTCGCCTGACGTTTTGTGACAGCAGTTTTCCACACAAAAGAATACCGATTTGCGTTGGCTTCTATTTTGGTGCCGTCAATGAATACGGCAGATTCCTCAAAAGAGATCTCTCCCCACTGGGCCAGTAGCTTGACCATTTGATTCAGCAGATCCTCCACCGCGTAAGGAAGATGCTCCTTGCGAAACCGCGCGATGGTATTATGATCCGGCGGACGATGCCCTTCCAGCAGATACATGAAATTCACATTCTCACGGCAGCCACGTTCCATTTCTCGTGTCGCGAACATTCCGCGGAGGCAGCCGTAAAGAACGATCTTGAAAAGCAGACGCGGTGAATACTCGTTTCTCCCTAGCCGGGAGTAGGTCGCTGTCAATCTTCTATAATCCAACTCCTCCGTGACAGCGTTGAGCAATCTCACTGATTCGTCTGACGGGATAATGATTTCTAAATTCATGGGCAAGCAGACTTGATATTCAGTCCCGTTTGCTGTATACTCTACTTGCGTTTTGTTTTCTTTCACACCTAAATAATACGCCAAAACCCGGCTCTACACAAGAGCCGGGCCTTTGCTTTTTTTGGGGGGGGCGCCTTTTAGTGAGACAGCCCCTTTGCTCGATTACTACACATTAAGAATGTTATGTGGTGTACCACATAATGTCTGCAATGAGGAAGGAAAGATTAACGGCCTGCCCCTGAACCGGGCCATCCGGGATGCGAATACCGGAGATATTGCGGATATTATCGCCGGTACTTTCTTCATCTGCGATTGCAGCGGAGAATCCTTCGGCAGCCTTTCCTCGGAGCAGCAGAAGCGGTATCTGGAAAAATACCGTCTCCCGGAACGGTTCTTCCGTTCAAGAGACGGCATTGAATCTGTGCCTTATAAGCCTCAAAATCGGGAGCGATGAATCCTACGGAGGAGCGGAGGTGATGCCCATTTGAACACAAAATCCACATCGTCCTGTAGCTGCGGCAAGCCCAGGACTACCCCTATTTCCCCGGAGGAAAAACGATGGCTGAAAGAAAAACTGTACCAGTCCCGTTACGATGAATGTATGCAGACCCGACGGGAGGCATGGCTGTTTCTTCGGCCCGGTCATAAGAAGAGCTATTGATAGGAGGTTTGTCTTTTATAGAGCAAGCATCGCAGCTTTTTCAAAGCTCATATTACGGTGATTACCGCCATAATGATTCCCGGAGATTGCTTCCA
>ERZ835980.297-NODE-297-length-70739-cov-6.212523_pt1 | contig 70739 bp, 66 predicted proteins | sample MGYA00519943_ERZ835980 | MGnify/ENA primary metagenome ERZ835980 (study PRJEB31850, sample SAMEA3708791) | human gut metagenome | biome: human gut; feature: human-associated habitat; material: faeces | place: China | collected 2014 ... | reverse complement strand
AAGAGTGTAAAACAAAAGATTTTCGCGGCTCAGACGCCGCCGCGAAAGCGTGGCTGCGGGAGGATTTCACTCTAAAGAGCGTAAATGCCCTAAATACACATTTTTCTCTTCCATAGCCTTTACCCAAGTGATCGCACTGCTATTATGGTACGTCCATGTAGCTTATGTCAAAATCGCCGCGCGACAGGCTCGCGGATATGGGGTTCTGTACGAAGTAAAATTATTTTCGGTGCAAGTGTTGCTTTTAATATACTCAAACTGTCAACAGGACTTGCCTTTCCGACCGGCTCGCTTACGCGAGATGACTACGGCTGAATGTTAGTTTTATGTTTGGCTGGCGGAAAAGTGCAATTTTTGCCACGAATTAATACAAAAATATACTCTGTGCATTGTTCTATAACTTTGCACAGAGTTTTTTACTATATATAAAAGTAGAATTTGAACCAAGTTTCTTGCCGATAGGCAAGCCGGGCGCAAAAATAAGTCCTGTTGACTGCGTAATAACGCATAAGAATTGCACATTTGAGCTTAAAATACAGTTCACGCAGACCGCAGCGTGACATGGCATAAGAGTTAAAACTGAGATAAATAAATTTTACTTAGAAACCAACCACATCGAGCAGTGCGGAGCATCTGCGAGCAAAGATAGGAAACTTCGGAGGTGAGTGGAAGTCTTACCGACGGTAGTTAGACGTGTGGAGAGAAAGCCGCGCTTTCGCTGCGGCGTCTGAGCGGCGAAAATCTTTTGTTTTACACTCTTTAGAGCGCCACCTTTTCGATTCCGAAAAGTGAGAGAATAGGGTTGCACATGGAAGCGGATAATCCGATTTAGCCAAAACAGGTAAAACTTTCCCCAAAACAAAAAGTTATTTGTCTTGGCACCTGTTCAGCCGTGTGTTTTCAATAATCATAATAATAAATAAGATAAGTAAAAACAGCGGGAAGATCCATGTTCCTATAACCTGCGCTATAAGCCCGAATAACGGCGGTATAAGCATTATCCCGATGGATGCCGTAGCCATCTGTATTCCCATGACGGACTGCGAAATGTCGCGCCCGAAATTGTCAGGCGTAAGGTGAACAAGATTCGGATATAACGGACCGTTGCCTAAGCCTACAAGAAATAGTCCCAGTGCCGCAAAAACGTATGATAACGGCAGGAATAAAAGTATAATTGCAAGTAAAACTATGCACTGTCCGAGAATTATTATACGGCGGCTCGAAAGCTTTGCCGCGATAATGCCGGATAAGAAACGCCCGACAGTAATTCCGAGATAGTAAAATGTTATTGTCGCCGCGGCTCTTTGCGCACTCATGCCTTTTGCAAGTACAAGAAATGTGCTTCCCCATGTTCCGCAGGTGTATTCTATTCCGCAGGACGTCATAAATACCGCGCATGCCATTCGTACCTTCGGCATCTTCAGCATCTGCCATATTCTGAGAGTTTTTATCTCTTCCCCGCTCTTCTCTTGAGTCTCGCTGTGCCTGACTTTCGACCATACAGGAAGCGCTAAAAAGGTTATAGCCGTGATTATGACCTGAAGTACCGTCGCATACGCATATCCCCCGCGCCAGTTGCTGCCTTTCAGCGCAAGCGACATTAAATACGGGCTTAACGAAACTCCGACGCCGTAAAAGCAGTGCAGAAAGTTCATGTGCGTCGCTTTGTAATTGAGCGCAATGTAGTTGTTGAGCGCCGCGTCAATAGCACCCGCACCGAATCCCAGCGGCACCGTGCATAGACATACTATGAAAAAGTTCGGCGCAAGCGCTGTTCCTAAAAGTCCGACCGCCGTCATCGCCGTGCTTACGGCTGTGGTTAACGGCGTGCCGAAACGCTTTACTATCTGCGCACTGTAAAGGCTTACTATCATTGTGAATGCAAAGGTTAGTATGGTTACGACGTTCGCAGCCGAGATCGGAAGCCCGAATTCCGTGTATACCGCAGGCCATGCCGCGCCGAAAAGCGAATCGGGAATTCCTAACCCTATATATGTTATGTATATTACCGCAAGCAGCAGCGCTGACATTCAATCACCCCGTAAATCGTGTATCTCTGTGTTTTCCGCAGATTTTTCCGCACAGACGTATATAATGTAATCCTTGTATTGTATGCGTGAAAAGCAAAGCCCGGCAGAATCCGTATCCGCACGCGAAATGCCGCGAAGCCCTGCCCCCGTGTATTTGACGTATGCCTCTTTTTTTACCCATGTTTCAAGAAAAGCGGCATTGCGGTCGGCAGCTTTGTCAATATAGGCACGCTCGCTTTGCGTCATGTATTTTTTTGTAATTTCGGCACTTCTTTTTACCGTGCGCGTATCTTTTTCGGCGTCAATTCCGAAATTGTCCCTGTCAAACGCTATAAAAATAAGCTCGTCCGTGTGAGTAACGCCGATTTGCGGCGCACCGTTTCTGAAATGCGGCTTTCCGCCGCCGTCGCGGAGAACTTCGGTATTTTCATCAAAGCCGATACCGTGTTTTTCCGAATAATATCCGAGACTTTTTACAATAAGTGCGTCGGTGTCGCACGATTTGTGCTGCGGCTGTTTGCCGTAAACGTAAATGTCGATTTTTTTCACCGTCCCGTTTTTTGGCGTTTTTCGGTATGCCGGTTTTGTATTTGTGCAATAAAAAACGACCTACACTTCGGTAAGCCGTTTTGGTGCTCCTGCGGAGAGTCGAACTCCGGACACCATGATTAAAAGTCATGTGCTCTACCTACTGAGCTACAGGGGCAAATATGTGTTATTTTCGGACAGCGTTAACAGTGTATCACGTTTTAATCCGTTTGTCAAGTGTTTTTTTGGAATTGGTGCGGTTTTTTGGGCAAAAGAAACACGGAAAACGGAATTTGTTTCGTGCGGCTGACCCGAAGAGGCAAAAAGCCGCCTTGCGGCGGCTTAAATAATTATCGTATTTCAAGAAACAGCCGCGGTTATAAATCGCACCTGACTGCGCCTTTGATAAAGTTATCGGTGTGCGCTTCCATGTCGTAATTTGCCTTGTCAAATTCTTCCATTGAGTAGATATGATTTACCGTGCCGGTAAATTTCCATATGCCCTTTGATATGAGATCAAGACCTCTGCGGCAGAGTTCAGTCTCAAAATCTATTCTTCTTTTGTGGCAGTTTATAATGTTTATGACTTTCATGTTCCGGAGCTTAAAATCCACGGTTCTCAGACCATCGTTGTGGTATCCGCCGACTCCGAGACGTCCGCGTGCGCAGGTAAAGGATATGTTTGTATCTGCTGACTATGAGGGGAGCGGCAATAATGAATAATATCAAAAACAGGCTCTCGGAGCTTGAAAAACAATTATACAGTGATGTTTGGGCGGTTGTTACATACACAGACGGCAGAACGGAGCGAAAAAGGCTGTTAGACGTTATATGCTACTGCATAGACAAAAACTCCGTTCCGAAGATAACAGATATATCTTTTATCGGTGATACGTCTAATCAAGGTGTTTTGCCCGAACTTGCTAAATACTTAGTCACCTCATATTAATTTCATAAAGGGAAAGACGGTTCAGAACTTAATCCGACCGTCTTTTTCTGCTGCAAAAAAATGTTTTGACAAACATTGTTAAGTAATTAACAATCATGAAAATTATATAAAAATAGCGGTCAAGATTAATATCTCAGCCGCTGTTTTTTACGTTTGTATTAAAGCCAAACTGTTACTACAAAGGCACTTTTTAAATAGTAGGTGTTCGCTTTATACCTGTTTGGTGGAGCATCCGCAACCAACTGCGAGTTAGACGAACACCCCACATCATCGTTTTCAAAGGCCTTTTCGATATCGTCCAGCGGGATATTCTCAATGCTGAGCGGACGGTTGCCCGCGTTCAGAATCATCGTGAAATATCCATCGTAGAGATAGATGGCATTGATGAAAATGTTGACCAATGCTCTGCGTTTGTACTCATTATCATTCGGCAGCATACGAAGGTAATCGAGAAAGGAAAGAATGACCGAATATTCCATGCCGCTCTGCTTTTTGATCTCGATGGCGAGCTGCTTTTCCAGTTCCTTTTTCTCTGCCTCTCGCTTGTGGATACGCTCGGTAATCATGTCGACCGACTGTCCTTTTTCCAGTGCAACCCATAGATTTTCAATGGCAGAGTCTGCTTCTTTCAAAGCTGCTTTCAGTTTCTTCACAGACAGCAGATCACCATCTTTTTTGCAAGCAGCATAAACCTGATCGGCAATGTACTTGACCTTCTCTTCGGTAAGCAACTCGGAGCAGGCCTGTACGACACGTTCTTCAATCAGAGCCTTTTGAATAACCTTCTTGTCGCAGACTTTTTTCTTTGCGCCGTTGCAGATGTAGTAGTGATATTTGTTGCCTTGTTTGCCGGTGCCGGTGTAACCTGTCATCATTTCTTTGCAATAACCACAGAACAGTTTGGTGGTAAGAAGATATTCCTGCTTACCTCTGGAACGGGCAGGCGCAGCTTTGTTTCGGTCAAGAATATTCTGCACTCGCTCAAACAATCCATCATCGACGATCTGCGGCATACCCCCGGCGTTTCTTCGCCTTTGTAGATAAACATTCCGATGTAGCGTCTGTTTCTCAATAGGCGATGCAAGCTGTTTTTGTTGAACTCACGCCCCAGAGAAGTTGTGATTTTACGGCTGTTCAGGTCGCGAATAATATCGGCGACTGTTTCACCGGAGGCGTAACGATGGAAGATTTCGCGGACGATCTTCGCCTCGTCCTCATCTACATAAAACCGCCGTTCGGAATCCACTTTATATCCCAGTCCGGGGTTGCTGCCGTTGGACAAACACTTCTGTGCGTTGATCTGCATACCGCGATGGATTTTTTGTGAAAGCTCCACGGAATAATACTCCGCCATACTCTCCAAAACACCTTCAACGAGAATACCGGATGCATCATCCGAGATGTTTTCTTTTGCAGATAAAACGCGCACACCGTTCTTTTTCAGTTTTGCCTTGTTAATAGCACTGTCATAGCGGTTACGGGCAAAGCGGTCGAGCTGATAAACGAGAACACCTTCAAAAGTATGTCGGTCGCTGTCGGCAATCATACGCTGAAATTCGGAACGATTGTCTGTTGTACCGCTCTGTGCGCGATCTATGTATTCGCCAACGACAACATAGTTATTGGCAGCAGCATATTCGTTGCAGACCTTGAGCTGACCTTCAATGGATTGTTCGGTCTGGCTGTGACTTGAGAAACGCGCGTAGATTACAACATTCATATATCCGCGACCCCCTTTCCGGTTTTTGATTCGGGTGTCAGCCATCGGCTTTCCCCGTTACCATTTCAATTAGAGTGGCTTTCAATCTGTCGTGCATGGGCGATTCCGGATCAAAGCACATCTCCACAAACTTTGCGAGTTCCGGGTTGTTTTCCACCGGAGGCTTTGCTTGATACAGCTTGCCTTGCGGCTCATCACAACGGGCGAAGATATAGTCCATCGACACATCGAAATAGTCCGCATATTTTCGCAAGAGCTCTACAGTGGGAGTGGCTTGTCCATTCTCATAGCGGTTGATGCTGGATTGTGTGGAACCGATCACCTCGGCAAATTTTGCTTGGGAGATGCCGAGACCTTCACGCAGAGTACGCAGTCTGATACCCAGTTGTTTCATTGAAAGCAACCTCCTTTTCGGGTTGACAATAGTATAATCAAAATCCGGGATGTAGTCAACTCGGATTTTGAAACTTTTGTGTGAACATTGGCTATGCGACTATTGTATGAATTACTGCGGCTGCTGATCTTCTTGCTGAGACTTAAGGATTTCGGTTATGTCTATAATAGTTGCAGAACTTGGCTGAATTTCAAGATTTTTTGCAGCAGTGGCAAGAGGCTCTGCGTAAGCGTCCACAGAGGAAAGCTGAAGCTTTCGCATTGTTTCGAGGTTATCAAGCTTCTGTCTTAACGCCTGTTGTTCTGCTAAATCAGCTTCCGCAGACAGCTTTCTCAGTTCAACTGCCTTCTTATCATTTTCGTACTTACGATTGATAAATCCTTTGATTACGCCAAGGAGAGAATTGAACTCATAATTTCCAACCTTACCGCCAAATATAGCCATGTAGCATATCGGCAGTAATAAGGGATTTTGTTCGAAGAAATCCGCTATCTGAAGAATTATATCGCCAGGAGAATGCAATGTAGTTTTAACATGAACATTTTCGGGGTGATCCTCAGACAAAAGCTTCGCTGCGCACAAAACAAAATTTGAAAGATCAAGGACATTGATTTCGTCTTTTGTCCGCACACGGAATGTGACCGTTAGCTTGTCCCTAAAGATGTATGTATCAAAACACCCGCTAAGAACAAGATCGGAATATTCATTCAAATCGCTCAAGCTGTGCCAGTTTCGTGCAATGGCGCTTTGAAGGTATGGACTAATAGTATCATCAACACCGAGAACTTTAATGACATTTATTTTTCTGCGCTTGATATACGGGCAATCGAATTTATCCACGTTGGGATTTGCCTTCGCAATTTGCTCATGCATTTCTTTTTCCAACTCTGGTGTAAATTCCGGAGAAAGATCCTCAAAGTATTCCCCAATATACGCGAACGCCACTCGATTGTTATCAACAATGACAGCAATGTCGCCATCCTTCAGTTCATAACAAAAGCGTATGCATTTATTGAGCGCAGTTCCCGGCTTGCTTTCTCCGTATATTTCTTTGATGGAAGCTTTCAGCGTGTTTTCTCGACTGCGAGTCAGCCTATCGCTGATCATAGATTTTGAGATTGAATTCCATCCTATGGCTATGTACTCTTTTCTCAGAAACTCATCAAAGAAAAAGCCGCGCTTAGCTCTAACCATCCAGAAATTCGTATCCTTGCTAATTCTCGGAATGCTAAGAAGCTGATCAAAAGAATCCAATATCTTCGCCCCCTTATGGCCTAAATCAAATAATCAAAATGGAAGATTGCAGTAATATGCATCTTTTATCTTTTGCAATTTCTCAGCGATCTCCACAGGACAATTAAACAGGAATTCCTGCAGCGATGGACAGAGCGAATACTCTCTCGGATTTCCATAGCTTGTCCAATCGCTTTCATATACGAGATTATTCTGCACGAAAAACTCCAAACAACTCCCGTAGCTTTTGGACAGCGAGGAATCGAGTGTGTTCTTATCTTCCCATTGCTTTATACTCTCAACCTGCATATCCGCCATCCATCGTGCTCCAAAACTTTGCATCCGTTCATCCACAATGTAAGCAATGAATAAACCCGTTATCTGGTCCAATGTATCGGCAATCCACAACGTGTTGAATGTATTAACAGCCAATTTTGTATGTCGGTCAACACAAGATTGTAGTTCTGGGAGTATTACTGCCGAATGTGTGGAATAATCTCGAAATGTCTCAAGACCAAACTCCAAGGTGTCATTCACAACGGCACCTCCGTCAAATGAGGATAGCAAATCAAAGGCATTATCCACATTCACATCATAGATCTCACTTTTGTGCAGCCAATCGCGAATGGTATCTTTGGAAACTTTGCGAACATTCATTTTGAGTATGTAATACAGAACGATTCGCTCGTCATCGGTAGTGATTTTGGACGTGGAAATAGCTGGCTTTGTTGCCAGTGTCGGCATTACGGGAGCTCTGGCACCGAGGAACATCGCATATCGCTCCTTGAGCTTCTGATTTTCGCGGGTAATGATCCCATGTTTTGCCGGTGGCGCAGACACGGACTCACTCACTGTATCGTAGATATACGAAATATCACCATCAGAATCCAGACGTCGAAGTTTATATTCATTGCTCAGGAAACCAAACATATTATTGGAGTTGATCTCCGGTAGTGCAATAGGAATGACCGGTACATCATCGCAATACCACAGGACGCCGGCTTCATTAAGACAATAAGCACTTTGATAATAGTCCTGCGAAAGAATTGCTATATTGACCGCACTGTTTTTCAGAGCCGCCTTTACCTCACCTGATATTCTCTCGTTTATGTCATTGCCCGGTAAGGAGGAACAAAAGACCGCTTCCTTTAGGATTCCTGTTCCCACAAAGAAATCGACCAGCATATCAGCAATATCTTTGTCTGTTGATCGATGGCTTATGAAAATGATATTTTTCACCTTCATTTCTTGTTGTACTTGCGCCGCTTTTGGGGCTTCGTGCTCAGCGAGTTGCTCGCCGTATGTCCTTGCTGAATTGTTGAGCGTAACGATCCATGGCATGTCATCTGCCCATTGAACATTGATGTAACCGCATTCTTTTAGTTCTCTTACAATGCCATCGAGCACACTTTTTTCCTGAATTGAACAGCCTTCGTAATGTGCATTTAATGCCTGAGTTGGGTTTTCTGCTTGTGCAAGCTCTAATAGTATTTTTTCTGAATTTGATGGAAGCTTTATGAACCCCATATTTTTTCTCCGTCATGGTATTGCGTTTATTTCCAAATCCTCGTCCATGAGTTTTCGGTTTACCTTCTCGACGAAATCATAGTATCCGCCGCTGCGGATGCAGTTTTCAACTCCGCTGGTTTCCTTGATGACGATAGTCTTAATAAATGTACCCATTCCAATAGTTACCCAATATCGAACTCCGCCTATCACGATCTCCCATGTGGAATCGACAAACTTTCCGCGATCCTCCCTGACGGATGCGGTTACTACCTTCCATTCGTTGATGTCGAATTGCAGTAACCGCGACATGACCTCATCAGGAATGTTCCGTTCGCTTGCGCGAGTTTGAAAATGCACTCCGTCCATGTAGAGAGTGGTCACATCTCTCATCTTGTAGCGAACACGCTCAAAAAGGGAAGGAGGACCGAACTCTACATGAAAGCGGACACGCTTATAGGTATGTTTATTAAATGTCATCTCGTCCTAAATAATTTTAGATGTAGCTGCTTTCTACAACTTCTATTTGCTCTGGACTTAGCCCATAAATCTCATAAACCAAACTGTTAAGTAGGTCATTGGCGCTCACATCGGAAGCATCATCTAAAAGAATGTGTACCAACGAAGCTATCTCTTGTTTCTTGCTTTCACTTGGAATTCTAATGGGCAGATTGTCCACTTCATAACCGTTCACATTGCTATTGGTGCTTAATTTGGCAAAAAACCAATTTAACAACCGCGAGTTACATAATCCGAGGAAAAATTCTAACTCATCATCATCAATCAACAAGTAGTTTACAGAGTTTGCACAAAATACGCCTTGCTCAGAGATCGTCATCTTCAGACGATAACGCTCATTAACACCCGTAATACCTTGCATAACGATTCGTCTGTTCTGATGGTGTCTGCTTTTCGGCGAAGAGTTCTCATTCAGATAAGTTTCAGCATCTAAATACAGTATATCGCCCTGACTGATATTATCTGTGATGAAGAATTTCTGCACTTGCGCACCACGAAGCATTCGAGTATATGTATTCTCTAATTTCACATACTTTTTGTTCAATGATAAGTCAATTTCACCTGTATAGCATTTAGATACGGTACCAAGTCTTGTGTTACCGGAACACATTTGTAGAAGAATTTCATATTCTTCTGGTTGCATGAGAGGAATTGTAAGAGATGCTTTGTCAATAATCTCAATATCTTCACGAGACATCCATGTGATAGGACTTTGAGTATCAACAAATCTATCTCGACTTATCCGCATTGGAAATTTTTCATTTCTTTCTGTATGGATTTTTGAAGCACCCAAAATACAAACTGACATCTTTGCGGATTTGAACACGCGCTTATTTTCATTATCGCGCTCAGGAAATGCTTCAAGGTAATCAATCTTATTGTATTGAAGCACATAATCTCTAAGTGCGTATGCGCTCAAATCACACATAAACGCCATTGGGAAGATCAATGATAAATGACCGTCTTTCTTTAGCAAATCAAAAGATTTACATATAAAAAGCCGGAAGATATTGATCATACCACCTTTGGCTGGCTTGTAAAGTGGAGCGTTTTTGTAACAAGCCAATTCAAACTCATTTGCCATTATGCTTGTATTCTGATTTTGTTTCTTGTTGAGAAGCCCATAGGGAGGATTCCCGATAACAATATCGAAGCCACCTTTTTCTCTAAATACTCTTGCAAAATCAAGTTTCCACAGAACATAAGGCTTCGATGCAAGATGCTTCGACGCATTGTATCTTTGCATCTTGTCTTGAGGACATCCTTCTAACTGCGAAAGAATGATCATGTCACGCAGCGATTCAATCTCGCTTTTAAGCTGTTTTTTCTTCTCTGTATCGTCGCATCTGAATAATTCGTCTTGAAGATCAATCAGCTTTTTTACAATGGAATCAAACCGTCCAGAGTTCATATCCATCTGATAATCTGAACTTCCCAACAGGTCACTCTCTTTTATTAGTCGACTTCCTTCAAATTCATCCATAAGCGAGTTGCCACAAAGAATATTACTCTCAAGGTTAGGGAGTGGCAACGGATTTCTATGACCGTCAAGCGGTGTCTGTGCGTTTGGGTTGATTTCATCGTCGATGACCAACGCCAACCACAGACGAAGCTGTGCAATGTCAACAGCAGAAGGCTCAATGTCACAGGCGAAAATACAGTTGCGAATCGTCTCATATTTCAGGGTGTGCGGCGAACGGTCCATCTGATACATCATACGAACATCGTATGGCTTCATTGTAATCGCCAGATATGCAGAGATGTTCTGCCGCGCTCTGACAATCTCATTCAACATACCCAGAGGGAACGCGCCTGAGCCGACAGCCGGATCAGCTACACGGACATCCTTCAATGCTTTATCCATGTCATTCAGACGGTTAACTGCAACTGTACCATCTGGATTGATCTTATACAGTTCTTCGGAGATATACATCCCGCCATTGCCTTGACGCTTTTCCTTGACGGTATCTTCGTCCTTCATAAAATCGCCGTAAAGGATAAAGTCGCGGATAGCCTCTTCCGAAATGTTCAAAGTGTTGGCCAGATAATTGATCAGGCTCTCCTGGCACATATAATGCACAATTTCACGAGGGGTGTAGAATGCACCTTTGGATTTTCTATCGTTGATTTCCAGAAGGTTTTCAAATACCTTACCCAGCATTTCCGGGTCGATAGCTACTTCGCGCTCCATCGGCTCATCTTCGCTCATGGTGAAGTTGTAACGATCAAAGATGTCGAGAATACCGTCAGCATCTCTGCCTTTTTCGGCAGCATTGGAGAAGACTTCGTTCGGAATGGAGAAGTCATTATGCTCCCAGTCGTAACCATCAATAGGCTCAAACAGACCGCCGGAAAGGAACGGGATTCTGCAATGGAGCGCAGAGCAGTAACCTTGTTCGCCACGATTGCGGTTAAGAGCATCGTAGAATAACGGCTCAAGCAGATCGTTATAGAAGTTGGCATTTCTATGAATTGCAAGGTTAAAGAGCCTTCGCATGAAGTCATGCGGACCGCTGCCCCAAGGTTTGCCCTTAACGCAATTAGCCAATACTTCCTCATCAGCATCACTGATGCTGTTCAAGCCGGCACTGGAAATACGATAAGTACCATCGCCAACGGGGCGATACACAACGGGGATCAGTTCGCGTGACTTAGCACCACGGGCATAGAAGGCATTCTTGTATTCCTTCTCAGTGAGGGTGTTTGGCCAAGCACCGACGCCAAGCCAGCCCTTCTTTTGCAGAAAGTAGAGGAAGACGATCTGACCCATTAACTTCTTTGCAAACTGCGCAGAAGTGAAGTTGTGCTGTTCGGCTTCAATGCGGAAGTCCTCAATAGCCTCAAGCTGCTCACGCAACTGATGGAACTTCTCGCAATAAAGGTTGAAGAACTCATCAGTAACCTTTTCAACGCTGAACGCATTCTCAAGATCATTCAGAGTGGGACGCTCAGGATTAGCGGCACTGTCAGTAATGAAGCGTTCAAATTGACTGATTGCGGTATGGCAAGGCTCATCCTGACCAACGAGATAGGAGTATCGTTTTGCCGGAGTGAGATTTTCGGCGGTCTTCAAGCGCCCATTCTCGATCTTCATCTCATAGTCGAGACGCACCAGAGACAAGCGCCACTTCGGATCACCCTCAGTATAGAACGCAATAAATGCTGCATCAGCATTACCGTTTTCAATCAGCTTCTTAGCAAAACTGCGATGGGTGCTTCGAGCGTTCTCTACATAGCCAGCCTTCTTGAGCTGGACAGCCATGATAATGATTTTCTTTTTATCCGGTGTCTGGAATGTGCCAACATGAGCCGATCCTTCTATGTGTGAAGAAAAGTTGGAAAACTCTTTATTGAGCTTTTCCGGCGCAACAATGCGGACATCGGGGAATATTTCACACACCAAGTCAACATAGTTTTTTGTGTCATATGGACTATGCAATATCGTTTCTATTTTCTTTACAACAGCACTGCTCATTATTTACCTCCCGTTTTCAGGTAGCAAGAGAGGACGATTTGCTTTTCACCATCGACCTGAGCTTGCTGGCTCTTGTGTTCCTCAAAATAGGTAGTGGGAACGAGCTTCATAATCTCGTAGTACAGTTCAAGAACATCGGTGACAACCTTGCTCTTCTTCATGACATCCTTGCCGACCTTTGCAGGAATCTCGCCGTTCTCCCAAAGGGAAATCAGCTTGTCAATCGTTTCTTCCTGATCGTCGGTCAGACGAGGATTAGCCTTGATTGCCTTGAGTAAGCGGATAATCTTTGCGTCATTACCGGCAACCATGATCTTTTCTGTGGTGACTTCTTCCTCAGCAACAAGCATCTCGTCAAACGCGGTGCTGTTCTTGCTGAAATGAGCGTAGTAATCACTAGCAACAGCGGCTTTGGGAGCGTCAGGCCCAGCTTGGATATAATCAATAGCTTGCATGAAGGACAACTGTCTGGTAGTCTCTTCATCACTGATAAAGAATGTCTTCAATGCGCCCTTACGGATGAAGGTTACGGTAGAGTTGTCGGAAACCTTATCGGACTTCTTACCAGCTTTTGCCTTCTTAGGCAGACGCTTAATCATATTGAAGAGCTTTGGATCGTTGTCCCGTACCTGACGGATAACTCCGAGATATGCCAGTTCAGGGTTGGTGCTTTCTTCTTCGCCGTCCAAATCGGAAGTCAAGTCGGAGAACAATTTCTGAGAAGAAACCTCTTCTTCGTCGGAAAGGTACTTAATGTCTTCGCCAAGCGTGTCATGGAAGGCTTGCAGTTTTTCAAGAATGCGTTCCTCAAGGGGCATCTGTTTCTTGCTCTGCGCAGTCGGGAAGAAATTGAACACAAAAATGCGATCATGCTCAGTGCCAACACGATTGATACGACCAACACGCTGCATGATACGAGTGGGATTCCACGGCAAATCATAGTTCACAAGGACATTGGCTCTGTGGAGATTGATACCCTCGGCCAGAACATCTGTAGTAATCAGGATGTCATATTTATCGTTGTCTTTACTCTTGAATTTTGGGTTGAAACTATCTTCAATTTCGACTTTCAGAGCAGGGCTACTTTGACCACTGTAATACACGATACGAGAGTTGTAGATGTCTCGGAGCTGTTCGTAAAGATATTCCGCAGTTTCAGTAGACTCAGTAAAAACAATGATTTTTTTACCCTTCATAATAGGGTTGGTAGTCAAGTCATGTCTAAACTCTTTAAGTTTCGGATCAGTGGTGATTAAAGACCAAATAAATTGCAAAGATTTGAGTTGCGCAAGGTCAGCCTCCAAGTCCCGGAAAAACTGAGAAGAAAACTCCTTCGTTTCAAATTCCATAACATCTTGCTGTTCAATCAGATACAGCAACTTTTTCTCATCGCCGCCATCCAGAAGGTCATAGACATTAACCTTCTTGCTGATGTATACTTTGCCTGTCTTCGCCATTGCGATGAACTTTGTATAGGATTCGATGAAACGGGCAAGAGTTTTACGGAAAGCGTAGAAGCTGCTCTCAAGTCTCTTTACCAGAATGCCTTTCATGAAGCCACCCATGTTGTGCTGCGCAGCCAGCATAGAGGCGTATTTCTTTTTGTCCTTCAAATACAGCAGAGGTGTATAACGGGCATATTTGAAGTCCTTGATGATGCTAATGGTCTGATTAAAAGCATCGTCTGTCTCTTCGTCAAAAGTGTAGATAATCTTTTCAGGGCTTCCCACTTTTGGAAAAGTCAATCCTTGCTTGGCCAAATCGTCTGCGTAATACTGCTGGATTTCACCTCTTGTACGACGAATCATTACTTCACGAATCAGCCTGTCTCTGATGACTTCGGAGTTCTCACGAAGCTGTGCCATGTATGCAGAGGAGCCTTTCGGCTTTTTTGCCAGCTTCGTATTCAAGCCGCGAAAGAAACCTTCAATGTTCTTGATACCATTGATTGTGCCACTCTGCTTTGCTTGGAAGAGGTATAGTTGGTTTTCGACATCGCTTGTATAGTTGTTAATGGGAGTCGCAGAGATCAGGATGACCTTTTTGCCTCGGCAAATCTGATGAAGTTCAGTATATGCCTCCGTACCGCTGTTGCGGAACCGGTGAGCTTCATCAACGAAAACATAAGAATACTTGTCTGTTCCCTTTGCTATGATCTTGTCGAGTTTACCGAGGGATTCTACATCGCAGCGAGAAACATCGAATTCTTGCAGGACGCTTTTCCAATAATCCACAAGTACGGGAGGACAAATAAACAGTTTGTATGTGTTCCGGTTGAAACTGTTTGCCAGCATTGCGCAGATATATGTTTTACCAAGGCCAACGACATCAGAGATGAATACACCGTTATAGGCATCCAACTTTTGACGAGCCTGAATCACAGCATCAATCTGATACTGCAAACGCATATAACCGTCTGGAAGCAGAGTTTCAAAATTTTCTTTATCGGCGTTAATCTCTTCCTTGAAGAACTCGTACAAAGTTTTCAGGTACAGTTGATATGGTGTAATGTCTCCGCGCATCCATGTGTTCTGCTCGACAGCTTTAATATATGTATCGCGGATGTCGGTACCTCTTGCCCAAAGCTCTTCAAACTTATCAAAGGCAAACTTCACATCGGCATAATCTTTTAATTCGACATTGAACTCAAGATTATTTATCAGACCTGCCTCCGAAAAGTTGCTTGATCCAGTGATAACGCTACCAAAAGTATCCGGCACTTTTACCGGGTCTTTACGCATGATATACACTTTTGCATGAATAGGGGCATCCGTAAACATACGCATTTCGAGCTTGCCGGATTTAAGCCAGTCGAGGAAAATTCGCACACCCTTTTCCACCTCGGCAGAACTGGTTGCCGACTCAAATTCCTTTTCTACTTCACCGGCAATAATCTCTTTGCCGTCAGCAGCAGAAATTGCAGCCACCTTAGCCTCGTTGGTCGCACGATCGATAATTTTCACCGTAAAGCGATCCACATTGAGACCAACAAGGATACGGATTTTTTCAATGCTTTCAAGCGCCTCATACATTTTGAAAAAGCCACTTGTCCTAAAGTAACCCACAAGAACATCGAAAAACTGTGTATTGCTTTTTAAGATTGCTGCAAAGCGACTGTAGAGATCTCTTTCAGGCTCATTCGTAAAAAACTTCAGATCGGTATTATTCATCTGTACGCCTCCAATTGAGTGAAGTTTTGTGCAGCTATCAGCTGTGTCGGAGTATCCTGAACATTGTCATAGTTTGTCGAATAGACGATTCAGGAAGCGTTGTAAACCAAGGGGTTAGTGCGCCCATTCGCACCCGCGAGATGGAATAGACCCCATTATTTCGAGTCAAGGTCGTTGAAAATAACTACTCGACCAAAGTCCTCACCACATCTATAATCTGTTCGTAGGTAATATCCTGCGCGTAAGCAAACTGTTTGCGGTATTTCTCCCACATAGCGCGGAGTTCCGGGCTTTCCTCGATGTTGTGCAGTATTCCAGGGACATCTGTGATCTGCTCCGCAGTGCCGCGATGCTTGGCTGTTGTACTCAGCGCCTCAGCAAACAAGGCTTTATCAAATTTCTGTGTTGTGGTCAGTATGTAGGCATCATAGAAATCTCTGGGGCGGGTATTGAACACACCACGCCGCAGGATGGTTTCCACCTTTTCCGCCATGACTGTTTCAATGTTATACGCCCACAGCTCATAGGACTTTTCATCATCAAAAATCTCGGAGAAGTTGTACTGCACCGCATGAGGTGTGATGGCATCACCGGTGGACACATCAATACTCATCGGGGTCAGAAGTGTGTCGAACCTGGCGTTCAGCATGACGCGGTAGCCGCCGTAAATATCATCCTCCCGGATGGGAGAGATGGTTCCAATCTCGAATACCACGCCATCGTCCAAAGAAATGGCGCAGACATGCTCCAACGCACTGCGGATCGCATCCGGTGTGAGGGGCAGGTTTTTCAATGTGGTGTCCAAGTCCATCGTAGCCCGGTTGTCCAGACCGACGATGGCCGCCACCAGCATACCGCCCTTCAGAACGAACTTCTCTTTATACGCTGAGGCAGAAAGGCGTACAAGCAGCCGCTCAAACATATAGTTCTGCAAGATCACCTGAGCCGGGATGTTTTTCTTCTTGGCAATGTTGCGGATCTTTGCTTTCAGGCTCATTGCTTTGCTCACAGAAGCACCTCCAAGTATTGACGCAGAATGTTCGCCACACGCATCTTCTTCGCGTAAGAATTGAGCTTGTTCAAATCCTTCTTGGGATTGGCAGCGTACAGTTTCAGCGCCGCCAAAAAGGTTTCCGTTCCGAGCTTATTACGGCTGCGGATCACATCGCAAACGGTGCGTTCCAGATCGTAGCAGGGAACGAGATTACCGGCAGGCGTTTTCAGCTCGGTCTTGCCGAGATCAAACAGCTCCGGCTTGATGTAGTACACTTTACACTCTGCTTTGATCGCCGCAGAAGGAATGCATCCGGACGGTGCAGTGATTGTGTGTTCAAAGGGTGTTCTGTCCGAAATACCATGTAAGAACAGAGCTGTTTCGTGAGAGAATATGATTTGTGTTGAACGCTTGCTTATCGACAGCAGTTCATCCTCCATATCATCGGGAAGGATGTACTGTCCCTTTACAATGCGATGGATTCTATCTTCTTTGCACAGCTTGTAGAGCATAGCTTTTGAGATGCCATGCTGCGCTGCGATTTTTGTTTCAATGATACCGCCATGCTCCTTGGCAATGGCAGCGAGTTCAGCAATATAATCCATTCAAACACCTCGTCGCAATAACTCAATAATATTATACTCAGAATTACGATTGTAGTCAATGCATCTTGAAGGATATTCGAAAAATATTTACAATTAAATTATGATGATAGTCAACGCTGGGTGATGGGTTTGGGATACCCCCAACAACAAAAATTTCCGGATGTACGGACACCGGATGTGCTTGCTATTCTCTAAAAAACTGAATCATCTTCGTTATCACGCGCTCTCAATTTTTAAACCGAGGGTGCTTTTTATTTTCAAAATTACTCACATAGGGGGAATTGAATGATGAAAAATCGCACCAGACCAGCCCGCATTTAGTTCCGTGTCACCGAGCAGGAACGTCAACTAATCCAGAAAAAGATGGAGCAGCTTGGCACTAAAAACATGGGAGCCTATCTGCGCAAGATGGCGATCGACGGCTATATCATCAAAGTGGATTACACCGAGCAAAAGAAACTGGCTGCTGCCATCAGCCGCGTTGCAGAAAACATCAACCAGATCTGCCGCCGTATCAATCAGACAGGGCATTTCTATGAGGATGATATCGTCGAGTTGAAAGCGAAACAGTGTGAAATTTGGGAACTACTCAAGCAGTCGCAACGGGCTGAATTATGACCACAAGGGGATTATCCGTGTATGGATTTCCCGTCACCGGATTTTCAGATAGTGGATAACCAGACGCTCCGGAGCGTACCGTTATTGAGATTTTCGGACGTCGGATTTCCGAACATTCACAGAGGATGAAATTCATACCTAAATCAATAAGAAATAAACTAACGCCCAATAGAGTCATCCATCAATCCAATTAATACCGTTTTTTGATGGATAGGATGGGATAGGATGGGATAGGAGGTCACAATGACACAGAATTTTTTACGATTTACTACAGAGAGCCTTTCGGCATCGTACATACCGTTCCCGCGGTTTCTTATGGAGGACAGCCTTGCGGATCTATCCAACGATGCAAAAGTGCTGTACGCGCTTATGCTGGACAGAGCCAGCATTTCAAAGGTTAACGGATTCATAGAGGCAGACGGCACGATCCGTCTCTACTTCACCGTAGAACAGGCACAGAAGAAGCTGCATCGAAGTCGGCAGTGTGTCACACGCATATTCCGAGAATTGGAATATAGCGGATTGATCTGCCGCAAGAAACAGGGTCTCGGAAAGCCAGCGCTGATTACGCTCAATTACCCGTCAAATGCAAAGCTGATCCGCTCGAAGGAGGCGGGCGAAAATCTGTCAGGATAAAGGTCGAAAATCGGAAAATTTATGCTCCACAAGCGACGTAAACGCTGTGGGGCATATCTTTTCCCATGATAAAGAATAAACGGCTCTCAGGCGAACCAGGGGCGCATAGATGGCAGAAAGGCACATATGGACAAAAAGAAAAACAAATATGATGTAGATATACCGAAAGAGGTTTTGGATGCCTTTGCACGATACATCATTCCGGAAATCTGCCGTTTCTATGAAAGTGATGAGGGACAGGTGTTTTACAAGGAATGGCTTGAGAAACATCCCGAATACGCAGAAAAGTGAAAAAGTCCGCTGGGATCGTGGTGACCTCAGCGGACTTTTTCTGTTGCCGACATTATCCGAGCCATACCTTCACAGCAAAACCGCCGTTAAAGAAATATGTGTTCGTCCAATGTCCATTTGGTGGAGGCGAGGAGAGTCGAACTCCTGTCCGAAAACCCTGCCGCACATCTTTCTACGAGCGTAGTTTGTCGTTAGATTTCCCCTTTAAGAGCACCGACAAACAGGCAGCTCTCAAAGAGTAGCTTCATTGGTTCATGACGGACGTCAAAGCTTGTTTCCGTTCACGTTCACTGCAAAATGACGCCATATCCGAAGCCGCAGTCCTCATCGGTATGACGGCCGCCAAAGTTAGGCAGCGTAAGCTAATTTATTATTGTTAGCGTTTAATTTTAAAATTGCGGCGTTTTAAAGAGCTTCCGCACCTCTGCCCGCTTAACGTACTTTAGAATCCCCGTCGAAACCTTTACGCCCCCATATATTTTTATTTTTGCCGCGAAAATGCGTCTTTAAACGCACACTGCCGCACATTTCGTGTTTAATATTGTACCACCGTCCGGCGTTTTTGTCAATACGCAGCCGCGCGTATGTTCACCGGACGGATCGTTTTTGTTCCTTACTTTATTTCATCTATGTAAGCGATTCTGTTATCTGCGATCCATGCCGCAGATTCCGCAAGCCAGTCCTTTGCGCGGAAAACGGCATTGTTTGTAACCTTGTCGCCCGTTGCCATACCGTGACCGCCCTTTTCGTAAATGTGCATTTCAAACGGCACGCCGCATTTTCTGAGTGCCGATGCAAATCTGAGTGTGCTTTCGCAGGGAACGCAGGTGTCTTCAAACGTGCTCCAGATAAATGTAGGCGAAGTATCGCGCGTTACGCGTCTGTCAAGGCAGAGATATTCGAGCATATCCGTGTCATTCATTCTGTCGGGGCCGAGAAGATTGTTGAACGAACCCTTGTGTATTCTCGTACAGCCGTCAAAGTCGCTGGATATTACGGGATATGCAAGTATTGTGCCGGAGGGCTTCAGATCGTCGGTATTTCCGAAATAATCCTTTGCCTCTTTGCCGTTCCACAGAGTTCCTGCGCTTGCCGCAAGATGTCCGCCTGCCGAAAACCCGCAGACATACAGCTTATCCTTGTATACATGGTACTTTTCCGAATTATCGCGCAGGAATTTGACCGCGGTCAGAACTTCAAGCAGCGAAACCGGGAAGATTGCCGGAGCTACCGAATAGTACAGTACCGCGCAGTTGAAACCGTGCGTGAGATAGTGCATTGCGATAGGCTCTGCCTCTCTGTCGGATCTGAACGCATATCCTCCGCCGGGAAGAATAAGTACTGTCGGACGTGCGGCGTAGTTGTCGCAGCCCTCAAATTCCTTTTCAAGATTGGGAATCATAAGAGTCAGTGTCGGGGTATAGTCGATTTTGGGCGCGTTAATTTTTGAATAATCAAGCTCGATTTTATGTGTTTCGTAAATCATTGCCGATATTCCTTTCTGTTTTTTATTTTATTTCTTCAATATAACCGATTCTGTTATCTGCAATCCATGCCGCAGACTCCGCAATCCGGTTTTTTGCGCGCAAGGTGCAGTTGTTTGTCACTCTGTTGCCCGTCGCCATGCCGTGGCCGCCCTTTTCATAGATATGCATTTCAAACGGTACTCCGCACTTTCTGAGAGCCGAGGCAAATCTGAGTGTGCTTTCGCAGGGAACATTCATATCTTCAAATGAGTTTCAGCGTCGGTTCAAAGCCCGTAAAGGGCGCGTCGATTTTGGAATAATCGAGTTTGATTTTATGAGTTTCGTATATCATAAAAATACTCCTGTGAACATTTTATCTGTTTCTGTCGCGCAATGCTCTTTCAATGTCGCGGTTTGCCTGTTTTTTTGCTTCTGAATCGCGCTTGTCATAGTTCTTTTTGCCTCGGCACAGACCGAGTTCGACTTTTACGCGCGAGCCTTTGAAATACATTTTAAGCGGAACAAGCGTATATCCCTCTTTGCCGCACAGACCGAAAAGTTTCATGATTTCTTTTTTGTGCAGCAGCAACTTTCTCTGCCTCATAGGATCTTTATTGAACACATTTCCCTTTTCATACGGGCTTATGTGTACGCCGAACATAATCATTTCGCCGTTTTCGACGCGGCAGAAAGAGTCTTTCATATTGACGGCGCCCGTTCTTACACTTTTGACCTCTGTTCCCGACAGTGCGATGCCTGCCTCGTATGTTTCGTCCACAAAGTAGTCGTGATATGCCTTTTTATTCTGAGCCGCAATGCGGTTTTCCTTTGTTTTTTCAGCCATGCAGCACACTTCCTTCCGTCAAAAAGCTATAACGAGTATATTTTAGCACTAACTCGGTTCTTTTTCAATAGTATAAAGCAATTTTCGGATTAATTTTTGCCGCGTTATACAGAGAATATTTACACATCGGGAAATTTTATGCGTTTTCAGAATTTTTTCACATAAAGCTTTGCTTAATTTCACATTGTCATCAGGCTGGTTTAAGAAATGCCGCTTATAATACAATCAAAGCCGAGGCAAAAGAGCAAACGCTTTGAAATTCCTTTATTGTCATACCGCAGATTGTTTATCCCAACCCTTCAATTTGCAAAACGCGTCTCGGCTTATCCATCTCTCTTTCCGGTTCTTCCGGTTGATATACAGCCAAACGGCGTTTTTTTCATTTTCTTCATAACACTCCTTTTGAATTTGCAGATTTGCGCTTTATGCAAGTCTGCACTTTCTTTTTCTTTTGGCGGATTGTTGCTTAATTTAGGCGGAAACGGGTTATCCGCTTCCATGTGCAACTCTATTCCCTCGCCTTTTCGGAATCGAAAAGGCGGCGCGGCGCTCTAAAGAGCGTAAACAAAAGATTTTCGCCGCTCAGACGCCGCAGCGAAAGCGCGGCTTTCTTTCCGAACATCAAACTATCGTCGGTAAAACTTTTCATGCACCTCCGAAATTCTTATCTTCGCTCGCAGATGCTCCGCACTGCTCGATGGGGTTGGTATATAAGCAAAAATCGGTTGACATAATGTGGGTTTTGTGCCATGTCACGCTGCGCTCTGCGTAAACTTTATTTGAGGTGCGAAAAAGTAATTTTTTCAAGTTATTACGCAGTCAACAGGACTTATTTTTGCGCCCGGCTCGCTTGCGCGAGATGACTTTTACAAATGTTACTTTTATGTTTAGCAAAAAACTCCGTGCAAAGTTAAATCCAACGCACAGAGTTATCTTTTTTTATTATTATTCTTGGTTGCCATAGCTTGCTTCGGCACCTGTTCAGATTTGAGTCAGCCGCCTGCCTTTTGGTGGCTGACGGTATAAGCCGGCGGCAGAGAGTATCCCATAATTCTTTTCTAAATTAAGGGCTACGAAAGTCTTTTGCAGCTTTTCTTCAGAAAAGCGCGTATCCCTGCGTATCCCTGCGTTCCCCTCGTTATCAGCTCAGGAATTCTTCGATTTCGGCGGTAGTCATATCATTGTGGAGAGCGAGATTTACTGAAAAAGCGACGAGTTTGGCGGCGTCGCGTACGATATGATCGGTGTCTTTGGGTGTAACGAAAAAAGCGGACGGATTTTCCGCAAGCAGCTTTTCGGCGTCGGCAAAGCTTTCGGAATTTTCGCTTTTTTGAGCGGCGTCGGAGAGAATATCGAGAGCAAGCGTCTGCGCGTCAACGACGGTAGGCACGCCTATCGCAATTACCGGTATTCCGAGACTTTCGCGGCTCAGCGCACTTCTCGCATTGTTTACGCCCGAACCGGGACTTATTCCGCTGTCGCATATCTGTATCGTTGTTCCGAGGCGAGAGAGTTTCCGCGAGGCAAGCGCGTCTGCGACTATCGCAAAATCGGGACGCGCTCTTTTAATTATGCCCTCAATTATTTTTGCACCCTCTATTCCCGTCTTTGCAAGCACGCCCGGAACCGCGCACATTGTCTGCCGCAGTCCGAGTGAAGAAAATAAGTCGGGATCGCTTGATTTTATGTGATTTGTCACAATAAAGTTTTCCGCTGCAAGGGGGCCGAATGCGTCGGCAGTGATATCGGCGTTTCCCATGCCGCAGAAAAGACATGAACCGCGTTCGGGTATGAACGAACGTATTATCCCTGCCGTAACTTCGGCTGCATTGTCAAAGGCTTGGCGGTCGTAACTCCATATTTTTCCGGCGTTTACCGTGACGTATCGCCCGCAGGGCTTTGAAAGAGTGCGCGAACCTGTTTCGTTTGTTATAATCAGCTCTTCAATAATAAGACCGCTTTTTTCATAACTTGCGGTTATAATTCCATCGGAAGTGTCGCCTTTTTCGGCGGAATACGCCCGTGCTTCGACGGCAAGATCGGTGCGGACTGTGTATTTTGTACGAAATTCTTTCATTTTTATCTCCTTGCAGGCGCAAATATTGAAAAAGTTGTTAAAAATGCGCATAGGGTATTGTATTTTGGATAAAACCGTGGTAAAATACATAAAAGTAAATGTATCAGTATGTCTTTAGGACGTGCTAAAATAACAGGGAGGTGAACACTTTGCCGAATATCAAGTCAGCTAAGAAGAGAGTTAAGGTTACAGAAGCAAAGACTCTTCAGAATCAGATGTTCAAGACAAGTCTCAAAACAGCTTTGAAGAAGTTTGAAAAGGCTGTTGAGGCAGGCGATAAGGCAGCAGCCGAGGTTAGCTACAAAGAAGCAGTAAGCAAACTCGATAAGGCAGTTGCAAAGGGCACTCTGCATATCAATGCAGCAGCAAGAAAAAAAGGCCAGTTTACAGTTAAGCTCAACGCTATGAAGTAATAAGGCAAAAAGCAAATTTCGGATCGGTAATGCCGGTCCTTTTTTGCGCCCTTTTTCGTACTGCGCACACATATCAGAACAGTGTGCCGAACGAAACGCCCTCGTTGTGGCGTATTTGTTTCAGAACGTCCTTGGCTTCCGCAAGGCTTGCAAGATATGAGGAATAGTCCTCGGAGTCAAAGTATTCTATCGTGGGTAAAAGATTGTCGGTAAACTCCGCGGAAACGTCGTGGCTGAGAGTGATGTAGATATACTGCTCCCATGAAAGCCAGCGGTCTTTTATCTTGTCAAGATTTTCTGAATATTCCTTCCTTTCGGAAACGCTCATTTCGGAAAGCTTTTTTTCGGAATCGGGCATCTTGTCAAGGCGTGAGTCTATGTCGGAAAACAGGTTTGAAAGAAGAACCGAATTTACAATTACAAACGCGACAACAATAAGGAAAAGCACGGCGGATTTAATTAAAGTTTTCATGAGGATTTTTTCTCCTTTTGTACGAGAGTTGCCTTGTTTAAGTCGTCAACGCCGAGATAGAATACGTCGGATACGCTTTTGCAGCCGTTTTTTGAAAGCTGAGAATTAAGCCACTTGAAATCGAATCCAAGACGGTTCATTGCCGCGGCGTTTAACACTCCGTCCGAGATTATAATGTGCTCCGCACCCGATTCTTCCACCGCGGCGCACAGCTCTTTTGCCGTGGGCGGACGTTCGGTGCATTTCGGAATTACGCTTATGTTTCCGCTCGGTTCGAGTATCGCATAGTATACCGATGAAATGTCGGAATATCCAAGAACGCGCAGAGACGACAGCAGCTCTTCAAGCGTAAGACGCGATTCGCACAGCTCTTTTTGGTTTAACTTGCCCTTGTCGATAAGCACAGCCGGTACCCCCGAAAACGCACGGCGCACTTTCCGCGATTTTAAGCATAAAAGCGATAAAAATACCTCAAGACATATCAGCGTTACCGTCGGAATAATGCCGTATAACAAGGGAATGTTGTTGTTTGTAATGGGAATAGACGCAAGCTCGGAGATCATGAACGTCGTTACAAGCTCGGTCAGTTCAAGCTGTCCGACTTCGCGTTTTCCCGAAACTCTCATCAGCAGTACGATAAGAATGTACAGCACAAGCGTGCGTATAAATACGTTTGCCAAAGTTTTTTTCCTCCTGCGGTTTGCTTTTTGCTTAGTATTTGCCAAAGCGCTGCGATTATTCCGTTTCGCACATAAATAAAAAAGCCGGCGTAAAGCCGGCGGCAGACTGCTGCAAAGTCTGTATGATTTTAAAAAATTGAAAAATACGGGGACACGCGCCGCGGATTTTTCTCCGATAGATTCGCGAGTGTCGGAAAGCGTAGTTTTGCGGCATGTTTAAGCCGGCGTAAGGCCGGCAAAATGCTTGTGCAAATGATTATTCAATGTTCTCGGTAATGTGCGGCGTAAATTTTCCCTCAAGCAGACCCTTGTCGGAGTATGCCTTAATGCTTTTGGCGATTATCGGCAGACAGGAACGCGTGTAGATCTTGGTTCTCGACGGAAAGTCCGCACAGTCGAACAGCGTGTACATTGCGCTCTCAAGCGTTTCGTATATCTGAAGCGCCGTTGCGCCGTCAAAGGTCACGCAGAGCGTTTCGGCCTCATCGGGCGTAAGCGTGGTTTTGTCAAACGGATTTCCCAACAGCGACTGGCAAAGGCTCATAAACAGAACGTCGGTGTAGATGTTCACCGGGACTGCCGCATACATCGGATCCGTGCGCAGCATATATTCGTGTACTTCTCTGTGGTCAAACCGCGTGAGAAAAGCGTTTTCGGCTTCGGCATACGTAAGATATTTTTCAATGAATTCTATTCCGTAAAGCGACGGTCTTTCAAAGCATAACGGATAGTCGGCGGTTATGTGTATCTCGTGCGCCGAGAATACGGGTTCGTACAGCTTGAAAAAGCTGTTTATGCCGTCCTTTAAGGTCGAGTAGTAAAAGTCGTTCGGCGTTTTGAACATATTGTCCGTGATGCTTTTGTGCAATATGCGGCATACGCCGAGCTTGCGTTTTATTCTGGCAAGACCCCTGTCGAAAAGTTCTCTCGCATTTGTGCTTTTTAACAGCTCTACGGCATTTTCCGGAGACGGGCACGCCTTTAATGTCAGAGAAATAACGTACATTGCCGATTCAAGCAGCTCTTTTGCCTTTTCGGTTCTGACCGAACTGCTTCTGCCGCGCGTGTATCTGTCGGTTATCTCGGCAAGCAAATTCATGAGATCGTTTTGAAAATCCGAAAGAAACGCGTCGGTGATAAGTCCGCATTCGTAGGCGGAATATAAAAGAGAGGGCAGATATTTTCGCTTGTCGAGAGAGTCGGGATCAATGCTGTGAAGGATGTCGGGCGAGTTGTTCATGCTTACATTTCCTCCGTATCCGGCTTGAAGGACGAAAGTCTGCCGCCGTTGTTTAAGTGCATGGCAAGCTGCGTAAGCTCGCGCGTTTCGAGAAGCTCGGTGCTGCCGGCACAGGTGGAGTCGAAATACTTTTTCATGAAGTTTATAAGCTGTCTGTCTGAGAGCAGCTCGCTCGTTTCGTTTTTGAAATCGTAGAAAATGCGTATAAGCTCGTGCAGCGTCTGCTCATAGTTTTCCTGTATTATGTACGGAGAGTCGGAAAACGCCGAAATAAGATCCGACGTGCTTTTTGAACCGAATTCTATGCGTCCCGAATCCTTTAAGCTTTCGGCGCGCGTTTCGGCAAGCCTCAGAGCCTGTTCCTCGGATAGGATAAGTCCGTGTTCGCGCGTTTTTTTGTTGCATTTGAGTATGTCTGCGGCAACGCGCTTGTTTGCAGTCTGCAAGGAGCTGTGATAAAACGGTAAAATTGAAAAGTCACTCACGGGAAATCACCTCTGCATTTGTATAATAGTCAAAAAACATATCTTTTATCAGTATACCACTATTTTAAAATATATACAAGTGGAAAATTTTTATCACGAATGTATAAGAAACAAATATGTGAACAGAGGGCGTTTTTTCATACTCAAAAAAACAATTTTTACGTAACAAAAATATGTTGAATACGCGCGTTCAGGCGTGATAAACTAAAACCGAGGCAAACGGCAGAATAAATATAAAGGAGAATTGAAATGTATACAGCGTCAACTGAAAGATACGGCTCCATGAACTATCGCAGAACCGGACAAAGCGGACTGAAACTTCCTGAAGTGTCGCTCGGTCTGTGGCATAATTTCGGAGACACGTCGAATTACGAAAACATGAAACAGCTTTGCTTTACGGCGTTTGACAACGGCATTACACATTTTGATCTTGCCAATAACTACGGCCCTCAGCCGGGAAGCGCGGAAAAGAATTTCGGTAAGATTTTGCGTGAAGAGCTTTATCCTTACCGCGACGAAATGATAATAAGCACAAAGGCGGGCTATGAGATGTGGGACGGCCCTTACGGAAACCGGGGCAGCCGCAAATATCTGCTTTCAAGCCTTGATCAGAGCCTGAAACGCATGGGGTTGGAATATGTCGATATATTCTATCATCACAGAATGGACCCCGAAACTCCGCTTGAGGAAACAATGGGCGCGCTCGCGACGGCTGTAAACAGCGGAAAGGCGCTGTACGTCGGACTTTCAAATTACGACGGAGAAACGCTTGAAAGAGCCTGCGCGATTCTCAGAGAATTAAAATGCCCGTTTATAATAAATCAGAACAGATACTCGATATTCGACAGAACCGTTGAGAATAACGGGCTTAAAGATACCGCGTCAAAGCTCGGACTCGGACTTATAACCTTCAGTCCGCTTGCGCAGGGGCTTCTTACCGACAGGTATCTGCACGGAATTCCCGAGGACAGCCGCATAAATACCGACGGAAGATTCTTAAAGGAATCTGTGCTTACGGATAAAAAGCTTTCTCAGATAAAGGCGCTCAACGAGATTGCAGCAAATCGCGGGCAGACGCTTGCGGAAATGGCCCTTGCATGGCTGCTGCGCGACGATTCGGTTACGAGCGTGCTTATCGGCGCGTCAAAACCGTCGCAGATACTGGATAATATAAAGGCGGCGGAGAATACGCATTTTGATGATGCAGAGCTTGAAGAAATCGACAGAATTTCAATGTAAATAAATTTACTTTTTCCCGGCAAACTGCAATATGCACGCGCCGGGATATTCTTTTATGAGCGTATTCGGCTTTATTTGTATGTACGCTATTGAAAAGAGAGACAAAGTGTGTTAAAATAAATACATATTGCGCATGGACTTGACCGATAACGAAAGGGACGGACAAAAAATGACTTCAACGGTAAAATCGGCAGGCGTTTACGGCATAGACGGCTTTGAGGTGGACGTGGAATGCTTTGCGTCGGGAAATACCCCGAATTTCAATATCGTCGGACTGCCGGACGCGGCGGTAAAAGAGGCATATTCGAGAATACGCGCGGCGATAAAAGCGTCGGAGCTTGATTTTCCGTATATGTCCGTGACGGTAAACCTTGCGCCTGCGGACAGAATAAAGCAGGGCACGGCGTTTGACCTTGCGATACTTGTCGCCATGCTTAAATGCACGACTCTTGTGGACGCGGATACCGACGGAAAATGCTTTGTCGGAGAGGTCTCTCTCGGAGGAACGCTCAGAAGCACGCGCGGAATACTGTCAATGTGCCTTGCGGCAAAAAATGCGGGACTGAAAGAAGTGTTTGTTCCCGAATGCAACGCGGTCGAGGCTGCTGTGGTTGACGGGATAGACGTCTACGGCGTAAAGAGTATACCGCAGCTTATGGCGCATCTGCTCGGCGGAGAAAAAATAGAGAAAAGCCGCGTCGATATGCGCAAACTGTTTGAAGAGAACCTTGAAAACGTAAGCGATATGTGCGACGTAAAGGGACAGGAGGGCGCAAAGCTCGCGCTTGAAACGGCGGCAGCCGGTATGCATAACGTGCTTATGATAGGACCTCCCGGAACGGGAAAAAGTATGCTTGCAAAAAGACTTCCCGGCATACTTCCGCCCATGAGCTTTGAAGAGGCTGTTGAAACTACGCGCATACACTCCGTGAGCGGAATGCTGCCAGACGGCAAAAGCCTTGTTACGTCAAGACCGTTCCGTTCGCCGCATCATACAATGTCAACCGTTTCTCTTGTCGGCGGAGGAAAGATACCCATGCCGGGAGAAATTTCTCTTGCGCATAACGGAGTGCTGTTTCTCGACGAACTGCCCGAATTCGGCAAGGATGCGACCGACGCGCTCAGACAGCCGATTGAGGACGGTAAGGTTACTGTAACGCGCGTCAGCGGAAGATATGAATTTCCCAGTAAGTTTATGCTTGTCTGCGCCATGAATCCGTGCAAATGCGGCTATTTCGGACACCCGACGAAAAAATGCACCTGTTCGGCTGCGGCGCGTGAAAATTACCTTGCGAAAATTTCGGGACCGATGCTTGACAGAATAGATATTCAGATAGAGGTCGGCTCGCTTACCTTTGAGCAGCTTTCGGACAATTCAAAGTCGGAGAGCTCCGACAGTATAAGACGCCGTGTTATCGCGGCAAGAGAGATAATGTTGAAAAGATACCGCGGAACCGGAATTTTTGCTAATTCCCAGCTAACTCCCGCAATGATACGCGAATACTGCGCACTCGACGACGACGCGTCGGCAGTCATGAAAAGCGCGTTTGACAGGCTCGGACTCTCGGCTCGCGGATATGACAGGATCTTAAAGCTTGCGCGCACCGTCGCCGATATGGAAAAGAGCGAGAGGATACAAAAACAGCACATTGCAAGAGCCGTGCAGCTGAGAAGCCTTGACAGAAAATACTGGGCGGTGTAATTTTGATGAAATTTCTCCGTTCCGACGTGTAAAAAACGCTTAAAACCGTGCTTTTGGTACAGTTTGCATAAATTTTATAAAAATATTTCTACATGTGGCATTTGCCCCAAAAATGTTGTGTCCGCTGTATATTTCCGATAATTTGATTAACATAATACTTGTGGAAAACTCCGGTGGGAAACCGCTGCGGATTGTGGAAAACCCTGTGGATAATGTGTAAAAACCCTGCCGAAAAGTACCGTAAAACCGAGTTTTCCACTTGTCTGACAGTTTTCGACATTTTTCACGCCGAAAATCCACAATCGGAATTATGTAAATTCAATTATTTGAATTACTGCAGTATAAATATGCATTTTAATGAATAATATACACAAAAATACTTATAATTTTTCAAAGGAGAGCCGAATATGCTTACAGACGCACAGATAGCCAAAAATTCACAGATGCTGCCCATAAAAGAGGTGGCGGAAAACGCAGGACTTGATCCCGAAAAGCTCGAATTCTACGGAAAGTACAAAGCAAAGCTTTCAGATGAGCTTATGCGCGAAATAGAATCGGGAAAAGGCAAAAACGGAAAGCTTGTGCTTGTCACGGCGGTAAACCCGACGCCTGCCGGAGAGGGTAAAACCACAATGTCCATAAGCATAGCTCAGGCACTCGGAAAGCTCGGCAAAAAGGGAATGCTTGCACTGCGCGAGCCGTCGCTCGGCCCGGTGTTCGGAATAAAGGGCGGAGCCGCCGGAGGAGGATACTCGCAGGTTCTTCCGATGGACGAGATAAATCTGCATTTTACGGGAGATTTTCACGCCATAACCACGGCTAACAATCTTCTTTCCGCAGTTATAGACAATTCGCTGCATCAGGGAAATCCTCTCGGACTCGATCCAAAGCGCATAAGCTTTAAAAGGGTTCTCGATATGAACGACAGAGCGCTGCGCAAGGTCATAATCGGCTGCGGCTCAAAGGCTGACGGCGTGATGAGAGAGGAAAGCTTTTCCATAACGGCGGCGTCCGAAATAATGGCGGTGCTCTGCCTTGCGGACGGAATTGAAAACTTAAAGGAAATGCTCGGAAATATACTTGTCGGCTACACCTATGACGGCAAAGCCGTATTTGCAAGACAGCTCGGCTGTATCGGAGCTATGGCAGCAGTACTCAAGGACGCAATAAAGCCTAATCTTGTGCAGACCATAGAACACACGCCCTGTCTTATACACGGCGGACCGTTTGCAAATATTGCGCACGGCTGCAACTCGGTAAGCGCGACAAAGGCTGCGCTGAAACTTGCGGATTACGTAATTACCGAAGCAGGATTCGGAGCTGACCTCGGCGCAGAAAAGTTTCTTGACATCAAATGCCCGAAAGCGGGCATTGCGCCGGACGCCATTGTGCTTGTCGCAACCGTAAGAGCGCTCAAATACAACGGCGGAGTTGCGAAAGAGGGACTTAAAGAACCGGATGCCGAGGCACTTCGTCGCGGTATATGTAATCTTGAGGCGCATATAGACAATCTTAAAAAATATAACGTTCCGCTTGTCGTTGCGATAAACCATTTCTATGCCGATACCGACGAAGAAATAGAGATAATCAAGCAGACTGCGGCTCAAAAGGGCGTAAAGGCTGTTGTGTGCAAGGGATTTGAAAAAGGCGGAGAGGGCGCGCTTGAGCTTGCAAAAGAGGTCGCGGAGCTTGCCGACAGCGGCAAGAGCGGATATAAGCCTCTGTACGACGCAAAGGCGCTCACCATAAAGCAGAAGATAGAAACCGTCGCAAAGGAGATCTACGGCGCAAAAGACGTAAACTTTGACGCCGCGGCATTAAAGACCATAAAAGAGGCGGAAGAACTCGGATTCGGGGATTATCCCGTATGTATGGCAAAGACGCAGTATTCGCTGTCCGACGACGCAAAGAAACTCGGACGTCCGACCGGCTTTACGCTTAACGTACGAGAAGTCAGAATAAGCTCCGGCGCGGGATTTATCGTAGCTCTCACGGGTTCCATAATGACAATGCCGGGACTTCCCAAGCACCCTGCGGCGCTCGATATTGACGTTGACTGCGACGGAGTTATAGACGGACTGTTTTGATTTTTGAATTTGTAAGGACGGAGATTTTTACATATGGAAGAAAAGGCTGTATATGTATCGAAAAGCGAAGCGGATACCGAGAAAATAGCGGCGGACTTCGCGGACAGACTGAATAAGGGCGATTTTATAGCGTTTTTCGGCGATCTGGGTTCGGGAAAGACGGCTTTTGTCAGAGGACTTGCGTCAAAGCTCTGTCCCGGCGCGAGAGTGGCAAGCCCGACGTTTGCGATAGTCAACGAATACCGCGGAAAAACCGACATATATCACTTTGATATGTACCGCATAACAGACGACGACAGCCTGTATTCAACGGGATTTTACGATTATTTTGACCGCGGAGGAATAATCGCCGTCGAGTGGAGCGAAAACATTCCGTTCGGACTTCCCGACGAGCGTTACGACGTGATTTTCTCGAAAATATCCGAAAACGAGAGAAAGATCGAGATAGTTAAGAAAAACGCCTGAAAAAAGGTAAAATAAGCATAAAAACAAGGCTCTGTCCGTGAAAAGACAGAGCTTTTTGATTTGTGTTTTGAGTTTACATTCTCAGCTGTTTTTATCCACCGTCTTGAACTGCTTTTTGTTGTTGGTTTTAAGCGAGCGCTTTTCAAGCTCGGATAGAATATCGTCCACCGTAAGACCGACGTCCGAGAGCATAACTTCAAGGTGATAAACAAGGTCCGCGACCTCGCCGATAAGCTCCTCTCTGGTGCCTGCGCCGAGCTTTAAATTCTTTGCGGCAATTACCGTTTCGGTACATTCCTCTCCGACTTTTTTGAGTATCTTGTCAATTCCGCTTGAAAAGAGATAGTATGTGTATGAGCCTTCCTCGTGTGCGCTTTTGCGCGATTCTATTACGTCAAAGGTTTCCTTTAATACGCTGTCGTTCATTGTTTTTCCTCCGTTATTTAATGAAAATCAAAGCTTATTGTTCGTACATCTTGTTGAAAAAGCAGCTTCTTTTGCCGGTGTGGCAGGCTGCGCCCGTCTGTATTACCTTTACAAGAAAGGTGTCGTCGTCGCAGTCCGAATACATTTCGGTTATTTTCTGCGTGTGGCCGCTTGTCGCGCCCTTGTTCCAAAGCTCTTTTCTCGAACGGCTGTAAAACCATGTATATCCCGTTTCAAGCGTCTTTTGCAGCGACTCCTTGTTCATGTAGGCAAGCATAAGCACGTCTCCGTCATGCGCGTCCTGAACCACCGTCGGCACAAGAGGGGATTTTGCAAAATACTTGTCCGTGTCGTTAATGTCGATTAAAGTCTTACCCATATTCCCTCGTCCTTTAAATATTGTTTTACCTCGCCCACCGAAAGCTCGCGGAAGTGAAAGAGCGATGCCGCAAGGGCAGCGTCTGCGCCGGTTTCTTTGAAAACGTCGGCAAAATCTTTGCAGCGCCCTGCGCCGCCCGACGCTATTACCGGAATGTTCACGCTGTCGGATATGAGCTTTGTGAGCGGAATGTCAAAACCGTTTTTTGTCCCGTCCGCGTCCATTGACGTAAGCAGTATCTCGCCTGCGCCGAGTTTCTGTACGGTCTTTGCCCATTCGAGCGCGTCAAGTCCGGTGTCGGTTCTTCCGCCGTGAATAAATACGTGGTAGCCGCCGTCGGTTTTTTTTGCGTCTATTGCGACCACGACGCACTGAGAGCCGAATCTGTCCGCAGCGCGCGAAATAAGCTCCTTGTCCTTTACTGCTGCAGAGTTTACCGCAACCTTGTCAGCGCCTGCGCCAAGTATTGTTCTGAAATCCTCGACCGATGAAATGCCTCCGCCGACTGTGAGCGGCATAAATACGCACTTTGCCGTTCTTTCAACAACGTCGGCTATGGTCTTTCTCTTTTCGCACGACGCCGTAATGTCGAGAAACACAAGCTCGTCCGCGCCCTGCGTGTTGTAGAACTTTGCCGCCTCGACGGGATCTCCCGCGTCCCTTAACCCGACGAAATTCACGCCCTTTACCACGCGCCCGTCCTTTACGTCAAGACATGGTATAATTCTTTTTGCAAGCATATCCGTTACCTCTCGCTTTTTGTCAGCTTTACCGCCTTTTCAAGGTCAAGCGTTCCGTCGTATACGGCTCTGCCGGTTATCGCGCCGTAAAGATTCATACCGCAGAGCGTTTTTATATCGTCTATGGTCTTTATTCCGCCTGACGCCGTAATGCCGCAGTCCGTTTCGTCCGAGAGCCGCTGTAACATATCCACACTCGGACCTTCGAGAGTGCCGTCCTTTGAAATATCTGTAAAGATTATGTTTTTAATGCCTAAAGCTTCAACTTCTTTTGCAAAGTCAATGTAATCCGTGCCCGAATCTTCCGTCCAGCCCGATACGGCGACCCTGCCGTCCTTTGCGTCAATGCCTACCGCTATTCTGTCGGCGTAAAGATCGGCCGCACGCTTTAAAAACTCTCTGTCGGTCACTGCGGCGGAACCCAGAATGATGCGCGAAATGCCGTGTTCGAGATAGTCTTTTACGGTTTCGATGTTCCTTATTCCTCCGCCGAGTTCGATTGGTACAGATGAAATCTCCGCAAGCCTGTAAAAAAGCTCCCTGTTTACGCATTCTCCGCTTTTTGCGCCGTCGAGATCGACCGTGTGAATGTATTCCGCGCCCTTTGAGCAGAATTCCTTTACCGTTTCTTCAGCCGATACCGCAACGCGGCGCGCCGTATCGTATTCGCCCTTGTACAGCCTTACGCAGTTTCCACCGAGTATATCTATTGCGGGTAGTAGTATCATTTTCAAATCTCCTTTACGGGAATATCCGCGTATCTGCAGAACGCCGAGAGTATTTTCAGCCCGGTTCTTTCGCTCTTTTCAGGGTGAAACTGCGTTCCGAATACGTTGTCTTTAAATATCGCGGCAGGAATGTCCTCACCGTAGAAGGTGTGGCAGGCAAGAGCCGAGCTGTCGGACAGGACTGCCTTGTAGGAATGTACAAAGTATACGTATTCGCCGTTTTTTGTGCCGCCGAGAATCGGGCAGTCGGGTGAGTCGATCATTAAGTCGTTCCAGCCTATGTGCGGAATTTTAAGACCCGTGTCGCGTATTTTTTCGCAGCGCCCTTTTATAAGTCCAAGTCCGCGCGACGGTCTTACCTCGTCGCTTTCTTCGAGTAAAAGCTGCATTCCTAAGCATATTCCGAGTATCGGCATGCCGTCTTTTGCAAGTTTTGTCAGCTTTTGCGCGTAACCGGAATCAAAGAGAGTGTCCGACGCGTCGGGAAAAGCGCCTACGCCCGGAAGAATAACCGCGTCCGCACTTTCAAGGTCGTCCGGACACGACGACAGCGCGCACTGTGCGCCTATGTACTCAAACGCGTTTTTTACCGAGTGAAGATTTCCCATTCCGTAGTCGGTTATGATTATCTTTTTACTCATTTTTTTACTTTTTGCACCGCCTTTTACTTTTACAGACAGCCTTTAGCCGACATAATTTCGTCCGAATGTATTTCAAGCGCCTTTCCTATGCACTTTCCGACGGCCTTGTATATGCTTTCGGTAATGTGGTGGTCGTTTTCGCCGTACAGCGACTTTATGTGAAGCGTAATTCCGGCGTTGAAAGCAAGCGCACGCATGAATTCGACGGTGAGCTGTGTGTCGTACTGACCGATAAGGTCTGATTTGAAATGTGCGTCAAACGCAAGAAACGCGCGCCCCGAAAAATCCAGCGCACACATTGTAAGCGCCTCGTCCATGGGTAAGAGTATGTCGGCAAACCGAGTTATTCCGACCATGTCGCCGGCAGCTTTTTTCAGCGCCGTTCCGAGAACTATTCCGACGTCCTCTGCGGTGTGGTGTCCGTCAACCTCAAGGTCGCCCTTTACTTTTATTAAGTCTATTTCAAAACCGCCGTGAGCGGCAAAGGAGTTGAGCATATGGTCAAAAAAGCCTATGCCCGTGCTGCCCGTAAGCTTTCCCTTTGAGTACGGCTCAAGCACGGTCAGTTTTAAGGATATTTCGGTTTCGTTTGTCTTTCTTGAAATTTCCGCTGTTCTCACTGTTTTGCAGCCTCCTCTTTAAGAGCGTTTATCAAAGTCTTGTTTTCTTCGTCTGTTCCTGCGCATATTCTTAAAGAACCGCCCTGTATATCAAAGTATCTTACGAGTATGCTTTTTTGTTTCAGATTTTCAAATATCTCTTTTACACGCGGATTTTGCGCAAACACAAAGTTTGTGTAGGTGTCGTCGGTCTTGAAGATATTGATGTCCGCAATACCTTTTTCCAGATTTTCGGTCGAATTTATAATGTCAGAGGTGCTTTGTCTTAAAAGCTGCTTTTCGGAAAAGACTATCTCGCCGAATTTCTGAGATATGCCGTTTACGTTGTACGGGCTTTTTGCCGCCTTGAACATACGCGTAAAGATGTCGTCGGAAATTATAAATCCGAGCCTTAACGACGCGCAGCCCAGAGCCTTTGACATGGTTTTAAGCACGATTATGTTGGGATATTTTTCCGTTTCGGATAAAAAGCTCTCGTCCTTTTTTGAAAAGTCCATGTAAGCCTCGTCCGAGACAAACAACGTTTCGGGACAGCTTTGCGCAAGCCTTGTTATATCGGCTTTGGACTCTATCTTTCCCGTGGGATTGCAGGGATTTGAGAATATGCAGAGCCTTATCCCGTTTTGCTTTATTGTCTTTTGCGCAAGGTCAAAATCAATTTGAAGATCCGCACTTTTGGGGCATTTTATAACGCGGCAGCCTGCAAGCGACGCATAAAAAGCGTACATTGAAAAGTCGGCGTCAAAAACCATGACGGCGCTGCCGAAATCCGCAAAGCAGTTCATAAGTATTGAGATTATCTCGTCCGAGCCGTTTCCGACGGCAACGCAGTCGCCGGAGAGTCCGTAATATTTGCAGAACGCCGACGTAAGCGCCGACGCGTCGGGATCGGGATAACGGTTGAATTCAAAGTCCGACAGCGCGTTTTTAAGCTTTTCGCGAAGCTTCTCCGGCACTTGTATAAAGCTTTCGTTTGCGTCAAGACGCACCTTGTATTTTTGCGTGTCAACGTTGTACGGCGTAATGCCGGAAAGACGCGACGCAAAGAGTTTCGTATCAAACATTTTACTTTTCCTCGAATCTTATTTTTACGGAATTTGCGTGAGCCGTAAGACCCTCGGCGTCTGCAAAGCGGATAATGTCGTCTTTGTACTCGTCAAGTCCCTTTTTGGTGTAATAGATGACGCCCGATTTTTTGATAAAGGTGTCAACCGAGAGAGGGGACGAAAAACGCGCCGTTCCGTTTGTGGGAAGAACGTGGTTCGGACCTGCAAAGTAGTCGCCGAGAGGTTCGGGAGAGTATTCTCCCAAGAAGATTGAACCGGCGTTGCGTACCTTTGAAAGGTCGGCGAATGGATTTTCTGTGAGTATTTCCATGTGTTCCGGAGCAATTTCGTTTGCCAGCGAAAAAGCCTCGTCCATGTTTTCGCAGATTATCGCGGCGCCGTAGTTTTCGACGGATTTTCCGGCAATGCTCTGCCTTTCAAGCTTCGAGAGCTGAAGTGAAAGTTCTTTTGACGTTTGCTTTGCAAGCGTCTCGCTGTCGGTTATAAGCACGCTTGAGGCGAGCGCGTCGTGTTCTGCCTGCGAGAGCAGATCTGCCGCAACGTATTTCGGATTTGCGCTTTTGTCGGCTACCGTCATGACCTCGCTCGGTCCTGCTATCATGTCGATGTTGACGGTTCCGTATACAAGTCTTTTTGCGGTTGCGACGTATATGTTTCCCGGACCTGCTATAACGTCAACCTGCGGAATGGTCTGCGTTCCGTAAGCAAGCGCCGCTATTGCCTGAGCGCCGCCGCAGAGAAATACCCTGTCAACTCCCGAAATAAGTGCTGCCGCGGCGACTGCCGGAGGAATTTTGCCGTCTCTTAAAGGAGTGGTCATGATAATTTCGGGAACGCCCGCGACCTTTGCCGGTATGCAGTTCATTAGAACGCTTGACGGATATGCCGCGCTGCCTCCCGGAACGTAAATTCCGGCGCGCTTTACGGGACGTATTTTCATGCCGACGGTCTTGTTTGTGTCGTCTGTGTCGAAAAAGGACTGACGGAGCTGTTTTTCGTGGTACTTTTTTATGTTTTCCGCAGCTCTCTGCATTGCAAGATACAGCTTTTCGTCAACGTCTGCGGCATACTTTTCAAGGTCTGATTTTTTAAGTTCGAGCGTGTCGGCACCAAGGCTTACGCCGTCGAATTTTTCCGTGTATTTCAAAACCGCAGCGTCACCGTTTTGTTCAACGTCGGAGAGTATGTCCGTCACGGTCTTTACTATTTCGGGAGAGGGACTCTGCGCGCGTTTTTTGAGCTTTGCGAGAAATCCGTCACATTCGGCTGTCTTGTATCTGTAAATGTTAAGCATTGTCTGTTTACCTCCGTCAGATAAGATTTTCGGACTTGCATATAAGCGAAACCGCGTCGATTACCGCGTCTGTCTCGCTCTTTTTGAGCTTTATGCTCGCGGTGTTTACTATGAGCCGCGCACTTATGGGCGCTACGTCGCGTATGACTTCAAGCCCGTTTTCTTTAAGCGTCGAGCCTGTTTCCACTATGTCCACAATTCCGTCGGAAAGTCCGAGCAGCGGCGCAAGCTCAACCGAACCGTCTATTTTGACTACCTCTACGTCAAGTCCGAGGCTTCTGAAATATTCCTTTGTCACGTTCGGGTACTTCGACGCGATTATCTTGTGGGAATATCCCGAAAAGAAGTCGGTGCCCTTTTTACAGGCAAGCGCAAATCTGCATTTTCCGAATCCCAGGTCCATGACCTCGTAGACGTGCGCGTCCATTTCCATTATCGTGTCTTTTCCGACCACGCCCATGTCGCAGACGCCGTGTTCGACGTAGGTAATTACGTCGTTTGCCTTTGCGAGAACCACCTCAACTCCGTCGGAGATCTTAAAGAAAAGCTTTCTGCCCTTATTTTCAAGCTCGGTGCAGTCGTAGCCTGCCTTTTTGAAGATGTCAACGGCTTTCTGTTCTATTCTTCCCTTTGTCAGAGCTATTCTTATCATAACGCGGTCACCTCTCTTATGCCGCCGGACGTTATCTCGACGGTTTTCTCTATCCCTGCGCTCTTTGCGTATTCCAGCGCCGCCTCAAGGCTTTCAAAGCAGGACAGCGTGCAGACGTCGCCGCAGTTTTCAATGTAGTTTACGGCGCGCGATAAGAGTTTTGCGTCGGAATAGTGTACAAGTACCGTCTTTTGATTTTTTTCGGAAGTGCCGACGGCTCTTGTAAGCTTGTCCGCAATAACGCTTAAATTTACGCCGAAGCCCGTGGCAGGCGCGTCCATGTCGAAGTTCGATAGCAGATTGTCGTATCTTCCTCCGCCGAGAACAGGCTCTCCGGCATATTCGATATATCCGCGGAAAACAAGTCCCGTGTAGTATTCCATGTCGTTTACTATCGCCATATCGACCGAAACGTTTTCGCTAAGCCCGTTGATTTCGAGTATGTCAAGTATTTCGGAAATGTAATTTACCGCGTCAAGTGCCTTTTCATTATTTTGGCTTATTTCTCTTGCTTTGTCAAGTACCTCTTTTGAACCGTACAGCCTCGGAAGCTGACGTATCTTTTCGAGAGCCGCCTTTTTTGCGCCGTCTGATTCATCAAAACCGAAATCAAGCGCCGAAAAACTCTTTGCGCCGACGTAGCGCCTTACCGTTTCAAGCTCGCTGCGTTCAAGATCCATGCTGTCAAGCAGCGCCTTGCAGAAACCTGCATGACCTATTTCGAGATTGTATTTTATGTTTCCTCCGAAAAACGCGCTTATTTCTCTGAGCGTTCTTATCGCCGTTATAAGCGCCTCTATGTCGGTCTTTTTTCTGTCGCCGCCGATTATCTCTATTCCGGTCTGCGTAAATTCGCATTTTTTTCCCGAATAGCCGTGGGAAACCCTGTATACGTTCTGGTTGTAGTACAGCTTTATCGGCAGCGGCGCGTTTTTCAGCCTTGTCGCGGCAATTCTTGCCATTGGCGTTGTATTGTCGGGGCGCAGCACTACAAGACGTCCGCTTTTGTCGGTGAGCTTGAACATATTTTCTTCGGGTATGGTCTGGCTTTTGAAGTTGAACACGTCGTAGTATTCAAGTGCCGGCGTCTGTGCCTTTTCAAAACCGCGTTTTGCGTACAGCCCGCACAGCTTTTGTCCGAGCTTTGCCGCAGGCTCGGTCTCTTTTCCTATCATATCCCTCATTCCGTCGGGTATGTTTTTTCTCTTTATATCCACTTTTATTGCGCACCTCCGAAACAAGCTGCTTTAATGCTTTAGTTTGATAACGTAATAAATTATATTGCAATTGCCTCGGATAAACAACAGCACAGTGAAAACATATTATTAATTTTTTGTAAAGAGCGGAAAATTTGCGCAAAAAAGGCGGTGAACATACGCACCGCCGAGAGTATAAAGAGTATTTTGCGTTTAATCAAGGGTAATGCAGTTCGGCTTGCCGAAGTCAATCGCATACATGAAAAATGTCATTTTGTCAACCGCTGCAAAATAACCCGAAAGCTCATACTGCTTTGAATGTGTTTTTTCGATTTCCTTTAAAATTTCGCGCAGGGCGAGCATTGCCGCGTATTCGTGCTTGCAGTTTGCACTGCAGTAGCAGGAGCATACAAGACCGCTTATCTGTCCGCGTGCGTATTCAAATTCTACGTCGTACATTTTGCTGCCCTCGATAAGAGCGTAGCCGCGAGTGCCGTCAAGGCATATGTATTTTACTTTGTGCTCTGCGTAGTAATCAATGCCGCGGTTTGCGGCGGCGCAGTCCATGCCGGATTTTTCAAGCTTTTCGAGAGCAAAGGACGTGCCGTCGGAGCCGCATATTATCTGCTCATCGGGAGTGGCGGGTTCGGGAGCTTTGAACCAGCTTGCGACCTTGTTTTTGGGAAGCGCGTTTCTGTCGAAAGTCATAAATACTGACGGTCCTATATAAAATCTGCCATTTGTATTCGTGTCCGCGACGGAAATTACACGCTTGTAGTCCGAAAGCTTTATTTTGAAGTTGTAGCTTACATACGTGACTATTCCGCGCAGTCCTTCAAGTTTTCCGTCCACATATACTATGTCGCCCTCGTGCAGATCGAATTTGTCGTTGTAGTAGGGAAGATTCATGCCGCGTTTTTCAAAATATACCTGAACGACGGACTTTTTTGCCGTGCTTTGCGTCTGCACTTCGGCACATTCTGCGCTCTGCTGAATTTTTTGCGTGTTTTTTGCAGTAAATCCTATTCCGAATGACATTTATAATCACCGTTTCTTTCCCTGTTGTCTGAGCAATTTGTTTTTTTCTCCTGCCCTCTGACTGTATTCTACATCAATATGTGTCCCAAAAACAGGACTGTCAGCGTTTTGCGCAAAAATAACCGGCGGAAATAAAAGAATCCGCCGGAAAGTTTATATTTGATTTTTGTTTTCTCAGTCAAACTTTTTGTAAAGTCCGTTTTTGCACATATTCGCAATCGCGTCAACGACCGTCTGCTTGTCCTCTTTGTATGTAACGCCGTACCACTTGTCTTTTGCGTAGAGCACCTTTACTTTTTCTCCGCCGTGTTTGATCTGATCGTCGATTACGAACGGAAGCAGAAACTCGCTCTTCATCTCTGTTCCATTTTGGGTGAGGAACGATACGAATTCTTTGTCAAGTACATCAAACAGCGTCTTTTCAAAGCCCCACATATTCATTGAAACTATTGTGGATTCGGGAAGATCCGTGTCGAACGGAATGTCGTATGTTTCGGTAACGCCGGCAAGATAACCGTCTCTTATGTCGCATACGCCTCGCGAAACGGTGCCGTTTTCGGAAAGGGTGTTCCTGAGATTGTAGCCTACCATGCAGGTGCCGCCTGCCGTGTCAAAGTGCTTTTTCAATTCGGCATAACCGCTTTTTCCGTAGAAGTCGTCGGAGTTGATAACGGCGAACGGTCCGTCGATCCTGTCTTTTGCGCAGAGAACCGCCTGACCTGTACCCCAGGGCTTTACTCTGCCTTCGGGTACGGAAAATCCTTTCGGAATTTCGTCAAGCTCCTGAAAAGCGTAATCGACGTCTATCATTTTCTCTATTCTCTTGCCGATTATGTCGCGGAAATCCTTTTCAATGGACTTTTTGATTACGAATACCGCCTTGTCAAATCCGGCTTCGAGTGCGTCGTAAACCGAATATTCGAGTATTACCTCGCCGTGCGGTCCGACAGGCTCTATCTGCTTTAAACCGCCGAAACGGCTACCCATACCTGCCGCCATTACCAAAAGTGTAAGCTTTGACATTTTTATTCTCCTTTAACTTTAGCCGAATACGGCTTTTTTGGATATTCAAACGCGTTATGCGGTCAATTTTCCGCAGTTTTTCTTACGATTACCTTTATTTCCCCGTTTTCCTCGTAGGCATCTATTTCTTCGACCTTGCTGTCGTAGCTTGAAATTATAAGTTCCGCTGCTTTGTCCTCGACCTCGGTCTGAATAAGACGTCTGAGGTTTCTTGCGCCGAATTTTACGGAATATGCTTTCTTTGCAAGCGTATCTGCCGCGCCGTCGGTATACTTGAAGACTATTTTCTTTTCGGACAGCGACGACGCAAGTTCGTCGAGCATGATTCTCGATATTTTTCCGAAATCTTCGGGTGTAAGCTGATTGAACGTGATTATCTCGTCAATGCGGTTGATAAATTCGGGACGAAGAAATTCGCCGAGAGCCTTGTTTGTCTTGTCCTCGTTTGCGCCGTCAAGCGTTTTGGAGAATCCTGCGGGAGATGAAGTTCCGGCAGAACCTGCGTTTGTCGTCATTATTATAATGGTGTTGCAGAAATCCACCTTAACGCCGTGGGAGTCGGTTATCTTGCCGTCGTCGAGGATCTGTAGGAGGACGTTGAGTACGTCGGGGTGCGCCTTTTCAATCTCGTCGAACAGAACCACGCAATACGGTCTGCGGCGTATTTTCTCGGTGAGCTGTCCTGCCTCGTCGTAGCCGACATATCCGGGAGGAGAGCCTATTATTTTTGAAACCGAGTGCTTTTCCATATATTCCGACATATCGAGTCTTATAAGAGCCTCGGGCGAGTCGAACAGATCGGCGGAAAGAGTTTTTACAAGCTCGGTTTTTCCGACGCCCGTCGGGCCTGCGAATATGAATGAAACGGGTTTGCGCTTTGTATATATTCCTGCGCGCGAACGCTTTATTGCACGCGCGACGGCGCTTACCGCCCTGTCCTGACCGATTATGCGCTTTTTCAGGCGTTCTTCAAGACGGTCTATGCGGATAAATTCGTTTTCGTTGATGTTGCTTGCCGGAACGCCCGTCCATATCTCGACCACCTTCGCGAGATGTTCGGGGGTAAGGATAACGTTTTTGCGCTTTTCTTCAAGCTCGCTGTACTGCTTTTCAAGGCGCAGTTCTTCGGTGCGCTTTGCGGCAAGATCCTTGTAAAACTGCTCGGTTTTATCGGATTCGTCGGGCGCGGGAGTGTCGGCTTCAAGCTTCTCTATTTCGGCTTTTATGCCGTCAAGCTCTTTTTCTGCCTTTTCGCAGTCCGAAACCGTGCTGTCGTTGAGCGCAAGATAGCTTGCGGATTCGTCGAGAAGATCTATTGCCTTGTCGGGTAAGAATCTGTCGGTGATATATCTCTCGGCAAAGGTAACCGCCTTGCTAACCGTCTCGTCGGGAATTGTAACGCCGTGAAAGTCCTCGTAATAACCCTTTATGCCGCGCAGAATTTCAACAGTGTCCTTTACGGAGGGTTCCGCGATGACTACGGGTTGGAATCTGCGTTCGAGAGCAGCGTCCTTTTCGATGTATTTTCTGTATTCGGCAAGCGTGGTCGCGCCGATGACCTGAATTTCGCCTCTTGAAAGCGCAGGCTTTAAGATGTTTGCGGCGTTCATTCCGCCTTCGGCGTCGCCTGCTGCGGCTATGCTGTGAACCTCGTCGATCACAAGTATAATGTTTCCGAGCCTCTTTACCTCTTCGATTAGCGACTTCATGCGGTTTTCAAACTGACCGCGGAACTGCGTGCCGGCAACCATGGCGGTCATGTCGAGAAGCTCGACTTTGTGATTTTTGAGCTTTTCCGGAACGTTTCCGTCGGCAATTCTCTGCGCAAGAGCTTCCGCAACGGCGGTTTTTCCGACGCCCGGCTCGCCTATAAGACAGGGATTGTTCTTCTGTCTGCGGCAGAGTATCTGAATAACGCGGTCAAGCTCGCGGTCGCGTCCTATAACGCGGTCGATTTTGCCGTCGCGCGCTTTCTGCGTAAGATCCATGCAGAACATATCTATATTCTTGTGCTTTTTGTCGTTCTTTTTCTTTACGTCGGCGGTGCTTTTGGAATCGGGAGAGCCTTGGGAATTCTGCGGCTTTCTGAAATTGCCGAGATTGCCGAAAATAGAACCCAAATTTATCGACGGAGCGCGGCTTTCCGTATCGTCGTTCTCGTCGGGATCGCCGTTTTCGTTTTCATCGGGATTTCCGAGACCTGCCGCGTCCATAAGACCCGCCATTTCTTCTCCCATGGCGTCCATCTGATCCTCGTCTATACCGAGGTTGTCTATCATGTCGGATATGGGCTTTATGCCGAGTTCCTTGGCACATTTAAAGCAGTATCCTTCGTTTATGACATTCTGCGCGCCGTCTATTCTCTGTACGAATATAACGGCAGGGCGTATTTTACATTTGCTGCAAAGAGTTGGCATGAAAATTTCCTTTCGTAAATACAGGGGTTTTTGCTTTGCGCATGAGCCGTTTAATTATTATGCTCCGCGCCGTTTTTTCGATACAGGTCTTACGTCTCTGTACGCGTACATCAGGCATGAGAATACAAAGTAAACGCATACGAACGCGCATATCGTGTTTACCGTCCATGACGGTATCGCCTTTCCGAATACCATTATGACGCATACTGCGGCAAAAACAAGCACCGTTGCCGCTTTTCCGAATATGTTTGATTTTACCACAAATCTGCTCTTTTTAAACACGAATGCCGCGCCTATTACTGTGAGCAGCTCCTTTATAAAGTATATCACCGGCATCCAGAACGGGATAAGTCCAGAAAGATACAGGCAGATAAAGGCGCTAAACTGCATGAGCTTGTCTGCAAGAGGATCCAGCACCTTTCCGGCAACAGACGTACAGTCGTACTTTCTCGCAAGGTATCCGTCGAGAACGTCGGTGATTCCTGCCGCAACAAATACGATTACCGCAGCTATATTGTGTTCTGTGGTATACAGCGCAATGAATACCGGCACGAGAAGCAGCCGTATAATTGAGAGTATGTTTGGTATATGTTTCATGGTTCCTCCGTAGAAGTCCTTGGAATGAATCTTCGATCAGTACAGGAATGACAGTGGATTTAATTTCAAAAACTCGCTGAATATAACGGTTTTTCCGTCAATTCCGGCGACAAAGCCTATGTCGGGAAGCTGTACGTAGAGCAAGAGTATCTCCACGACAGTGCAGAAAATAAATACTTTTATAATTCCGGAAACTGCGCCTGCCGCAGCTCCCATAGCGCGGTTCATGTTCTTGAGAACGGGAAGCCTGAAGATAAGGTCGAGAAGCAGCATAAGCAGATTGAGCGCAATGACCGAAGCTATAAACAGCGCGATAAAGCATAACGACTTGCAGATAAATTCCGCAGCCGGAGTGACAATAAGCTCGTCTATTGCCTCTGACGTGCTCTGCGCCGCGTTCTGCGCGCCGTCCTGAATTGACTCTTTATATTTCTGCGCTATTTCATCGGTGTCAACTCCGGCAACCGTGAGTATGCGCGTGAGAAAATCTCCGTTTCCGTCCTTTGCGTCCTTTTCAAAGCCTGCGGAAATATCGGCGCTCTGAGCCTGACCGTCCGGATTTTGCTCTGAATTCTGCTCGGAATTTAGTACGCTGTCCGTACTGTCCGCGACGGACGCCGAAAACTTTTCATATATGCTGTCGGTTACGTTTTTGCGCAGCGTTTCGGTGACGGTCATGTATTTTTCGGTGCTTTTAACATAGTTTGCAAGAGGCGTGCAGAATTTGTTTGCGATAACAAGAGCCGCTATTACCAATAACAGCTTGAACGCCGTCTTTACAAATCCGCGCCTGTATCCGCGGATTACTGCAAATATCATTATTATAATACAAACTGCGTCAAGAAACATCTGCATATGTATTGTCTCTCCTTTAAGCTGAACCTTTGTGCCGTTATGTACATTCCGACACATATACATACTGCATTATATCACTTTTCAAACACAAAATCAATAGCGATTTTTGACGATATGCGCCTTTTCGCAAAAAAGTGCCTTTTTGTATAGGCGGCAGCTTATTGTATATGCCAAAACGCGGCAGTATTGTGCGTTTTTGTTGCATTGTTATGCTTTAGGTGGTTTGTGAGAACGTTTGTGCAATAAATACAACATAATCGGAAATTTGAGATTTTTTTTGTGAAAAATACAGAAAAACCCTTGACAAAATTATAAACGCGTGCTACAATAAAGGTGCAAAAGAGATAAGACATAGGTCAAGGAAAAAGGTAAGATAAAACAACAAGGAGGGGATTCCGTTGGGCAACTTTATAATGAGAAAGATTTCAAACGGTGTCGGTTATGTCTTTAAAACCGGAAGCGGAGAAATCATGGCATCTATGTCCGGTGCGGCGAAATCCCGCTGCGAAGATTAGCCGCCTTGCCGAAAAGACAATTCTTTTACGTTGACTTACTTGGCAAAACTTCGCGCATTGCCCGCAAAATCAACCGCCGTAAAGCAAAGGACAGATTTATGCGAAAAACGGCGAAGCGGAAACGGCATGACCTTAGAATATGTATTACCGGCAGTATTTAAAAGCAAAGTACACGTCAAATTATAAAAAGCACGTTACGTTTGACCGGTTTGGGCGCGCCGAGGCAAAATGCAAAAAGTTTTTGCGGTATAAATTAATCACGGCATTAATATATAATAAATAGGTAAGAAGTAAATCAATAAAAACGACGGGGACTGTATAAGCAGTCCCTTTTTTGTGCGCAAATAACGGAATTTTTGCAAAAACCTCTTGAAAACCTACTAAATCTATGGTATTATTATGTTATCGGGAGATGATGTAATAATGAAAATATCAACCAAGGGCAGATACGCGCTCAGAATGATGCTTGACCTCGCCGAACACGAGAACGACGGCTTTGTGGCGCTAAAGGATATAGCGGCGCGTCAGGGAATATCAAAGAAATACCTCGAACAGATAGTGCCAATGCTCAATAAATCCGATATCCTGCTTACCAACCGCGGCTTTCAGGGAGGATACAGACTCGCAAAAAGTCCGGATAAATATACCGTCGGCGATATTCTCAGAATAACCGAGGGAAGCATCGCGCCTGTTGCCTGTCTCGATCATGAACCCAATCAGTGCGAGAGAAGCGCGTCCTGCGCAACGCTGCCGCTCTGGAGAGGTCTTAACAAGGTCATAAGCGACTACCTCGATTCCGTGACGCTTGCGGATCTGCTCGACAGACAGAAACAGTCCTACGGCAACGATTACAGCATATAAAAACAAAATTTTACAAATCTGCGCGTTTTATTGCACGCATTGCCGCATATACAGCGCCGAAATGTCAAAAAAATACACATATGCGCCGTGTTTTGTGCGGTTTGCATAGCTTTTGGACTCCTAAATAGTGCGTTTCGACGAAAATGAAATCTTTACGGTTATCCTAAACGCGCAGAACGCAATTGAAAACTATATATTGTAAAAAAAATAATGCTTCGCCAATATATTGTGCTTAAAGATACAAAGTGAAATATGCACAAAATACGGCGATTTTTAATTAACGCTATTGACAATTTGTTGAGTTGAGTATATAATATAACCGTGTTCCCATATGCGCTTTTTGAAAAAACAGCAGCGTTCAGGAAAGTACAAAACATTACAAAAGGAGTGCAGACCCTATGAAAAAAACTTTAAGCATTCTGTTGTGCTTATCGTTCCTCATGTCATCATTCTCGTTCGCATTGCAGGCGGCGGCTGATATGATGCCGATCGACACGGAATCCGCAGAAGAAATCTCTGCCGATCTGCCGAAAGATGCGGATGAAGAGGAAGCAGAGCTTGCAGATGACAAAACCTATGTGTCTCCGTCAAAGCTTGTGCCGGAATTCGGCGCGACAGACATTGACCCGAGATACCCGGTAGCGTATTATACTTTCGAGAAAGATATAGACGCTGCGACAGTAACTCTCGAAAACCTTAACAATTCCAAGGCGGACGGCGTTTACTACGACGCCGACAATAACGCGGTCTGGGTATTCCCCGTTGCAAGAACCGCAACTGCCGGAAGTGTTATTTCTTATAACGCGTGGAAGTCTGAAATAAAGACTGTCGACGGCGATTATCTTGAGTTCCCTGCTGCAAAGTTCACACTTGCAAAGCAGATCCCTCAGGACGGTAAGAACCTTACTCCGTTTGCAAACATGGAGTACGGCTGGAGCCCGTTCTTCAGCGAGGAAAGCGACAGCAAGATGATTATCGGCGAAGAGGAAAACGGCAACCACTATGCGACCGTAGTCCTCAGCAATATGGGTTCGGGCAAGAGATGGATATACACCGAACACAACATTGTTTACCGTCCGAATACTACATATAAGATAAAGGCAAGAGTAAAGCTTGCAAAGTTTACTCACCCCGACATTTCCGCTACAACCGCATCCGAAATCGTACTCAACACCAGATACGATTCCGGCGATACCATCGACCATTCAAGTTCTTTTGAACACAATGTAACGGACGAAGGTACCGTGAAAGGCAACACGCTTACCTCCGGCTGGAAGAGCAACGGCGGATCAAAGGGATATTCCGAACAGACCATCAGATCTATCAAAAGAGATCAGATGAAGATGTCGTTCTATTCCAACCCTCCGGCAAAGGGCGGCGCGTTCTACTATGTAGACGACCTTGAAATTTACGAAAAGGTCAGCGTTTCGTTTGCTGCCGCATACGGCACGACTCTTGACGGAACAGCTCCTTCGGCTCTTTACGGATATAACGGCGACACTGTAACGCTTCCCGCAACCTGCCCCTACGTTCCGGACGACTCGAGATGGACTGTTGCAGGCTGGACCGACGGCGAAAACGTTTATAACCTCGGCGCGGCCTATACAATAGACGGTGCGGTTATCCTTACTCCCGCGCTCACAACTACCGAAGAAGTAAACACAGTATCCTTTGATACTCTCGGAAAAGGAACATCTGACACAAAATCCACAAAGGTATTCAAGGGCGACAAGCTTGACCTTACCGCGGATATATTCGACGTTGTTCCGAATGACACAACCATGCGCTTTGCAGGCTGGTCTCTCGACGGCGAAACCGTTGTTGACGAGATAGTTCCCGAAAGCGATACCCAACTCAAGGCTGTTTATACACTCCTTGACAAGATCGTTTTCAACAAGCAGTCCGCTTTCAACAGAGTCAGCCTTAACGGCGGTATCCCCACATACGATGCAGAAAGAAAGGTATATCTTGCAACCCCCAGAACGGCAAATGAAGATATATTCATTTCTCTCTCGAACATCGCTCTCCCCGCAAGCGTATATAAGAAAGCTTACGTTGCATTTGATACGACTTTCAGCGGCAGCGAAAACAAGCTCACCGAATCCAACGGTTCGACCGAACTGTTCTTCTATACGAACACAGCCCCCGGCTGGCATTGGCAGAGATGCGCAAAGGGCAAGTTCGCAGGATATGCAGACGACGCTCATGAAGTAATCATATACGAGTATGACTTCTCGAACGTTTCTTCTTGGGATGGCATTATCAACGGCGTCCGTGTTGACCCGTATAACGGAACTCCCGCATGGGCTGTAAAGTACATTGAATTTGAACGCAGCGAAATAATAGATAATGTAGAAATCACAAATGTTGCGGAACCTGTTCTCAGAGAAGTTCCTTCGGCAACAGTCGGACTTCCCGCAGACGCAGGATATACCGTTGACAGCGTAAGCTGGACTCCCGAAACCGACCGTTTCGCAGGAAATACCGAGTACACTCTTAATGTCACTCTTTCCGCAAAGGCAGGCGGCGCCGTATTCTACGATACAACTACGGCAACCGTAAACGGTAAAGAAGCTGTTGCCGAATTTGATTCCGCAACCGGCAAGCTTAAAGTCACATATACATTCCCGGCAACCGCTGACTATGTTCCCGTTGACGTTGTGATCTCCGGTCCGACCGCAATTACCAAGGCTGACGGCAGCATTAAGCTTTCGGCAAAGGTAACTCCCGTAAATTCCGGCGATAAGATTGATACGCATGACGTTATCTGGTCTATTGATAACACCGAAATTGCTGAGATATCCGAAGACGGAACACTTACCGCTTACTATGACGGTACCGTAAACGTAACTGCGGCCGCAGTATATAACCCTGCAGTAACCGGTACATATACAGTTACAATTACAAATCAGGCACCCGCAAATATCATTACATTTGATAAGGGTACAAACGCAACTGTTACAAATATGCCGAGCGAACTCAAAGGCAAGAGAAACGTATCCCTCGCCGGAGTTCAGACTCCCGTAAGAGACGGCTATATCTTCAAGGGCTGGAAAACTTCGCTCACCGCAAACGAGACTGTTACCGAGGTAAAGCTTACCGAAGACATGACTCTGTATGCGGCATGGATGAAGGGTGCGGCATTTGAGTTCAATACCGACGGCAACTTTGAGGGTTGGAGTTCGTTCAATAATATTTCCTCCAAGGAAGTAAAGAACGGTGTGCTCCGTATTGTTTCCAGTAACAGGGACCCCAATGTCGCCATTGATAACCCCGGATTCTCGGCTGATGAATTCAAGACATTTGAAATCAGAATGAGAAGTAACTGTACAACAGCGCTTGACGTATTCTTCGTAACCGAAAACAGCTCCAAACAGGGCTTTAACGAAACCGATAAGCTCAGCGTTCCCAAGGCTTCCGATACCGATTGGCACGTATACAGAATAGATATGAGCCGTAAGGGTTCTTACTGGTCCGGCAAGGTAAAGAAGCTCAGAATCGACCCCGGTGAAACAAACGGAAAGTATTACGAAATTGATTATATCAGATTTGTAAACGACAGCGCGGAAGCAATTGACGTAACCGACCTTGCAGCTCCCGTTGCAAAGAAACCTGCGCCCACTACCGCAAACACCGCGGATTCCGCAAAGTATACCGTATCAAATATCACCTGGTCTCCGGCACTTCTTTACGATTATTACTTCAACGGCAATACCGAATACACCGCAAAGATTGAAATAGCTCCGGCTAAGGGCTGGTCGATTTCCGACGCTCCCGTTTCCGCAACCGTAAACGGCGAAGACGCGGCAGTAAGCTATGAAAACGGCAAGCTTTACCTCAGCTATACATTCCCCGCAACCGGTGAAGCAGGAAATATCGACGTTACGAGCGTAACTTTTGTTTCAAGCGACGGAACCGATAAGAAGAATGATGTAAGAAAGGTATTCGTAGGCGATGAGCTTGACCTTTCCGAAATAACTCCCGACCTTATACCCGCGTACAGACGTTTTGCAGGATGGTCTCTCACAGAGGACGGTTCGACGGGCATAATCACAAGCATTACTCCCAAAGATAATACTACTGTATACGCAACCTACGAAAAACTCGATAACTTTGACTTCAGCAATCCTCTTCATGTAAATGGTATGAGAACAAATGAGGGCAGCCTTGAGTACAGAGACGGTGAGGTCGTAGTTATCCCCACAAGCGCAACACAGGATATTTACCTTACCACACCTGTTCTCGGTCTGACAGCATCGGATTACGGTTATGTAGAAGTCGTTTACGACGCAGAACTTGGCGGAACTTACGGCGGCGTTCATTATGATAATAAGATAACCGCAAGCACAAGCACAAGCTCGGCACCTGCTCTCTACTACTCTTACCCCAATGCACCCGATTCGTTTACATGGGAAGGACGCGCGCTCAAGGTCGACAGCGCAGAAGCTGTTACCGTAAACGGCAAAAAGTGTGTTAAGTTTGTCTATAACATGACTGAAAAGCCCTCGACAGGCGAATATCTCTGGAAGGGCACACTCGGAAAGCTCCGTCTTGACCCCTACAACGGATATCCCGAATGGGGCGTAATGTCCATTAAGCTTATCAAAAATAAGGAACTTGCCGGAAATGTTGCAATAACCGGTCTTACCGAGCCCGAAACGTGGGCAGTTCCCGCAACGACGGCAAAGGCTTCCGCAAACTGCACCGTAAACTCCGTAACATGGACAGGCGAATTCTTCGACGGCGGTCAGTTCAAGCCCGAAAGCTCCTACACTGCCGAGATTCATGTCACAGCACCCGCAGGATATAAGTTTACAAGCGAAAATACCGCAACCGTAAACGGAAACGAAGCAGAGGCCGCATATGACGAATCCACAGGCGATCTTGTAATAACTTACACATTCGAGAATACACTTCCTCTCGCGGAAACTTACGTACAGATCTCCGGCGCAAACGAGATCAGAAGAAACGGACGTTACGAACAGCTTACCGCAAAGACCGTAGCTGTTGACGGTTCAAAGATTCCGATGACAAGCGTAACATGGTCTATCAGAAACGCAGATCCGACCGTAACTGACGAACTTGCAATAATTTCCGATAACGGAAGAGTTTCTCCCGTACTTAACGGCGATGTAATCGTTACCGCAACCTCCGTATACGATCCGTCCAAGTTTGCAGAGCATACAATCACCATTGCAATGGACGAAGAATTCAATAAGAAGTTTGTAATAACTTACGATAAGAATACTCAGGCAAATGTTACCGGTATGCCTGCTGCAGAATCTGCAAAGGGCAGCTTTACCGTAACCGATACCATTCCCGTAAGAGCAGGTTACGTATTCGTCGGCTGGGCAACTTCTCCCGAATCCCAGACAACCGTAACATCTCTTAACGTTAAGGCTGATACAACGCTTTACGCAGTATGGGCTAAGAGCGTGTTCTTTGAAATGAACTCCAAGCCCGACGGCATTTCCTATAACGGTCAGATGACTGATATCAAATACGAAGACGGTCTGATGAAGTTCAAGATGACCGGCAACGACCCGTTCTTCTACCTCAACTTTGCACGGGGCGTAATGGACGCTTCCAAGTATAAGCGCATGGATATCAGACTTTCCGCCGAAGAAAGCGCTGCCTGCACGATCTACTACACTACAAAGGACGCTGACGGCAACTTCATAATCCACGAGTGGGATAACGATCCGGCTCATCAGCGTGAATTTGCAGGAACTTGTTACAGTATTGCTTACACCGCAAACGGTCTTGATAACTTTGTAACCCTGAGCTACAACTCAAAGGCATCCGTTGCGGCAGGCAAGTGGGCAAACTACTTCAACTTTATCCGTTTTGACCCGGCTGAAGTAAAGCCCGGTAAGTACATCTACATCGACTACATCAGATTCTATGATGAGAGCAGAAATGTAACCTTCGACGCAAACGGCGGTACAATGCTTATCGAATCCCCGACGGGCGATATGCTTACCGCAACCACCGTTACCAACACATACGATCTCGGTAAAGTCAAGGTTCCGCTTACTCCCGAAAGAGACGGCTACAAGTTCATGGGCTGGTCCGATAAGGCAGACGGCACAGGTACTCTTTACAGCGGCGAAATAGTTGTCAAGGACGATGAAACACTTTACGCAGTATGGAATCCCACTGTTGACCTCTCCGGTCTTACCGATGAAGAAGTTGCAGAGACGGTTTCAGTACTCGAAGAAAATGCAGACGGCGCTCTCAGCGCGGAAAGCGATGACAACGGTCTTGTTCTCAAGGGTGATTCCACAACCGTTATCACTCCCGTTGTCAAGATTGCGGATTCTATGACCGTCACCGACGCGACAAAGACTCTCCTTCTCAAGTACAGCTACTCGCTTAAATCCGTAAAGACCAATATCGTGTCTCTCAGATTTAAGAAAGCCGGCGCAAATGAATATTCATATGCCGACATCGCAACCAAGCTTCCCAAGAGCTCCGGCGGTACCGACATTATTGCAACCGACCTCTCTGCTGTAACAGACTTTGACGGCACTATCACAGACGTAAGCCTTGTTCTCCAGACCGGCGTTTACGGAACATATAAGATCATGGATGTCACATTCACAAATAACGAGACTGCTCAGAATGTTATCGATGACTTCTATGAGTCTACCGTTAAGAAGGTTGGCGAAAGTGCAGGCAATACCACAACAAGAAAGCAGTATGAAACCAAGCCTCAGCCGACCACAGGTTCAAACGCAGGAGCAGTAACAGGCGGCGGTAACCCCGGTACTTCGGATCCTTCCGATATTACCGCAAGAACCGCAAGCAAGGATACCATAACCTTTGACTTTACAAGTGATGACGATCTTAAGCTCATCGGCTCGTACAGGCAGATGGAAAAGGTTTCCATGACCAACAGCGTCCTTTCTCTCAAGTCCAACGGACGTGCGGCAGGCAGCAACGACTCACCTGCATTCTTCACTCCCGCAAAGCTTGCTGTTGACGCGGCTACTCATAAGTACATTGTAATCAGAGCAAAGATGAATATGTCCGCAGGAAACGGTCTCAGAGTTTACTTCAGAACCGCTGAAAACGGATTTGCCGAGTCCAGAGCAATGACCAAGGAGCTTGATAAGAGCAAGTACACCGTAGTTGCTTACGATATGAGCACCATTTCCGACTGGACCGGTACTATCACCGGTGTGTTCTTCTCGCTCGACGGCGACTCCTCGGGAACGCTCGACATTGACTATATCATGTTCAGCAATACCATTCCCGAAGATAAGGGCGACGATTTAACCAAGTTCCCGTTCACTAAGGAATTCAGCGCTTCGACATTTACCGATGTTAAGTCTTCCGACTGGTTCTACGGCGACGTTGAAACCTCCTATAAGCTCGGACTTATGAACGGCAGAAGCACGACCGAATTTGTACCCGCAGGCAGCATGACGGTTGCAGAGGCGGTTACAATTGCAGCAAGACTCAATGCAACTTACTTCAAAAAGGAAATACCCGCAGCCGCAGACGGCGAAGCATGGTATACTCCTTATGTAAACTACGCAAGATCCGCAGGTATCATAATTAACAACCAGTTCAGCGATTATACAAAGGTTGCAACAAGACGCGAGGTTGCTCAGATATTTGCATACTCCGTTCCCAACGAATGGCTTAACGCAATCAACGTATTCAATAATATCCCCGATGTGCCTACAAGCGATAAGGCATATAAGGATATCCAGAAACTTTACAACACAGGTATAATTGTCGGTGTCGATGAGGCTTATAACTTCAATCCCGACGCTGAGATCAAGAGAAGCGAGATCTCCGCAATAATCAACCGCATAGCTCTTGTCGAAAACAGAAAGAGAGTCGTAACTCAGGACGAGATAGACGCTCTCAAGATCCGCATAGAACCTGCACAGCTTGTAAAAGCAGAACTTGCAAACTGCGATAATAAGAACCCTGTTCTCAAGGACGGTCTTGCTTACGGTAAGGCAGTTGGAAACGACAGCGGAAGAGCAGACCCGATAGTAGGCGTAAGCTCGATTACCGGTAAAATTGACGCTTCGATCTACAAGACGATCAAAGTAGGTATGAAGTGGGATCAGACCGCAGTACCAAAACCCGACGCAAAGATCTTCTTCACAACAGCTACCGGCTCGTGGGCAGAGGCAAGAAAGGTAAACGCAACGATTTCCGAAAAACCCGATGAAAACGGAATCTATACTCTTACCATGGATTGCACAACCAACGGCGAGTGGAAAGACACTATCACAAACTGGCGCTTTGACCCGTTTGAGGCTCCCGGTGAGTTCTACATTGCTTATATAGAACTTCTCCCGTAATTGACAGTGTCAAAATAACCGAATAATATAATGACCCGGTTCGGTGTAAAAGCCGTTCCGGGTTGTTTTTTGCTTGTCCGTTATGAAAATTTGCGCATAAAAAATCCGGTATACACAAGCTTTGGCTGAATATATACCGGATTGATTATTAAATATGAAAGGGAATTGCAGCGCCGGTGATGAAGTAATGAAGATTACAGATTTTTAGCACCGCGCTTTGCATGAGCGATAAATTCGCGGAAGATCGGGTGAGCCTTGTTCGGACGGCTCTTGAATTCGGGGTGGAACTGAACCGCAAGGAAGAAATCGTTCTGCGGAAGCTCAATTTCCTCTACAAGGCGCGCGTCAGGAGATAAACCGCCGAAAACAAGTCCTGCTGCGGCAAAATCATCGCGGTATGCGTTGTTGAATTCGTATCTGTGTCTGTGGCGTTCGGAAATTGTGTTTCTGCCGTAACACTTTTCAAGCAGCGAGCCGGTTTTTACGGTACAGGGATATGCGCCGAGCCGCATTGTACCGCCGAGAGGAATGTTTCCGTGCTGGTCGGGCATAAGGTCGATAACCGCAGGATTTTCGGAGTCAAATTCGCTTGAATTTGCGTTTTTAAGTCCTAGTACGTTTCTCGCGTACTCAATTACGGCTACCTGCATACCGAGACAGATGCCCAAGAACGGAACATTGTTCTCTCTCGCGTATTTTACGGCTGCAATCTTGCCTTCGACGCCTCTTGAACCGAATCCGCCCGGGACAAGCACGCCTGCACAGTCGCCTAAAAGCTCTGCTGCGTTTTCGTCGGTGACGTCCTCCGAGTCAACCCACTTAATATCGACGTTGCACGCGTTCTCATAACCTGCATGGTGCAGAGCCTCTGCCACCGAAAGATACGCGTCGTGCAGTTTTACGTATTTTCCCACAAGAGCAATCTTTATGCTGCCGTCGCGAGATGCTACACGTTCGAGCATTGCGTTCCATTCGGTAAGGTCGGGTGTCGGAGCGTCGATTTTGAGCTTTGAAACAACAAGGTCGGAAAAGTTCTGTTCTTCAAGCATTATCGGAGCCTTGTAAATGTTGTCGAGCGTGAGGTTCTGCAAAACGTATTCCTTTTTAACGTTGCAGAAAAGTGCGATCTTGCCGCGTATGCTATCGTCGATGGGCATATCGCTTCTTGCAACTATCATGTCGGGCATAATGCCTATCTCGCGCATTTCCTTTACGGAGTGCTGAGTCGGCTTTGATTTAAGCTCGTTTGAACCCGAAAGATACGGAACGTATGTTACGTGTATGAACATGCTGTTGTCCGCTCCGACTTCGAGAGATACCTGACGTATTGCCTCTAAGAAAGGCTGGCTCTCGATGTCGCCGACCGTACCGCCTATTTCGGTTATTATAACGTCCGCGTCGGTCTTTTTGCCTACGTTGTAGATGAATTCCTTTATCTCGTTTGTGATGTGCGGAATTACCTGAACCGTTTCGCCGAGATATTCGCCGCGGCGTTCCTTGTTGAGAACGTTCCAGTAGACTTTTCCCGTTGTGAGATTGGAATACTTGTTGAGGTTTTCGTCTATAAAGCGCTCGTAGTGACCGAGATCAAGGTCGGTTTCCGCGCCGTCCTCGGTGACAAATACTTCGCCGTGCTGATACGGGCTCATCGTGCCGGGGTCAATGTTTACGTACGGGTCAAGCTTTTGAGCCGCAACCTTGAGTCCTCTTGCCTTGAGCAGACGTCCGAGAGACGCTGCCGTGATTCCTTTTCCCAGACCGGAAACAACTCCGCCTGTGACAAATACATACTTTGCCGTAACAATTCCCTCTTTCTTAAAAGAAAACTCTTGCTTTCTTTGAATTTAATGCTTTTTGCAAAATAAAAAACCACGTCGGACGTGGCGGTAAAAAACGGCAATACGACACGGACTTTGTGCCCCGTTGCACGCATCTATTCTGCAAAAACATCACTGTTTTTTAAATACATTATATAATATCATAACGAGAAGAGCTTGTCAAGCACAAATTGATGACATTTTTGACAAACAAGGGACAAAAAGTACATTTCGGCGTTTTTTACAAAAGAAATATTGACAGCGGCACACCGATATTGTATAATAAATAATATATAAAATGTGATATAATGTTCTTTTGTTGTAAATACACTTTTTATACGATATAATAACAGTCACGGAGGATAAAATGACGGTGAAAATTATGAAAAAAGCATTTTCATTTGCCGCGGTGCTGGTAATGCTCAGCACCTGCGTTTTTGCGGCGGACACACTATCCGGCAGCGGAACGAAACAGGATCCGTACAGTATTGCGTCGCCGGACGATCTCTGTACTTTGGCGCGGCTGAGTGTGACTGACAGCTTTGAGGGAAAGTTTTTTGCACTCACGAATGATATAGATTTTGAAAATGACGGATACTTTACGTATGATACGCAGGGAAGCATAGCGTATGTCGATTCCGAGGTCATGACGTTCAAGCCGATAGGCAGTGCGAGTGTGCCGTTCAAGGGTTCGTTTGACGGTAAAGGCTATTCCGTGCGAGGTCTTTGCCTTGAAGAAAAGGACGGGCTTTGCGCGCTTTTCGGATATGCTGACGGCGCACAGATAAGCAATCTTATAATTTTCGATTCTTATGCGTCGGGTTCTTCCAAGACTGCACTGCTCTGCGCCGACGCGTCCGGAGGCACGGTAATAGACGGAGTGAACGTTTCGGGAACGGTTGTGGGAAAGGGCGAAAGGCTTAATTCGTATACTGCCGGAATCTGCGCGTCAAACGGAAAGAGCGCAAGCATAATCAATTCCGTAAGCTACGCAAATGTTTCGGGTTCGCGCGCGTTCAGCTCGTATACCGGAGGAATAGCGGGAATTAATTTCGGAAACATAGACGACAGCGCATTCGGCGGCAGTGTAAAGGGGAAAAGCGCATATTTTTCAGCCTGCACCGGAGGAATAGCAGGAGGAAATCACGGATTGATCGGGTCCTGCCTTTCAAACGGAAAAGTTGAGGCGCAGTCGCTCTCTATCATAACCGACAGCCATGCAGGCGGCATTGCGGGAGAGAATGCGTTCGGCGCAAGCATTTTTGCGTGTGCAAACTATTCGGCTGTGACCAACAGCTGTTACAGCGCGTCCGACAGCGTTTGCTCTGCCGGAGGAATTGCCGGATATAACCACGAATCCAACATTTCGGCTTGCGTAAACTACGGCAAAGTAAGCGCGCAGTCGGTTTACTGCGGAGGGATAGCGGGAATTATACTTGCCGATGAGGTCAATTTAAAAATTGAGGACTGCTATAACGCGGCGGATATAAGCTCAGCCGGAGGCGTGTCCGGAGGAATTTCCGGTATGATAGGCGCGTCCGATAACAGAACCGCGCAGATAAACACGTCGCTGAATGTCGGAACTGTTTCGGGTGATAAAAACGGCGGAGTTGCGGCAAGCTATGATGGCAAAAACGTAATTCACGACCATACCTATTTTGCCGATAACGGCACGACGGACGAATATGCTCTAAAAGCTCCGATCTCGAGAATTCAGAGCAATACAGTTCTTCCCGGCTTTGACAGCTCGGTGTGGGTTTTCGAAAGCGGCAATTTTCCAAGAATCGTATATGAAGAAATTTTGAGAAACGTATCCGAAACCGTATCACAGCAGGTTTTTGCCGTGCCGTCCGATGCGTCAGGGCTTGTTCCCGAAGTTGACGGATATGCGGCAAGCAGGGTTTTCGGCGCACAGAATAAGACGGGACTTTACGACTGCATACTGTTCTTTGAAAATTCGGACGGCGCGTTCGCACCTGTTCCGGCAAAGATAAGCCTTGCGGTCGTGGACGATATAAATAAGGCGCAGATAGTAAGTGCGGAAAATAACCTTGTCAACGACGGCGGCATTGTCTCGGGAAACGTTGAAGTAAGCATCTATTTTCCCGACGGAACAAAGAGCGCGTTTGTCGTCGGCGCGGTTTATAATAACGAGGGCAGAATGTGCTCGGCAGGCACAGTCACGGCAAATTCGGACGGCACGGTAAGCACGGCAAATATAAACTTTTCCGCCGCATTTACCGATGAAACGGGAGAAAATAAGCTTAAACTCTTTATATTCGATTCGGAAAAGACGCTCTCCCCGTCTGCCGATGTGACCGAATAATATGATTTTTATAATGTTACCGAAAGGACGTATGCAGATTTGAAAATTACCGTTGCCGGCTGCGGAAGATGGGGCTCTTTTATAGCGTGGTATCTGAATAAGATCGGACACGACGTAACGCTTTACGGGCGTCCCGGCTCAAAGTCAATGGAAAACTTTATAAAAACACGCAAAAGCGAGCTGTTAGAGCTACCCGAATCGGTAAAACTCACGCAGGAACTTGGGGACACGTTAAATTCCGACGTGCTTGTAATTTCCATTGCTTCCCAGGCGCTTAACGGATTTTCAAAGCAGCTTGCACAGAACGGTTTTTCACGCGGTAATGTTGTTCTCTGCATGAAAGGAATAGAAATTTCGACGGGCAGACGGCTCTCCCAGATAATCTCGGATAATCTGCCGGACAGCAGATGCGCCGTGTGGCTGGGTCCCGGACACGTGCAGGAATTTCTTTCGGGAATACCCAACTGCATGGTAATAGACAGTCTTGACGAGGAGTTCAAGCATATGCTTGTTGACGGCTTTTCGGGAAATCTCATACGTTTTTACTACGGAACCGACCTTATCGGAAACGAAATAGGCGCCGCTGCAAAGAACGTAATAGGAATTGCTGCGGGTATGCTTGACGCGCTCAAACTCGGAACGCTCAAAGGCGCGCTTATGTCCAGAGGAACGCGTGAGATCGCGCGTTTTATAAAGGCGTCGGGCGGCAACGAACTTTCGGCATACGGTCTGTGCCACCTCGGCGATTACGAGGCGACGGTATTCTCTCCGTACAGCCATAACAGAATGTTCGGAGAAAAATTCGTGAAGAATGAGCCTTACGACAGCCTTGCCGAAGGTTATTACACCGTTAAGGCACTTGTAAATCGGGCGGAAAAGCTCGGAGTCGAGCTTCCCATATGCCGCGCCGTGTACGATACGCTCTATCTCGGAAAAGATACCGCACAGTCGCTTGACGCGCTGTTTTCACGTTCCATAAAAAAGGAATTCTGAACGTATTTTTTGCCGAAGTGCGCAAATACGGCAAAATTAATGCCGAGTTTATCAAAAATGACTTGACAATTCATAAATTTTGCTTATAATGTAATAGATATACTTTGAATATAATTTTTTCTGTCAAAAGTAAGACGGAAAACACCCGGAGGAAACAAAATGAGTTTAAAAAACTTCAAGGAAACCGAAACAAATAAGGTTGAGATGGACATCGTAATTTCAAAGGAGACCTTTGAAAACGCAGTAAACGCGGTATTTAAGAGAAACGCAAAGAGCATCTCTATTCCCGGTTTCAGAAAAGGCAAGGCTACAAGAGGACTGGTTGAAAAGTTCTACGGTTCTCAGGTATTCTATGAAGACGCAATAAACGATCTTCTCCCGTCCGAAATAAACGCCGCAGTCAAGGAAACACCCTACAAGATAGCAGGCATGCCCGAAGTGACCGACGTTGATTTCGAGGCAGAGGACGGCATAAATGCCAAAGTTACCTTTATACGCGTTCCCGATGTAAAGCTCGGCGAATATAAGGGCCTTAAGGTTGATAAGGTTGTCGTAAAGACAGAGGATTCCGAAGTTGACGCAGAGCTTGAAAGAACAAGAGAGCGTTACAGCAGAACCATAAGCGTTACCGACAGAGCAGCCAAGGACGGCGACATTGCCGATATCAACTACGAAGGTTTCTGCGACGGCAAAGCTTTTGAAGGCGGCAAGGCAGAAAACCATAAGTTAAAGCTCGGCTCGGGTTCGTTCATTCCCGGTTTTGAAGATCAGATCGTTGGCAAGAACGTAGGCGACGAATTCGACGTAAACGTAACCTTCCCGAAAGAATACCATGCGCCAGAACTTGCAGGCAAGGACGCAACCTTCAAGTGCAAGCTCAACGGTCTTGAATTTGAGGAACTTCCCACTCTCGACGACGAGTTTGCAAAGGACGCTTCCGAATTCGATACTCTTGCTGAATACAAGGCAGACATTAAGGCTAAAATAGAAAAGAGACATGACGCAGAGGCTGAAGTAAGACTTGCGGAAGATCTCACAAAGGCGCTCACCGCAAACGTTGAAGCAGAAGTTCCGGACGTTATGATCGAAAAGGAACAGGATCTTCTCGTAAGAGAGTATGACTATAACCTCAGAAGTCAGGGACTCAGCCTTGATATGCTTGTAAAGTACACAGGCATGAAGATTGAGGATATACGCGCACGTTATGCAGAGCCCGCAAAGGTAAACGTACTTAAGCAGCTCGCACTCGAAGAGATCATCAAGGCTGAAAAGATCGAGGCAAGCGATGAGGAAATCGAGAATAAATACGAGGAAATGGCAAAGCAGTTCGGTATGAAAGCCGACGACGTAAAGGCAAGAATTTCCAAAGAGGATCTCGCCGAGGACGTTAAATCAATAAAGGCGTTTGAATTCGTAAAGGATAATGCAAAGATTACCGAAAAGACCGTCACCGCCGAGGAATTCGCAAAGATGAACGCTCCCGAAGAGGCAAAGACCGAGGACGGCGAAGAAAAGCCCAAGAAAAAGACGGCAAGAAAGACTGCAAAGAAAACCGACGCTGAGGCTGATACGGCAAAGGAAGAAAAGACCGAAACCGTAAAGAAACCCCGTAAGACCGCAGCAAAGAAAACCGCCGAGAAAAAGGACGAAGAATAATTTTCTTCCCACGCCCGGCAGCAAAATACATTAAAAGCTTTAGTGTGCGTGCAGTTTATATTGTACGCACATTCTTGCCTTAAAGGCAAAAAGACAAAATACGACATATTACACGTGAAAGGACGATAATTATGGCACTTGTACCAATGGTCATTGAACAGACAAACCACGGCGAACGTTCATTTGACATCTATTCAAGACTTCTCAATGACAGGATTATATTTTTGGGCGAAGAAGTAAACGACGCCACAGCATCACTTGTCGTAGCGCAGCTGCTCTATCTTGAGGCGCAGGATCCCGATAAGGATATAAGCCTTTATATAAACAGCCCCGGCGGTTCGATTTCCTCCGGCATGGCAATTTACGACACCATGAACTTTATTAAATGTGACGTTTCGACAATATGCGTCGGCATGGCAGCAAGCATGGGAGCGTTTCTGCTCTCGTCGGGCGCAAAGGGCAAAAGACTTGCGCTCCCCAACAGCGAGATCATGATACATCAGCCTCTCGGCGGTATGCAGGGACAGGCAAGCGATATAAAGATACACGCCGATCATATCATAAGAATTAAAAGCAAGCTCAATAAGCTGCTTTCCGAGCAGACCGGCAAACCTCTCGAAACCATTGAAAAGGATACCGAGAGAGATAACTTCATGACCGCCGAAGAGGCATGCGCATACGGTCTTGTCGATAAGGTCATTGATAAAAGACTCTGATTAAAGGCATTTTACGAAAGGTTATAACCGAACATGGCTAATGAAAATAAAAGAGGCGAGCGCTTCTGTTCTTTCTGCGGAAAATCCGAGCGTCAGACGGGACGCCTTATATACGGTCCCGAAGGCGTGAATATATGCAGCAACTGCGTAATGCTGTGCGAAAGCCTGCTTGACGAGATGAACGAAGAGGATAACAAAAAGAACGGAATGCCGAAACTAAGCCTCAATAAGCTGCCTAAGCCCTCCGCGATAAAGACTGAGCTTGATAAGTACGTCATAGGTCAGGACGAGGCAAAGAAAACTCTCGCCGTTGCGGTGTACAATCACTATAAGAGAATACTTCAGAAAGATAATTCGGACGAGGTTGAGATCCAGAAAAGCAACGTAATGCTTCTGGGTCCTACCGGCGTCGGAAAGACTCTGCTTGCCCAGACGCTTGCAAAGTTCCTGAAAGTCCCGTTTGCCATCGCGGACGCAACCACTCTTACAGAGGCGGGATATGTAGGCGAGGACGTCGAAAATATTCTGCTGCGCCTTATACAGGCTGCCGACTATAATATCGCGCTTGCCGAAAAGGGAATTATCTATATCGACGAGATAGACAAGATCTCGCGCAGAAGCGAAAACCGTTCAATAACGCGCGACGTTTCGGGAGAGGGCGTTCAGCAGGCTCTGCTTAAGATACTTGAAGGCACCGTTTCAAACGTTCCTCCGCAGGGCGGAAGAAAACACCCGAATCAGGAGTTTATTCAGATAAACACAAAGAATATACTGTTTATCTGCGGCGGCGCCTTTGACGGAATCGAGTCGATAATCGAACAGCGCATGGGCAACCGTACTATGGGTTACGGCGCGACTATACAGACCAAGGAAGAAAAGAAAAAGACAAATGTACTGAAGTCCATCGAGGCGCATGACCTTGTAAAGTTCGGCATAATTCCGGAGCTTGTCGGAAGAATTCCGCTTATAGTTTCGCTGTCGGCACTTGACGAGGACGCACTTGTGCGCATACTCAAAGAACCCAAGAACGCGCTTACAAAGCAGTATAAAAAGCTGTTTGCAATGGACGGAGTTGAGCTTGAGTTTGACGACGACGCACTTCGCGCCATAGCCGAGCTTGCCGAAAAGCGTTCGACCGGCGCACGCGGACTCAGAGCCATTACCGAGGGTATCATGACGGGACTTATGTACGATATTCCCGATATAAAGAACCTTAAGACCGTGAGAATTACGCGCGACGTAATAGAAAACGGCGCACAGCCGATAAAGGAGTACGCCGAAAAAGCCGAGAATGCGGAAGATACCGACGCTCCCAAAGAAAAAAAGGTCAAAGAAAAGAGTCTTTAAAGGTGAAAAAGCTGTTTGAATCGGTTGACAGACTGCTCAAAAACGAAAATGAGCCGTGTTCCGGCTCAAAGGACAGACAATATGCGTTCGAGAGCTTTTTTGATGACGCCGTCAACGCATCGCATGACGATTTCACTGACAGCAATCCCGACGATAACGCTTTCAGGATACGCGCAAGACTTATCGAAGATACGGTAAGACGTTCCGAGCGCGAATCAGCGTTCAACGAGATATACACGGCTCTGTCAAAACTCGGACTTGACCGCAGAAAGTGCGGCACACGGCTTATTGCTCAGGCTGTTTATATCAAAGCGGAAAATCCGCAGATGAATATGTCGTCAATCTATGATAAGCTTTCCGAAAGCAGCGGCAAAAGCATAAAGAATGTGCAGAATCTTTGCAGATATGCGTGCGAATCCGCGATTGAAAAGGGTTTTCTTCTGGATTTTGCGGTTACGGACACAAAAAGGCGCGGTACTTCGGCAAAGAAAGGACTTGCTTTCGGAGAGACGGTACGTATGCTTGTTTTCGATACGGCTCTCGGTATTTTCGGCGAATTTTCCGAACTTGAGGACGCTGCGGAAAACGTATACGATCCCGAAGAGAGTTTCTTCTGAAATTTGGTTATAAAAACGCAAAAGCGGCACTGTCTGCCGTGCTTTGCGAAGATAGTAAAAAATCGGCTCAGCGTAAGACTGCTTTGACAATCCGCTGAGCTTTGATTTTGTATATGCGTTTAAATTTGTATTTTGCGCGCGTACGATTTTTTGCCTATGGTTACGTACTTGTTGAGCACGACGGCAACCGGAGGAATGAAGATAAGCTGAATTGCAATTCCGATAAGACCGGTCGGAACCGACATGAGCGCGGCTTTCATGCTGACCGCAGGATTTCTGAGTCCGAGAACATATACGCCGAACGCAGTGCAGAGAATGTTTGCGGCTCTTCCGCAGATCTGCGCCGTTATAAGGCTTGCATATACGCGCACGGTGTAATTTTTGATATGTCCCGAAAATAATTTCATGGCAAATCCCGATACAAGGCCGTACACAAAAAGCTCTACGCACATGAACGGCATTTTAATCGGCGACGGCATTGACGTTATAATGCAGCTGAGCATTGGAGAGAAAATTCCCGAAACCGCACCGCATAAGGGCGATACGCAAAGCCCCGCTATAAGCACGGGTATGTGCATGGGAAGAAACGTCTGTCCCGCGGCAGCTCCGAAAAGGTGGAATATCTGCGGAGTAAGTACGCCGAGAGCAATAAAAAGTCCGCAGAGTACGATTGTCTGCGCGGCGTTTTCCTTTTTGTTCATTTTATTTGCACTTCCCTTTATTGTATGATTAAATTATAATTCAGGCAGAGCGCTTTTTCAATGCGGATTTTGTAAATCATACCGCAGTTTGTTAATAAAAGTTTGCCTTAACGTAAAGAAAAGAACATGAATACGTGATATAATTATATTGAGCAGTTATACTGTAATTTGCGTCATAAGAAAGAGGGTTAAAATTAATGAAAGATCAGCTTAAAGACAAGGTGCTCACGCTTATAGCCGGAGACGCAAGACTTACGGCGCAGAAAATAGCGGTTATGCTCGACGCGGACGTCGGGCACGTTAAGGAAATAATAGAGGAACTTGAAGAAAAGGGCGTAGTCGTAGGATATAAGGCGCTTGTCGACTGGGATAAGACCGACAGAGAGTACGTAACGGCGCTTATCGAACTTAAAGTAACTCCGCAGAGAGACAGAGGATTTGAAAGAGTCGCGGAGAGAATATATAATTTCCCCGAAGTAAGAAATATGTACCTTATGTCGGGCGCGTATGACCTTTGCGTTATGATAGAGGGAAAGACCATGAAAGAGGTCGCGCTGTTTGTGGCGGAAAAGCTTGCGCCGATAGACGGAGTAATCTCCACGAGTACTCACTTTGTGCTCAGAAAATACAAGGACATGGGCGTTGTTTACGGTCACGGAACAGAAATGACTCATGACGAGAGAGGAAACATGAATTAATGATAGATTACAGCAAAGTGCTTTCAAAGAAAGCAGTGGATTTAAAGCCGTCGGGCATAAGAAAATTCTTTGATATTCTCGACGAAATGCAGGGCGTTATATCGCTTACCGTCGGACAGCCCGACTTTGTAACTCCGTGGAATATAAGAGAAGCCGCAATAGAGTCGCTTGAAAAGGGAAAGACCTACTATACCTCAAACAGCGGACTTATTGAATTCAGAAAAGAGATAGCGGCATATCTCGAAAGACGTTTTTCGGTATCGTACGATCCGTCAAAGGAAATGATAGTAACCGTCGGCGGCAGCGAGGCGATAGACCTTGCCATAAGAGCGATAGTAGAACCCGGCGACGAAGTGCTTGTCGTTGAGCCGTCATATGTCTGCTATACGCCTATAACCGAACTTACCGGCGGCGTTCCGATAAGTATTCCCACGCGCGAAGAAGATAGATTCAAGCTCACACCCGAACTTCTCAAAAAGTATATTACGCCAAAGACCAAGATGCTCATTCTTCCCTACCCGAACAATCCTACGGGCGCGATAATGACAAAAGAAGATCTGCGTAAGATTGCGGACGTTGTAAAGGATACAAATATCGTAGTGCTCACGGACGAGATATACGGCGAGCTTACCTACGGAAGAAAGCATTTTTCCTTTGCGGCGTTTGAAGATATGCGCGACAGAACCATATATGTCGGCGGATTTTCAAAATCGTATGCAATGACGGGCTGGAGACTCGGATATGTCTGCGCACCGCGCGAAATAACAAAGCAGATGCTTAAAATACATCAGTACGCAATAATGTGCGCGCCTACCTCAAGCCAGTATGCCGGAATAATCGCGGCGCGCGACGGCGACGAAGAAATAGAATATATGAAGGACTGCTACAATCAGAGAAGAAGAATGCTGCTGTCCGGACTTAACGAGATAGGACTTACCTGCTTTGAACCCGAAGGAGCTTTCTATATGTTCCCGAATATATCGGGCTACGGACTGACGTCGGAACAGTTCTGCGAAAAGCTGCTGTATGACGAAAAGTGCGCGATAGTTCCGGGTTCCGCGTTCGGCGAATCGGGAGAGGGCTTTGCGAGAGTATCTTATGCGTACTCGGTAGAGCATATAAGCCGCGCAATCGACAGACTTGACAGATTCCTAAAGAAACTGAAGTAATATGGAAAGAAAAATTAAGCTTACAAACAGAGTTTATCTTTCGGAACTGCACGATTACGAATATGAGAACGTAAAACCGGTCATATACGATCTGCTTGAAAAGGTCTGTCTTGACAACGGCTGGGAAAAGGATTTTTTTGACGGCAAAAAAGTAACCGTAAAACCCAATCTTCTCTCAAGAGCCGACGCAGATAAGTGCATAACGTCGCATCCGAGCTTTGTAAAGGCTGCGTGCGAATATTTTTCAGGTCTCGGCGCACACGTCACGGTTGCCGACAGTCCGGGAGGAACGTATAATCATGCGTCGTTTTCCGCGGTAGTCAGAGAAACAGGCGTGCTTGACGCGGCGCAGGACGGCGGAGCGCAGGTCAACGACGATTACGGTTTTGAGCTTATGAGCAATCATGATGTAAGCAAATTCAATTTCAATATTATCAATCCGCTTGTAAATGCGGACGTTGTGGTAAATCTCAACAGGCTGAAAACTCATGCGCTTTGCGAGATGACGGCGGCGGTAAAAAATATGTTCGGCTCAATTCCCGGACTTCAGAAAGCGGAACAGCACGCAAGATTTCCGTCGAGAATTTCTTTTGCGGATATGCTGTGCGATCTCTGCCTTATAACCGCACCGTGCGTTAATATAACCGACGCAGTTGTCTGTATGGAGGGCAACGGTCCGTCCGGCGGAACGCTTAAAAAGGTCGGCTGTGTCACGGCGAGTGCAAACCCGTTCGCGGCAGACGTGCTTAATTCTTATATTATGGGATATAAGCCGAACGAGGTCGGAACGGTCGAATGTTCGGTAAAGCGCGGACTTTGCCCCGAAAGCGTCGGCGGACTTGAAATAATCGGCTGCGAAAAGGAAAAGTTTGCGTCAGAGTTTGTGCGCCCCGATTCTCGCGCAGGCGGAATAGTAAAGCAGATACCGTCTATTTTCGGCGGAGGACTGAAAACCGCACTCGAACCGCGTCCGACTGTCAAAAAGAGCCTTTGCGTGGGCTGCGGAATATGCGCAAGGAACTGTCCCGTCGCGGCAATAACGATAAAGGATAAAAAGGCGCATATAAATAATAAGAAGTGTATAAAATGCTACTGCTGCCAGGAGTTCTGCCCGCAAAAGGCAGTAAAGGCAAAACCGCTGTTAAGTATTTTTACACGGTAACGCATGAAAAGCTGCGCAAAATCAACAAAGTAAAAGAGGTTTTCAAATGCCTATAAAAATTCCCGGCGCGCTTCCGGCTTTCGGCACGCTTGAGAGCGAAAACATATTCGTAATGACAAAGGAGCGTGCGGAAACACAGGATATACGTCCTCTGCGCATTGCTATACTCAATCTCATGCCGACAAAGATAGTCACCGAAACGCAGCTTTTAAGACTGCTGTCGAATACGCCGATTCAGGTCGAGATAACACTGCTCAAAACCAAGACTTACAAATCAAAAAACACGCCCGACGAGCATTTAGAGGCTTTTTACAAAAACTTTGACGACGTAAAACACGAAAAATTCGACGGACTTATAATAACCGGAGCGCCGATAGAGGATAAGCCTTATGAGGAGGTCGCGTACTGGAAAGAGCTTGAAGAAATTTTCGACTGGTCGGACAAGAATGTGTATTCCTGCTTTTATATCTGCTGGGCGTCGTTTGCGGCAATGTATCATTACTACGGCATAGAAAAGATAAGACTTCCCGAAAAGCTTTCGGGTGTGTTCAGACACAAGGTTCTCATACCGTCGCACCCGATAGTAAGAGGCTTTGACCAGTTCTTTTACGCGCCTCATTCAAGGCATTGCGGAGTGGATACCGAGGACGTAAAGAAGTGCGCCGAGCTTGATATAGAGGCGTATTCCGAAAAAACAGGCGTTTATATCGCAAGCTCAAAGGATATGAGAAAGATCTTCGTCACGGGACACGCCGAGTACGACTTTGACACCCTGAAAAAAGAGTATCAGAGAGATGTCAAAAAAGGACTTTGTCCGCACGTGCCGGAAAACTATTTTCCGTATGACGATCCCGAACGAAAGCCCGTGAATATGTGGAGAGCGCACGCTCATCTGCTGTACTCAAACTGGCTCAACTACGTTGTATATCAGACGACGCCGTATGATCTTTCCAAGATAGAAAAGTAAAAATGTTTTCATGAAAAACATTTGGGACACACACAAATTTCACGCAGATTTCTCTTTTGCACTTTAAAATTGTTTATGCAGAACGGTAAATGGCGCCGCATTTTGACTTAAACTCTGAAAAAGGAGCTGAAGCCTTGCATGAAATTCAGATTTGATACCGAGCTTTCGGGACGGCTGCTGCCGGAAAGGTGCCAAAGTTTCGCACAAAATGAAACGGCACAGAATCCGCGCCAAAAGAAAGGAGTTTTGGAAATGAACAATATATACAGGAATTCGCTTGCGTTTGCTGCAAGTATATCTCTGCTGCTTGCGCTGTCGGCTTGTTCTCCGGACAGCGTTCCCGACAATTCGGGTTCGTCGGTTGTGGAGGATTCGCAGAACAGCACGCAGGACGGTGACGGCACGACTGCTGCGTTTGATATTCCCGATTATCCCGAAGGATACCCGACGGAGCAGAATATTATCGACGCATACAAGAATGCCGCAGATGCAGTGGGCTGGTTTTCGATCACTACCGCGCCTCCGCTTGATATGGATAAGTCCATGGACGTTGACGGTATAACTTATTATAAGGTAAAGTCAGAACAGGTAGACAGCCTTGAAACGCTTAAAATGTACCTCAGAACGTTGTTTGATGCTGATATGGCGGATCTTCTCATTGACCTTAATGATGAAAATCAACGCTTTACAGAGGGCGACGACGGGCTTTACTGTACTTCGTTCGCTTTTGAACCGAGCTATTATTCTGATGATGAAACTTATGCGGTTACCAAAGTCTCCGATGATGAGTATAACCTCGCCGTTTCTTATCAGCTTCTTAATGACGACGGCTCTGTTAAGGCTGACAGAACTCAAAACTGTACCTTTAAGAAAATCAACGGCCGCTGGGTGTTCTACAATTTTATCCTTTACCGCCAGTAGTTACCTGATGTCACGAAGGGGTACGCGCTTTCTTTTAAAAAAAGAAAGCTGCAAAGAAAACGGCAGCCCTTAATTTGGAAAAAAGTTGTGGGATACTTCCTGCCGCCGGCTTGTACCGTCAGCCGCCAAAAGTCAGGCGGCTGACTCAAATCTGAACAGGTGCGTGAGTAAACTATGGAAACCCGGTGCAAAGGATTGTTTTGGAAAGTGAAACCCCTTTGCACCGGCGAAACAAAGAAAATTTTCACTTTGCACCGGCGAAACAGAACCGAATGTTCACTTCGCACCGCCCAAACATAAAACTATAATTCAGCAAAGTCATCTCGCGATAGCGAGCTGGTCGGAAAAACGAGTCCTGTTGACTGTTGGAGTATATAAATAATAACACTTTTTCCGAAATAGTTTGAGTTTGTACAAACCCCATTATCGAGCAGT
>ERZ835980.286-NODE-286-length-71499-cov-75.798528_pt1 | contig 71499 bp, 90 predicted proteins | sample MGYA00519943_ERZ835980 | MGnify/ENA primary metagenome ERZ835980 (study PRJEB31850, sample SAMEA3708791) | human gut metagenome | biome: human gut; feature: human-associated habitat; material: faeces | place: China | collected 2014 ... | reverse complement strand
GCTACGGCGGCGATATCACACGAAAGAAGAAGCTGCTCGAAAAACAGAAGGAAGGAAAAAAGCGCATGAGAAAGCTCGGCTCTGTGGAGGTTCCGCCGGAGACATTCATGGCGGTGCTGAAGCTGGACGAGGAATAAGCGCGGTCTCTCAGAATGGCTGATAAACTTTTGGGCTTATATATCCATGTTCCTTTTTGCATAAGAAAATGCGCATACTGCGATTTTTATTCCGTGCCGTATAATCCCGATGCCATGACGGCATATTCGCGTGCGCTCGCGGCGCAGATAAGGCGCGCCAAGCCATATGCGCACGGAAGAAAAGTCGATACGGTATATTTCGGCGGAGGAACGCCTTCGCTCCTATCCGAGAGCGATGCGGCACTCATAAATTCGGCACTGCGTGAGACTTTTGACATAGCGCGCGATGCGGAGATAACGCTCGAGACAAATCCCGGAACGGTGGACAGCGCTTCGCTTTCCGTCTTTCACTCGGCGGGCGTAAACAGGCTCAGCATCGGCATGCAGAGCGCATCGGATGCGGAGCTGAAGCTGCTTTCGCGCATACATACGCGTGAGGATTTCGAAAACACATATCTGCTTGCCCGCATGGAGGGCTTTGACAATATCAGCTTCGACATAATGTATGCGCTCCCATGGCAGAGCGAGGAGCGGCTTGCCTATACAGTGAGCTATGCGCTGGAGCTTGCGCCCGAGCATATATCGTTTTACGGGCTGAAGCTTGAGATGGGAACGCCTTTCGGCATCAATCCCGAGATAGCGGCGCATATCCCCGATGAGGATACGCAGGTGGCTATGTACACGAAATCCGCGGAAAGCTTTGAGAAGCGCGGATATAAGCAATACGAGATAAGCAATTTCGCCAAGGTGGGGCGCGAGAGCAGGCATAATCTCAAATACTGGAGGAGTATGGATTTTCTCGGCTTTGGTCCCGGCGCACATTCGTTTATAGACGGCAGACTCTTTTCGTATAAGAAGGACATAAAGCTTTTTCTCGGCACTGAAAACGACACGATACTGACGGAGCAGTCAAATACCCCGACAAAAAGCGAGCTTGAGACACAATATGTGATGATGGCTTTCCGTACATCTTACGGTGTTGATACAGACGATTGGGGCAAGCGGTTCGGCGGAAACTTCGCTCTGAAATATTATAAAAAAATGAAGCCGTTTATAGATAAGGGCTTCATTATACAGGGCGACGGGAGCTTTCGTCTCTCACGCGAAGGGATGCTTGTTTCAAATTATATTCTCAGCGAAATTTTGGATTTTAATTAAGAAAAGGAGCTATAAAAATGAAAAAGGTTATTTCTCTTGCACTGGCACTCATGATGCTTTTTCTCTTTGTTTCATGCGGAAAAGGAGAGGAGCAGAGCATACCGAGTATGATTAAAGCCGCATATAAAGGGCTTGAAAGCGAAACATGGATAAGAAGCATACCGAGGGCAAAAAAGTTTACCGCCTCCGGCGAGCACGCGGATTACGATACAAAATATCGTATAGGAATTTCGGCGGAATCCATGGATAAGTATATCGAGGAGGCATATTATTCCTGCCCCGATATTCAGCCGAACACTTATGAGCTTACCATGGTGAAGATAAAGGAAGGCGTTTCCGCGGAGCCGCTCATGCATGAGATGGTAAACGGAGCTGACTTGTATAAGTGGATATGCATGGGCGCCGATCAGGCGGCAGGCGCATATTTCGGCGACTATATCGTCATGGTGCTCGGAAGCACTGAACAGATAGATGCGGTTTTTGCTTCGTTTAAGAAGCTGCATCCGGATATGAGCGAGGTATTTTACAGAATCGAAAGAGAAAAATGAAAACAGCCGAATAAAACGAAAAATCTCCTGCGGATATCCGCGGGAGATTTTTTCGGCTTATAATTAAAATTTGCTTTTGCTTACCTGCTGTCAGGCAAAAATAAAAAATGCATCAGGTGAGAATGATGCATTTTCATATATGCGGGATGACTTACGCTTTGTTGAGCATCTTTGTGAATCTGCTCTTTTTTCTTGCGGCGTTGTTCTTGTGAAGAATACCGCGTGCTACCGCCTTGTCTATCTTGCGAACTGCTTCCTTGTAGGTAGCCTTTGCAAGCTCCATATCGCCTGCTGCGATAGCAGCCTCATACTTCTTCATAGCTGACTTGAGCGAAGTCTTGAACATCTGGTTCTGAAGAGTTTTGGTCTTGATAACGAGCACGCGCTTTTTAGCTGACTTAATGTTCGGCACTGTGATTCACCTCCTTGATTTCGGCATTGCGGCTGTTTTTCATGAGAGGGTGAAAAATTAGCCGTTTTTCCGCGTTTACCTGAATATAATACCATCTTTGAACGCAAATATCAATAGGTTTTCGAAAAAAATATTTATTTTTTTATATTTTTTTGAAATTTTTCCCGAGAATGGCTTTTGACGCTATTTTAATGTTGCATTTTTTTGCAGAATGTGATAATATATTACAGTATGGCAATAATCTGTCTGTCATAAATTTATTTTTCGGGTAGTGTCTCATGAATAAATTCTTAAAAAGTGCATATTTCAAGGCATTGCTTGTCGTTTCGGCGATTGCCGTTGTGATGCTCGGAAAAGAAGTGGCGGGCTTCGTCCTTTTCCTGAATATTATCGGCTTCGTGCTCATTGCATGTAAGGAAACGGCGGTGTCATTTCTGCCTTTCATGCTCGCCTGTACCTTTGTCGTGAAATGCTATGATTCCTTCTCGCTTTTCGCGCCGCTCTGGTGGGCATATATTTTCCCGCTCTGCGCCGTCGCTTTTCACTTTATCTATTACAGAAAAGAGCATCGCTTCGCCATAGGGCAGAGCTTTTACGGCATCATTGCCGTCGCCGCGGCTGTTACGCTCGGCGGCATCGGAAAAATCTCGGCGGCGGAATATTTCTCCCCGATGGCGCTTTACTATGTATTCGGGCTGGGAATCGGCATGGCAGGTATATATCTGCTCCTGAAATCCTCTTTTCTTGAATATGACGGATACAGCTCACGGAAAAATTTCATATATGATATGTATATAATAGGGCTTTTTGCCTGTTTTATGATACTGCATCACTACGCGATAAATTTCCGGACGACACTGCTTGAGCATAAGCCGGCAAATATTCAGTGGAGCAACAATATCTCGACTATACTCATGCTTGCAATGCCGGTGCCGCTTTTCTTTACGAAAAAGCACTTTGCTCATATTTTTTCTTCACTGCTCATGTATGCCTGCGCGGTGCTCAGCGACAGCAGGGCGGGACTCATCCTCGGCACGGTCGAGATGATTATCTGCCTTATTCCGTTCATCGGCTTTGGCAGGAGCCGCGCACGCATGATGATACGCTTTGCTTTTGTAATATGCTCGGCTGTGGCTGGATATTTTATATTGTCAAAAATCTGGTCGCTTCTGTACAGTGAGAATTTCATCAGGGACAATGAGGCGAGAGTAAAGCTCATTTATCGCGCCATAGACGATTTCCGCGGCAGTCCGATATTCGGCATAGGGCTCGGAAACAGGGCAAATACGGATATATATGCTTCATCCGTTAAGGGAACGATATGCTGGTATCACATGATGATACCGCAGATATTCGGCAGTATGGGGCTTGTCGGCGTACTTGGCTACGGATATCAGTTCGTGACAAGGTTTATCCTCGTTCTTAAAAAGAGGAGCGCCGAGGCGATAACGCTCGGGTTTTCGTATCTCGGGCTTTTCCTCATGTCGCAGGTAAATCCGGGAGAATTCTGCCCCATGCCGTATGCGCTTGTCGCCACGCTGATTTTTGTGCTTGTCGAATCGTGCGAAAACGCTCGCAAAAAGCCGACCGAAGAGGAAAGTTGACACTTTTACATATATTTTCGGTTTTTCAGTTGACATGACATATTATTTGTGATATAATTTATATGTTTAATAATCCTTACTTATTTTTGAACGGAGTGTAGAAATGGAACTTAATTTAAAGGATATCGTATCGCTTTTGCTTTCCAAGCTGTTTGTCATCATACTCGTGGTATTGTTATGCGCCGGCGTCGGCTGTGCATATACTTATTTTGCCGTCGACCCGACATATGCTGCATATACAAAGCTTGTCGTCAGAAATAAAGATGGTGTTGCAACAGGCGTTACATCGAGCGACCTTGCGGCTTCGCAGAGCCTTGTAAATACCTGCATGGACATATTGACAACAGAAGATTTCCTTGATCATGTTTCCGCAAAGCTCGAATCTAAATACACCGGCGTCACAAATGCCTATATCAAAAAGCACATGACGCGCAAGCATGTCACCGATACGGAAATATTCGTTGTCCAGATTACCACGACCGACCCGAAGCTCTCCTACGATATAGCAAATGCCATTTCCGACCTCGCGCCGGATCTCATTCCGAAAACAATAACAGTAGGTGAGCTTCGCCTGATAGACAGGGCGCGTGTACCGGAAACATCGTCTTGGCCCATAGCGAGAAACACTGTGCTCGGTGGTCTTGCGGGTGCTGTTATCGCGATAGCAATAATCATAATAAAAGATATGCTCGATACGACGATAAGAACCAAGAAGGATCTCGAGGATAAATTTGAAGATATCCCTGTAATAGGCACGATACCCGGAATCAAACAGCGCTGACGGAGGATAAAATGAGAAAATCATCATTTCTTAAGAAAAGCAATAATAAAGTAAACAACGGTACGAGCGCAAAGTTTTACCGCACACTCATAATAAACGACAATATGCCCTTTGCCGTTGTCGAATCGTACCGCTCGCTCAAGACAAATCTGCTCTATATCCCGATAGAGGCGAAATGCAAGAAATTTGTATTTACAAGCGCCGTCCCGGGCGAGGGCAAAACGCTTGTTTCCATCAATACGGCGATCAGCCTTTCGCAGAGCGACCTCAAGGTGCTTCTCATAGACGGTGATATCAGAAAGCCGAGAGTGAGAACGGCGCTTGACCTCGGCGAGGGTCACGGACTCTCCGAGTATCTCTCGGGGCAGGATGCCGAGCCGAATATAAGAAAGACTTCGTTCCCGAATCTCTATGTGCTCACATCGGGCAAGAGCGTTCCTTTCACGGCGGAGCTTCTTTCCTCCGAGGCGATGAATACCTTCCTCAAAAAGGTAGAGACAATGTTTGACTATGTCATAATAGATACCCCTCCGCTCACGGTTGTGCCGGACGCTCTCTCGCTTGCCGGCAGGACAGACGGCTATCTCATAGTAGCAAGAGCGGATTACAGCGATACCGAAAACACGGCTGCCGCAGTTGAAAATATCAAAGCGGTAGGAGGAAGGGTTCGCGGATTTGTGATAGATAATCTCAATTACAAGAAGAGCGGCAGATACGGCTACGGACGCTATGGTCGCTACGGCAAATACGGATACTCGAAATACGGTTATTCCAAGTACGGATATTCAAACGGATACGGAAGCGACGGCAGTGATTCCGGAGAGACAAAATGATTACTCACGGCGAAAACGGAATGATAACCGATTTTCACAGCCATATAATCCCGCGGCTTGACCATGGCAGCGGCAGTGTGGAAACGAGCCTATGGCAGATAAATGCGGCAAAAAAGGCAGGTATATCACGCATCGTGGCGACATCGCATTTCTATGCAAACGCCATAGATGTACCGGGATTCTATGCGCTGAGAGAAAAGTGCTTCGGCGAGCTTTTGCGCGCACTTCCTCCTGATGCTCCCGAGATAATACTCGGGGCAGAGGTGCTTGTTTTTGAAAATCTTGACCGTATGCCTTATGTGGAAAAGCTCTGTATCGCGGGTACAAATGTTTTCCTTGCAGAGCTTCCCATGAATTCCGTGGACGATTCCATAGCGGATACCATTCACCATCTCATCCGCCGCGGTCTTGATGTCGTGCTTGCCCATGCCGACAGGTATGATACGGATATCATAGACGCCTGCGTCGATGCGGGCGCGAAGATTCAGCTCAATGCCGACGGGCTTCTCGAACATCGGAACAGAAAAAGATGCCTGCGCTGGATAGAAGAGGGCAGTGTATACGCGCTCGGAAGCGACATACACGGAAAAGGGAAAAACTATGAATACTTCAGAAAAGCAATCAAAATACTCGGCGACCGCAGTGCCGAAATTTTCGCAAAGACAAATGCTTTACTGAAAAAATAAAAATAATGCTGTCTCCATACTCATGGGGACAGCGTTGCTTTGTTTTAACGGGAAATTGGTATGAAAAAAATAAATTTTCTGGCTTCATCCTCGGCAGAAATCGAGCATTTCGCGCTATGGCAGGCTTGCTTCGGAGATACGCATGAGGAAATAGAGCACTTTCTTCAAGCCGCGGACGGCTCCTTGCTTGCCGAATGCAGAGTTGGCGATGAACTTGCGGGGATGGTACTGCTCGTGCCTGCGACGGTGCGCGGCAAGCCCGCGTACTACGGCTACGCCGTATGCACGGCGGAGAAGCACCGCAAAAAGGGCGTCTGCCGCGCACTGCACGAGGAGATTTTCCGCCTTTGCGATGCGGAGGAAAAGGGATATTTTCTGCATCCCGCAGATACGGGGCTTTTTGCGATGTATGCCGACTTCGGCATGAAGCTGTGCGGCGGTTGCCGCTATGCAGAATATGCTTACAGCGGCGTCGGTTTGCTCACAGATGTGCCGAAGCCGCGCCGCGCGACAGCGGACGACTTCGCACGGGACGAGAGCGACATAAGATGGGGCAGGGGACTGCTCGAATACGCCGCCGAACCCGATGAAAACGGAATTTGCCTTTGCTTTCCCGATGGGGCGCTTGCCTGCGGAGAGAAGCAGGAAGACATGCTGACGCTTTCTTTTTCGCAGGGGCTGCATGAAGAGCATCTCTCGGCGCTTTGCCGAGATACAGCCTGCGGCACGGTAAAAATGAGACTTAACGGCGATGATACGCCGTATCTCATGGGCTACAATCTGCCTTTTGAAAATCTGCATATAGATTTTACTTTTGAATAAGGAGAAAAATTATGTTTTTCACAAGAGAAAATGCAAGAGAATTTAAAAATGCGCCCATGGCGAAATTGCAGGCGGTTTTCGGCGATAAGCTTTTCGGCGATGCCTGCGCGACGCCGACGGATACAGAAGCACTTCATGTGGTCGGCGCCTGCGGCATGGAGTTCTATGCGCCCGTTTCGGACTATATACTCAATACGCCCGAGCTTTTCTGCTATATCGCATCTTTCGGCGCGGCAAATCATCTTTTCGCTTTTGACGGCGGAAATGTGCGCCACTACACCGACGACGGCGAAAAGCTTCTGCCCGAAGATACGGCGAAAGCCCTGATTTCGGTTTACGAAACGGTGATGAAAAGCGGCGGTACAATCGGCAGTGAGGGCGAGCATATAATCGACCTCAAGGGCAACAAGATAGGCACGCATTATGATGTAAACCTGCTCATCGGCAACAGAATAGGCTTTGATTCTCCGATGCTGACCACGCCGAAAGGCGCGCTTGATTCGCTCGGCAGAGGCTCATTCCGCGCTGGCGCGGCAAGGCAGGTCACGGCGACGAGATATTCGCTCACGCCCGAGTATAACGGCGAGCCTGTAAACCGCCAGTTTTATATAGTGGAAAACGGCGCGCAGATTTTCTATTCGGCTGATGTCAAGGCAAATATAAAAAGTGCTGTTTGCCGACATTTTCGCAATTATACGGAAATAACATACGAGACGGAATGCGGGCTGAAAATAAAGCGCACACTTTTCATTCTCCCGCATGCGGACGGTATGCCCGACGCTACCGAGGCGCAGAGAGTGGAGATAGAGAACACGACGGGAAAGAAGCGCAGTCTGCGCATTGTTTTCACGGGAATGTTCGGTCTCACCGCGCCCGAGTCGGCGATGAATGATATAATCTATGCGAGTGTAATATGGGAAAGCGGCGTAATAAAGGCAGACGGAAAGACTATCGCCGTCTCCCCCAGTTCTCATCAGAAGCGCCTGCGCGCAAACAAGCGCTTCGCGCTCCTGCTGACCGACGAGGGAGAAGCGCTTGACGGCTACACGGCTAACTATATCGATTTCATCGGCAACGGCTCTATAGAAAAGCCACAGCGTGTTGCGTGCCTGCCGACTGTCCCCGTGACGAAGATGGTCTCCTTCTACGCTATGGAAAAGGCATTTTCCGTAGATGCGGGAGCTTCAAGAACGGTGGATGCATATACAGGATATGTATTCTCGCCCGATGCGACGGACGGAGTGCTTTTTGACGCTGTAGGCACACTCGTGAAAAAATACAAAACCTCTGCGGCGCTTGGCAAAACGCTCGATTCGATAAAAAATTTCGGCAGAAAATATGCGGGTTTCCTGAAGCTGGAAACAGGCGACAGAGACCTTGACACATATGTAAACAACAATCTGCCTTTTCAGGTTTATTATCAGTCATATGTTTCGCGCTCGTTTGCATGGACGCAGAAGGCTTATCGCGAGATAGGCTTCCGCGAAATACAGGATATGTATGCTTCGCTTTACTATATCATAGGCATGGGCGAGAAGAAACTTGCCCGCGAAATGCTCGGCGAATGGATAAAGAACGTTTATGAAATGGGCTATGCAAACCATAATTTCTATGAAACGGGCAAGGAGCCCGGCATGTGCTCCGATGACGGACTGTGGCTCGCGCAGGCGGTTTACCGCTATGTTTCGCTCACGGGCGATAAGGATTTTCTCTTCTGCGAATTTCCCGTTGCCGGCAGTGACAAGAAGCGCACTTTACTTGATACGCTCCTTGCCACAGTCAGATACAGCGGAAAGATTTCCGTCGGCGCGCATGGCATTCCGCTCCTCGACAAATCCGACTGGAACGACTGCCTGAAGCTCGATAACGACTGGATAGACGGCATCGAAAAAGAGAAGAGATACGCGGCACAGCTCGCGCATGGCGGCAAATACGGCGACAGATTCATGAGCGAGCATTCCGAGAGCGTGATGAATGCATTTCTTCTGAAGATTGCCTACGATGAGATAGCCGAGATGGCACGCGACGCAGGCAGAGAAGAGACGGCGGCAGCGCTTGAAAAGGACTGCGCTGCGCTCTGCGAAAATATAAGAAAGCATTGTTGGAAAGGCGATTTCTATGCGCGCGCACTCCTCGGCGGCAAGCGCGACGGCTGTTATACTTACCTCGGCGCAGGCGGCGACGGACTTTCTGCAGATCCCGCGATAAACGGTTCTTATTTCCTCAATTCGTTCAGCTGGTCGATACTTGCGGGCGTGGCAAGCGAGGATGAGATATCGGTGATGCTTGAGAGGGTAAATAAGCATCTTGTCTGTCCGGCAGGAGTGAAGCTTTGCTCTCCCTGCGACCTCGGCAAGCTCGCAACGGGCAATGCCTCAGAGGCATATTTTCCGGGCGACAGAGAAAACGGCGGCACCTTCAAGCATGCGGCTATGATGGCGGCTTCCGCGGCGCTCAAAGCTTCAAAAACGGTGAAAAGCACAGAGCTGGCAAAGGCTCTCGCGGAATTTGCATATTTCGCGCTCGACAGCGTTTTCCCCTACAAAACTCTGCTTCATCCCTATAAAACGAAAGGAAATCCGCGCTTCTGCACGCAGTATAACAACAGCATAACAGGCGAAAACATCGGTCCCATGCTCTCGGGAACAGCAAGCTGGCTGAATCTTTCCATGATGGAGCTGCTCGGCTTCGGACTCAGCGGAGAATATCTCGTATTCTCGCCTGTGCTTCCTTTTGAAAGCGAAAAGTCGGACTATACCGTAAATAACGGAGAAACCTCATTCCATGTTCATATAGAGAAGCCGCGCGGCTTTGCAAGAACCGCCGACGGTGCAAAAATGACATTTGACGGCGTGCCTTTCGACGGAAAAATCAAACGCCCCGACGACGGCAAGACGCATGAAGTTAATATTATACTGAAATAAAACAAACCCCCGATGCGCCGCATCGGGGGTTTGTGTATAAATCCGCATAGGCGGAGTTATTTCTTTTTCTTTGGTTTCGGTTCAGGGAGCTCGTCGTATATCGCGCGGAAAAGTGCGGTCATGAAATCCCTGTCGTCGATATTTTCCGCGAGAAGCATCTCTTTTGCGCCCTCGTATGGCAATATATTCACCCATCATCTGCCTGTATGTTATCCCGTCAAGGTCGGAGAGCTGATCGAGGACAAAATTCAGAAAATCTTTGCTTGTAGCCATTTTTTACTTCTTATCCTGCGATGTAATCAACTATTTTTGCTGCGCCGTCCTTGGGCAGACAGCGATTTTGCGCTTCGAGCATTTTTTCGGCAAGTGCGCTGTCATAGATGAGCCTGTCGGCAAAGCGTGCGGCTTCATCCGCATTTTCGGCAAAGAGCGACATCCCGTGATTTTCGAAAAATTCCGCATTTTTTGTTTCCACGCCCGGGATAATCATGGTATGTACGAAAGGCACACCGAGCACGCCGGCCTCGGAGCTGGAAATACCGCCCGCTTTTGAAAGCAGAACATCGGCGGCGCTCATATAAAGTGCAACCTTATCCGTAAAAGGAACGGCAATAACGCCGTCGCCGTGAAATTCGTCATCGAGCGCCGCGCGGAGCTCTTCATTTCGCCCGGGCAGAACGCAGAGCAGAGAATTTTCATCGGGAATGCGGCGAAGTTTTTTGCAGAGCGAGATTGCATCGCCGCAACCTATACCGCCCGTCATGATGAGATATATTTTTTTCTCTGCCGGAAGCCCGAGCATTTCACGCGCGGCGGATTTTTCGGTTTTTACGGTGAATTTAGCGGAAACAGGCATACCTGTGGCGATAAGCTTTTCTTCGGGAATGCCCGCGGCAATGCACTCCGTGCGCACATCCTCATGAGGAACAAAATAAGCATCCAGCTCTGTTTCCGCAAGAAAAGGAATGCAGGTATAATCAGAGAGAACGCCATATATTTTCGTTTTGCATTTTCCATGGCGGCGCAGATAAGTGAGCGTTTCCATAGGAAAGAGATGCGAGCATACAACGGCATCATAGCCTTTTTCCGCGATGAAATCATCAAGCTCTGCGGCGTGGCGTATATTTGCAAGATAGATGGGCGATGTAACGCCTGTGGAGCTGAACATGGCGCCGGCATGATACATCATGCCGAAAAGCTCTGGTGTCTTTGATGAGATTTTATTTAATATTTTATCGAAGCTGAGCGGACTGTTACTGCCGAACATCTGAAGCATATCGAGAAATTCCACCCCGATATTTCTGCGCTCAAGCTCTTCTTTTACGGCGCGTGCGCAATTATTATGACCCTCGCCCGTACTGCAACTGAGAAGCAAAACTTTCATGAAAAAATCTCCTTTTTGTCTTTTGATTTAATTATAAATGAAAATGGGCGGAAAGTCAAGTGCTTTGCGCGGGTGTTGCATCATGATGATGCGAACAGGTTTATCTGTGTCCTGCACTTTTTTGTTGTGTATGCCGTTCCGCGCGATTTCCCGTCCCAAAAGGCAAAAACCGCATCGGCATAGCCGATTATTTCGAGATTTCGGCGTAGCGGCGCGCCATTGCCGTATCGCTCATAATCGGGGAGAAATTCCGTCAGCTTCAGACCGTGAGCCTTGGCGTATTCTCTCGCGCAGGTGTCTATTCCGCGCGCGCCTCCCGAAACAATCCCGGTTGTTCCTGCCGGCAGATAATCGCCGAGATTCTCTATTTTCAGATTTCGTGAACCTACTACCGCTATTTTCATTTTTTTCTCCTTTGTGTGAGTGTATTTTATGATTTTTTCGGGTAATGGTCTCCCATATGATATGCCAAAGCTTTTTTGCTTTGTTCCGTCAGCGCACAAACTTCCCAGTAACAGCACCCAAATTTAAACCGCGAGGTTCGCCGTAGCCTGACATGGCACAGCAGTGAATCCGGGTCGGCGCGGGGGCGTTTCGAACCTGTAACCGTGACTATGCTGTTGTGGGACGGTCGGGGCTGGTCGCCGCGAGGCGACAGGGGGGATTTTTTAAGAGGGAGGAAAGCCCTCTTAAATGACTTTTGCCGCGCTTTTCGTCAGTGAAAAGCGCGATAAAAGAAAAGTTTCTTTAAGTATCTAACGGGCGAACAATGTTCGCCCCTACCATAATTGAAGTCCCCACCTATGTCTTTTATGCGTCACTTTTTCACTATTATATCACCATTTTCAATATGACGCAATAATGATTGTAAAATTAAGTCATAATAATATCATTATGACTGGAGAAAATTTTATGGAAGATAATATGATACGGTATACACTTCGTACAGATAAAGTCCTTTTCAGAAAATTCAGATATGTAGCTGAATACGAGGGACGCTCGGCAAATAAAGAGATTGAGCAGTTTATCAAGAGGCGCGTAGCCGAATTTGAAAAAGAACACGGCAAGATAAGCATCACCGACCTGATGACAAAAGATTGACAGAAAAAGCTCCCGCGTGGAGCCTTTTCTTTTGGCGTAAAATCTCCTTTATAATATTGACATATCTTTTTTTCTCATGTATAATTATATAAAAAATGACGGAGGACGATTTATGAATATATGGCATGATATAAGCCCCGAACGCATAAAGGCAGAGGATTTTATCGCGGTTATAGAGATAAGCAAGGGAAGCAAGAAAAAATACGAGCTGGATAAAGAAACAGGACTGATAATACTGGACAGGATTCTTTACACCTCAACTCACTATCCCACAAATTACGGCTTCATTCCGCGTACATATGCCGACGACGGAGACCCGCTTGATGTTCTCGTGCTGACGAGCGAACCGCTGGACCCGCTCGTGCTTATCCGTTGCTATCCTATCGGCGTTATCAACATGATAGACAACGGCAAGGACGACGAGAAAATCATCGCCATACCATACAGCGACCCGATGTACAATTCATACAAGGATATAAGCGAACTGCCGAGCCATATTTTTGACGAGATGCGTCATTTCTTCTCGGTTTACAAACAGCTTGAGGGAAAACAGACGGCTGTCGAAGAAGTAAAAGGCGCTTCGGCGGCGCTCGCTGTTATAAGCAAGTGCATCGGTTATTATAATGAGAAATTCGGAGGACACAGAATTGAAAAACTTTGATCGCTTCGGCGTGATGATAGACTGCTCGAGAAATGCCGTTATGAGCGTTCCCGCGCTCAAGCGCTTTTTCGGGATTCTCGCGAAAATGGGCTATGACTGCGCCATGCTCTATACCGAGGATACATATGAGATAGACGGCGAGCCGCTTTTCGGTTACAAGCGCGGAAGATATACGCAGGCGGAACTTCGCGAGATAGACGAATATGCCGCAGGGCTCGGCATAGAGCTTATCCCCTGTATCCAGACTCTCGGGCATATGAATGCCGCTTTCCGCTGGAACAGATACAAGGGTCTGCGCGACTGCTGCAATATACTGCTGGCGGGCGACGAGCGCGTTTACGAGCTTATAGACAAGATGTTTTCCTCTCTCTCAAAATGCGTGAAATCAAGAAAGATTCACATAGGCATGGATGAGGCTTACCTCGCGGGACTGGGCAAATATCTCGAAATTCACGGCTATCGCAACCGTTTTGAGGTGCTTTGCGAGCATTTGCAGAGAGTCTGTGACATAGCGAAGAAATACGGCTACGAAACACTGATGTGGGAAGATATGTTCTTCCGCTGTCTGCCGAGCGGCTATAATGCGGCAACAAAGGCTTCGCCTGTTGTGGAATTTCCCGCATGGGTGAGGGAAGCTATTCCCGAGAACGCCACTATGGTTTACTGGGATTACTATGGCGACTGCGCCGAAAAATATGCCAATATGATAGAGTCCTCGAAAAATCTCTCCGATAAGGTATGGTTTGCGGGCGGCATCTGGATATGGCACGGGCTCACCTCGCATAACCGCCTTAGCATACGCAGAAATGCGCTCGCGCTTCCCGAATGCAAAAAAGGCGGCGTGAAGAATGTTCTGATGACGCTCTGGGGCGATAACGGCGGAGAATGCTCGATGTTTTATGCGCTCCCGGGACTTATGCATGCGGCGGCTGTAGCCGAGGGCATGGATGAAGCCGGGATGAAAGCAAAATTCCGCGAGATAACGGGAGAGGACTATGACGATATGCTCGCGCTCGATCTTCCTAATTATATATACGGCGAGGATATCGATATCGGTTGTGCGAACTACTCGAAAAACAGGCTTTACAACGACCCGTTGATAGGGCTTCTCGACGCGAACAACGAAAATCCGGTGGATTCGGAGATTTTCGCAAAGTACGCCGCAAGGCTTGATGCCATCGCAGACAAAGAAACGGAATTTTCGTATCTCTACCGCACGCAAGCGGCACTCTGCCGTGCACTTGAGGTTAAGTTTGACCTCGGCAACGTGACGCGCGAAAGATATCTCGCTCTCGACAGGGAAGGTGTGCGCAGGATAGCGGAGGAGAGCTACCCGCTGTTTCTCACAAGACTTGATACCTTCTACCGCATCTTCCGCGACAAATGGAACAGGGACAACAAGCCGTACGGCTTTGAAATTCAGGATATACGCATAGGAGGGCTTGTCCGCCGCTTTGAAAACTGCCGTGAGCGGTTGCTTGAATGGTGCGACGGCAAGGCGGAGAGTATACCCGAGCTTGACGAGCCGGTGATAAATGCCGACCGCGGCGATGTCGCATACTGGAACGACATGGCAAGCCCCGCAGTGATGGCGGAATATATAGTTTAAGGACAGTTGCAAATAAGCTAAGGCACAATATATTGTGGTGTTTCTCCACAATATATTGTGCCTGAAATTTTGCTTTCGGTCGATAGATTAGTTTTCGCATTGTGCTTTTTGCACTATAAATCGGAAAAAGTTTGTATGAAATTTTTGCCGAAAAAAGCCGATTTTTGAAAAAATGATATTTTTTTCTGAAAGCGGTGAAAAAAACCATAAAAATTACGAACTTACAATATTTTGTGTTTTCGTATTGACAAAACCACAAAATGTAGTGTATAATGATTACACAACGAAAAACACCGCGACGCGGAATACGGAGGAGAAAAGGAAAATGAAAGTTATCAAGAGAAATGGCGCCGAGATGCAGTTTGACATAGAAAAGATAGTCGCCGCCATCACAAAAGCAAACGAAGCCTCGGAACAGGATGTCCGACTGACACCGATGCAGATACACAGAATAGCCGAAGCTGTGGAGCTGAACTGCATACGCATGAACAGAGCGCCCGGCGTAGAGGAGATTCAGGATCTCGTCGAGAAGCAGATAATGGCGCACGGTGCATACGAGGTTGCAAAGAAGTATATCACATACAGATATACGAGAAACCTTGTCCGCCGCTCGAATACGACGGACGACAGAATTCTCAGCCTTATCGAATGCCATAACGAAGAGGCAAAGCAGGAGAATGCAAACAAGAACCCGACTGTTAACAGCGTTCAGCGCGACTATATGGCGGGCGAGGTCAGCCGCGATATCACAAACCGCATACTTCTCCCCGAGGATATAGTGAAGGCGCACGAAGAGGGAATAATCCACTTTCACGATACGGATTACTATGCTCAGCATATGCACAACTGCGATCTCGTAAATCTCGAGGATATGCTCCAGAACGGTACCGTTATCTCCGGCACGATGATAGAGCGTCCGCACAGCTTTTCAACCGCCTGCAATATCGCTACGCAGATAATCGCGCAGGTGGCAAGCAACCAGTACGGCGGGCAGAGCATTTCGCTCACGCATCTCGCGCCGTTTGTTCAGGTCAGCCGCGAGAAGATAAGAAAAACGCTCCGCGAGGAGCTTGACACGCTCGGCACAAGCGTTTCCGACGAGAAGTTTGCCGAGGTTGTGGAGAGCCGCCTGCGCGAGGAGATACGCCGCGGTGTGCAGACTATCCAGTATCAGGTTGTAACCCTGCTTACCACAAACGGACAGGCGCCGTTTGTCACGGTATTCATGTACCTCGGAGAGGCAAAGGACGAGAGAGAAAAGAAGGATCTTGCCATCATCATAGAAGAGACACTTCTTCAGCGCTATCAGGGCGTAAAGAACGAATCGGGCGTTTATGTGACACCCGCTTTCCCGAAGCTCGTTTATGTGCTTGAAGAGCAGAATATACATGAGGATTCGCCTTATTATTATCTTACCGAGCTTGCCGCAAAATGCACGGCACGCCGCATGGTTCCCGATTACATTTCGGAGAAGAAGATGCTCGAGCTGAAAGTGGATAAGAACGGCGAGGGTCACTGCTACACATGCATGGGCTGCCGCAGCTTCCTCACACCTTATGTCGACGAAAACGGCAAGCCGAAATATTACGGCAGATTCAATCAGGGTGTTGTCACGATAAACCTCGTCGATGTTGCGCTCAGCTCCGGCAGAGATACCGCGAAATTCTGGGAGATTTTTGACGAACGCCTTGAGCTTTGCCATCGCGCGCTCGTGTGCCGCCATGAAAGACTCAAGGGCACGCTTTCCGATGCCGCGCCGATACTCTGGCAATACGGAGCGCTTGCACGCCTTAAGAAAGGCGAGCCGATAGACAAGCTTCTTTTCGGCGGATATTCAACTATTTCACTCGGTTATGCGGGGCTTTATGAGTGCGTCAAGTATATGACAGGCAAGAGCCATACCGACCCTGTAGCAACTCCTTTTGCGCTCGATGTAATGCGCCATATGAACGACGCCTGCAAGAAGTGGAAGGCAGAGCACAATATCGATTTCAGCCTTTACGGCACGCCGCTCGAGAGCACGACATATAAGTTTGCGAAGTGTCTGCAGAAGCGCTTCGGCATAGTCCCGGGTATAACCGACAAGGGATATATTACAAACAGCTATCATATCCATGTGACAGAGCAGATAGACGCTTTTTCAAAGCTTGCATTTGAGGCGCAGTTCCAGGCTCTTTCGCCCGGCGGCGCTATCTCATATGTCGAGGTTCCGAATATGCAGCAGAATATAGAGGCTGTACTTCAGGTGATGAAATTTATCTATGACAATATCATGTATGCCGAGCTGAATACAAAATCCGACTACTGCCAGGAATGCGGCTATGACGGAGAAATTCAGATTGTAGAAGAGGACGGCAAGCTCATCTGGAAATGCCCGAAATGCGGCAATACCGACCAGTCCAAAATGAATGTTGCAAGACGCACCTGCGGTTATATCGGAACGCAGTACTGGAATCAGGGCAGAACGCAGGAAATTAAGGAGCGCGTACTGCACCTGTAAGGAGACGCTATGAATTTTTGCAATATAAAATACTGCGATATAGCCGACGGATACGGCGTGCGCACATCGCTTTTTGTCTCGGGATGTACAAACCATTGTGAGCAGTGCTTTCAGCCGCAGACATGGGATTTTGACTACGGCGAGCCTTTCACAAAAGAAACGGAAGATAAGATAATTGAGTCGCTTCGCCCGCATTATATAAACGGACTGACGCTTCTCGGCGGAGAGCCTTTTGAACCGGCAAATCAGCGCGTGCTTGTGAAATTTCTGCATCGCGTGCGCGAAGAATGCCCCGATAAGGATATCTGGTGCTTCACGGGATTTGTGCTTGACAGCGAGCTGCTTCGCGACGGTTCATACCCGCGATGCGAGGTGACGGATGAAATGCTTTCGCTCATAGATGTGCTGGTGGACGGCAGATTTGTGGCGGCAAAAAAGGATATATCGCTTCGTTTCCGCGGCTCATCAAATCAGCGGCTTATCGATATGAATAAGACACGCGAATGCGGTGAAATTACCCTTTGGAATAAATGAATGCAAAAGAGGAAAGTCGGGCTTCGGCTTTCCTCTTTTGTTGCTTTTGATTGAAAATTTTCACCGCTATTTATAATTTGATATGCTTTGCGGGCAGCGAAAAGTGAAGACTTAAGAGCTGAAAAGCAAAATCGGCAGGCTTCATGCGAAGCTTGCCGATTTTTGGAGCGGGCGACGGGAGCTTAATTCATACAATATATGGATGATTTTATGAGAATGGCAACAATATATTGTGGTTTTTTAGAGATAGCAACAAAAAAGTAACAAAATGAAGATGAGGGGGGAGGCATTACGGAGGCATTATTTGAGATGGGAAGTACACGGTTATTTAAGATGGGAAAGTATAGAGAGTTTATCCTCATCGTACATATGTCCGTATGTCTTAGTAACCTGTTCGGGAGTATCGCTTATGAGGTCGGCAACCACGGTGTAATTGGCTCCGAGGTGAATAAGCATGGAAACGAACGAATGGCGGAGGTCATGGACACGGATGCGTTTCACGCCTGCCATTGCAATATGCTTTTCGAAATAGCGGGTGACGGAAGTTGGCGGCATAGGTTTATCACCGCCGAAGAAGAACGGAGCTTCGCCTTTATAATTTTTGAGTTCTTCCTGCACGATAGGGCAGAGCGGGATTTCATGAACCTTGTCCGCCTTAGTGCTTGTAATCTGATACGGTTTGTTGTCCAGCGTCTGGCGCGTAACGGACTTTGATATAAGCAATTTATCCGGTTTGACATCGTCCGGAGTAAGAGCGAAGATTTCGCCTTTTCTTCTGCCCGTGAAAAACAGCATGGTAAAGAGGCAGTGCATTCTCGGGTCGTCGACTGTGGCGATGAATTTATCAAATTCTTCTCTTGTCCAGAAGAGCATAGGAGCTTTCGGTGCGCGGCGTTTGGGCTTGGGAATTTCCGCGAGGTAGTTTTTATATCCATAGCGGCTCTCGCAATATGAGAGGAATGCATTGACGCGTACTCTTATATTGACAAGTCGGGAATACGAATAGAAGTTGCCTGTGCGTGGATTTCGCGTTACCCACAGCTCATCCTGCCAGCGGTACATTTCTTCCTTTGTGAGGGCTGTAATTTTGCTGTTTTGATATTTGGGTAGGAGATAGATATCATAATCTGTCTTTTTGCCGTAGACGACCGACGGTTTGTTTTGGTTCTGTATAGATGCGAGATAGAGCGGGACAAGCTCGCCGACGGTGGGTGTTTCCTTTTCGGGATTGACGGTTTTCTGCGGGCGTGCCTTTTCCTTATTGACCTCGCAATGTTCCGTAATGAATTTCGCATGTGCGGCTCTGGCAAGTGCTTTTGTTTTATAGCCGGAGAGCTTCTTCTGCGAGACGTTGCCGAATTTATCGGTTATGCGGAAAATGACATCATAGACCTTGCCGTTATTTTTGGTCTGACGTTCTCTTACTGAATGTTTTGTACTTGAAATATAAAATTCTGCCATTTATTTTACAGCACCTTTAAGAAAAATTCTTTGATATATTGAATCATGGAATTGCCGGCGGCGACCGACTGTTTTTCCAATTCATGCGTATATCTGATAAAGCCTATATTGCCGTTGAGAATATCAATGGCTAAAAGCATGATTACGAACGCAAGCGTGATTGAAAACCAGATGGCGAGAAGCCGCTTCGACTTGCGGACGTTCATGAGCTCGCTGTCCTTATCGGCGCGGACATTTGTAAGCTCTCTCTCGTGCAGCTCGGAGAGGCGTTCTATTTCCTTTTGCTTTTCGCACAGCATTATCTCATACTCTGTCGGCTTCTGACTTCTTTTATCGGAATCTATGGGAATGCCTATCATTTCATCCACGGAACCGCCCAATGTACGCACTATTCCGCAGACGGTAAAAAAAGACGGGCTTTCCGTTTCTCCGCTCAGTATCTTTGTAACGGTGCTGAGCGGTGTTGCGCTTATATCGGCTATCTGCTGATTTGACAGATTGCTTTTGTTTTTCATTTCTTTAAGCTTTGCGCTTAAATCTCTGCCCTGAATTTCCATTCTTCATCCTTTCTTATTTTGTATTGTATTTCAAAAAGACCGTTTTCGGTCACAAATTTGCCGTATTTGATTGCATATGTTAATATTATATATTTCGAAATATGATTTGGGCTTTGATTAGTCGCCCTGTATATGCTATGCTTAAATCAGGGCAAAGCCCGCAATTTATAAAACAGAATATAAAGCAGAAGGAGAAAACCATGGAAAAGACAACCACAAGACCAGCAAGCATTTATGAGACCGAATACCGTTGCGAATTTGAGAAGAAGCTTCTTGCCGCAGGACTTACGAAGAGTGAGATTTTTCTTCTGCTGCTGAAAATAAAGCAGATTTCGGACAATAAGGTTTAAATAAGGAGAGGGATTTTCCTCTCCTTATCTTTTTATTTTGCGGATTTTCCGCAAATTCGGCATTTAAAACCTCATATTTCCGATATTTCCGACCATGTATAATAAGAATAGTCGCCTGCTTCTTCTTTGGTGATTTTCGCCGTGCGGCGATTATACACATCGGTATTCGGGGTGGCGGCGAATTCCGTTATGCGCTCGGCTGTCATATTATTCTGTGCGTCGTAGAAATGGAGATACAATGTGAAGAAGCGTCCCGTAGCGGAGCGGGCATATATGGGGAACGAAAGTGTTTTATCCTGAATTTCGAGCTTGCCCTCATAATATGTGATATCGGGGACTTTAAGTGTGCCGCTGTGGACTTCCGGTTTCGGTGTTTCCTTCGGGTTTTCCATGACATGCACGGGATGAACGACTATTCCGTCCTCTTCGGTGAAATCATCGATTATACAGACAAACAGGAAAGGAACCAAAGCACCGAAAAATGCGGCAAGTCCGTATGTTATATAAAGCCGGGCGAACGGCTCTTCTTCGGTATTTTTGCCAAGTCCCGCCATGAATACAATCGCGCCGATGACCATGCAGATTATCATCAGGGCTTTCAACACCCCGATACTGTTTTTTCTGTTTTTCATATACTCACCTCCGATTTAATTGACGATTTCATATTCTATGGAATATGTGCTTACATCGGTCAGAAAGTCCGGCGGGATAAAATCAAAACTGGCGACAGTACCCGGGGCGAATGAAGAGGGTTTCCACACCTTTGTATCGTCGTATATGACTTTTCCCTTTGAATTACAGATTTTTATAGTAGCTTTCACTTCCGAAACGGTCTGTGAGCTGCAATTCTTTGTTTTTACATAGTAGCGGACATAAGCTCGGTCGTTTACATAGTCGGCTTCGATAACGCGTCGGATTCTCAATGCAAAGACATCGGTTGTTTCCTTGCCGCACTGCGAGCACCATGTACTGCGTTCGGTTTCGTTCAAAGGATAGTATGTGTGCCTTGCGGGCACGATTTCTTTCCATTCTCTTTCGCGGCACTTTGAGCATTCCTTATAGCTTCCGCCCTGAGCTGTGCAGGTCGGCTTTGCAGTTTCCACATAGCCGAATACATGCTTCTCGTAAGTATCCTCATATCCGCAGCTTTCGCCGCATTTCCCGCAATAAGAATACTTGCGCACAAGATGGCTCTCGCTGTCAGACCTGAAATATCCTGTGCTGTATGTATAATCGCTATGTTCTTCTGTATAGTTTTCTTCGCCGCAGGGTACTCCGCAGAACGCGCAGCTTATAAGTTTGCGCACGGAATGCGATGTGCTGTCGACTTTTCTGTAAATATAATTGCTTTTGAACTCGGTATGTTCTTCTGTTATGTTTTCATTCTCGCAAACAAGACCGCATTTGGGGCAGCGGCTTTGTTTATTATAGGTATGAGTTTTTTCGTCTGATTTTATATGAATGATGTCGTATGTATAATCGGTGCTGTGTTTCTGCTTTTTTGTTTCGATTATTTCCTTGCCGCAACGGTCGCAGATGAAATCGCGCGTAATATCGTGATATTTTGCGTCATCAGCCCTTTGGGCATATGTGATGCTGTGATTATCTTTGAAAGACAACTGGTGATAAAAGCATTTTCCGGTCTTTTCATAGACAAAGCCGGATATCTGACGGCGGAACACCACCGTGAGCGTTACCACGGCTATCAGAATTGCCGCTATGACGCAGAGGGCAATAATTGTACCCTTTTTGATTTTGACGCGCTTACGGGGCTTTTTTGGCGGTTCAGGCGGCGAAAACGAACTGTCCGGCTTTTTCGGAGTGTCGGGAGCGGGCTTTACCACATTCAAAGCCTGAAGGGAAACATATCCGTCGGCTCTTGCGGCATCGGCGCACACTTTGCAATACTCGCGCACCGTCTTCCCGTTTTCGAGATAGAGTTTTGTTTCCTTATGCTCGCCGCAACACTCGCAGGTATCTGTGATTTTTCTTCCGCCGTAGCTTGTCATGGGTCTGTTTGCGGCTTCTTTTGCGGCTGTTTCCTCGGCATTTTCCTTTATTGATATTACTCCGAGTGCCACTATGATTATCAAAGCCGCGATGCATGCTATGCCGATAAACCAGCCCATCGGCATCACTTCCTTTTCTTTATAAGATAGTTTATAAAATTCTCCAGCGCGGATTTCTCCTCCGCTGTGAGAGTTTTCATGAGGGATATAAGGCGGGCATCCTCGGGAGGATTGCCCTCACCTTCAAGCAGGGTGTCCGCGGGGACGCCGAAATAGTCGGCTATTTTCAGAAGGGTGGCATTTTGGGGGACGCGCCCTTTTTTCCATTCGCTCACCGTTCCGGAGGCAATTGAAAGTTCTTTTGCAACACCGTTAGGCGATACGCCTTTATTTTTACATAGCTGACAGAATGTATCAAAAAACATCTATTTCTCCTTTTGTGCAATCTCAACATATCTCAAATGCCGTAATTGTGCAATCATACAAATTGAGAATAATTGAGGTTTTTGCGTTGACTTTTGAGATGAATTGAGATATAATATAACCGTGGTCATGGTTGACTGCGCTTTGAGATAATGAAATTGAGATAATCGTCGAGTTCTTTTATTTCCTCTGCCGAGAGGTTGCGCGTCCGGCTTATCAGGTCTTGCAGCTCGGCAGGCGTGGCGGGGGTATCTGAATCGTCAAAAAGTGAGGAAACCGGAACACCGAAGTAATCAGCGATTTTCTGCAATACCTTTGCGCTCGGAATAGTCCCGCGCTTTCTCCATACGGAAAAAGTATTTATATTCAGGTTCAAATCCTCGAGCATTTTTTTCTTTTGGATATTGCGCTCTTCGAGCAGCCGCTCAATTTTCTGGACAAAAAATTCCGAATTATCCTTTGAAATTGGCTCAACATATGAATCGGACATTGTTATTCCGAATTGCGGCTTAGGCAGAGGCGGGTCATCACTTACAAGACTATCTATCGGTACATTCAAGTATTTCGCTATTTGCGGCAAAAACTTCATATAGGACTGGCTAATCCCGAGTTTCCAGTTTGTCACTGTATTTTTGGCAATCCCGAGATTTCTTGCAAGTTCAATTTGGCTTTTACCCTGCTTATTCAGCTCGGCGAATATTCTTTCGATAACCGTCATAATCGTATTTTTTCCTTAAGACTCCGTGCAATTGGTAATAATAAACAATAAAAGTACAAGTATCTTGTGCATTCGTACAAAGTTAAAATTTCTTGTGCTTACGCATTGACAGTACAAGCAATTTGTGCTAAAATATAACCACAGTACACCACCGCGAAAGGAGGCGAAAGAAATGGGAAATGAGAACCGTTTTACCTCTACGGAAAGAGACCTCGAGCTTCGGGAAGAAATCAGGAGAAAGCGCGCCAAGGATGCCGCGGACTTAGCCGAAGCAAAGCGGCTCAACGCTGAAACCGCCAGAATCTTGCGAAGAGCCGCAATCACAGTTTCCATAGCAGGGATTTTTATTGTTATCGCTTTGATAATCGCGATAGTGCGGGCAGTGCACTGACTGCTCAAGCTTGCCGATGCTACCGAAGAAGCAAGCCTGTCAGCGCACAAAGATGGAAACCAAAATCGCGATGAAAGCTTATCGCTCATCTGCCCGCGTCCTTTCTCTGCGAAATGAGGAACCGGATATAATCGGCGACGATTCGCCGTTCCTCTGCGGTAAGGCATGCGGAAAGCTCCGCTATCTCATCGCGCGGCGCAGGCACATTCTCTCTGCCGAGAAGATAATCGACGGGGACGGCAAAATAATCGGCGAGTTTGATAAGCACATCGCCGCCCGGTATTGTCCCGCGCGTTTTCCAATTCAGGACAGAGCTTTTATTCATATCCAAATCGGAAAGCATTTTAGCAGAGGTAATACCCTTTTGCCGGATAAGCTCTTCAAGAACAGTAATGAACATTGATTTTCTCCGAAATCCACAAAATTGGAACATAATAATTGTGCAATGTTCCGAAATTCCAAAATGTTGGAATAAACCATTGACAGTTCCACATTTTTGGAGTAAAATATAACCGTGGTCGATGCAATACGGCTTCAGAAAAACAGCATTTTTCACAAAAACCGCGGTATAACCGAGGTTATACCTTTATTTTATAGTGCAAATTCACTTTTGTCAATACATTTTTACAAATTTTTTGGAATTTTTCATGAAAAATAATAAAAAAGTTGCTTTGCAACGGAAAGGAGGCAAAAAAATGCTCGGAGCCAACATTAAAAGAGCGAGAATAAGAAAAGGACTGACGCAGGCGGAGCTTGCAGGAGAGGTCGGCGTTACGAAAGCCGCCATCTACTACTACGAAACCGGAATGAAAACACCTTCACTCGCTACGATAACAACAATTTCGAGAGTTCTCGACGTTACAATTGATGAGCTGGTGAAAGATATTTAACAAAGCAAGGAGGAAGAATGGAATGACAAGACAGGAACGCGAAGAAATGTTCGCAAAAGATTTCCTCGTGGCAGAGGATTTGATGAAGCTATGCGGCTGTTGCCGCTCGGATGCCTCACAGCTGATACAGGAAATAAAGCGCAAAAGCGCAGACCGCTTTCACAAGCAGGGGCGCATACATGTACAGGACTACATAGAAGCCATGCAGCTTGACACTTCCCGATATTACGGTGCCGTGGGCGAGGTAATAATCGCCAAGATGGAACCGATGCCGAAAGCGGCGAATGAGGAAGAAACGCAGCCGCCGAAAGAAGAACCGCCCACAGTCGAGCGCAAGCCGCTCTACAATGTAGTGGTAATCAACGGCGAAAGAATGAAGGTATACAGAGGGGAAGGCTGAAAAAAATGGAATACACAAAAGCGGAACTTGAAAAAATGATGGAGCGCAACGGTGGCTGGCTTGACCTCCGCAGATGCACGGGATTGGCAGAGCTACCCGACAATCTGACAGTCGGCGGCTGGCTTGACCTCAGCGGATGCACGGGATTGACAGAGCTGCCCGATAATCTGACAGTCGGCGGCTGGCTTTACCTCAACGGATGCACGGGATTGACGGAGCTACCCGATAATCTGACCGTTAACGGCTGGCTTTTCCTCAACGGATGCACGGGGCTGACCGCACTACCCGATAATCTGACGGTCAGTAGCGGGCTTTACCTCAACGGATGCACGGGATTGACGGAGCTACCCGATAATCTGACGGTCGGCGGCTGGCTTGACCTCACCGGATGCACGGGGCTGACCGCACTACCCGATAATCTGACGGTCAGTAGCGGGCTTTACCTCAACGGATGCACGGGATTGACGGAGCTACCCGATAATCTGACGGTCGGCGGCTGGCTTGACCTCACCGGATGCACGGGGCTGACACGGCTACCAGATAATCTGACCGTTAACGGCTGGCTTGACCTCACCGGATGCACGGGGCTGACACGGCTACCAGATAATCTGACCGTTAACGGCTGGCTTGACCTCACCGGATGCACGGGGCTGACAGAACTACCCGATAAATATAAGCCGCGAAAGCTCAAAAACGGTGACTATAAGGCGGGACGGTATCTTTATGCAGACAATATACTCACGCACATCAAGCGCGTAAAGAAAATGGGCAAATACTATTACTATATCGGCAAAATAAGAGGTAAAAACGTTATCTTTGACGGCAAGCATTATGCGCACTGCAAGTCATTTTCCGACGGCGTAAAGGACATTGAATTTAAGAATGCCAAAGAGCGAGGCGCAAAGCAATACAGACAGCTCAAGCTGTTAGACACGGTGACAAAAGATGACGCTATAACGATGTATCGCATTATAACCGGAGCTTGCCGCGCGGGCACGGACGGCTTTGTCGACAGCCTCGGAAAAACGAAAGACAGATATACCATTGCCGAGATAATCGAGATTACAAAAGGGCAATACGGCGCTGCGGTATTCGAGAATTTCTTCAAGGAGGAATAAAACATGAGCGAACAGACACACGCGCAGAAAGCAATGATACTCGAGCATTTTCTCCAAGGGAAAACGCTCACGCAGGCAGAAGCCTACGACAGATACGGATGCTTCCGACTTTCGGCGAGAATACGCGAAATAGAGCTTATGGGCTACACGGTAGAACGGTCTCGCGAATGTGCGCAGAACAGATACGGAAAGCAGGTTTATTACACAAGATATTACATACCGGAACAGGAGGCAATAAATGCCGTCACTTAACAAATGCATTTTCATAGGGCGCATAGTGGACGACCTCGAGCTGAAACAAACAAACGAGGGTATCTACGTAATAAAATTTTCGATTGCGGTTTCAAGGCGCGTTCCGCCGAAAGAAAAAGGGGATTATCCGCCCAGCGATTTCTTGCGCATAATCGCATGGAGAAAGACCGCCGAATTTATAGCAAGATTTTTCCGAAAAGGCGATTTCATTTCGCTTGTCGCCGAGGCACAGAGCGCATCGTACACGGACAGCAACGGAACACGCAGATACACCACGGAATTTTTGGTGCAGGAAGCGAATTTCATAACGCCGAAGGGAGCACCTGTACCGCCCGACAACATAGAACCTACGCCAAATCCCGATTTCGGCACGGTGCCGCGATATGCCAAGAACAGCACGCCGAACTTCACGGAGACGGACGGCTCGGATGACGATTTCCCGTTTTAAGCGAAAGGCGGTAAAAAATGGCGGAGGGATGGATTTGTCTGCACCGGAAGATGCTGGACAACGGCACGGTGTGCAGGGATGCCGCACACATGGCTATATGGGTCTATCTGCTTCTCTCTGCCGAGCACGAAGAAACGGAAGTCTTATTCGGCGGAGAAAGGCGGGTTCTCAAAGCGGGTGAGCTGATGATTTCGGTCAACAAATTTGCCGAGACATACGGAATAGAAAAAAATAAAACATGGCGCATTCTCAAACGGTTTGAAGCCGAAAAACAAATCACAATATGTTCCGACAAACAACAGACAATGATAAAAATCACGGAGTGGGGAAAATACCAATTTTCGAGTGTTTCCGAAAAAGTGAGACACGAAGTGAGACACGAAGTGAGACACGGTGAACATTCCGAAAACGCAGACACAGCAACGGCTTTCGGGCTTATAAAAAACGAAAGTGAGACACGAAGTGAGACACCGAGTGAGACACGAGCACAAAAAAGCGAAAAAGAAAAAAAGACTTTCCCCCCACACCCCCTTATAGAAAAAAATAAAAAGCCAAAAAAATTTAAGGCACCCAACAAGGTTTATTATAATGCCGAGTGCGAACCCAAGCTCAGCTTACAGACAGAGCATATCGAAAATAATTCAGTCCACAAAGTCTCACTACGTTCGACCGTGCGCACACACGCACGCGAAAAGGGCGAGACGGAAAACGCGCTAAAAAAAGAAATCATCGATTTTTTTGTCGGGCACGGCAGTGACGAAAATACGGCAAAGCGGTTTTACGACTACAACGCCTTAAAAAATCCGAACTTTACGGACTGGAAATATTTTGCCGGAAAATGGAACAAGCTTGAGCGCGCACCTCTCGGTGCACTGCCGAGGGGACAGCCGAAAGAAAAAGAAAAAGAATGCGGCTTTGACCTCGACGAATTTTTCGAGCTGGCGCAGAGGAAAGGAGCGGAGAGCCATGAAAAGGCTGATACGCAAAATAATACACATGCTCCGTGACGGAGTGAAAACGGCAAGAGGCTATTTTGAGAGAGCCGACGCGAAAGACGCGATAATCTATGCGGAATATCAAAGCTACATAGACAGGTGGGCAAACTCATGAATATCTTAAAAAAAGCAATCGATTATCTGAGGCAGCCAAAAGCGGGACAGAAATTCGGCATGCTGACCGTGATACAGCAATTCGGCTGGCGGCTTGATGAACGCGCGTATTTCTGCAAATGCAGATGCGGCAACTTCTGCTTTCGCACCGCAAAGCAGCTGCGCGGAGATTATTTTCCTAATTGCGGATGCCTCGACAGATACACGGGAGGAAGAAACGATGAATAAAAAAACATTACGCAGAGCGCTGAAGAAAGCGGCGACAATACCGGAAAGAGAGGAGCGCATACGGCTTGAGGCGAGACGGGAACTCGCGGACGAGCTGATGATTGAGCTCCGGTGCAAAAGCGAAAAAGAACTTACGCTGGGGTTCGAAACACCGATAGACGATGGTGTGACGGCGCTCGTGCATTACAAAAAGGCAATGATTCTCGAATGGGTAATGAGCCTGATATGCGGAAAGGTGTACGAAGAATGAGGGCACCTTACATGAGCAAAGAAGATATAGCCGCCAACTACAAAATGGCTAAATACAAATACCGCCAGATAGGCATTCTCGCAGACCTCAATCTCTGCAGGCGCAAGGACATAATCGCAATTCTCGTGGAAAAGGGCGTTTACATACCGCCGAAATCGGGGAAGGGAGAGGGCAAAGGATGCAGACTGAGCGGATAAGCGAAACTGTGATAAAAGCTATCACCGAGGAATTTGAGCGCGGGCTTCGCATGCATCTCTTCTCCGACAGTGTTTATCCCACAGAGGTGACCGTGCTTACGGAATATCCCGAAAGCAAGCAGACGATAACCATAAATTTCCACGATGTGACGGAAAGGATACGAAAATGGGAAAATTCAAAAATCCGCTCATAAAGCAGAAATTGCGCGAGAGCGAAACGCGCAGGATAGCCCGCGAGGAATACGACAGAATATGCCGCAAATGGACGGAAAGGTTCAATCTCGTATCGAATACCATTGCGCTATATACTCTTCACACGGCTTTCGGTTTCGGAAAAGACAGGCTGACGAGGTTTCTCTCCGCCTGCCAGAGCATACAGGCGCAAATGAGCGAGCGATATGAGGACGCGGATTTCTACGCCATGAAAAAGGCTCTGCTCGACATCGGGATTGACACCGAAAAGATAGTCGGCGAGATGATGGCGGACGAAAACAGCGCATGGACGGGAGTTGATACGAATTGAGCCTGGCATACACCGACTACGCCAACCGAGCCGAATGGCTCAAAGGCAGAGCCGCCACGATAGGCGCAAGCGAAGCCGCCTGCATCCTCGGCATGGGCTTTATGAGCCCTGATGACCTGTACAGGGAAAAGACGGGAAAGCCGCGAGCCGCACACAAGAGCGGGTCGGAAAACCACCGCATAGCATACGGCACGGCGGCAGAGGAACATTTACGCGGGCTATTTGCCCTGCAATTTGCCGCAAAATACCAAATGGCTTATCATCCTTTTCGCGTTTATATAAACGACCGGCACCCTCACATGAGCTGCACGCTTGACGGCGAAATAGAATCAATCGACGGCAGGCGCGGCATATGGGAATGCAAAACGGCATGGATTATGCGAAAGAGCGATGCGGACGAATGGAACGGCAAGCTGCCGCAGAAATATTACATTCAGCTGCTCGCACAGCTCGCGGTGACGGAATACGACTTTGCCGTGCTGACGGCGCAGCTCATATATCCCGACGGGGCATCCGAGATAAAGCATTTCCCCGTTCAGGCTGCCGAGGTAAAGGCAGACATGGAATATCTCGCCTGCGAATGCGAAAAATTTTACAGGGACTGCATAATGGCGGACAAGCCGCCGAAAACACTTTTAACTTTGTAGGAGGCAAAAATGATTTACATAGGCATAGACCCGGGCAAATCGGGCGGAATAGCGGCGATAATCGACGGCAAAGCCATGGCATGGGCTTATGACGACGCGGTACTGAAAAACGTGCTTCGAACCTCGGGCGGAGAGGGTACAATGTGCTTTGTCGAAAAAGTGAGCGCGATGCCGAAACAAGGCGTAACCTCGATGTTCAACTTCGGCAAGTCTTTCGGGTACATTCTCGGAATGCTCGAATACACCGAAACGCCATATCAGCTGATACCGCCGCAGAAATGGAAAAAGGCATATTCGCTCGACGGCGACAAGGCTCACTCCGTAGCCGCATGCAAAAGGCTTTTCCCCGAGATTTCGCTTTTGCGAACGGAACGTTGCTCAAAAGAGCATGACGGAATGGCGGAGGCTCTGCTGATAGCCGAATACTGCCGAAGGATAACGGGAAAGGGATGAAAACATGGAGAACACGAAAATGAAAATAAAACGCGAAATAGGCACTGTAGGCGTAGGCACGGGGCTTAATGCCGAAGAGCGGCTCTCGCTTGTGCATCTGCTGATAAAAGCGGGATATGCGTGCAGAATTTCACGCCGGAAAGTATCTGACAGGGTCGGATATGCGTATTTCGTAGAATACTGGGAGGAATAAAGCGATGCGGAGCATTGCTTGGCGTCGCCGAGACAGGAGGGCAATTCTTCTATAGGGAAAGCCTCAATAAGACGCAAAAATAACGGGAAAAAGGAGAAAAACATGATTGAAATAAAGTGCAGATACAACGGTCAGAAATCGCCATACGGCGACTACTACCGCGAATTTACGGTAAAGACAACCGAGGGCGAAAGCCGGAACGACATACTCGTCTACATAAAGCGCGGCGAAATTACATGCCGCCCCGAAAAAGAGACATGGGAAAAGAAGCTTCGCGAAGGCGGCGAAGAGGCGGACATGAGATATTATTTCCGCGGCTACTACACGCTGACGCAGACAGGCAAAAACGAATGGCTCTATACGACTGTAGAGCCTTATACGGATTGAGGCATTTTATGAACCGCATATATGAGGAGGCACGGCAACTGCCGATATTCGGCGGGGAAAAGCCGTTCAGGACAGAAAAGCCCATACGGCTGATAGAATTATTCGCGGGCTACGGTTCGCAGGCTCTCGCTCTGAAATATCTCGGCGTTCACTTTGAGCACTGGAAAATAAGCGAATGGGCTGTAAAATCCATTTCGGCATATAAAGACCTGCATTTCGGCAAAGACGAAACCGATTATTCCGCCGGTCTGACGGCGGAGCAAATAAAAGAATGGCTTGTCGGGCGTATATCGGCGGATTATTCGACACCGATGACCGAAAAGCAAATTGCGAAGCTTCCCGAAAAGCAGGCACGGAAAATTTACGGCAACATGCAGGCTACGCACAATCTCGGCTCGATAACGAAAATGCGCGGAGAGGATTTGCAAATCACCGACACAGACCGCTACGAATACATAATGACCTACAGTTTTCCCTGTCAGGATTTGAGCAATGCGGGAAAAGGCGCAGGCATGGGAAGAAACAGCGGAACGCGGAGCGGGCTTCTGTGGGAAGTGGAGCGGCTGCTGAAAGAAACGGAACACCTGCCGCAGATTCTGCTCATGGAAAATGTCCCCGAGGTAATCGGAAAGAAAAACATAAAGCATTTTTCGGAATGGATAGGTTTTCTCGATTCTCTCGGCTACAAATCAAAACGGAATCTGCTGAATGCGAAAAATTTCGGAATACCGCAGAACAGAAACAGATGCTTCATGGTGAGCATACTCGGCGATTATTACTACGAAATGCCGGACGGTTTTGCTCTCGATTATGTTTTGCATGACTTTTTGGATTACGGTGTGGATGAAAGCTATTATATAAGCGACGAGGCGGTACGCGCATTAGAGCTCCACAAAGAGCGGAATGCCGCACACGGAAACGGCTTCGGCTGGAACCCGACCTTCGGGGGGGGGGTACAGCACACACCATTAAAACAGAGGGCGGCTACAGACCGCACAGTAACTTTATTATTGAGCGGAAAGGGCAAAATCATAGAGAAAATCGGAACGACGACGGCAAACACAATAATGGCTCGGGACTGCAAAAGCTTCGGCAATCAGGCAATGAATGCGGTAGCGGAGTACCGCGGGCGGACAGCATCATGCTCGGAAAAAGCCAAAGATTTGCATTAGCACCCATGCCGGACATCTGCAGAACAATCGATACCACCGGGATGAACGGAGTAGTGGAATGGAAGAACTGAATTGCATGAAGATTGCTACGCTGAGCGGCGGAAAATGGGAAAACGCAATAGAAAGCAACCGCCGCGTATATTCCGTCGATGCGATTTCTCCGACCGTTACAACATGCGGGGGGGTAATCAGGAAGTGAAAATACTTGACGATGAAAACCGTGAATGCCGCGTGCGAAAGCTGACCGAGGGCGAATGTTTCCGGCTGCAGGGTGTAAAAGACGAGGACTATGCAAAGATACGGAAAAATCACTCGAAATCCGCCTGCTATCATCTTGCGGGAGACAGCATATGCACAAGCGTACTGATGGCGATATTCGGACAGATGCTCGGGCTGGACTATGAAACAAAAATAAAAGAACTCACAAAAGAACTATCGAAAGGACGAAAAAATGACAGAGATTGATTTTGACAAGGCTCTGACTGCATTCGCAGAGCCGGACATGCCTGTGACGGTGGAATTTACCGTACAGATGGACTTTGTGCAAAAGCTTCCGCAGATTCTCTCCAACATAGAGAAAATCAAAAGCTGGGCTACGGCACGCACCGAAAACGACAGAACGCTCATACTTCACACGGATGATGACTTTGAAAAAGCAAGAGAGCGTTGCGCCGAAATAAACAAGATAATAAAAAGCATAGACGACAAGCGCAAAGAGGTGAAAAAAGAATACACCGCGCCGCTTGAAATATTTGAAAAGTCGCTGAAAGAGCCTATCGCAATACTGCAATCGGCACGCGAAAACCTCTGGGGACAGGTTCTCGAAGCGGAGGACAGGGTCAAATCCGAAAAGGAAGCCGACTACAAAAGCTACTGGGAGAGCATCAGCGCAGACAATCCGTACCGCACATTCGAGCAGATTTTCAACCGGTCTTGGCTGAACAAAGGCAAGTGCAAAGAAGCGGTTTACTCCGCGATGGACGACGCATACAATGCTATCTGCACGGATATAGCGGCTATAAAAGGGCTCGCCTCGAAATACGAGGTATCGCTCCTCGAATATTACCGCGAAAATCACAGTATCGCGCAGATTATCGCATACAACGCGCGCCTCGTCGTGGCAGAGAGCCGACAGCAAGCGGAAGGCGGCACGGACAAGCAAATCCCCTCTGAAAATTCAAAGCCCGCGCAGAACGTTTATGAAAACGAGAAAGGCATGCCTGATGACACGGAGGAAAGCATGACGATGGATTTCCGCGTTTATGCGACGAAAACGCAGCTCGCGAAGCTCAAAGAATTTCTCAACGCAAACAAAATAAAATACGGCCGAGTGCCGAAAGGAGAATGAATGAAACTTGACATTGTGGCAGGCTCGGGAAACGACGAATTTTACACGCCCAAATATGCGGTGCTGCCGATTTGTAAATACTTAAAACCCGAAAGTTGGATATGGTGTCCTTTTGATACGGAGCAGAGCCTTTTTGTAAAGGAATTTACACGGCAGGGACATCGTGTAACAGCAACTCACATTTCAAACGGGCACGATTTTTTCGATAGCAAAGGTACGGATTGCGACTATATTATTTCCAATCCGCCCTATTCGAAGAAAACCGAAGTATTTGAACATCTTTTTAAAATCGGCAAGCCCTTTGCAATGCTTGTCGGTGTGATAGGGCTTTTCGAGAGCAGGCGCAGATTTGACCTTTTCAAAAACAACGAATTTGAAATTATGTATTTTGACAAGCGGGTATCGTATTTCAAAAGCTACGAAGACCCGAAGCCGTCATTGAATCCGCCGTTTTCGTCAGTTTTTTTGTGCCACAATGTATTGCCCCGAAAAATAGTTTTTGAACATATCGAAAAATAAAAAAATCAAAGGAGAATAAAAATGGCTATAAGTAATCAGCTTGTCAAGACACAAAAAAAACTCACTCTTAATCAGGAAATAGAAACACCGATTTTTCAGCAACTCATAATGAATACTCTGCGAGACCCCAAACGCGCCGAGCGTTTTATTGCGCGAATACTCACAGCCGTTCAGGCAACGCCGATGCTGAAAGAATGTGACAATCGAACGGTGTTAATCGCGGGATTGCAAGGCGAAGTTCATGGATTTTCCCCTGACTCCACCTTGGGCGAATACTACATGGTTCCGAGAAAAAGAAAAAGAAAAAATCAGGATGGCGAATGGGAGGAATACTGGGTTGCAAATTATCAGAGAGGCGTAAACGGTACGCGTGAGTTGGCTCTGCGCACAAAACAGTATAATGATATTGACACAAGAATCGTGCATCTCGGAGAGTATATAGGTGTAGACGCTGTAGGGAGACCACGCTTTGATTTTGCTTCGGACAGGGATGCCGTAGCCGATAAACCGATAATCGGGTATATGGCTTATTACGAAAAGACAAACGGTTTTATAAAAACAGCGTACATAACAAGCAAGGAAGCATTAAACAGAGCAAAAAGAAGTGATGCATTTGACTTTGCTCTTTATGAAAAGTGGAAAAGCGGTGCCACACTTGACTGGAAAGAGCAACGCGCTGTAGAAGCACCGTGGTTCAAACATTTTGACGCCATGGCACAGAACGCTGTACTGAAAGATTTGCTGAAAACAGTTTCTAAAACAGACGAAATGAAAGAAGACGATGAGAGAGAACTCAAACAGCAGGAGGCAACTACTTGGAATAATATTTTGGCACTTCCGCCTGAAAACCCCGAAAACGATTTCTTTGATAATGCAGACGAAGCACCTGCCGCAGAAATTGCGGAAGAAGCAAAGACCGAAATCAAGACCACACGCGGCAGAAAAAAGCCCGTGCTTGATGTTGAACCCGATGGATTTTTTACAGAATGAATACGGCGGGCAAACGCCCGCCTGAAGGAGGAAAAATATGAAATGTAAAGATTGCATACACTACGCGGCGCACAAGCATTTTTATTTCGGCGAAGATGAAAAGGATTTTGACGAATACTTCAACGACGATAATGTAGAAAGCCAGTGCCCCGAATTTGAGGATAAAAAAGAATGGTTGAAATTGCCGTGTAAAGTAGGCGACAAAGCATACTGGATTGCCGGAAATGACATACAAGAAGATACGGTTGAGGGCTTCGTTGCCACAGAAGAGTTCAGAGTGCTCCTGTCAGACTTTGCCCCGATGCTTGGACATCCGGACTTGTTTTTCTCGCGGGAAGCTGCCAAAAAGGCACTCGCAGAAAGGAGCGGGAAATGAGCAAATGCACTGAAATAAGAGAAATCTGCGGTGATTGGGCTTTTGACATTGTTTACAACGATGGCGAAACTTTCATGTTGCTTTTCAATTCTCGGCGGAATGCCGAAACCGTGAAAAGATGCCTTGAAGTTGATGACAGCGTGCCGAACGCGGCTACTCCGGTCGATTTTGTAGAGGTTGTGCGCTGCAAGGATTGCGCATACTTTGATAAAGACGCAGGGGAATGCAGAACATGCGGAGACATAGACGAGCCGTGCGGATATTGCCGCTACTGCGAGTGTTACACAAACGATAATGGATATTGCCATCGCGGGGAAAGGAGAAAAGACGATGCCGAGATACATTGACGCGGACTTGATTGAGTACAAGGCGATTTGTGTCCCAATGCTTGATGGTGTGCTCGTGCGCACAAAACAACTTGACGGATTTTATGCAATTAAAAAGGACATTGAAGCGATACCGACTGCCGATGTGCAGGAAGTCAGGCGTGGGGAATGGATTGTCGATGAAGATGGCGGCGTTGTCATTTGCTCCGAATGCGGAGAAGAACACATGTGGGATGATTTTCGACCGCCGTATTGCGATATGTGCGGTGCAAAGATGGAAGATGGACGGAGGCAAAGATGAAACTTAAGCAAAGATGTTTTATCGGTTATCAGCCGAGAACGAGAGAGACACGCGCAAGCAACGCCACGCCGCCACCGCCGCCCGATACAGGGAGCAATGCGGTAAAGCCATCGCCGGAGCTGAAGATTATTCTGGATATGATGTGCGGAAAAGAAAAGGGCAAGGAGAAAGAAAACGATGATTGAACCTGACAGAGTTTACAACCACGATATGCTGTCACAGGCTGGGACGCCGTTTTATCGGTGCGGAGAAAGACGAAAAATATTTTGCAATGGGACAGAAACGGCTGAGGATGAAAGGCGCGTTCTCCGTCTGATTTAGCCGAAATCACGCTGAAAATATGAACAAATTGTAAATTATGTAGTATAACCAATGTATGACTTTTCAAAAAAGCAACTTTTTGTGAAAAATTATGGTATAATGTAGCTGTAAAGAGCAATTCGCACGACTTCCAGCGAATTTTGTTCAATACGAAATCCATCATTAAGAGGGACGCAGGATGCCTTACATTGCTGAAAATAAATGTGCCCGCTGCGGCGCAGTGCTCAGTGAGGATAATTGCCGCGCTTGTGCCCGAAACCTTTCGGGCATGAGTGCGCTTTGCATTGACTGCGAGCAGGCTCGCTTTGACGAGCTTGAAAAAATGAACGGCGCATGCCTTGCCCTTTATTTTTCCTGCATAGCGTTTGATGTTCCTTGCCTCCCTCTTATTCCTCCTTCCGATTTTGAAAACTGCGAGGAGAAATGGAAAGTCTACATAAGCGCACTGCTGGAAAGCGACGGATATTACCGCCGCGGAAAGCCTGCCACATTTGCGGACGGCGAAACCAATATGCGGCGTATTTTCGGCAAGGATTTGACCGAAAGCGACTTTCTGCAGTATGTCAAAGCGCAGCAGGCTAAGCTGGCGTCGCTCCCCGGTACGGAAGCACAGAGAAAACGCTGGGGCACCGGCGCGAATATGACGACCGAGAAATACGATGAGCTTGACAGGCTTTACGAGGTGCGAGCCGACAGTTACCGCGGACAGACTATCACGCCGCAGATGGACGACACGCTTATGCGCGTAGCCAAATGGTCTATGGCGGCGGATGAACTCGTAGCGGCGCGGAATTACCGCGCGGCAAAAGATGTTCAGACGATGATAGACAAGGAACTTGCCTCGGAGCAGATGAGAAAAAAAGACGAAAAGCCTATTGAGAACCTGCAGCTTGACACGCTTGTAGTGGAGCTGGAAAAGCACGGGCTGATGAAAGAGGGCAAATTTCTTACCTTTGAGGAGACAGCCGAAGCTCTCGTAAAGAACTTCATCAAACAGCCGAAATACAGATATTCGCTTGACGCGGCAGACCAGATGATTTTTGCCATGTATAACACGATGCGCGAAAACGCAGACCTCTTTATCGTAAACGAGCTTCCCGAATCGCTCCAAATCGAGGACGAACACGGCGAATTTCTGCCGGAGGAAACCGAGGACGAAAAAGAAGCGCGCAGATATGCGGGGCTGGCAAAGCTCCGACACGAAAAAGGCGATGAGCCGGAAACGGCGAGCGGTGATGCCGATGAATAACGACTGCGGCAAGGAAGAAAAAAGCTCACAGAAAGAACGGCTGAAAAACGCTGTGGAACGCGCGAAAAAGCACGGCGACCGCATAGAAATACATAACGGCAAGGTTTATGTGATAAGACGGCGGCTGCTTTTTCGGATAAGCGAGGAGCTTTTTAAAACAGAATAGAGAAAACCGAACGCAAGACGGGCGTTGTGGGAGAGCCAAACGGGGCTGCAGGCGCATGGAAACATGGGCTTGCAGCCCTTTTATCATTTTTTGGCAAATTTACGGAAGGGGGATGCAGAAGTGCCGACCGGATATGCCGGAGAGGGAAAAACATTTTCAAGAAAGCTCGGGAAATGGGTTACAAAAAACAAAAACAGGGCATTTGACTACGAAAGAATGCCCAATCAGGACAGCGCGGCACTGATAATCAGCTTTTTTCGCTGGTATCCCGACTATCTCGCGGACATGCTCCGGGACGAGAACGCGCGATACGGGCTGGAGCTCCCTCAACGGCTCATGATGCGCATAGACGCACGATACAGGAATGTATATGTAACGGGAAGCCGCGGACTTACAAAAACCTTTACAAAGATACTTACAAAGGAGCTGGAGGGTGCGACCTATCCTGGCGAAATCATGAGATATGCCGCACCGAATCAGAAACAGGCAGCCTCGCTTGCGGCGCAGGCTCACCATGAGGTGGAGAGAAATTATCCGATACTCGGAACGATATGGAAAATTAAAAACGACAGAAGCGACATGTTCCGCATGGAAACAAACTACGGCTCGGAATTCGGCATGTATTCTCCCCGCGGCGACAACAGCTCGCAGACGATAGCCGAGGAAATGGCGCAGGAAGGAAGCAAAGATGACACCTTCGATATGGAAAAATACGAGCGCGACATTTTCCCAACCTGCCGAATTGTGCGAACGATAAACAATGAAACCGACCGCACGCACATAAACCGAAAGCACTCGCACATAAGCAATGCGAGCACGAGACAAAATCCCGCCTTTTCAAAATACAGGCGCAAAGCTCTTTTTGATATGCTTTACGGCGAAAAATACGAGGGCTTCGTACTCGATATGCCTTGGGTAGTGGCTCTCATGGCAGGACTGCGCGACATAGGCTACTTCAAGGATATGAAAAGAAGCCTGAGCGCGGAAAACTGGCTTCGCGAAGCCTGCGCAAGATACACGGGGTCGAGCGAAAACCCGATGATACCCGACGACGTTCTCTCGAGAAGCCGAAAGCTCATGACGATGGAAAAGTGCCACTGCGGCGACAACAACGCGATTTACATAGTGGCGCACGACGTTTCTTATGAAACGGGAACGCGAAACGCAAAATGCGCGGATGCCGTTATAAAGCTCACGCGCTACAAGAGCATAGCAAAGCGTGACAAATACAGAAAGCAGGTTGTCTACGTGGACAGCTACCCGCCGCCGAAAACGGCGTATCTTCAGGCGCAGAAGCTCCGAGGGCTTTATTTCAGCTACTGCAAAAACGGAGCGCAGACCACATATCTTGTAGTCGATGCGCGGGCAGTCGGCAAGGACGTGGTGGACGAGCTCATGAAACCTCCGGCTGACGGCATGCCGCCGCTCTGCACCTACAACCACATGGCTTATACGGATATCGAACAGCCGAATGCGTTGCCCGTAATCTATCCGCTCAAGGCGGGCACGCGCGGTGCCGCCGACGAAGAGGGAGAAATGATACGATATGCGCAGCTCGAATTTGAGCAGGGCAATGTGGAGCTGCTGACGGCTTCGATACTCGACGGTGTAGCCGCATACAAGGTAATGAACGGCATAAAAAACGATGCGCAGGACGCGCAGATTGCGCTTCCTTACCGCAAGACGGATGAGCTCTGCCAGCAGATACAGAACCTGAAAACCGAAGTGAGCGGTATTACCCTCAAAGAGAAGCGAAAATCCAAAGCAATACAGCGAGACGACTGGTCGGCAGCGAAATACGGTTTACGGTTTGCGCAAATTCTGGAAACCCTGATAAAGAAAACGGAATATCAGGCAAAATCAAGCTGGGCGGCTGAAATAGAAAAATACAAAAACGGCGGTTTCGTCAGCGCACCGCAGGCAAGCGGCACACGGGCAAATCTGCTGACATTGAGGAAACGATGATGAACGACAAAAACCACATACTTTACATAGGAAAACTCGATGACATGCCGGAGGGCGAAAAATATACATTTTACTCTCCCGAAAGCGGGTACCTTTTGGTATACAGTCAGAACGCAAACTTGCCGCTTGGGAAAGTGCCTCTGCGGAATGAGCAAAAGCTGAAAAAAGCGGAGCGTCAATGGCTCCGATATGTGAGAATGGAAATCGTGGCAAATGCCCTCAGCGAAGCGGCACGCGAAATGGGCGAAAGTGCTCAAAATACAGCCACAATAATGAATGAGTTCTGCTCCAATCTCGAAAAAGAGCTGAAAGCGGAGGCTGACAATGCAGGATTATGATTTCGGCGAGTGCATATGCGAGATACGCGACAGACTTTCCAAAACGAGGAAAATACGGGCTACTTATGACGGCATAGAGGGCGAAATCACATCTCTGTGCGAAAAATACGACTACGAATACGATAAAATCGAAATTGCAGGAATATTTCTCGATATCATAGAAGCCTATATCGAAATAACATCTCTGCGCGGTCTGCGCGAGATAGCCGATATAGCGATTTCCGTAGCCCAAAATATTTGCTGAAAAGGAGAAACAATGGAAGAGACAAAGAAAAATGCTCCCGCCGCCAACTCATACGGCAGCTTGCTTGCGCGTATGAACAACATAATCGGGGCATACGGCGGTAATCTTTCCGCCGACAGCATGGCATCTGCGTTTGCCCGCGCAGGTCTCGGGCTTGCCAACATGCCGCAGCTGCAGAACAGGCGCGTAAAGGCTATATCCTCGCTGCCCGCGGATTTTACGAAAGAAGAAATCGGTGCTTTCCTGCGTGCCCCTTACGGAAATGAAAGGGCACTGCGACAGACGAGCGAAATACTCAAATGGACGGCTTATCCATACTACAAAATAACGAAAGCATATCAGGACATCCCCACATACCGGTATTATGTGAAGCCGCTGTACATCGACGCGGAAAAGGCAAAATCGGAAGGATTTATCAGAGAAGCTCGCCTTATCGACAAGCTGAATAAAGCTCTGCGACCCGATGTTCAGGCGCACAGAATAGCCGGACAGGCTATAACCGAGGGCAAGGTTTTTTACATTCTGCGCGCAAGCACGGACAAAATCCACAACAAAGTAAACTATGCCTTCATGCAGCAGCTCCCGCAGGACTGGTGTACAATCATCGGTTTCAACAACATATCGGGCTACACGATATCGTTCAACATGATGTACTTCATGCAGATAGGGACGGATGTAACGCAGTTCGGCGACCTCTTTGAACCTTATCTCGATGATTTCGGCAGGATGTTCACCGAGCCTGATGGCGCGGGGCGAAGGGGAAAATTCGTATATGCGAGCGTGCCGTGCAAAAACGGGAAAATACCTTTCTATCCGCACAATGTGAACAGGAATGCCGCCGGAAACCCGAAAGTCTTTATGCAGAACGGCACATGGGCTTATTACGTATCGCTTCCCATAGACCGCGTATGGACTTTCGAGATAGACGACACGACATCCGCAGTTATTCCGCCGCTTGCGGGGCTGATGCTCACATATGCACAGCAGAGCGATTACGAGGCGGCGCAGCTCTCTCTGCTTCTCAACCCGCTTATAAAAATATTCACGGGCGAAATGCCGTATTACAGCGACGACGGCTCGAAAACGGATGATGCCTACAGGCTGTCGCTCGGCGGCAGGGCAATGTTTGAGCAGTTTTTCAACACGCTGATGCTTATGAACAACACGGGCGGCAGTGCCTTTTACATGGCTCCTGTGGAAAACATAAAATCTCACGATTTTGCCGAAAGTGCCAATGCGAACAACATTTCTTCATCGTTTAATAAATACGGCATGGCAAAGGCGGGGCTTTCGGGCGTGATACCCGTGGACGACGATGTAAAAGCAGGGCAGGCGGAGCTTTCCGCAAAGCTCGAAAGCAGATACAGCGAGCAGATATACCGCGGCTTCGAGAGAATGATGAATTATCTGTATTCCACTCTTAACCTTACCTGCGAATGGGATTTTCGCATGTTCGGCTCGATATACACCGACGATGAAACGCGCAAGAATGCGCAGGCGGCGATAGCAAACGGCGACATTTCGGCGCATTACATACTTGCCGCGCTCGACGCTCAGAGCATTACGGACAAAATATCGATGATGAATGTCGTAAAAGAAAGCGGCATACTCGACATGCTCATACCGCCCGTAACCTCCTACACGATGAAGCAGGAACAAAACGGCGGCTTGCCTCCGCAGGCGGGCAGACCGCAGAACGAAAAGGTTACCGAGGGCAACGAAAAAAGCATAGATGCGGCAGGCTGACAGGAAAAAGAACGGAGGTGACAGAATGAACCCGAAAGAAATTTATAATTTTGACAATCCGAAATTTGCGGAGCTGCGAGAGCCGATGCGCGACGTTATACGGATGTACCAGAATGCCAACAGGTGGTTTGACACAACGCAGGAATATGTTTACATCGAGCAGGGAATGATTTACCTTTCCGAAATTATCCACAGGCAGGCGCATGAATTTCCGAAAAGATTTGACGCTTTCGGAGATATGCTCCATGAAAACCATCTCATGGCGGAATATCCCGGCACGGATGAGCTTGACTGGCGCGAATCGCTCAAAAGTCTCGATGACGTGTTCGAGCTTATCATGCAGACTTTTGACGGCATAAATGCTGCACTGGAGAAATTCCGGAAAGCAACTGATACGCCCGATTCTCGCGCAATGTCTCTCAAAACCGAGGAGCTCATGCTGAGGAACAGCACAGAGGGCAAAGTGTTCCTCGAGCTTTGGTTCAGGTGGGCAAACGACGGAGGCAGCAAAACAAGCTTTGACGGCTGGTGTAAATCACGACTGAATGAGGAGGAGAAAACCGAATGATAAAAACCGTATCAGGCGCGGGAACGGCGCGGCTTGTTTCCGTTCGCGGAGAGCTGCGCGTTCTTGCCGAAACCGACGGACTGCGGCAGAGAGTTGAACTCCGGCTGCTGAACGGAAAGACAAATCGTAACAACTGGCGCTATGAGAATATAGCGGAGCACAGCAAGCTTTTTGCGGACACTCCCATTCTCGTGGCATATGTCGGGGAGAAAATAGGCGACGGTCACAATTTCGAGGAATACATAGACGAAAACGGAAATGTGAGCGCGTCCTTCATGGCTTCCACGGCAGAAAGAATAGTCGGTAATTTCCGCGTAGAGGACGATGTACGCATTGAAATTATCGACGGTATCGAATGGATAGTAGGCACGGGATATCTGTGGAAATGGTATGCGCAGGAACTCGTCAAAAAGCTCCGGAAACAGGGTTCGGAGGGAATGAGCGTTTCTATTGAAACTCTCGTTGACGAGATGCACATGGATGGAAACATCGAAGTATTTACCAAATACCGGATACTCGGAACAACTATACTCGGCGATGATATCGCCCCTGCCGTTGCAAGCGCAAATATCCGCGCGCTTGCCGCAATGGGTGCCGACGAGGTGAAGAAGATTACTCTTCGCGTAGCCTCCCTCAATGCCGAAAACAAAAATCCGCAAAAAAATAACGAAAAAAAGGAGAAAACAAAGAACATGAAACTGAATGACCTTGCAGAAAAGTTTACGGGCTATACGGTGCTTGCCGTAGACCAGAACACCGTAGCTTTGCTTTCCGCAAACGGCGTTCCGTATCTCTCTACAGCGGAAAAGGACGGTGAAGAGATAAGGGACGGCGCGAGAATCGAAGCTACCGCAACGGCGATTTTCGCAAACGGGGAAACAAAAGTTGAAGTTCCCGTTGAAACAATCACCGAAAAGCTCATTTCCCGCATAAATGAGCTTGAAAAGGACAATGCGGAAAAGGATGAGGCAAAGGCAACGCTCGAGGGTGTTATCAAAAAGCTTCAGACACAGGAAACCGAGCGCAGAAGAGAGGCAGTGAAAGCCGCTGTCAGAACGCGCATTTCCGAAAACTGCATAAACATCGACCTTTCCGAGGATGACTGCGCAGACCTTCTGACGGATGAAAAAATCGACGAATACTGCGCAATGGAGACAAAGGACGGCAAATTCATCGGCGAAGAGCGTGCCTGCGGCGATGTAGACGCAAGATGCATGGCGAAAATCCGCGAAGCCGCAAAAGCAAAGACGAACAAAAAATACGCATGGGATACCAACGCCGAGAACAATACGGAAAAAGACTCCGACGATGTTCAGGCGATGATTGACGAAATGACGAATAAAAGATAAGGAGAAAAAACATGGCTAATTACAGATTTGAAGTATATATTTCAAACTCGCAGAGAAACAACCTCCAGAACGTAACGGGTAAATTCGGCTCTTTCAGCGGCGATACCTTTACACCGGCGGAATGCCAGGCAGGTTTTCTTTGCGTAACAAAGGGCAGACTTCCCCTCGAGGGCTACTCTGCGGCAGGGCTCAAAAACGGAAACAGCTGGTACATGGTAGCGGCTACGAACGGTACTGTCGCAGGCTTCACAGGCGACCATACGGGTCTTTACGCCTGCAATACATACGATGTGAACAAGGCAACGGCGGGCGACCTCGTAATCAACATCCCCGGCAAGACCCTCGGACTTCCGCTCCCTGCAGACGAAAGAGGCGATTTTACCGAAATAATCGTAGGCGAAAGCTACAACTGGGGCAGCGAAAACTTTTCGACCCTTCCCACAAGTCTGACAGCCACGCCCTACGCGACAATCGCAAACGGCAAGCTCGTTGCCGCCGCTGCCGCTCCCACAGACGGAAGTGTCTACTTTGAGATAGTCGATATTTCCAAGAGATTTACAGAGGGCACATTCGACGCGGGTCAGAAGATAACCTGCAAATGTCTGCGCAGTGTAAAGGCATCCGCCTGATAAGTACATAAGAAAACGAGAGGAGAATAAAAATGAACGGAAAAGTTCTTAACAATCTGCCGAGAGATATTTTTTCTTATACATCGGCAAACAACGAACAGATAAAGGTATGCGCCGCTTCCGGTGCAACACATACTCTTGACCGCAACAAGATTATAAGCTGCGGCAGAATTGCCGCAGCCGAATACCTCGGCAAATGCGTAAACGCAGATGCAAACAACCCCTTCAAGTACAATTCCAAGGTCGAGGACTACGCTACATTTTCGCGTAACACTTGGGTAGACACAGTACTCTTCTGCGCCGCGCAGGCTAACAGAGCCATAGGCAAAGAGCCCTATTCCACAATGGACGAGGTAGCCAAGGACAGAGGTCTCTATCGCGACAGAACATTCTGGAGAGCTCTGCAGACCATCACGGAAGAAGTAATCTATCCGCTTCTTCCCGCATACATGGACGCTCCCACGGACAGAATTATCTCATGGACTACGGGCAGGCTCGGCGAGACAAAGCTCATAGACATCGAATCCAACGATTTCTTCCTCTATGAGGACGATTCTTGGGGCTCCGTATCGAGCAAGCCCGAGCAGTATCTCTACAAATCCCAGATTGCGCTCACTCCGAAGCCCTATACCGCAAAGGCAAGCATAAAGTGGTATCAGGATGTCATAGACGGCGAGGCAGGCAGGTATTATTCCGCTTTCGCACGCGGCGCAATCAACAAGATGTTTGCAACAACGGTCGAAAAATTCAAATCCGCCATTACAAACACGAAGTATCTGCCGACAAGCAACATCCTTGAAGGCTATACTCCCGAGCACTGGAATGAGGCTGTGATGAAAGCTTCCGCTTTGAACGGCGTCAGACGCACCGAGCTCATGGCACTCGGTACGCTTGCCGGACTTTCACAGGTACTTCCCACTGTCGGCACGGGCGGTGCCGTAGCAGGCATTCAGGGCGAAATCGGCGTTGAATATGTCCGCAACGGCTTCCTCGGCAATGTTGCAGGCGTAGACCTCGTGGAGGTCGGTCTCGCCGTAGTACCCGGCACGCAGAACTACAACCCGCAGTTTATCAGCCTCGACGACCCGACACAGGAGAACATCTACATCGTGGCAAAGGTAGGCTATGCGCCCATGGTAGGCGTAATTGCCGACGGCTCGCCCATCACAATCGAATTTACACCTACGGAATCCGCCGATATGAAGGTACATATCTCCGAGACAATCATATGCGATATCGCACCTGCATTTTCTTCCAAGATATTCCAGATTAAGGCATAAGCACGCGCTTAATGGGGGCAGAAATGCCCCCGTCACGGGAACAGCAGAACAGGCGGGTGCAACTCCCGCAGTTCCCGAAAATAAAATTTTCCAAAGGAGAAAACAAAAATGGCAGAGGAAAAGAAAACAACCGGAACAAAAGCGACAAACGCAGGCAAGGCAAAAGCGGCAACGCCGAAAGCCGCGGCAACCCCCGCCGAGACTGCGGAAAAAAAGACCGAAAAGACCTACAACGCATCCGAGGTTGAGAAGATGATTGCCGAGGCGGTGGACAAGGCTGTTGCGGACGCAGTGGCGGGCATAGCAAAACAGCAGGCGGCATACAGACCGGCAGACGAAACGGTCACACTGCTCTATATGGGATGCGTGGCGGAGGGTTCTACCGTGCCTCTCAACGAAAAGCTCGGACAGATACAGGGCAGAGGCGGCACAAGAGACATAAACAAAAGAGAATTTCTGCAGAATCTCACTCCGAATATTCTTCGCAGGCTTAAAGACAGACGCCTCATAATCCTTGACGGCATGACGGACGAGGAGAGAGAAAGATACGGCGTGAAATACACCGACGGCGAGCTTCTCGGCGCGGACATCTATCACAGACTGCTCGACATGCCCGAGGAGAAAATCCTTGCGATTTTCGACAAAGCCTGCTACCGGCACAAACAACTTATAGCAACGCTTTTTATCGACGCATATATGGCGCGTGACAACCGCATAAATCAGTATCTTGTGCAGAAGCTCAATGAAGTTTCAAAGAAAACAGACCCCGAGGGAATGTTCAAATCCATTCTCAAAGATATGGCTAAGGGGCTTGCGGAAGCCGCCGAATAATCAGGAGGAAGCAGATGCCCACACCTATACTGAAAATAATAACAGAATACTGCGAGCCTCTGATAGACGATATAAGGCTCACGGAAAAGAAAGCCGCCGACGCACCCTCCTACGCATGGACTATGTGGGGATATCTCAATTCCAAAATAGGGCTTTTCAGCACTCCGCCCGAAATGCCGGAATATTTATTCGGCACATCGGAAAAGCCGCGCTTCACCGAGCCTGTATTCACAACCTACCGATATACGACGGAAGCGGAGCTGACAGAGCCGCTGACAATCAGTCTGCCTTCCGGATATACGGGCTATGAGCTATTTGCGGCGCAGACGGTACGCGTAAACTCGCTCGGAGACGCATGGTATGAGCCGTCGCCCATATGCACATACGACGCGGAAAACGGCACCGTAACGATAAATGCGGGGGAAAGCCGCACCGTGCCGCAGGGAACGGTATTTGACTTCGACTTTTACACGGACGGACGCTTTGAAGCAAATCTGAACAGAGAGGTAATGAGCATTCTCGGGCTTTGCTTTGAGGTAGCTTGGCTTAAACGCGAAAAAAACAACTGGCTCTCTAATGTGCCGAAAACGGAGGACAAGGCATTCAAGCAGCAGAACGCGGCAAATCACATGGCGGAAAGCCGGAGAACCTACCGCGATGCGGAAAATGAGCTTTACAGCAAAATGCGGAAGCTCGAACAAAACGACTGGTATAAGCAGACTTTTCCGAGAGGAATACTTAAACTGTGAGGTAAAATATGGAGAAATTTATCATAACCCGCGAAATGCTCAAAAAAGCAAATACTTACATGCCCATCGGTACAAAAGCCGATGTGGCGGCGACAATAGCGAAGAACATTCTTTGCGAAGCACCGACGGCGGAGCAAAACAAAGAGGGCGAAAAGATACTCGCTCTCCCTTATCTGAAAACCGAAAGCTACGCGATAAAGCAGATGCAGCTGATGTCCGTGCTCCTGACATTCTACCTCGATATCGAGCTGACGGCACCTTTCACGGAGAACGACTATGACATCTATGCCGCCTCCCGTCTGCCGGCGCAGCTCGAGGGCTTCAAAAAGGACGCAGAGGTAAAAGAAATCGCCTTTGCGATACTTGCCGACTACAAGGAGCTTGAAAAAGCGGTAAACATCGAAATATACAATCAGAGATGCACGGAAAACGATTCCATAGCGCGTTTCACAGCCGGAATGTCGATAATGGCAGACCCCGAAAACGTGAAGAAGCTCTATGATGAACTCAAAAAGGCGGCGAATGAACTCGGCGAAAAGCAGAAGGCGATAAAAGAAAAGGCAGCGGAAAATCACAAAAAGGGTGAAAAATCATGAGTGAGGCATATACGCAGTGGTATCCGTATCTCTGCGTTCAGGACAGTTACTTTAAACTCGAGGGTGCGGAAAAAATACCGAGAAAAATCTGCGACTATCTGATTGACGCGCCGAAAGGGGAATACACGCCTCCGGATGACAACGCATATTCTCGATGCCGTCTCTGGAAATATCTCTATTATGACGGTGCAAAGCCTCTCGGCGAGCCGCTGCCGACAATACAGCAGAAAATGAGCGTTGTATTCGATGCCGACAGCCCCGAGAAACCGCCCACCGACAAAGGCTATCGTCTCATACCGCAGGTATACATAAAGCCCGCGCAGACCGATGCGCAGACGCGGATTTACATCTACATGGGACGGACGGTGCCGTCGAATGACGAATTTAAAATATGCATCGGCGTGAACTTCTTCATCTGGACGCACTACACCTATGAGAGCAATACCAAAAGCGACGAATACAGCCGTTGCTTTGCCATAGAGCAGGCTATCATAGAGGCTCTGCACGGCGTATCAATGGACGGCATAGGCACATTTTTTATGGCAAAATCGAAGCATCCCGACTGCGGAAGCAAGGCTATATTCGACGGCGACACAAATGTGGGCAGGCAGCTCACTATTGCGCTTGAAATCGCCACTACCGCAAATAAAAGCCATACCGAATTTGAAAACATGCCGCTCTTCGGGAACAACCCGAACATAAGGCTGGGATGAGGAGGAAAGCATGCAGAATATAATCGCCGACATAAACTTCGGCAAAAACGGAAAAGCGGAATTTACGCGGGAAGAGCTTGAAAAGCTCCTTTCCGCCGCATATACCGCAGGAGCAAAAGGACGCGGGCTTGCCTTTGAATGCAGGGCAGACGGGAAAAACGCCGCAGTAATCTATTACGAAGGGGAAAATGTGATTTTCCGCGGAAATGCTGCAAAAGGCGGTGAAAAATGTGAATCAGAGTGAAAAATACATAAAGCAGAGCTTTGGCTTTCGCACGGCGGTAAATGTGCCGCAGAGCAACGCGCCGCCGCAGTATGCCGACAGGCGCAGGCAATATATGGCACCGCGGACGGTAAAATTTGACGCGGAGCGGGCAAAATACGCAACCGACTATGTTTCCGCCGCCGTTCAGGGCTTAACACCCGATTTTTACGAATGGACGGAAACAACCATGCGGCTTGCGGAAAACCTCGACGCTTCGGCAAAGGTTGTCAAAAGAACGGACGACTACAAGGAAATTCTTTTCGACAGCGAACGCATAGACTACTTCCCCATAGGTGCGAAGATAAAAACGATGGGCAGTACATGGATATGCACAATGCCGTCCAACATGTCAAGCGCAAGATGCACTGCGCTCATCACAAGATGCAACGCCTCATACAACAGCTATGACGACTACGGCAATGTAATAACAGAGCCGATAATCGCCGAGAGCTATGCCATGCAGGCAAACGCGGATGTGAAGGGACAGAATGTGATGCTCCCCGAGGGCTATTTCAACATAACCGCGCAGCTTAACGAAAACACGCGCAGGCTGGGGCACAACATGCGCATAGTCCTCGGCACAAAGCCCTATAGGATAACCGGATTTACCGACTTCATGCAGGAATTTTCAGGCGACAGGGACAGTTGCCACCTGCTGAAATTCACAGTGCGCATAGAAGAGCCGAACATAACCGATGATGTGACCGAAAACTTCATAGCGGGCGGCAATGCAAACAGCTTCACCGCGGAAATTTCGGGAAACCGTGATTTGGCTATAGGAAAACCTTCATATCTGAACGCGATTTTCAGAGTAAACGGCGAAGCCAAAAGCCCCGATGATATGCCTCTGACATGGAAATGGACTTCTTCGGATGAGGAAACGGCAACGGTCAGCGAAAGCGGGCTTGTGACGGGCATAAAGGCAGGTAATGCCGTGATAACCGCCACTCTCCTGCAAAACCCGAATGTATCGGCTGCGGCGGAGGTGGCAATAAGCACAAACGGAGAAGAAAACCTGCAATTCCGCGGTGCCGTGCCCGTGAGTATAAAGCAATACACCGACGCCATACTTAACGCAACGGGATTTGACGGCGGATTTTCCACCGCACGACCCGTAACATGGCTTTTCTCGGGTGCTTTGCCGGAATGCTACTCGATTACGCCCATAGCCTCCGATGACATACTCAATTCCATAGCGGACGCAAATGCGGGGAACGGCATTCTGACGCACAGCTATACGGCGGGAGACGAGTACACGGGCTCACAGCTGCAGATTGCGGACAGCGGCTCTCTCATACAGTACAGCGACGACGCAAGATACGCCGTGGCATCTCTCGAAATAAAGAGCGGCGAGCTGATGGGCATTTCCAACGCCGTAAAAATAAGCTGTCTGAAATCGAGCGATGTTCCCTTAACCGTTACGGCGGTTTGCGGCAATCGGCAGATAAGCACGACAATAGAGCTGGAGGGATATTGAATATGGACAAGTACATATGCCCTTACAGCAAACGGCTTACTCATCTGCGCTATCTCATATGCGCAGACCTTATCGACAAGGCGACAAATCTCAATGACGAAAAATCGGCACTCGGCGCATTCTGCGCACATCAGCACTTCTGCACCTGCTCGGGGCGGGCAGAAAATACCGACGGTGCGCGGGAATGCTATCAATACAGAGTGAGACGAAACGAATCGGAGGCTCACGGAAAAGATGAACGCGCATAAGTCCATAAGAAGCAAGGCAATCCGGAACGGAGAACCAACAGAGGCGTGCGGGCTTTGCTTTTACCCGATAACAATGGAAAACTACGAGGAATTTTCGGCTTGCAAAGATGCCTTACTTCTGCGGCTGGGTACGCTCCCTGTCAAGTATTCGTGCCGCAACTATCTTTCGGCTGTCTTTGCAATGGAAACCGACGCGGCACTCGAAGGCAATCCCACGGCGGGAATATTCGCCCGAATATTGACGCTTACATGTCTGTCCCTGCGGATTGGATTTGACATGGGCGAAATATTAGAGCATGCTACCGTAATCAGAGACGAAAAAGGAATAAGCCTCTCGGAGCTTGAATTTTTTCAAAACGGGAAAGCCGTCAGGGTGACTGCACGCGAATTTTCAAATATCATCAGACCGCTTATAGCCGAGCAAAACGGACTAAAGCTGCCGGACGAAAGCGAAAATGCGGAGCTTGTAAAGGACGCAGAGCTTCTGGCAAAATCCGACAGCGATATAAGTCTCGATATAAACACCGATGACCTCATAGCTTCCGTTGCCTATCAATCGGGCATAAGGGAACGCGATATAAACGAATGGACTGTGCGCGAATTTGAAAACCGACGCAAAGCGATTCAGCGTGACAAGCGATATCAGATGTACGGCACGGCAGAACTCTCGGGAATGGTATCATTCAAAAAAGGAAATCCCGCGCCATGCTGGGAATTTGATATCAAAGCGGACGAATGCGGCACGATGCCGCTGTCCGAAATAGGAAAAGTATTTAACAAGTAAAGGAGAAAAATAATGAACACAATCTTCAATTTCGGCGACCCCAATCTCATTGCAAAGGGTCTTGTGGAAATGACGGTGCGCGACCCCGCAACGGGCAATATCGTGGCATACGACAACATACCCTCCGAGGGCGCAATCAACTACACATTCAACCTTCAGGCAATTGAAGGCGGCTTCCTCAACAAGCTTGTAGACCTCATACCCGATACAACAAGACTTTCGGGCTCTTACACATCGCAGGCATTTTCTCTCGGTCTGCGTCAGCTTCAGACAGGCGGCTCGATGGGCTACAACGGCATTACCCCCGTATGCGAGACCATCACCGCAACAGGCGCGGCTCTCACCGTTACGCAAACGCCCGTAAAGGACTATGCACAGCCCGCAACAGACACGGGATGCTGGTGCACACTGCGCGAGCACAACGCCGCAAAGTACATGGGTGCAAACTACTACATCGACCCGACAACAAAGCAGGTGACGGGCTTCAACGCCATAAGCGGCAAGCAGTACGATGTATTCTACTTCACGCAGAGCGCATCCACACAGTATCTCGGACTGCCCACCTCCGCAAATCCCGCCGTTCTCGCGCTCACGCTCAAATACGGCATTTTTGCCAAGGTAAACGGCGAGACGAGCAACAGCCCCCTCGCAGGCTATCTCTATGTCAATGTTCCCCGCGTAAAATTCGGCGGCGATGCAGGCATAAGCGGCAATCAGACTTCAAACAGCACAACCGCGCTCACATGGCAGGCTCTCGCACCCGACGACAACGCTATGGCTTGCGCGGCTTGCGGTAACGACGACAGTAACTACGCATACTATGTGTATGTCCCCTGCAGCGGCACAACATCCGCCGTAGAGGCACTCGCGATAATCGGCGAGGGAATAACTGTAGCCAAAGGCTCAACGGAGAGAGTACCCGTAAAATACTTCATGCCCGACGGCTCTACCGTACAGCCTGTATATTCCGACCTGACATACGTTTCCAAGGCACCCGCAACGGCAACCGTTGATACAAACGGACTTGTAAAGGGTATTGCCGCAGGCACAACCGAAATCACGGTAACGCTTACGCGCAGTACCGGCGGCAATCTTGTCGCATACTGCAACGTAACGGTAACGGCGTAATTTTCTGAATGTCCCGTCTCGGCTTTCGGGACGGGACATTTTTTTAAAAAAGGTGGCATGCACATGATAACATCGAGCATTTCCGTAATCGGCGCGGAAGCCGATTTGAGAGATATTCTTGCGGACATAGAAACAAAATTTCCATATGCGCTGGAATATGTCAGTGCCGAAATCAGAGACGCACTGCAAAAACATTTGCAAAGCGATTTATTCGGTGCGTACACTCCCGAACACTACACGCGCCGCCGCGGGAATACAGAATGCGGCAGAGCGATTGAGGACGAGGGCAATATATCATCCGAAATTGTAGGAAACAGCCTGCATTTTTCTTATGAGCCGGAGGGCGAGAATACGCCGTACAATCATCAGATATTCGGCGACCATCTCATCTATATCCTGCAAAAAGCCGAGGGCTACAACTGGGGAGACAACATCCCGCCGCGCCCCTTCTGGAACAGCATGATAGACGACCTCAAGGACGGGCGCATAATGAGCGCATTTGCAAACGGGATGACGGCGCAGGGCTATATGGTGACGGGCACGCAGGGCATAGACGGACTGGACGAATACAAAATCTAAGGAGGCGCAAATGGCGCAGATTTTACTAAATGTAGAGCTTAACAGTGCATCGGCGCAAGGCAGCCTGACGAAGCTGAAAACAGCAATATCCAAGCTGCAAGAGCCGCTTGCAAATCTGCAGAAAACAGATATAAACAGCAGGCTCACGGCACAGCTGAATGTTTTGGCAAAGAGCTTTGACGCGGCAAGCAAAGGCTCTGCCAACCTTGTAAACGGCGTAAAAAAGCTTAAAACGCCGCTTACAAACCTGCAGAAAATAGAAATAAACGGCAAGCTCACCTCCCAGCTGAACGCGCTTTCAAACGCTTTCCGCGCTACGGGAGAAAAAGCAAACAACGCGGCAAAGAACATCCGCGAGGTATCAAAAGCCGTAAACGAAAATCAAAAAGCGGTCAGTAAAAACGGTGCCACTCTGCTTGACAATGCGGCGGCATTTCTGAAATGGCAGGTTGTGGCTACGCTCGTAATGAAGCCGCTGAACGCCATACGCGACGCCATAAGCTCGATAGATGAGGTACTTATCGAGACGGAAAACCGCATTATCGAAATAAAGCGAGTGCTTAATGAGGACATTCTCAACGACAGAATTTCCAAGAAGCTCTATGAGTTGGCACAGAACTTCGGACAGACTTTTGAAAATGCGGCGGATATAGCTACAAACTTTGCACGCTCGGGCATGACATGGTCAGATTCCGTAAAGGCAACGGAAGCGGCACTTCTCGCGCTGAATGTTGCGGAGCTGGACGCGGAAGAAGCCTCAAATGGGCTTATAGCCATAATGACGCAGTTTGGCAAGGGTGCGGACGAGCTGACATACATAATCGATATACTCAACAAAACGGCTGACAATGCCCCCGTATCGACACAGAAACTGCTTCTCGCGCTTGAAAAAGTCGGCTCTTACGCAAATCAGGCAAAAATGAGCCTTGAAGAAACAGTTGCCGTAATCACCGCGCTTTCGGGTGCAACGGGCGCGAGCGGGCAACAGCTCGGCACGGCGGTTAAGTCTCTGCTTGCGTATACAATGAAACCTAAAGCTCTGGATATGTATGCTTCGCTCTCCACCGACATGAAAAAGATTGTCGATGAATACAGAATGGGCGCAGCCTCTATTCTTGATGTTTGGGAACACCTGTCAAAAGAGCTTAATCATCTTTCCGCTGAGCAGGCGGACAAACTCGCAGATTTTTTTGAAACAAAAGAGGGACAGACGATAGAATCTGCACTCGGCGAAGAGCTTTCCGAGATATACGACAGCATGACGGGTGTATATGACACGGCGGGCACATACCGCAAAAACTACTTTATCGCCCTGATGAAGAACTTTGAGGATGTTCAGACCGCGCTCGACAACATGAACAATGCGGAGGGCTACTCTCTCAAAGAAAACAAGCAGTATATGGACACATATACCGCAAAGCTGAATACTTTCAAGGCAAAATGGCAGGAACTCGCAAACGATGAGCAGGGATTTTTGGCATTCAAAAAGACACTGCTTGAAATCGGAAACGGGCTGCTCACTCTGATAAAATATACGGGCGGGCTCTCCAGCGTAATCGGAAAGCTCGGCGGCTTGCTGCTTGTAACATTCAGCGGCAAGATATCTTCGGGTTTAAGCAATCTTGTAAGCGGCTTTAAAGCCTTAAAAACGGGCATGGATGCCGCTACCGCGAGTGCCGCCGCATTACAGGCGACTATCAGCTGGATAGGCGTTGCCATAATGGCTGTATCGCAGGTTGTTGGGCTTATAAATGCCTATAAACAAGCACAGCACGAAGCACGCCTTGAAGCCATAGAGGCATGGGATGCCATAAGCGACAATACGCAAGAGCTGAAAACTCTCGCCGCGCAATATGAAAAGCTGACACCGCAAACCGATGAATACTATGAAGTAGAGCAAAAACTTGTAAAGCTGCTTTCCAAAGACAAGCAAGAAGCTCTTAAGGGGCTCACGGAAAAAACGGAGGAATACAGTGAAGCGCTAAAAAAAATGACGCAGCAGGAGCTTGACAGTGCACAGCTGCAGGCGGTTCTTGCGATGCGTGCTGCAGAAAAGGAAGTTGAAGAGAGTGGAAAACTAAGCAGAAATGCGGCGACCATTTTCAATAAAGGACTTTCAGAAGAAGCTGTAAAATATTTGAGAGAAAAAGGAATAATCGAAGATACATACCTCGACTATGGCGAGGCTGGCGGCTCTTCATCAACAACGACACCAGTCATTAAAGGAATGACAAATGCAAAGGATGCCGCAGGCTATTATAAAAACTATCAAGTTCTCTCGGATATAATTCAAAAGCTCGCTACAGAGTACAGTGCAGCTCTGCGTAATGGCGATGCTGAAACAGCAAAGACAATCGAGCTTATTGCAGAAAGACTTGAAGCACAGCGTAGCAAAGTCTCTGCCGTCATGGAGACTTATAAGCAGACCAAAGACAGCGTAGACGATATCAAAGAGGCGCAGGCTAATCTCAACAAGGAAATTGACAATGCCGAAGACCCTGCCGAAAAGCTCAAAGAGCAGTACAACCAAATAAAAGATGCTCTGCAAGGGCTGATAGACAAGCAAAAGGAAGCCAATCAATTTGAAAATTACCGCAAGTCGGTACTCGATGCGGAAGCAAATCTGCTTGAAGCTCAAAGGGCGGCGGAGGAGGCTATAGCCGCGAAAAAAGAAGCCATAGCCGCGCGGGAAGAAGAACTTTTGCAGGCGCAAAAGGACGCGGCGGAAGCTATAGCCGAAAAACGCGAAGCCATAGCCGAAAAGGAGAAAAATCTCGAAGAAAAGAAGCTCGACCTTATAAAAGCTCAAAAGGAGCTTGCCGATACAATAAACGAGCGGAATGTTCGCGTATTCAACGAGCAATCGGGACTTTGGGAATGGCAGGCAAACGAGAAAAATGTTCAGAAGGCGCGTGAAAATGTCGAGAAGGCGCAAAAGGACATTCTGGAAGCCGAAAAAGATATCGAAGATGCGATAAAAGCTCTGCACAAGCAGGAAGAAAAGAACGCTCAAAACATAGCGAAAGCGCAAAAGAACCTGCAAAAGGCTGTAGAGGCTCTCGCAGAGCAGGAACGCAAAAATGCCGAAAACATAGCAAAAGCTATGGAAAAGCTCGCCGAAGTGCAAAAGAAAATCGGCGATGAGCTTCTGCAAAAGGCTATTGCCGAGATAAACAAAATGCTTGAATCCAGAAAGCCGCTGAAGGACATCTACGACAAAATCAATGAGTGGATGGCTTACTACAACAACGTGATGGGCACATCGGGCATACCGCCTTTTGTCATTGAAATTCTCGACGCAATAGCGCGAATACAGGGCTTGGGCAATACATATGCCGACTATACAAAAAACACAATCTCTTCGGGTGCGGCTTCGTGGGGTGACATTGCAGGCGCATTCTGGGATAAATATGGCGACAGAGTAGAAGCGGGCGACCCTGATGCTGTAGAAGCAAATAATCGCCTAAACCGTATAAACGGAGGCGAGCGAACCTTTATGCCTGCGCCAAACATGAACCGCACTTATAATGGCGAAGCATATATTTTTGATACTATTACGGGCTCATATTATAAAGCGAGCGACCTAAGAATGACCGGAGATGGTTCATACACTGTTCCTGCGGGAGCGGAAGCACTTGGGTATCAAGAAGGACTTGAACTAAGAATGAACGGTGCTTCTTCAGGCAACGGCTCAAGTAACAGCGGCGGCAATACGGCGCACGGCGGCGGTGGCAAATATACAACATCAAGCACTTATGACAGCGGCGGCGTGCTTCACGGGCTGGGCGGAATAAAGGCAACCGAGCGGGACGAAATGGTTTTGCCGCCCGACATCACGGAAAAGATACTCAATCCGCAGAATACTGTAGCTTTCCGGGACTTTTGCAATAATCTCGGCATACTTTACGGTGCGCTCGAGCATACGATGCCTACCCGCGGCAATGTTATAACGCAAAACCATACGGCAAATGACAATCGCAACATGTCACGCAATACATACATAAACGGCGTGCCGATTTCCTCCGAGAAGGCAGACCGCTATACGATATCGGAGCTTCTGCGTGAGATGCCCCTTGTGAGGGAATGGTAAAGAGAGGTGAATAATAAAATATGGCTTTATTTCAGGCAACAAACATAACGCCCTCGCTTTTTGCAGGTGAGGGCAACGGAACCGTCGCGGCAAACGACCCTATAGTCATATCGTGGCAGATAAACGGCACGGATGCGATGACGGGCTTTCGCATTTTGATAAGCAAGAACGACACGGCAAGCACGGCGGTACACGGTGTAACCGCTACGGACGGATGCCCCGCATACGGCACAAATGCAAACGGGGAACAGCAAATATTTACCTATGCGCCTACCGACAGCTCGGGCAAACCCGTAAAATGGAGCGATTGGGGCTTGACTGACGGCGCAGAATACAAAATGAACATAACTATTTACTGGGGCACAGTGCAAAGCACGCCTTTTGTAAATCTTTACTCCCCCGCAGTATTCCGCACGCGCACGGCACCGTCACTTGCAATAGCCGTACCTGTCACTGTAGACAAGGCGTATACAACAATCTCGGGCGGATACGGGCAGGCACAGGGCGACGCGATATCGTGGGTGAGATGGCAGCTTTACATGGGTGCTGTTTCGGCAAGCGGTTACACGCCCTCCGAGCTGCTTGATGATACGGGCAAAATGACCACAGGAGATTTGCAATATAGACTTGAGGGCTTGGTTGCAGGAAATACATATTTTGTAAGGCTCACAGTGCAGACAGAACATGGTGTTCAGAGAAGTGTCATGAATTCGTTTGAAGTCTCTTACGAAATGGACACTACGGGCGCGAAATTGCGTGTCAGTCAGTTATCAAACGGCGCTAATTTACTATCGTGGGGGCTTAACAACACAACAGACCCCACCAGAACGAGCAGAATATATCGCCGAGAGCGCGGGAATTCGGCAATAAAGAAATTGATATATGAATTGCCTGCATCTTTTACTCAAATTCGGGATTTCGGCGCAAGAAACTACGAAACATATATTTACGATGTCTACGTAGCGGCTGACAGAAATGTTATGAACACCCCTATAGATTCAGAGCCTATAATGCACAATATCGATTCTTACATGCTCATGGAGGCAACGGAAGATGTCAATTACCGTAATGTGTGGCATGTCAGCGATGTATGGATATTTGCGTATAATATTCAGCACTCGGAAATTTCCAACAACAATACGCCGAATATGATGGCAAACTTTACGCCGTATCGCAGGCGACAGCCATCGACTATACACGGCAAAAGCGGCACACTGCAAGCTCTTATCGGCGATATGGATTTCGGGGAATACGGCGACACATGGCAACGGATGGAAAAGCTTTTTGCAATTTCAAGCGGCGCAAAAACATTCTTTCTGAAAGATGCCAAAGGCAACTTATATATGGTAGGCATATCCGCGCCTGTGACACAGACAATCGCTATAGGAAACGAAAGAAAGCAGGTCATGGCATCAATTTCGTGGGAGGAAACAGGAGATGCAAGCGAAGCCGTCCTCATTCAAACTCCTGCAGACGATGGATGGGCAAATTCGAACATGGTATCGCGAGTAATGGCAGATGCAGACATGGAAACAGGGCAGCTTGAATTTATGTATCCAGCTGACTATAAAGGCACTACTTTCAGCATTGACGATATGTCGCGCGGAGAACCGTTTAACGGCAACGGCGGTGTGCTTAAAGCAGCAACACCGGATGATGTATCTCCTACTATTTGCAGTATAAACAACGATAACGGCACGCTTACGGCATGGGAGGCGGTGAACAATGATAAACAGATATAACGAGTATTTGCAAACTCTGAAAAAAGGCGCAAGAAAAATCTCCCGTCTCGAATTTCTCCAGCCTGATGATTCCGTGGCGTTTTTCCTCGACGGAAATTCAAGGCGACCCGTGAGAGGCAAATACGACAGCAGGGCTTTTTTGCAGGACGGCAGCCTGAATGTCTCACTGCAAAACGGTACACGGAGAAGCGCGAATATTGTTTTATCGAATATTGACGGTGCCTTTGACTACAATGTAAACAACATTTGGTTCGGAAGGCGCGTGAGGCTTTCAAAAGGCATTATTCTTGACGACGGCACGGAGTTTTACCTGCCGCAGGGGACTTTTTACCTGAAAAACCCTACGGCGGCGCTGTCTCACGACACAAACACCATGAGTTTTGAGCTTGTCGACAAATGGGCATATCTCGACGGCTCTCTGCTCGGAACGCTCGAGAACACATATCAGGTAAATATCGGCACGAACATTTTTAATGCGATTGCCTCGATACTCCGCCTCTCAAAATACAGCTATGCTTCGGGAAATTTCCCCATGGAATGGATGATAGACCCTGTCACACCTGTTTTTACAAGCTACTATAACGGCAAAACATATCTTGCCGCAAGGGGCGACGGCAGTGTATCCGAGAATGTGCAGATGACGGAAGTACCGTTCACGATTTCCGAAAGCGGTGGCTCGAGCTTCGCACAGATTATTCTTGCCCTCAACGATTGCATCGCGGGGCTCATCGGATATGACGCAACGGGTGCGCTTCGCATCGAACCTTCGCAGGATGATGTGGACGATTCCGCAAAGCCTGTATTATGGGATTTTTCGACGAATGAGAACATGCTTTTCTCAATCTCCGAAACATGGGCAAATGCCGATGTCAAAAACGATGTGATTGTTGCGGGTGAGGGTGCTACCGGACATGCCGTCTACGGCAGAGCGACAAACCGCGACCCGAAAAGCGATACCAACATAAACATTATCGGCAGAAAGCTATACCGCGAGGACAAAGCCGAATACTGGCACGCCGACCAGTGCGTAGCACTTGCAAAATACTATCTCAAGCGCAAATCGGTACTGCAAAAGACGGTAACGCTCGAAACCGACCAGATATTCCACCTGCACGAAAACAGGCTTATTTCGGTCAGGCGCGAGGACAAAGCGGGGCATCCCGTAGAAAGGCACCTGATACAGGGCTTTACGCTTCCGCTCGGCGAAACGGGCGCGATGAGTATAAACGCAGTGAGTGTAAACGACTATCCGCAAATTTCCGTCACGGCTTCGACGGATTTTACAGGAGGCAAATAATGAAAAACAATCTGAAAGACAGCAGAGACATCCGCACGGCTATAGAAAATATAGCACGGGAAATATGCCGAGAGGAAACAAGGGATTGCCTGCGGCTTTACAAAGCCACCGTAACAATGACGGCGGCGGTAGGCGGCTCGGAAATGGGCGTGAAGCTCGTAGGCGATGCGACGGAGCTTTTCCTGCCGTACAAATCTACCGTATCGGATGCCGCAGTCGGCTCTGCGGTATGGGTGGCAAAAATCTATGGCTCATGGCGAAACGCCATAGTCTGGGATAAAATATAAAATCAGGAGGTAATTTTTATGCAAGCACAAACAACGCAAATCGGCATTGTTTCACCCGTAGTAAAAGGCGAGTGGGACAGCACGGTGACATACAACAAGCTGAATATCGTCACGCACAACGGCGTCTCCTTTATCGCCTACGGCACTGTTACGGGAATAGTCGAACCTGGTGCTACTGCCGGATGGGAATCATACTGGATGAAACTGTCCACAATCCCTCTGCCGATGGGCGAATGGAACAGTACAACAACATATCCGTATCTCGCCATTGTAACGCTCGACGGCTCGAGCTACATAGCAAACGAGGAAAACTACAATAAAAACCCCGCTACTTCTTCCGCATGGCAGCTTATAGCCGAAAAAGGCGCAACAGGTGAGACCGGAGCGGCTGGCAAATCCGCATATGCCTCAGCGCAGGACGGCGGCTTTACAGGCACGGAAGCGCAGTTTAACAAGGGCTTGTCTGTCATGGGTGATGTTTCGGGGATTGATTCGGCGGTGACACAGAACAGCGGCAATCTAATTACGAGCGGAGCGGTGTACGAATATACCAATTCTGTTATAAACCGCGTCCGCCACTACGGCGCGCGGTGGAACAAGACACAGGCGCAGATGACGCGCTTGTATGACGCGGCATCGTTCCCGACCGCCATCACCAATTTCGCACATCGCGGGAGTGTCAACGCGAACTATTCCAACCCGTTCGACAGCATCTACCCGTGGGCGGGAATCAAGCTGTGCAACATCAGTATCGACCTTTACCGCAACCTTGCCGCAGGAGACAGCATCACAAAGTGCGTGACGGCATGGGAGGGCGATGTGGATTTCTCCTACAACGACGCGAACGGCGTGTGGAGATACCGCCCCGAATTTTGGGGCAAGAGCTGGGAGGACGATACATACCGCTATTTCGATGTGTCTGAAAAGGCAATCGGCTCGTATGTTCACTACCCCGAAGCAATCGTCGGACGGTGGCACGGCAGAAAGGAAAATAGGACAATCGGAGGCGAAGAAAAAGGCTGTCTTATCCCGTCCGTCGGTATGCCCGCCAAAAGCATTTCCATGAGCGGCTTGCACACCCGCGCGAAGAATTTCGGCGCGACGCTTGACAGCATCTATTCCGTCGATGCAGACACTCTGCTGTGCGTCGTTGAATTTGCGACGATGAACACGCAAAATGCCATTGGAAACGGCGTATCGAACCTTTACCGGCAGTCATCCGATTTGATTCAGGAGGACGCGACCAACAGCACGACCGTCAAGGTGCTTGCGGCGGCAGGAAGCGCGTATTGCATCCCCGGCGCAATCTTTGACATCGGTACATCGAACGGAGGCACTCAGGTCGGTTCGTTCGTTGTCGTTTCCGCAACACCGAATGTCGGAGACGCGCAGTACCTTGATGTTACGCTCGATCAAGCTGTTACTGTCACCGGCGCGAACTACTGGGCGGTACACGGGCTTGTGAATGTTGCTGATGAAGCCATCGGGAGCAAATCCGGCTATATCGGAACGAACGGCAAATGCAACGCCTACTATCGCGGCATCGTGATGTACGGCAATATGTGGTTCTACATTCTCGGTGCATACGAGAACAAGGATGACCACCATATCTGGATTGCGAACAGCGACGCAGAAGCGGACAACCATGACGCTCTCGACACGACCGTTCACTACGATACGGGGCTTGTCTTGCCTACGGCTGGAGGTTACACCAAAAAACTCGGACTGCTGTCCCGTTCCGGCTTGCTGTCGATTCCGGCGTTCTGTGTTGAAACGGGCGGAGACAGTAGTAATCCTGTCGGGGATTACTTTTACAACGGGTCGTACACCTACAACACCGTGCTTCTGCGCGGCGGTCACGCGAACGTTGGCTCGTTCGATGGTGCGTTCTATGGCGGCTGGAGCTACGCGGCGTCGAACAGCGACTGGGGCGTCTCGGCGCGTCCCCGTCTCAAAAACCCCTAAGGGGGTTGCAAGGGGGAGCGCACTCCCCATTGCATAATCAAAATTAACCCTGCAACAAAGATGGCTGTTGGAGACAAAGCGTCGGTTTGTTTCGGCTGTGGTCGTGCTTCTGCGCGGCGGTAACGCGAACAATGGCTCGAACGATGGTGCGTTCTATGGCAACTGGAACAACGCGGCGTCGAACAGCAACTGGAACATCTCGGCGCGTCCCCACTCTCTTGATACTCGTTTTGACGAAGCGTCAGCGTCCAACAGCCAAACCCCTTGGTATAAATAATTGCCGCCCCGCGAGGGGCAGGGACGCGGATTGGTAGGTTAAGTCTCGAAGACCCGCGCAGGTAAGAGAGAGGAGCATATACATCATATGCCAAAAAGAATCGGATATTTGTATGAGAAAATGATAGCGCTTGAAAACTGCATCGAAGCGGAAAGGCGAATCGCAAAGAACAAGCCGAAGAACCAAATGGCGCGGCGCATTGCGAGGCAGGCGAAAAAGTACGGTCGGAGACTTCACGAAAAGTTTCTTGCCGGAACGATTCAATTCCACAAGAACAGAGAGACGAATATCACAGACTCGTACAAAGGAAAAACACGGCATTTGAAAATACCATGTCTCGAAGACCAAGCGGTGGAAGCGGCATGGCTCAATATTGCTACCCCGTATATTGAGAGGCGCAATTACTATTACAATTGCGGCTCAATCCCTAAAGCAGGACAAAGCAGGGCGGTCGATGCGCTGAAGAAGTGGACGACCAAAATCAATGCAAAATACGCAGTCACAGCAGACATCAGAAAATTTTATGACACTTGTCCCCATTGGGTTGTAATGAGGGGCTTGCGGAGAATATTCAAAGACGAAAAATTCCTCGCCTATGCGGAACTGATGCTGAGCAACATGAGCGGGAACGGAATCGGGCTTGCCATCGGGCATCCGGTAAGCCATTGGTTTGCCAATGTGGCAGTCATGGAAATCGACCATGAACTGCGGCGGAGATTTCCCGATGTGCGGTTTGTCAGGTACATGGACAATTACGGGATGATTTGCAACAACAAGCGGCATTTGCGGAAAGCGTTCCTGTTCCTGAAAGCGGAAATCGAAAAGCTCGGAATGCAGATAAAACACGACTGGCAACTGTTCCCTGTCAAGGCGAGGGGCATCATGTTCCTGTCGTACCGCATTTACGCCGGTTACACGCTGATAGCAAAGCGGTTGATGTTCCGTATCGCGCGGAAGATGCGGCGAGCCAAAGAGCATTTGAGTGTGCACATGGCTATGGGAGTTGTTTCGTATTTGGGCATTCTGAAACATTGCAACAGCTACAATTTCAAAAAGGAACGGGTGTACCCGTACATCAATCAAAAAACATGCAGGAGGTTAATTTCAAATGCGAGCAAAAACAATCTACGCAGAACTCCCGTCGGCGTATGAAATCAAAGACGGGGACGCAGGACAGAAAATCATCTGTTTCCGGCAGAACATCGAAGAAATCGAAACCGAGGACGGGACGCAGTACACGGCAGACGAATACACGCTGACCGTCCCCGTCTCGCAAGCCCTGAACAAGCGGGTTGCGGACAACATCGAGGCATGGCGCGAAAGAGCCATGCAGGAAGATTATAACCGTGCGGCGGCGGAGGTCAGAGCAATCAGAGACAAGCTGTTGGCAGATTCCGACAAAGAAATGGTGCTTGACCGCATTGGTCTTGAAGTGCCGACCGGAGTCTCATTTACCGCGTGGCTTGGCTTCCTCAAGAAACTCGGCGCGGCAGTTGCCGGAGAGATGGCAAAATACCGTCAGGCGTTGCGCGACATCACGACGCAGGAGGGATTTCCGTATGATGTGAATTTTCCTGAAAAGCCCAATGAATAAATTTTAAAAAAAGGAGGCAATATGAAAATCGATTATAAAGTATTCGGCAACGGCAAATTACCCGCAAGTTACCCGCAAGTAAAAATAAAAATTTAAAATTAAGGAGATACAATTATGAACTGGAACGATATTTTATTTACAACCATCGGCATTATACTCACAGCCGTTATTACATGGCTCGGAAACAAATTTTCCGCCTTTCTGACGGCGCATATCAAGGATGCGAAAGCCCTTAAATACATGAGAGATATCACGCAGATTGTGCTCAACGGCGTTAAGGCTACATATCAGTCGTATGTTGAGGGGCTGAAAGGCACCGACGCATGGACAAAAGAGGCGCAGAAAAAAGCTCTTGATATGGCACTCGACACTATAAAAAACCAGCTTTCGGACGAGCTTATGAAATTTATCGCGGAGAACTTCGGCGATGTCGAACGATGGCTTATCGGCAAAATAGAATCATCCCTGTATGACCTGAAAAATAAATAAAAAAGCAAAGGAGACTCTTTTATGAGCGAGATTACAATGCCCGAGCGCATGGCAAAGGTGGAGGAACGCGCAAAATCAAACACACACCGCATCGACCAGCTGGAATCACTTGCTACCGAGATACACCAGCAGAACATAGCTATAACCGAGCTCTGCGGAGAGCTGAAGCGGACAAACGACAATGCGGAAAAGACAGCCGCTATCGTAGCCGACCATGATGACAGGCTGGACGCTATAGAGAGCAAGCCTCTTGTGCTTTGGGACAAAATCAAAATAGCCGCCGCAAGTGCCGCCGTAACCGTGGCGGTGACCGCGATAGTCGGCGCACTGATGGCGCTTTTGCGGTAATGTGCCCTGTGGCTTAAAATGCGGGGCTGTGCGGCGATTTGTGCGTTTACATAATAAGTTTACCCGAAAAACGCGAAACGCGCTGCATTGACCGCGTAGAGGTTCACACAGGCATATCGCAAAGAGCAGCACGCAACGCGCAACGACCGGAAATAAAGATTACAAACAAAAAACAGCCCGCAAAGGCTGTTTTTTTGTAATTATATCAAATCGGCAAGGATGAGCCGCATAAGGTACTGCGGCGGGTCGGAGTGATTGTTTGTCTCTGTCAGCCAGTTTTGCATCGTGCGCCGCGGGATGCCGTACTCGCCAATGTAGCTTTCGAGCGTGTTGCACTCCCGAGCTGCCGCTAATAATCTTGTGACCTCTGATAATTTCATGACGGCAGTTCATCCATACATTCGCACTCGTCGCGGTAGGGACAGTCAGCGCAACCGACTTCGCGCATGACATCGCACAAAATTTCTACAAGCTCATTATCATCTGCATCTGGGTTGGCATCGTCAGGGTTAAGCCGTGCAGCCAACGAAGCAATTTGTTCGTAACTCGGGTTCGGAAAATCTTTGCCATTTATCATAATGTTAATGATTTCCCCCTCGTTGATAACCATTGCGCAAGACCCATCGCGTGAGATATACGGACGGCACCAAGACAAATTCTCGCCTGTTTCCATTGTTTCGTACAATTTTATTTTCTGCTTCTCCATTTTCTTTTCCTCCTCTTGCATTCGCTTTTAGTCTTTTAGTAATTCGATTATTTTTCCTGCGTTCGATTCGTGCAGTAATGTATAGTATTTCAAAAGTCCGTATGCTTCGAGACCGCGAATTTTTGCCTCCTCGATATTTCCGCCGCAATGTTCGTCTGCCAAAGCCCGCAATGTCTCTTGCCTATCGGCTAAAAGACTGTCCGCCGTCGCGGCAAATTCAAATTTTTTCTCGGTGCAACTGTTTAAAAAATCCCTGCGCAAATTGTTCGCATATGCAATTTGTTTTTCCGATACGCCCGTGACCAGCGGTAAATTGTATTTTTCGATAAGGGCGTTTGCGCGCTTTTCTGCCGCGGCTTTTATGCGCGACAAGTAGCAATCTTTGCACTCGTCATAATGCTCGGCGGCATAACTTTCAAAATTATTCGCATCCGCACGGTTAAAGCAGTTTTTTTCAACGACAAATTCCTTCCCGCATGTTGCACATATGCATTTTGCTTTTGCTTTTGCCATTTTCTTTTTCCTCCTTGCCTTTTGGCGTTTTCTGTTTATGCTCTTATTATAGCACCGTTTCGGTGCTTTGCCAATAGCTTTTTTGCATTTTTTTGCAAAAACAAACTCTTTGCGATGGCGTTCCCGCTTTTTCTTATGCCATCTCGTCAAACACGGCGTTTATCCGCTCGGCGGATTTTGACTTATTGAGCACGCTCACATAAATCTGTTGCGTGGTGCGTATGTCATTGTGACCGAGCGCATTTTGTATGTCGCGCATAGGCACGCCCTTTTCATCCCACAGCGAAGCCGCCGCATGACGCAGGGCGTGCACGCCTATTCCTTTTCGCCCTGTGACTTTTTCGATATATCTGTTTACCATCTGTAAAAGTCCTATGCTCGAAAATTCATGCCATGCGGCACCGTTTGTTGTCTTGCCGTTTTCGTCGGCATCAGAGCCGAAAAGCAAATCATTTTCCGTGCACCACATAGGGCGCACCTCACTGTTAAGGTAATCCGTGACGGCTATGCGCGAAAGCTCGGGAAACGGTACTGTTCTGGATTTTCCGCCTTTGCCGTTTTTCAGGGTGATTGTGCGCCGCTCGAAGTCGACATCCGACAGTCGCAGACTGCGCAGCTCCGCATTTCGCATCCCCGTCTGTATGAGCATAACTATCATCGCACGGTTGCGCAGGGCTGTTTTTCTGTTTATCTCCGACGGTGCATCGGAAGATAAAAGCCTCTCGATTTCGCCGAGCGTGAGAAGCTGATATTCTATTTCGCGCTGTTTAGGCACTTCGTCCAAATCAACGGGATTTTCGCCGGCAAGCCTCACTTTTTTTGCCCACGTGAAAAAGCCGTGCAAAACCATCATGTAATGCCGCACCGTATTTATCGCCGCGCTCTCGGCGAGGCTCTCGCGCCATCCTATCACGGTGTCAAGGCTTATTTCCGCGCCTTCCGCCATGCCGCAGGAATCCATATAGGCGGCAAACTTATCTAAAATCATGCGGTAGCTTGATACCGTTACCGCGCTTTTGTTTGTGGACGGCAGGGCGGAAAGATACCTTTCCGCCGCCGATATGTATTGCTGTTTATTCATCCTTAATTCCTCCTACTGCGCCGAGCGGGAAAGCCATGCAGAATTTTTCGCGCTCGCTGTTTAGATGCGCTGATAAGTTTTGAACGCTCTGCGCTCGACTTCGCGCAGAATTTTCGCCGCGCTCTGTTTAGTAGCTGGGAGCATGAAATCAAAGTTTATCAGCCTCGCGGGGGCTTTTGTGCCGCCGCCTAATTTATGCTGGGGGTTGTAGTAGCCATGGCAAAAACCTTCTTCGTCTGTGGCGTATGTCTCAATGCTCCAATACGACGCGAGCGGGGCGGGCGTGCTTCCGGCTCTGTGCCATGCCGCCGCCAAATCCGCGCGGCTCTCGGGGTGCGTTTTGCACGCTGTAAAGCCTATCGTTATTTGCTCGCCGCGGCTGTTGCACTCTGCAAATGTCAGATAAAAGCGGTTCGGCGCGACGGTCTCGATGCTGTATCTGCGCTTCGTTGCCCTGTCAAAATTGATTTCCATCCGTTTCACCTCCTCGCCTTTTGATTATGCCGTTTTTCTCGGCTTCGCTGTTTACGCCCATGAGCAGGAGCAAAAGCACGGAAGCAATGATATTTATAATTTTTTTCATCTTGTTTTCCTCCTTTTCTCGAAGCATTCGCGGGTGATTATATTCGGGCGTTTGCCTGTGTCGGCGTATCGCTGGCAGCTTGGGAATGGATTATAGCCGCTTTCCGTCGCCATCACTCTGTAAAAGTGCTTGCATCGCCTGCAATCGTTTTTCATCTCTTCATCCTCTCCGCCTGCCGCCCTGAATGGCGGCAGGCTTTTTATAGTGGTCTGTTTACCTCTGTATCGTGTCTATTACCGGAGTAAAGCCCTTTTCGGAGTAAAACTCTATGACATCCCGCATATATTCGCGGGCGGTGCTTCCGCAATTCCGCTCGATATATGTTGTTACGCCGCCTCGGAAGTTGACTATATCGCGCTTCAGGCTTTCGGGGATGGGCGGCAGTTTTCCGCGATATATGGCGGCGTTTCCGTCTTTGATGATAAGTTCTAATCCGGCGCCCCATTTGCGCTCGCCGTCAACGGTCATGTGGAGCAACGCGGCATCGCTGTATGGCGCATATGGGCACGGGCAAATACTCTTGAGCGTTCCGCGGTGGTCGGAGACTACGCAAAAATCGGAATAATATAAAACCGTGACGGGCTCGCCCTCTTCGAGGTTTGCGCTCTCGAGCTGTTTTTTGACTGTTTCGGGGAAATAGAAAGGGGCGCGGAGGCTTGCGCTCTCGGTCTGTTTGGCTTCGTAGTCCCCGAAGGCTTCCACGGCGGAAGCCTCGGAGGGAATGCAAACATATCGCGCGTAATCGAAGCCCTCGGGGTCAATGACAAATTGCATGACATCGCCGAGATAAACGGCAACGCAATTATTCATGTAAAATTTTACGCTTTCGCGCTGCTCGCGGTTGAGTTTGAAAAAGTTGTCATTTGTGACGCGCTCGTCACTTGTAGCCGTTCCGCCCATACCGGCGAGAAATGAAAAGCCACAAAGGAACAGCCCGCAAAAATCGTTGAAAATTGCCGCATCTGTAAAAATGACTTTGCGAGTGATTCGCGCCTGCTCTGTTTTATCGCTTTCGCGCTCGTTGATGGATTCGCGCACTTCCTCGATGTTGTTTTCTTGGCCGGTGCCTACTTGCAGCCCGTCAATCATGATTGCGGCATCCTCGGCAAGCTCCACAATTTCAACATGCTTTTCTATTGCGTCAATTTTCTTTTCCGTCTCGGCTGCTTCTTTTGCGGCATTTTCCGCGTCGATTTTGCGTTGTTTCTCGCGCTCTTCCCATTCTGCGCGGCGTGCGGCTTCGTCTTTTTCTTTCTGCTCTGCGGCACGGCGGGAGAAATCCGCCGCGTCGCTGTTCTGCTCGTCTGTTGCTTCGGTCTGTTTGTATTCGCCCGATACGGTAACGCCGCCATATAAAACATGGTGCGCGCCATAATCGGCGTAAACATCGCCATCGTCGGCATCGGCTGCGTTAAAAAGCTTTTCACAATATTGATATATCGCTTCGAGCTGTTCGCCGTTTTCGTAATGGTCGCCAAGGTCGCGCCAGTTCGTCGCGTCTGGATTACCTTTTACAAGTACGCGCGCATAGGGTGACGCGATTATACGCATATTGCAACTATTAAGCCAGCCCGCGCCGCCCGAAGTGATGGAAAATTTAACTTCGGAAAACTGTTTTTTCAGGTGCTCGCGGAAGTATGCCGCCGCGGCTCTGTCATAGCCCCAATTTTTAGCCCGTGCAAGCTCTTTTATTGCCGTTTTGATTTCGTTTTCCGTGCCGTATGCGGGGAGCTTGTCCGTTCTCGTGCGTTCCCACAGGGAGGCGGCGCGTGGCTTGCTTGCCTTTGCAACCGTCCCAGGCTTTGCGGGTGCGTCTGTTTTGTCGGCGTTGTCTATCGCTTCGCGCGTGGTCTCCTCATCCGCGAAACCGTACCAAAGTTTTTTTGCGGCGTTCCATCTGTATTTCAAATCGCGGATAGCTGCGCGGACTGCTGCCGACGGGATGCCGTCAAATGTAATCTCGAGACTGTTAAAATTTGTATTTCTGTTTATTGTGTATTCCATTTTCTTTTTCCTCCATGCCTCACGGCGTTTTTTTGTTTTTGGCATCTGGTTTGCCTTGCGTGTTTATTATAGCACATCTTACATAAGATGTCAATCACCATCCGCAAGAAACTTTTCAAAATGTTGCACAAAGTTTTTATATTATTTTTGTTGATTTTGCATATAGCTAACAAAACGCCGCGCATGATATAATATAATAAAGTAAAAAAATTAAGCCGGAGGAAAAAATGGAAGAAAAAGAAAAATTCGACCAAATAAAATATAAAAATCAGTGGGCGCAAGAAAATTATTATCGCATGACGATTTTTGTGCCCAAAAACCAAAAAGACAAAATCAAAGCGCATGCTGCAAAATGCGGAGATGCAAGCGTTAACGCATTTGTCACCCGTGCAATAGCTGAGGCAATGGAGCGAGACGCCGCAAGGCTTGACGCGCAACAGGCGGCAGAGCTGGAAGCCCTCGCACACGCTCACAAGCCCGCCGGAACATAAAAAAGCGCGTGCACCCGTCGCCCCCGTCAAAGGGCAAAAAAGCACACGCGCACGCAATAGAGCAAATCAGGCGACGAGATGCAGCCAAACGCCGAACGCAACCGCAAAACGCAAAACACACAAAAAAGCAAAACCGCCACAAATGCCGGAGAGCCACACCCCGAACCGCATAAGCCGGCCGCACACGCTCACAAGCTGCGAGCCGTCTTTTTGCCTCGGGCGCATTGTCTCCGCTTCTGTCGGCGGTCTTTTTGCGCTATTATTATTTATATTGCAGTAGTATATTATATTTCGCTTAATATACTATATGCCATTATATAAATTATATCAAGACTAAATATTATATTTATCTCTTATAAATTATATTACTATCAAATATTATATTATCTGCGATATATATTATATAATAATAAATATTATATCATCGGATATTATTATACTATGATAAAAAAAGAAAAAATAAATAAAAAGAAAAAGGCACACAGCCAAGCACCGAGCCGCACAAGCTCACCGAGAGCCACAGCCACAGCAGCACGGCACAGCGCAAGAGAGGAGGACGCAAGGAGAGAGGCAGAGAGGGAGGGAAGGGGCGCGAACGGAGCTGATTTCATGCGCGCGTTATTCCCCCAAGCGCGCCACACGTGCATATAATGGCCGTTACAGCCGAGGACGCGACAAAACCCGAGACAGGCAAAAGCAACTAACAATAGCAAAGCAGACAAGCCGACAGCCGAGGACACAAAAACAGCCCGAAAGCGGCGTTATATGCTTCGATAATTGGTAATTATATTAGCACATGCGCGGGATAGGGGGTATTTTCCGACTGCAAAGGGGCGAGCCGGACGCATCCGCCCTATCAGCAGCCCTTCACGCCATTTCGTTCCTCAAAACGGTTCAAGGAAACCATAAAAAAATAGTAACAAATCGTGGTAACAAATTGCAAAAATGTGTTTCGTAGCAATTCATAATGGAATTTTGTGGTAAAAGACAAATAGTGGCAAAGTACAATATACAGCATAAAAATAGAGCTATACCACAACATCTTGTAGTATAGCCCTATTGGAGCGGGCGACGGGA